>Ga0182024_10018174_pt1 | contig 13119 bp, 13 predicted proteins | sample P32metaG_FD_120480 | JGI IMG/M metagenome (GOLD analysis project Ga0182024, IMG submission 120480) | Permafrost microbial communities from Stordalen Mire, Sweden - P3-2 metaG (Illumina Assembly) | ecosystem: Environmental > Terrestrial > Soil > Wetlands > Permafrost | place: Sweden: Stordalen...
CGTCGCCGCGGACCCGAAAAGTGCCGCGGGTAAAATCGGCCTGGGTGCGCTTGTACTGCAGCGCCACCAAATCGGCGATCAGTTGCCGCTGCTCGATGCGCTCGCCCTTCTTCAGCGCAAAGGTCATCGCGGTATAGGTCTCGACCGAGCCGATACCGTAGATGCACGACACCGACGCCACGATGATGACGTCGTCGCGCTCCAGCAGCGCCCGCGTCGCCGAGTGGCGCATGCGGTCGATCTGCTCGTTGATGGAGGAATCCTTCTCGATATAGGTGTCGGTCCGCGGCACATAGGCCTCGGGCTGGTAGTAGTCGTAATAGGAGACGAAATACTCCACCGCGTTGTTGGGGAAGAAACTCCTGAACTCGCCATAGAGCTGCGCCGCCAGCGTCTTGTTCGGGGCGAGGATCAGCGCCGGGCGCTGGGTGGCCTCGATCACCTTGGCCATGGTGTAGGTCTTGCCGGAGCCGGTGACGCCGAGCAGCACCTGGGTGCGGTCGTTGCGCCCGATGCCTTCCACCAGTTCGGCGATCGCGGTCGGCTGGTCGCCCTTCGGCTCGTAGTCGGACCGGATCTCGAAACGGACGCCGCCTTCGGATTTTTCCGGCCGTGGCGGCCGATGCGGCGACCAGATCTTGATCTGACCGTCGTCGCCCTTGAATTCGGGACGGCCGTCGCGGATCAGCGCTTCCAGCGCATCGGCGGTGGCGGCGACGCCAAGCGCCTCCATCTTGTTGCGCGGCGGCCGCGCCAGCGCCGCGGCATCTTCCTCCTCGGTGGTGAAGCCGAGTTGCTTTGCAAGTTCCGGATCCATTGTCGGGATGGTGGCGGCGGTGCCATAGTTGGCCTGCGGCGCTTCGTCGAGGCCGGTCGCCCGCGGCATGTCCTCACCGTGACCCTCTCCCGCTTGCGGGGGAGGGTTGGGTGGGGGCGAGCCCGCGCCCGTCACAGCCGCATCGCGTTTCGCCACATCCTCGTGCGTGCCCCTGGTCGAGGCCCGTGCGCGATGCGCCGCGGCTTCGCCGGCGGCGCGGCGGTCCCAGGAATTATCCGGCGGCGGCTGCAATCCGGTGGACGAGCCGATGCCGCTTTCGCCGCGGTTGATGGCGGGATTGAGCAACTCCGCCAATGCCGGCCCGATCGGCTGCACCTCGGGCCGCGACGCGCCGGAACGCGGGGTCCTGGATTTGCCGGTTTTGCCGGGTTTTCGCGGATGGTCGGGGGGCTTGGCCATGCCCCCGAATATGGGATGAGTCCGCTCGACATGAAAGACCGCGGGTCCTGTGATAGGGTGCAACCCTCGGACGGAAGGAGAACCGCATGGTTGAGACGACAGACCCGCTGGTGCTCGATCTCGTTGAATGGATCGCCCGGCAACCAAGATTGTATTCGGAGGTGATCGAAACCTGGCGAACGTCCTGCCCGCGCCTGACGATCTGGGAAGATGCGGTCGATCGCGGCTATGTCACGCGCGAACCGGTCGCAGGGCTCGGCAGTCGGGTGGTGGTGACAGCGGATGGCGCCAGGTTCCTGCGCGCGCAGGGTCGCGTCGGCTGACGCGGCGCCCGATCACTTTCGCGCGTTCGCGCCTGACGCCATTGACTCACCGGGAGCCAATGGCGACATTCATGCATCCGCATCCAATTTGCGATCGCGCCGCCACGTCAGGAAACGCTCATGATCGACCTGCATTACTGGACCACGCCGAACGGCCACAAGATCACCATGTTCCTCGAAGAGGCCGGGCTGAAATACAAGATATTCCCGGTCAATATCGGCAAGGGCGACCAATTCAAGCCGGAGTTTCTGGCGATCGCGCCGAACAACCGCATTCCCGCGATGGTCGATCACGAGCCGAAGGGCGGCGGCAAGCCGATCTCGATTTTCGAATCCGGCGCGATGCTGCTGTATCTGGCGGAGAAGACCGGCAAGTTCCTGCCCGCCGATCTCTACGGCCGCTACGATGCGATCCAGTGGACGTTCTGGCAGATGGGCGGGCTCGGGCCGATGGCCGGGCAGAACCATCATTTCAGCAATTACGCCCAGGAAAAAATCAGATACGCCATCGATCGCTATGTGAACGAGACCAACCGGCTCTATGGCGTGCTCAACAAGCGGCTGGCCGATCGCGAATTCATCGCCGGCGACTATTCGATCGCGGACATGGCGAGCTATCCCTGGATCGTTCCCTACAAGAACCAGAGCCAGAACATCGACGACTTCCCGCACCTCAAGCGCTGGCTCGAGACCATCCGCGCCCGGCCGGCGACCGAACGCGCCTACGCCAGGGCCAAGGAGGTCAATCCGAATTTCGGCCAGCCGGCGATCCGCACCGAGGAAGAGCGCAAGCTGCTGTTCGGCCAGACCGCAGCGGTGGTGAAGTAGGCGCCATTCGCGCGAAGCAAAGCATTCACCCGCCGTCATAGCGCGAACCCGGAATCCATCGCGCCACACTCATCGCGGCAAAATGGATTCCGGGCCTGCGCCAAGCGGCGCATCCCGGAATACGGCGGTTGTTCGCACGGCGCTTAGGCGGTGGCACTGCCGGGAATCTCCGCCGCCAGCAGCCGCAGGCAATCGCGGCACAGGCAGTCGCCGCCGTCGACCGGCATCGGCAGACGCGCCGGCTCTTCGGCGCACCAGCATGGGCCGGCCGGGTTGCAGGTGAATTCCGTTCCGCAACGGGAACAGGCGAGGCGGCGCGGCGGCGGCTTTTCTAACGGATTTGTCATGATTTGAACCGAACCCCGGCGATGTTTTTCAGCCCTGGTTCATGCCGGCGGGGATATAGTCTGCCGATCGAATATAGGCGCTGGATGCTGCAAGGGAAATCCGATGGCCCGCGATTCGCAAGCCGCGCTGGTGGCGCTCAATCGCTTCGGGCTCGGCGCGCGCGGCGGCGCGTCGGGTGATTTTGTCAATGCCGCGTCCGATCCGCGCGGCTTCGTCAAGGCCGAATTGAGCCGCGGCAACGGCGCGCTGCTCGAACTGCCGGGGTTGCAGCCGACCCCGGCGCTGGCGCAGGCGGTCTTCGCCTATCAGCTCGAGATCAAGCAGGCGCGCGCGGCAGAGGCGGAGGCCGCGATGCCGCGGCGGAAACTGGCGCTCAGCGACGCCGCCACCGACATTGCGGGAAAAGCCGCGGGCGTGGATGCGCCGCCCGCCGACGACAAGGCGGAGATGGCGACGCCGGCCGCGATGTCGCCCGACCCGAGCAAACCGCCGCCGCGGCCGCTCAACATCATCCAGAAGACCTACCGCGCCGAGGCGCTGGCGCGGCTGCAACGCGCGGCGATCGCCGATTGCGGTTTCCTCGAGCGGCTGGTGGTGTTCTGGTCCAACCATTTCTGCATTTCCGCCAACAAGGGTCCATTGGCACGGATGTGGGCCGGCGCGTTCGAGCGCGAGGCGATCCGGCCGCATGTGGTCGGCCGCTTCGGCGACATGCTGAAGGCGGTCGAGCAGCATCCCGCCATGCTGTTCTTTCTCGACAACCAGCAATCGCTCGGCCCGGACTCCCGCGCCGGACAGAACCGCAAGCGCGGGCTGAACGAAAACCTCGCGCGCGAGATCATGGAACTGCATACGCTCGGCGTCGGCGGCGGCTATTCCCAGGACGACGTGACCTCGCTCGCCCGCATCCTCACCGGCTGGACCTTCGCCGGCCGGCAGGGACTGCTCGGCACTCCCGGCAGCTTCGTGTTCAATGCCAATGCGCACGAGCCGGGGGCGCAGCCCCTGCTCGGCAAGACCTACCAGGACGACGGCGTCGCGCAGGGCGAAACCGCGCTGGCGGACATTGCGCGGCATCCTTCCACCGCCGCCTTCATCGCCGGCAAATTCGCCCGGCATTTTGTCGCCGACGATCCGCCGCCGGCCGTGGTGGCGCGGCTGCAGCAGGCCTTTCACAGCTCCGACGGCGACCTCAAGGCGCTGGCGCTGGCCCTGGTGGATTGCGACGAGGCCTGGCAGGCGCCCCAGACCAAGCTGCGCAGCCCGTATGAATTTCTGGTGGCGACCGGCCGGCTGCTGTCGCGGATTCCGGAAGATCCCGGCCTCTATCTCGGCGGGCTCAATTTGCTGGGCCAGCCGCTGTGGTCCCCGGCAGGGCCGAACGGGTTTCCCGACAGCAACGCCGCCTGGGCGGCGCCGGAGGGGATGAAACTGCGGCTCGATGTATCGGCGCAGGTGGCCTCGCGGATCGGCGACAGCGTCGATCCGCGCCAACTGCTGGAGCTTGCCGCGGCGGATGCGGCGTCACCCGAAACGCGGCAGACCGTCGAGCGCGCGGAATCGCGCCAGCAGGCGCTGGCGCTGCTGCTGATGTCACCGGAATTCCAGAGGAGATGACGATGGATTGCTGCGAAAGCCGGACCCCGTTCGCCGCATCGCGGCGGTCGCTGCTGCTCGGCGGAGCCGCGTTCGCCGCCTGGGCGTATTTGCCGAAATTCGCGCGCGGCGCCGACGGGCGCGATCCACGGCTGATTGTCGTGATCCTGCGCGGCGCCCTCGACGGGCTCGCCACCGTGGCACCGGTCGGCGATCCCGACTATGCCGGCCTGCATGGCGCCATCGCGCTGACGCCGGACGGCCCGCATGCGGCGGTGGCGCTGGATTCGATGTTCGCGCTGCATCCATCGATGCCGGAATTGGCGCGGATGTATCGCGCCAGACAGGCTGCCATCATCCACGCCGTCGCGACGCCCTATCGCGACCGCTCGCATTTCGACGGACAGGATGTGCTCGAAAGCGGTTTTGCCGGACCGGGCCGGGTGCAATCGGGCTGGCTCAACCGCGCGCTCGGGGCGTTGCCACGCGGTGAGCGGGTGATGAATGGCCTCGCGGTCGGTCCGACCACGCCCCTGGTGCTGCGCGGGGCGGCGCCGACGGTCAGTTGGGCGCCGGTCGCGTTGCCGCAGGCCGCCGACGACACCGCGATGCGGCTGATGGAACTCTACGGGCATCGCGACCCGGCGCTGGCGTCGGCGCTGTCGCAAGGCCTGCAGCTCGAAAAGGCCGCGCTGGGCGACGACATGAAGCCGAAGCCCGGCACCAACAATGTCGGCGCGATGCGGCTGGTGGCGCGCGGCGCCGCCAAATTGATGGCGGCCGATGACGGCCCGCGGATCGCGGCGCTCGCCTTCGACGGCTGGGACACCCATGCCAATGAAGGCGGCCCGGTCGGCCGGCTGGCGCAGCTGCTGTCGGGTCTCGACGGTGCGCTGTCGGAATTCGAAAGCGGGCTCGGCGAGCGCTGGCGCGATACCGTGATGGTGGTCGCCACTGAGTTTGGCCGTACCGCGCGCATCAACGGCACCGAAGGCACCGATCATGGCACCGGCACCATCGCGCTGTTGGTGGGCGGGGCGGTGAGCGGCGGCCGGATGATTGCCGACTGGCCCGGCTTGAAACCCGCAAGCCTCTATCAGGCCCGCGACCTCGCGCCGACCACCGACCTGCGCGCCGTCGTCAAGGGCGTGCTGCGCGATCATCTCGGGCTTTCCGAGCGCGTGCTGGCCGAAACCGTCTTCCCCGACAGCGCCCCGGTAAAGGGCATCAAGGGACTGGTGGGGTAGATCGTCATCCCGGGGCGCGCGCAGCGCGAGCCCGGAATCCATAACCACCATCGGGAGTATGGATTCCGGGCCTGCGCCGAGAGGCGCATCCCGGAATGACGATGGTGAGTTCTGGTTTATGCCGCCGTGATCCGGTCGATCGCGGCGAGATCGTCGGCGCCGAGCGTCCAGTCGATCGCCTTGACGTTGGCCTCGACCTGTTCGACCCGGGTGGCGCCGGCGATCACGCTCGACACAAGCGGCTGCGATGCCAGCCATGAGAAGGCCAGTTGCAGCATGCTGTGGCCGCGCGCCTGGGCGAAGGCCTGCAATTGGTCGACGATGTCCTGGTTGCGCGGCGTGACATAGCGCTCGCGCAGCGCCGGCGCCTTGGCGAACCGCGTATCGTCCGGAGCGGCGGCGCCGCGCTTGTATTTGCCGGTCAACAAGCCGCTCGCCAGCGGGAAGAACGGCAGCAGGCCGAGCCCGTATTCGCGCGCGGCCGGCAGCAGGTCTTGTTCGATCTTGCGCACCACCAGGCTGTATTCGTCCTGGCAGGACACGAACCGGCTGACGTTGATCTGTCGCGCGGTGAATTCGGCCTCGGCGACGCGCCAGGCCGGGAAATTCGAATTGCCGATGTAGCGGACCTTGCCCTGCCGGATCAGGTCGTCCAGCGCCCGCAAGGTTTCCTCGATCGGCGTCAGCGGGTCGTAATCATGTTGCTGGTAGAGGTCGATATAGTCGGTCTTCAGCCGCTTCAGGCTGGCCTCGACGGCGGACATGATGTAGCGCCGCGAAGCGCCCTGTTTGGTGCCATCATTGCTCATCGGCTTGGAGAATTTGGTCGCCAGCACGATGTCCTTGCGCCGGGCGCCGAGCACTTCGCCCAATACCGTCTCGGAGCCGCCCATCCCGGCATAGATGTCGGCGGTGTCGAACAGCGTGACGCCGAGATCGATGGCGCGGTGGATCACCTTGCGCGAGGTTTCGAGATCGGTGCGCTGGCCGAAATTGTTGCAGCCGAGGCCGACGGCGGAGACGCGCAGGCCGGAGCCGCCGAGATTGCGGATTTGCATGGACCATTCCTGTGGTGATGGAACGCGGGAGGCGCATTTTGCGCCGCGCATCCGGGCGCCGCAAGGTGCGATCCTCCCCGCCGCTGTCAGGCGACCTCGGACAGCGCTCGACGCGACCGGTGTGAAAAGTGCGGCCCCGGTCAAAGGCGGCAACTGACCGGGGCCGCTGGGGCGTGTGATCTGTGACGGGGGGCCTGATCAGACGCGGTGCGAGCCTAGTCTGGCTTTGTTACGCAGCCATGACGGCGGAACTTATCCACAGGCCGGGACGTCGCTATTCCGCGGCGCGCAGATGCCGGGCAAGGCCGCGATCGCCGCCGCCGCGCAGCGATTGATAATAATCGGCGGTGGCGGGGTCGTCGGTGTAGCGGACGAGATCGGTGACCGGCGTGTAGCTCAGCATTCTGCCGCCGTCGGGCAACGCCGTGCAGCTGAATCGCAGCACCTTTCCGTCGGCGAGGTTGATGTTGATCGGCTTCGAATCGCCGGCGCGCATCATCCTGGTGCGCTCGGCGATGAAGGCGCTCAACTCCTCCTCCGGCATCTCGTAGGCGCCGGTATCGCGGCCATGATACATCAGCGCGATGAACGGTGGCTTGCTGGCGGCCTTGTGGTCGGGCAGCGAAAAATAGTCGCGGAAGGCGCGGTTGATGAACTCGGCGCGGGTGTCGGAATCCAGCAGCACGATGCCGATGTCGACCTGGTCGAGCGCCGCCGACAGCCGCGCCGCGGTGGCGTGATGCCGGCGCTCCCACGCAAACGCATCCATCAGCCTTTTGCGCAGCAGGCCGGTAATGGCGGCGGTGCACGTCGCGGTCACGGCCAGCATCAGCAAGTGCTGCAGATCGGCGGCGTCAAAGCCGGGCGCCGCGCGGTGATTGACGAAGAACAGCGCGGCAGCGACCACCGCAATCGCGGCACTGACCAGGCCCGAAGCGAGGCCGCTGAGCGAACTCGCGCAGGCGACGATGCAGACGAACAGCGGCGCCGGGTTGGGAAGCGGCATGAGATGACGGTCGACAAGGATGGCGGCGAGCGCCGTCACTGTCGTCAGCACCGGACCGGAGATGGGGCGCCAGTCGAACTGCATGCCTGTTCTCGCTCTGCCACGAGAGTAAGGAGCCGAGCTTGCCGAAAAGTTTCGACGGCGCTGGGGTTTCCGGCTGCATGCTTAACAATCGGTCGATCGCCCTCGGCGTCTTTGAATCGATACGGATCGATGGCCGCCAGCGGCGATGGCTGCGGCGTGCGTCCCTGCCGGCGGAGTGGCGCAGGCCAGCCGGACGGCGTCCTCGCCGCGTGCACCCGTGGCGATCAGAAACGATGCGACGACAAGGATCCCTACGGTCAGCGTGACAGCGACAATGACGACCGGCGCCTTCATCTTGGCCCGATGGCGCGGCGAGCCACCGCGCTGGGTGCAGCAATCAACGAGGCTGTGCAGGTAATTTGAGTTACGCCGGTATCGGCATCGCCATGCTGGCCTTGATCGAAAACACCGTGAGGGTGACGATCAGGCACAGCGACAGCGAGGCGATCGCGAGCGAGGCCGCAACAGCGTCAGCCAGTCTGGACGAGGCAACAGGCGCGGGGCGGCGTTCGAAGCCTGCTGGGCCGGGCGACCGGGTCATGGTCCAATTTCCTCATTGCGCGAGCGAATCACCCGCCAACGCCGCAAGGTGTCGCAGGGCTCGCAGGCAACATTGCGGCGACACCGCTTTGAACGTGGCAAAATCGCGGCGAAACCAGCCATTCTGCCCGCTATTCCCGATGTTCAGGCCTCGGCGCCGACCTCGGCGTCCTGCCGCCACTCCATGGTGACGAATCCCGGGGTTTGCTCGACCCGGTGCAGCCAGGTCTGAATCTCGGGGAAGGTCGTGAGGTCGTAATCGCAGCGATCGGCGACATGGGTATAGCCATACAGCGCGATATCCGCGACCGTGAGCCGGCCGGTCGCGAAATAGTCATGGGTCTTGAGATGGTTTTCCATCACCTGCAACGCGGCGTAGCCGCGTTCCATCCAGTCTTCCAGCGCATGCGTCTGCAGATCCCTTCCGCCTTTGACCAGCGACAGCCAGAAATAGGCCGCGCCGATATTGGGTTCCAGGGCGTGCTGCTCGAAGAACATCCATTGCAGCGCCTCGGCGCGTTCGATCGGCGTTTCCGGCGCAAGCGCGGTGCCGCCGGCGACGTACCACAGAATGGCGTTGGATTCGGCGAGGTAGCGTCCGTCCGCGACTTCCAGCAGCGGCACCTGTCCGCTCGGATTCTTCGCCAGAAATTCCGGCGTGCGGCTCTCGCCGCGCAGAATGTCGATTTCGATCGCGCGATAGGGCGCCTTGAGCAGTGCCAGCGCAAGGCGGACCTTGTAGCTGTTGCCGGAGCGCTGCATTGAATAGAGCGTGTACATTCTTGATTTCGTTCGACCGCTGGTGTCCGCCGCGTGCCCAGTCTTGTCACGCTGCAACGCGGCTAAACAATGATGCCGATGCCGACAGGTCGCAAGACCCACAGGCTGGAAATAGTCGAAAACATCTGCCGCAGCGCAACCTTGCAGCAGATCATGCCAACACCTCTTCACATCGGATCACGCCTGCGCGATTCCGCGAGCGCCGGCCATGACGCCCATGCGGTCCAGTGCTGCGCGCCGCAATGTGAGGACATAGAGTGCCAGCAACGCCAGCAAGCCCAACGGGATGCCGCTGACGGCGTCGATGCCGCGCGACAGCAAGGGCACGACCCACGCCGCGGCCAGCGCGCTGATCTCGTAATCGCGGAAGCCGTCTCTCAGTCCGTGGCGGACAAGGAATGCGATCGCGACAGCGAGCACGACAAGATCGTAGTCGAGCACGTAGGGTGTGGCGAGCAGGCTGCCGGTGGCGAGCGCTGCGGCCTTCAGTTCGAACGCGGCATCGCTTTGCCATAGCCGCGCGAGACTTGCGGCGAGCATCAGCGCCAGCGCGATCTGCATCGCGTAGGCGGCTGGCACGCTGCCGCCCCACATCCGCACCGCCGAGAAGATCGACTGGATTTTCTCCCAGCCGGTGCCGCCCTGTTCGAGCACCACTGTTTGCGTGAACGTCGTCGAGTCGGCAAACGCATGCCACACGCCGCCGCCGAGCATCGCGAAGCTGACCGCGAGCAGCGCCGCAATGGTGGCGACCGCCGCGCCGATCGTGCTCCATCGTCCGCCCGCCAGCAGCGCGACCGGGAGCAGGACGCCGAACTGCGGCTTGTAGGCGAGCAGGCCGATCAACACGCCGGCGAGCCAGGGCCGGCGGTCCAGCAGATGCAAGGCGCCGCCGAGCAGCGCTGCGGTGAGAAATCCATTCTGGCCGTGACCGATGTTGACGAACACCGCGGGGAAGGCCAATGCGATCAGCGGCGTCTCCGGCCGCGGAAGGATCGCGCGCAGCGCCGCCAGATAGGCCGCAAGGCTGGCTGCAAGCCAGATCGAAAGACCCCAGGCATAGGGCAGGGCGGCCACCAGAACCGCGATCGCAAAGAAGAAGGGCGGATAATGCCAGCCGTAGAACGGCACCTCGCGGCCGCCGAACACCGCCATTTCGGCGGCATGCTGCCGCGCCGGCTGATAGGCGTCGGCGGGCCTGCCCTGCCAGGTCAGCGCCCCGGCGGCGTAGACATTGGAGAAGTCGGTGCCGACCGGCTTGCCGTTGCGATCGACCAGCCCGTCCGACAGCGCGATCCAGCCGACGATGGCGATCACATAGGCGCCGAGCAGGATCAGGCTGTAGCCGCGCGCCCGTTCGGCGGTCAGCCATCGGCCGGATTGCAGGCCTTGCCAGATATGAGTCATTTCGCCACAGAATTTTATGAATGTTGCGCGAGCCTAGGCGGATCGCTTTAACGTTCCCTAAAGTTTGGCCGCGTTGGCGCAAGCTTCTTGCGATGCCGCCTGACGCGCCTTAGGGTGCAGCGATCCCAACAACACGAGTCGTGGATTGCCGGTTCACGACGTTTGCAAGGAGCTGATGATGCCGTTTCTGTCCGCCGCGCTTGACCGTGTGAAGCCGTCCGCGACCATCGCGGTAACGGACAAAGCACGCGCGCTGAAAGCGGCGGGCCGCAACGTCATCGGCCTTGGCGCCGGCGAGCCCGACTTCGATACCCCGGCCAACATCAAGCTGGCGGCGATTCATGCCATCGAGGCCGGCAAGACCAAGTACACGGCGGTCGACGGCATTCCCGAGCTGAAGGAGGCGATCGCCGCCAAGTTTCTGCGCGAGAACGGTCTCACCTACAAGCCGAACCAGATCATCATCGGTACCGGCGGCAAGCAGGTGCTCTACAACGCGCTGATGGCCACCATCAATCCGGGCGACGAGGTAATCATTCCGGCGCCCTATTGGGTGAGCTATCCGGAAATGGTGGCGCTGGCCGGCGGCGAGACGGTGCCGGTGGTGTGCACGGCGGCGCAAGGTTTCAAGCTGCAGCCTGCGGCGCTGGAAAGGGCGATCACGCCGAACACCAAGTGGATCATCCTGTGCTCGCCGTCGAACCCGACCGGCGCGGCCTACACGCGCAGCGAATTGAAGGCGATCACCGACGTGCTGGTCAAGCATCCCAACGTCTGGGTCATGACCGACGATATGTACGAGCATCTCGTCTATGACGATTTCGTGTTCACGACGCCGGCGCAGGTCGAGCCGAAGCTGTACGACCGTACGCTGACGGTGAATGGCGTGTCGAAGGCCTATTGCATGACCGGCTGGCGCATCGGCTATGCCGGCGGTCCCGCCGAACTGATCAAGGCGATGGCGACCATCCAGTCGCAGTCGACCTCGAATCCGTCGTCGATCGCGCAATGGGCATCGGTCGAGGCGCTCAACGGTCCGCAGGATTTCATTCCGGCGCACAACAAGGTGTTCAAGGAACGCCGCGACCTCGCGGTGTCGATGCTCAATCAGGCGCGCGGCATCGAGTGTCCGCGGCCGGAAGGGGCGTTCTACGTCTATCCGTCCTGCGCCGGGACCATCGGCAAGACCGCGCCATCGGGCAAGGTGCTCGGCAACGACGAGGATTTCGTCACCGAGTTGCTGGAGACCGAAGGCGTCGCCGTGGTGCAGGGATCGGCGTTCGGGCTCGGCCCGGCGTTCCGCATTTCCTACGCCACCAAGACCTCCGATCTCGAGGAAGCCTGCAAGCGCATTCAGCGATTTTGTGGCAATTTGAGATAGTCAAATCACATCGCCGTCGAAGGCTTGATGTTTTGACGGCGATTGTGCGAAGCGCCATGTTTTGGACACGGCGCTTCCTTCCTGTCCGCTCCGCAAACTCAATTCATCATGCGGAGATTAAGACTCATGCGTCCCTCTACACTTGGTATTGCTGTCGCCGCGCTGGCAGCCTCGTATGCCAGCGCCAGCGCACAGACACCGGTTCCCGCCGGTATTTTGGAATGCCAGGGCGGCCAGAATGTCGGCTTTGTCGTCGGTTCGGTGACGCAGCTCGACTGCGTGTTCCGGAGCGAAGGCCGGCGGCCCGAAGGCTATACGGCAACCGTCCGCCGCATCGGTTTGGATCTTGGCTTCACCCAGCAGACCCAGTTCTCCTGGGCGGTGAGCGCGCCGAGTATGAGACTGGGACCCGGCGCCCTCGCGGGCAATTATGGCGGCGTCGGCGCCAACGCATCGGTCGGCGTCGGCTTCGGCGGCAACTTTCTGGTTGGCGGTCCGGGCAATGCCTATGGCCTGCAGCCGATCAGCGTGCAGGGTCAGACCGGTCTGAACGTCGCCGCCGGCATCGCCGGCATTGAGCTGCAGCCGGTCGGGTTCGTCCATCACGGTGTTTACCGGCATTATCGCCGGCATCACCACACGCCGCATCACAACTACCTGCATCACCATCGCCACTGAACAAGCCGAAATCGCCCAGCGAAAGGCCCGCGCAAGCGGGCCTTTTTTGTGGGACGTATGTAGGACACCTCTGGCGCCAGGAAGCTGATCGTCCGGCGCGGCACCATCGACCCACTGCCAATCTGGTGCCACCGCCGAGGTTATGGCATAGACAAAAAGCGCCATCGCCATGGCGCCCTCGATTCTCTGCTCGCATCACGTTCATCAGCAGGAGATTTGTTCATGCGTCGCTCCCTCATCCGTGCCGGTGCCGCCACGAGCGTGCTCGTGGGATGGCTCGCCGGCGCCCACGCCCAGCAGCCGATCCAGCGCGTCCAGATCGGTGTCCTAGAATGCCGCGGCGGTGCCAGCATTGGTTTCATCGTCGGTTCGGTCACCAATCTCGGTTGCGTTTTGCACGTCGATGGCGTGCCGGACGACCGCTATATCGCCACCATCCGCAAGGTCGGCGTCGATCTTGGCATCACGCAGGAATCGGCGTTGGCCTGGGGCGTGTATGCACCGGTCGCCCGGCTCGGGCCTGGCGATCTCTCCGGCAATTACGCCGGCGCCCAGGGCAGTGCGTCGGTCGGGGTTGGCGTCGGCGGCAATGTGCTGGTCGGCGGC
>Ga0182024_10018175_pt1 | contig 13119 bp, 13 predicted proteins | sample P32metaG_FD_120480 | JGI IMG/M metagenome (GOLD analysis project Ga0182024, IMG submission 120480) | Permafrost microbial communities from Stordalen Mire, Sweden - P3-2 metaG (Illumina Assembly) | ecosystem: Environmental > Terrestrial > Soil > Wetlands > Permafrost | place: Sweden: Stordalen...
CGAACACATTCGCCCGCCGCGCCCGACCGTCACTCTCGCCAGCCGCGCCGCCGCCCAAAACCCCCCGGTGCGCAAGCCCGTCGTCCAGGCCCCGCAACTGACTTCCCTGCAACCGGCCAAAATCCAGGGCCCGCGCGTCGTCCGAATCGAAAAACAGGAAGCCGTCGAGCAGCGAGCGCCCCGTCCCCCGCGCGTCACCGAAGCCTCCGACGTCACCCCCGCCGGCCCACGCGCTGGTCGCGGCATTAAGCCCACTGACGACGAAGAAGAAGATGCAAAGAAGAAAGCCGCCAGCAACAAAAAAGGCGCAAGCCTTTCCTCACGCCGCCGTGGCGTCGATGGCCGTCGCGGCGAAGCCATGGAAAAGCTCAAGGAGTTCACTGACGCCGACATGATCGCCCGCCGCGATGCCCTCAATGCCGCCGCCAACACCCGAAACGTTTTCGACAGCCACATTCGCCAGATCGAAAAACGCGGCACCCACGCCATCGCCAAATCCATCACCCAGCGCGGCGAGCCGGTCTCCATCGAAGAGCCCATCACCGTCCGGTCCCTCTCCACCGCCCTGGGCGTCAAGACCAACGACATTCAGTCGCGCCTCATGAAAAGCGGCATCGTCGCCGCCATCAATCAGACGCTCGACCGCGAAGTCGCCCAAACCATGGCCCTCGAATTGGGCATCGAACTGATCATCGCTCGTCGCGCCACCCTGGCCGAAACGCTCCTGCAGGAAATCGAAGCGATCAAGGCCGATCCCGACAAGCTTCAGCTGCGCCCCGCGGTCGTCACCATTCTCGGTCACGTCGATCACGGCAAAACCTCACTGCTCGACAAAATCCGCAACGCCAATGTCGCCGCCGGCGAAGCCGGTGGAATCACCCAGCACACCGCCGCCTGGATGGTGCAGCTTGGCGAGAAGCGCGTCACCTTCATCGATACGCCCGGCCACCAGGCCTTCACCGCCATGCGCGCCCGCGGCGCAAACATGACCGACGTCGTCGTTCTCGTCGTCTCCGCTGTCGAAGGCGTTCAGCCCCAAACCGTCGAATCGATCAATCACGCTCGTGCCGCCGGCGTACCCATCGTCGTCGCCCTCAACAAGATCGACCGCGCCGACGCCAATCCTGACATGGTTCTTGGCCAGCTCGCCAAGGAAAGCCTCAATCCCGTCGAGTGGGGCGGTGACATCGAAGTCATTCGCACCAGCGCCACCAATGGCCAGGGAATTCCCGAGCTCATCGAAATCCTCGATCTGCAAAGCCAGATCATGGAACTCAAAGCCGATCCCACCGCCCCCGCCCGCGGCAGCGTCATCGAAAGCCGCATGGAAGAAGGCCTCGGCTCCGTCGCCACCGTCCTCATTCAAAATGGCACCCTCAAAGTCGGCGACATCGGCCTATCCGGCGCCGGCTACGGCCGCATCCGCAGCCTTGTCAACGATCGCGGCGAAATGATCCAGCAGGCCGGCCCCAGCACTCCCGTCGTCGTCAGCGGCCTCAGCGCCCTGCCCATGGCCGGTGATAAATTCTACGCCGTCGATGATTTCGACCGCGCCCGCGCCATCGCCGAGGAACGCCAGACCATGCAGCGCCAGTCCGATCTCGGCGGCGCCAACCGCGTCACCCTCGAAACCCTCTTCGATTCCATGAAGGCCGACGAGGTCAAGACCATCAACCTCATCATCAAGGCCGACGTGCAGGGCTCCGTCGAAACTCTCGCCAAAACCGTCACCGAAGCCAACACCAGCGAAGTCCGCGTCCGCGTCATCCACAGCGCCGTCGGCGCTATCAACGAAAGCGATGTCGAACTCGCCGACGCCTCCAAGGCTGTCATCATCGGCTTCCATGTGATTCCCGACGAAGTCGCCCGCCAGATGGCCGAGCAGCGCCGCGTCGAAATCCGCCTTTACCGCGTCATTTACGAAATCTTCGACGATCTCAAGAAAGCACTCTCCGGACTTCTCGAACCCGAAATCCGCGAAAAGCTTCACGGCCATGCCGAAATCCGCAAGGTCTACAAAGTGTCCAAGATCGGCAACGTCGGCGGCTGCTTCGTCACCGACGGTCACATTCAGCGCGGCAGCAAGATCCGCCTCACCCGCGACGGGGTCGTCATCACCGAAGATCTCTCCCTCGAATCGCTCAAGCGGCTCAAGGACGATGTCAAGGAAGTCAAGTCCGGCTTCGAATGCGGCATCAAGATCAATGGCTATGACGACATCAAAGTCGGCGACATCCTGGAGGCGTACGTCCGCGAGACGTTCCAAAGAACGCTGTAGAGGGTATGAAATCGATTTTGCCCGCGTCCGCAACTTCGGGAAGGCTATGCTAGGTCAGCGGCTTATTACGATCGTGGGTTTAACGATGATATTGGGCGCAGCGGGTTGCGAATCCGGAAATATTAAGAATGCACCGTATGACTCTTATCCGAACAATGCTCCGGGTGTGGATCCCAACGCGGGAGAGGTTGGGACGTCTGATCCCGGATATCACTATCAGGGCCAGGATGTTGAATCACCTGAGGCTTACCAGCGGAAATAGCGCAAACCGCGATTTCTAATTGCTGTGACTATCGGCGTGCTGCAAATTGAATTGTCGATCACCGACGCCATGAGCCTCAAGGACAAGCGCCGCGTGGTCAAAAGCATCAAGGATCGAATCGCCCACGCGCACAATGTCTCCATCGCCGAAGTCGGCGCGCTGGACGAGCATCGCCGCTCCATACTCGGCATGGCCATGGTCGGAAACGACGGCCGCTATATCGAGGGCGCATTGAGCATTCTGGTCGATTTCGTGCGGAGCGTCCCGCAAGTGTCGTTGTTGGATTATCGGATCGAACTGTTGTAACGAGCCTCCCATGTCCCGCAGAACCGAACGTCTCGGCAGCACCATCCAGCGCGAACTCGCGCTGATCATCATCCACGAGCTCAACGACCCGCGACTCACCGGCCTGCCCTCCATCACCCGCGTGAAAATCAGCCCCGATCTCTCCATCGCCGATGTCTACATGACCGTCATGGGCACGCCCGGCCAGCAGACCGCCGCCCTCAACGCCTTGCGCCACTCCGCCGGCATGCTCCGAACCCGCCTCACCCGCGAAATCGCGCTCCGACAGGCGCCGTTCCTCAAATTCCACATCGACGAAAATCTGAAAAAAGAACTCGAGCTTCTCGAAACGCTCCGAAAAGTCTCCGAGGAAAACGCCGAACTGGATCGCCAGCGCGGCCAGACACCGGAAATGACCTCAGGAATAACCCCGGAATCATCCACGAATGACCCAGGCATTACCCAGGAATGAAAACATCCGCATGAAAAACGCAGGAAAACACAGCGACGAATTGAAGCACCTTTTCAAGCGCCTCCTCCGCGAAGGCAAGCCCGAGCCGCGCCAAACCCTTGAGCCGCTTGACGCCCTCGTGCGCGGTGCGATGGGCTACGACGTCTCCGACAACCGCGCGGATGACGCCATCAAAGTCATCACCCGCGAGTTCGTCGATCTTAATGAGCTCCGCGCCGCAACCGATCTGGAAGTCCAGGACTTCCTCGGCGTGCGCTATCCCGCCATCGAGGAGCGCGTCGCCATGATCACCCAATGCCTCAACGACATCTTCGAGCGCGAGCACACCATGAGCCTCGACCGCCTCAAAACCGTCAGCAAGCGCGACGCTCGCCAGTTCCTCCGCGAATTGCCCGGCATGCAGCCCTTCGTCGAGGCGTTCATCATGCTCATGGCCTTCGACGGCAGCGCTTTCCCCATCGATCAGGAAATGCTCGACTACCTCCGCGATGAGGAAATCCTTGACGAGCAAACCACCATCCCCGAAGCCCAGAAATTCGTCGAAAACCACATCAAGGGCGAAGAACTCTACGACTTCTACATGGTCTTACGCAAAGCCGCTCTCAGCGGCGGACCCAGGAAAAAGGCCCGGTCATGACCGATCGCCTGCCCACCACCACCCTGCGCCTCGGCCTCCCCAGCGGAAGCCTCCAGCAATCCACCATCGACCTCTTCGGCCGCGCCGGCTATCGCGTCAACATCGCCACCCGCAGCTCCTTCCCCGCCATCGACGACGACCAGCTCTCCGCCGTCTTCTTCCGCGCCCAGGAAATCAGCCGCTACGTCGTCGACGACATCATCGACTGCGGCCTGACCGGCTACGACTACGTCGTCGAGAACGGCAACGAATCCGACGTCGTCGAAATCTGCGAGCTCACCTATTCCCGCGCCACCGCCAATCCCTATCGCTGGGTCTTGGCCGTTCCCGAGGAAAGCCCCGTCCAACGCGCCGAAGACCTGTCCGGAAAAATCATCGCCACCGAATTGGTGAACACCACTAGAAAATGGTTCGCCGCGAGAAACATCAACGTCACCGTCGAATTCTCCTGGGGCACCACCGAAATCAAGGCCCGCCTCCTGGACGGCATCGTCGAAGGCACCGAAACCGGCTCCTCCCTCCGCGCCAACAACCTCCGCATCGTCGACACACTGCTGACCAGCACCACCCGCTTCGTCGCCAGCAAGCAGGCTTGGGACATCCCCTGGAAGCGCGAAAAGATGGAAAACATCGCCATGCTGCTCAAAGGCGCGATCGAAGCGAAAGCCAAAGTCGGCTTGAAAATGAACGTCCCCGAAAACCGCCTCGCCGAAATCGTGGCGTTTCTTCCCGCCGAAAAAAGCCCAACGGTAAGCCGCCTCGCCGACAGCGCCTGGGTCGCCGTGGAAGTGATCCTCGAAGACAAACAGGAACGCGATTTGATCCCCAGACTAAAACGCGCCGGCGCCACCGGCATAATTACCTACCCACTGAACAAAGTAATCCCCTAACTAACAGCCAATCCCACTCCGGCCCGCGCGGTTTCAATCACGGATTTCAGCGATACCTCCAGCTCACATACGTACGCCGCTGTACAGAAACATCCACAGGAAAAATATTGTCAGCAACACCAGAGGAATAAGCAGAATCGAAAAAAGAACCCAGGCAAGCGGGGCCCTCCGATCACGGAGACTCTCATCCCCGGGCCGCTCGTAATTGAGTAGCCGTTTCCCCTTCTTTGCTTTCGTTTCTTTTTCGCCCAATCGGTTGTCCACCTGTTACGCTCACTAGTTTATCCTTGGACGGTTGAGGGGAAAAGGAAAGGGTGGGAGGGTGCGGGAGGGCGGGAAAAACTGTTGGGGCCGCATCTGGTTTTCCCGCCCTCCCGCATTGCATTGTCTTCATATCCAGTCCTCAAACCATCGTGTTAAGACAAAGGCCTGAAATCCGCCGTAGCGACGTTCAAGGGTTCGATCCTTCGTTACCCACAATCAATTATTCAAGATGCAAACCCCCACCATTTCCGCTACATTATCCTCCTCAACTAAACCCATTATGGCAGGACACAGTCACTGGTCGAAAATCAAACGCGCCAAAGGCGCCACCGACGCCAAGCGCGGCAAAGTCTGGAGCAAGATCGCCCGCAAGATCATCATCGCCGCCAAAAACGGCGGCGATCCCCGCGACAACCTCTCTCTCCGCTACGTCATCGATGAAGCCAAGGCCGCCAACATGCCCAAGGACACCATCGAAAAAGCCATCATGAAAGGCACCGGCGAGCTCGGCGGCGAAAACTACGAAGCCGCCGTCTACGAAGGCTACGCCCCCGGCGGAGTCGCCATTCTCATCGAAGCCCTTACCAACAACCGCGCCCGCACCGCCCCCGAAATGCGCACCCTCTTCGAAAAACACGGCGGCAACTTCGCCAGCAGCGGCGCCGTCGCTTTCCAGTTCACCAAGCAGGGCATCATCACCGTGAAAGCCTCTTCCACCGATGAAGACAAACTCCTTGACCTCGGCCTCGAAGCCGGCGCCGACGACGTCAAAAACGAAGGCGAATTCTTCGTGGTCATTACATCCCCCACGCTTTTCATGAAAGTCAAAGACGCCATCACGGCGGCGAACATTCCCATCGAAGCGTCCGAAATCACCAACCTCCCGGCCAACACCGTCGCCATCGACGTCGAACGCGCCCAAAAGCTGCTAAAAATGATCGACGCCCTCGAAGACAACGACGACGTCCAAAACGTCAGCCACAACGCCGAGATTCCAGAAGGCGTGACTGTATAAATTCTTGAAGTCCTATATACCGCCCGCTGCGCTTGAGACACAGAGGTCGCTGAGAATGAGCTGGAGGAAAGAGCTTAAAAAAAGCCGGTAAATGCGGACCGGATGAACCTAATCATTTCTTTCTCCGTGATCTCCGCGCCTCAAGCGAAGCGGGCGGTAAAAAATCTCCGACCCAAAAAACTCTAATTACCCGAATTGCATCAAGCGTTAATCAGAAAATCTCTGCTCGCCAAAATCCCGCGCTTCTCCCCCTCTTCCGAGCCGTTGAAATCCTTGTCCTCCAGCTCAATGCTCACCATCCCCTGATACTTCGCGTCCTTCAGCATCTCCAAAACCTTCCCCCACCGCACCCCTCCGTGCCCAGGAATGCAATACCGCCACGAATACCCGCCAAATCCAATCGGCTTCCCCGACGTCCCCGCCTGCAGCGTCCCAAATTCATAAAGCTCATCTCCCAGAATCTCCGTATCCTTCCCATGCACATGCCCCACGCGCGACATAAATTCGCCCAGAAACCGCAGCGGATCGATCCCCATCCGCAGCAAATGCGATGGATCATAATTCACCCCCATCGCCTCGCTCGCCGTCTCCTTGAAAAACGCCCGCAAACTCTCCGGCGTGCAGCACAGCGCCGAATAATGCGGCGGACTTCCCGGATATCCCTCAATCACAACCCTGGCCCCGCTCCCCGCAATCGCCTGCCCCAGCATCGCATAGCCGTCGACCGCCATCTTAAAATTCTCACCCCGCTCCCGCGCATCGTCGTCCGGAAACACCACCGTGAAAAAGTTCCGAATCCCCAGCGCCGCCACCGCCCGGATGTGTTCCGCCGCCGCCGCCACGGCTTCCTTCCGCTTCCCCTTATCCGCGGAAGCGATCGCCGCCCAGGGCTGCTTCAAATCCACCGAGCCGACTTTCAATCCCTCGGCCAAGATCGATTTGACTTCGTTTGCCGGAAGATCCCCCACATCGATCCCCGCAAATCCATTCGCCTTCGCGAACGAAATCACGGCGCCAAGATTCTTCTGCCAATCGCTCCAACCCCTGCGAAACCCGATCGGAAACGAGCCAGTACGTGTATGTGAATTCATGTCCCCAAGATTTCCCACACCCCCGCTTAAATTGCAACACCCAACCCAACAAATTCAAATGTCAAAAAAAACCTCACGCCAAGGCGCAAAGCCGCAAAGAAATTATCAAAAAATTAAATTCCAACCTTTGCGCCTTAGCGCCTTTGCGTGAGCCCCTCTTCCAAATTCGCTTCACCCGACTCGTCAGGTTTGCTACACTCCCCTTACTCCACTATGTCCTACACCGTCCTCGCCAGAAAATACCGCTCCGCAAATTTCGACGAGCTCGTCGGCCAGGAGCACGTCGCCCAAACCCTCAAGCGCGCGATCGAGTCCGGCCGAATCGCCCACGCCTACCTCTTCTGCGGCACCCGCGGCACCGGCAAGACCAGCACCGCCCGAATCCTCGCCAAGGCCCTGAATTGCCAGAAAGTCGACGCCCCGACGACCACTCCCTGCGGCAAATGCGATTCCTGCTTGGCGATTGCACGCGGCGACGACCTCGACGTCATCGAGATCGACGCCGCCAGCAACACCGGCGTCGATAACGTCCGCGAGATCATGGAAAACGCCCGCTATCGCCCGGCCCGCAGCCGCTTCAAGGTCTATATCATCGACGAAGTCCACATGCTCAGCAAAAGCGCCTTCAACGCGCTGCTGAAAACTCTCGAAGAACCGCCCAGTCACGTAAAATTCATCCTCGCCACCACCGAGCCCGAGAAAGTCCTGCCGACAATCCTCTCCCGCTGCCAGCGCTACGATTTCCGCAGCATCTCTTCCCGCGAAATCGCCGCGCATTTGAAGGAAATCTCCAAAAAAGAAAAAATCTCCGCCGACGAGGACGCCCTGGCCCTCGTCGCCAAAGCCGGCGCAGGCTCCATGCGCGACGCCCTGTCCCTTCTGGACCGTCTACTCAGCGCCGGCGAGAAGAAACTCACCGCCAAGGACGTTGAGCAAATGCTCGGCCTCCCCCGCGCGCAGCTCATTTTCGACATCGTCGATTCCCTCGGCGCCGCCGACGTCAAACAAACGCTCGAAAGGGCTGACGCGATCGTCTCTTCCGGCCTCTCCCCCGACGGTTTCATCAGCGCTCTTTCCGATCACCTACGGAATCTCCTGATCGCCCTGACCTGCGGCAAAGACAGCGGCCTTCTCGATATCCCCGGAATCCCCGAATCCGATCTCCAAGCCCAGGCCGCCAAATTCGACTCCGCCACGCTCGCGCAGGACATCGCCATCCTCGAAGACCTTCGCCGCAACATGCGCCAAAACCAGACCGGCCGCGCCATGCTCGATGCCACATTGGTCCGACTCGCCCTCGCCAAGCAATTCTCGTCGATTAGTGATGTGCTTTCTCGCGGCTCGTCAGCATCCAAGCCCGCCGCTACGTCCACACCCTCTCCCGCCCCCGAGCAAAAAAAAAAGCCTGAAACGATGAGAACGGAAGAGCCGGCGCGCTCCGTCGCGCCGCCGCCATTAGTCGCACCCCCTGCGATTTCCAATCAGCCACCCTCAAACTTATGGGCCGGCCTGATGGCAAAGCTCCAAAACCAAACCGGCTTCAGCACCATCCTCGGAATGACCCGCTTCGCCGGAATCGAAAACGATATCGCCATCATCCGCCTTCCCCGCTCGGCCGACACGTTCGTCAAACAATGGAACGCCAATGGCAAAAAAGACAAAATCGCCAGCGTCCTCACTGAACTGCGCGGTCAACCGACCGGCGTAAGAATCGAAATCGACGACGAACAAGCGGAAACTATTCCCGCCAAACCGATTGAGGAAGAAGCCGGCCCCATCGTCGAATTCGTTCTCAAAGAGTTCGGCGGCCGCCTTACCGGAGTGGAATAAAAAAATATGTTTGACGCCCTCAAAAATCTCGGAAACCTCGGCGAAATGATGAAGCAGGCCCGCCAGATGCAGGACAAGATGGCCGCTCTTCAGGAAGAACTTGCCCGCAAACAGATCGCCGCCGATGCCGGTGCTGGCATGGTCGAAGCCACCGTTAACGGCAAACAGGAACTGGTGAAGATCAAAATCGACAAACAAAAAATCGACGTCAACGACACCGAAATGCTCGAAGCGATGATCGTCTCCGCCGTTAAAGCCGCCCAGGCCAAGGCCCAGGAAATGATGAAGCAGGAAATGCAAAAGACGGTGGGGGACCTGGGTATTCCGCCGGGCTTGTTGCCGTAAGGGTTATAAAGTTGCATGGGCGTCCCGCCCATGTCTTCAATCCGGATTGATCTCGCGCAGCTTCTTCTCCAGCACCTTCTGCCGTCGCTCCGCCGCCGCGTCCAGCCACGCGCGAAGGGGATCCTTCGATTTGCTGTCCAGCATCATTTCCACGATCGCCAGTTGCCCCTGCAATCGCCGCAGCCCCGCCTTCATGTTGTCCGCGTTGTCCAGAAATATATCCCGCCAAAGCCCTCCATCGCCGCCGGCGATTCGCGTGGCGTCCAGGAACCCCTTGCCCGACAAATCCAGCCCCGCCTCTTCCTGCATCGCCACCAGCGCCGCCGCCAGCAGGTGCGGCAGATGGCTCACATCCGCCAGCAATCGATCGTGATCTTCCGGACTCAGGCGCGTCGTGCGCATGCCAAGATCGCGCCAGAATTGCTCGACCTGTTCCACCGCCGCTGCCTTCGTCTCCTTCGTCGGCGTCACAATACACAACTGATTCGAAAAAAGATCCGCCCGCGAAAACTCCACGCCCCGTTTCTCGCTCCCCGCGATCGGATGGCTCCCCACAAATTCCACGCCCTTCGGCAAAATCTCCCCCGCCAATCGAACCACCGACCGCTTCGTGCTCCCCACATCCGTCACAATCACCCCGGCCGAAAGCGAAGGCCCCACCTGCTTCAAGAGCGTCTCAAACGTCCCCACCGGCGTGCACATAATCACCAAATCCGAACTACGCACCGCCGCTGCCGGATCCATTTCCGCCGCGTCGATCGCCCCGATCTCCATCGCCTTATCCAGCGTCTCCCGTCGATGCCCATAACCCACAATTCGGCATCCCGGCGCCGACGAGCGCAGCGCCAGCCCGATCGACCCACCCAGCAGGCCGACCCCCAGAATCGTCAATTGGCGGGGAACCATGAAAAACTCAGGATTTGCGTTTGACCGGATCCGCGCCGCGCGGGCCGTCCATTTTAACCACGCTGAATTCATCCAGATTCAGCGTCGTAATCTCTCCATCGGCCTTTCGCAGCGTCAGCCGATCCAGCCAAAGTTTGTCGTCCTTGCTGTGGGCATACCAGCTTCCAGTCTGTTGTTGTACAAATTCGACAACCGTTCCCGAAGTTTCACTCCCCCAGGAATAATTGCGCGCCGCGATCTGCTGTAGCACCTTCACCTGCGCCCCGGGAACCAACTGCTTTCGAAGCGATTCGTCCATAGATGGAGCAAAGCGTAAGGCCGGGATGAGCCAGCGGCAAGAGGCGATTCGTCATTCTGATTTCTGGCTTCGAATTTCCGCCCCCACCCGCATCAACTCCTCATAAAGCTGGCTCAGCGCCTCCGGCACCACCCGTGTCTCCCCGACAACGCTCATGAAATTCGTATCCCCGCCCCAGCGCGGCACCACATGCTGATGAACATGGTTCGGCAGCCCCGCCCCCGCAACCTTCCCCAGATTGATCCCGATATTAAACCCCTGCGCCGAAACCGCCCGCTTCAGCAACCGCACCGCCGTCGCCGTCTGCATCGCCATGTCCAGTTGCTCAGCCTCGCTCAGTTCTTCCAGTTCCCCCTTGTGCGCTCGCGGCGCAATCAGCAAATGCCCGTTGGCATAAGGAAACCGATTGATCAGAACGATGCTGTGATCGGTGCCCCACAGCACCAGCAACTGCCGCTGCTTCTCTGCCTGCGTTGCGGCTGCCGCCTCGCACAGAAAACAGCCGTCACTCTTGCCCAGCGATTTGATGTATTCCATACGCCACGGCGCAAATAGGGGAGAAGTCATGGGAAAACTCGAAATTCGAATGACGAATGAGAAAGAATACCGAAAACTAAATAGATGAAACAGCCTTCGCGTCAGCCTTCGTTTCGGACTTCGCGTTGCGAGCTTGATTCGTCATTCGAGTTTCGGATTTCGGATTTGCAACCGCTGGATTCACGCTGACGCTCACCGCCGCGGGCGTCACCATCTCCAGCACTTCCCGCGCCAGCGCTCGATAATCCGCCGCTCCGTTGCTCGTCGAATCATATTGCAAAATCGTCTGGCCAAAGCTCGGGCACTCGGCAAGCTTGATGTTCCGCCGAATTCGCGTGGCAAATATCTTCGCGTTCGACCACGGCAGATTCTTCCCCGCCGCGTCCTCAATAAAGCTCTTCAGATCCCCAACGACTTCATTCGAGAGCTTCGTCTGCGCATCAAACATCGTCAGCACGATTCCCGAAACCTTTAAACCCGGATTTACCTGCCGGCTCACCAGCGCCACTGTCTCTAATAATTTCCCCACCCCCTGCAGCGCCAGAAAATGCGGCTGCATCGGAATAATCACTTCCTGCGCCACCGCCAGCGCATTGATCGTCAGCAATCCCAAACTCGGCGGGCAATCCAGCACCATGATGTCGAATTCCAAATGCGCCGCCTCGATCCGATTCTTCAAAAGCGTTTCCCGCCCCGGAATATTCACCAGTTCAACTTCCGCCGCCGCCAGATCGATGCTACCAGGGACCATCGCGAGATTCTTGCCGACGTTCTGCATCGCCCCGAGCAAGCTTTGCCCGTCCACCAGCACTTGGTACGCGCTCATCAGCTCCGGCGAAGGATTCAGCCCATAATTGATCGTAAGATGCGACTGCGGATCGAGATCGATCATGCAGACTTTTTTCCCCTGCTCCGCCAGCGCCGCCGCGAGGTTGACGGTCGTCGTCGTTTTCCCGACACCCCCCTTCTGATTCATGAACGCGATTATTCTCATTCTTTTAATGGATTATCGGACACATCCCCACCAATACAAGAGCGCACGTGTTTCCAGCTTCGCTTAATCCGGTCTCACGCAAAGCCGCAAAGTCGCAAAGATAATTAATAGCTCAGCCGACGGCGATCCCCTCATGGTTCGAGCTTCTCTTTCCCCATCTTCGCGGCTTAGCGCCTTGGCGTGAGACCCATCTTCCAAATACCAAAAAAAAGAAGAAAGCTACCGCCGTGGCAGGGGAGCTTTCTTCGTTGTTCCGTGATCCCAATTTTTGGAGCCGGGACCGCAGAGGTAAAATGTACTTTCGTTTCGAACGAACCAAGGGGTCGGGCGATTTGGTTGGAGCCACGCGCCCGATCGCGGATCAAACCGCGTTACTTCTTCTTGGTCGTCTTCTTCTTGGCGGTCTTTTTCTTAGCGGCTTTCTTTGCCATAACTCAATCACCTCCTTTCACGAAAAACAAATGTACGCTTCTAAAAAATTTGAGTCAACTCTTTTTCGGACCCGTCGAGTAAGATCACGCCGGAAATTTTTCTGAAAGGGCTCTATGCCGCCACTCGAAAAACGTCCGTGTGTCATCATCGTTCGCGATGGCTGGGGAAAAAATCCGTACCCGAAATGGAACAACGCCAACGCCATCTATCTCGCCAAACATCCCGTCGCCGATCGCCTCATGTCCGAATATCCCAGCACGCTTATTCACACCAGCGGCTTCGACGTCGGACTGCCCGAAGGCACCATGGGCAACAGCGAGGTCGGACACCAGAACATCGGCGCCGGCAGAATCGTCGATCAGGAATCCGTCGCCATCACCAAGCAGATTCGCAACGGCGAATTCTTCCAAAACACAATCCTCAACCATGCTATCGACCACGCGATCAAAAAGAATGCAACTCTTCACCTCTTCGGCATCGTCAGCGACGCCGGTGTGCATGGCCTTCTCGAGCATCTTTTCGCCTGCCTCGAGCTCTGCCGCCAGCGTGGCCTGAGCCGTGTTTTTCTCCACGCTTTCACCGA
>Ga0182024_10018176_pt1 | contig 13118 bp, 13 predicted proteins | sample P32metaG_FD_120480 | JGI IMG/M metagenome (GOLD analysis project Ga0182024, IMG submission 120480) | Permafrost microbial communities from Stordalen Mire, Sweden - P3-2 metaG (Illumina Assembly) | ecosystem: Environmental > Terrestrial > Soil > Wetlands > Permafrost | place: Sweden: Stordalen...
AATCAGCCGAAACTTTTTCATAAGCGCCTCAATGACACGGAATTGCATTCAACGAGTGAGCGACGTTTACACAGCGCGCTGCGCGCGGTCAAGCATTTTGAATCGGTGCTGAAGATCACATGGACATGGTTGCCCGAGAACGTGTGAGACATTCTGCTGCCCCTCCGAGTGTGCGTGAGAACTAGGTTTGCGCTGATGTAGCGCCCGTCTTCGGGCGGGCATGTCGTTGATTCTAAAGTGCCCGCCTGAAGGCGGGCGCCACATCAACCTCGCAAATCGGGGTACTCACGCACAGTCTTCGTGGCTGTTGCGAGGAGTTGGAGCGGATGTGCCGCACGGCGGCTTTGAGTTCCTGCAGAATGCTATCTGATTCATTGTTGAATATTCCCGATATCCCGCTGTTAACTTTTACTCTCCGAAATCGTTATAACAGTGAGATGCGAATGGGATTCGTTGGCGATCCATGGTTCTCAAGCCAATCTCAGGAGGAATTATGATGGCGAATTTGATTCTGAAAGGGGCAGGATTTGCGACGTATTTGCTGCAGGCCGCGCAAACCAATACCGGTGCTTTGCCGCCAGATCAGTTTGGGCAGCAGATCGCGCTGGAGGCGGTGAGACATAGTCCGCAAGACGGCCCCGCCGGTATCTTCGTTCCGATCGGATTTTTTGCATTGGTTCTCGGGATCTTCTGGCTGAGGTGGCGGCAACAACAGGTGCGTCTGCAAACCAGGGCGGAATTTCACAAGCAGCTCCTGGACAAATTTGCCACGGGGCGGGACTTCGCCGATTTCCTGGAAAGCAAAGCGAGCCAGCGGTTCCTTGCGTCGCTTTGGTCGCAGGGCACGCCATCCAAAGAAAAAACATTGCGAAACGGCATTGTTGTGACGATGCTTGGGCTGGCGGTCGTTGGTTTGTCGTGGATGAAAAAAGACCTTGTCATCCCCGGGGTTTTGCTTCTGGCTGTGGGCGCGGGATTCCTGATTTTCTTCGTAATTTCGAATCGACTGGCGAAGAGTCGCAACCAGGGGGAAGGGCCCGGCCCGGAAAACTTGCCGGTTTCGCAGAATTAGGTCAAGGATGCGAATGCGCGATCATGATGCGGCCGAGCCCTGCTTAGTATCCGCGCTCGCTGCGAGTGGATCGGCGATCGCTGAAAGGGCTCCATTGCCTCAACGGATGGATGAAGGCACCTTTTGCTCGATCTTTGAGGAAATGGGCCCGTCCATCCGGTCCTACATTCGGAGAGTTTCGGGCGATGCGGGTCTGGCGGACGACATTCTCCAGGAGACCTTTTATCGGTTCCTTCGAGCCGATTTGCCCGCGATGGAAAAGTTTCAGATCAAAGCGTATCTCTATCGGACCGCGAGCTCCTTGATTTCGGATCATTGGCGGCGATTGAAGCGGGAACGGCGCTGGAGTCTGGAGAGACTTTTCCGGCGTGAGACTGACGAAAAGACGGGACGCGGCGAAGACGTAATGAGCGTGTTCAGACACGTCAAGGCGCAGGAGCAGACGCTTCTCTGGCTGGCCTATGTCGAGGGGTTTGACCATCGAGAAATTGCTCTGGCATTAGGCCTAAAGGAAAAAAGTGTCCGCGTGCTCCTGTTTCGTGCCCGAAAGAAAATTGCCGGGATGCTTGGCAAATAAATCTTTGCCCCTATGGAGGGAATATGAAGCAGGGAAGTTGTCCCCAGGAAGAGATGGCGCTCAAAGCAGTTCGCACGGGGACGTGGGAAGAAGATCTCTCGGCCCATGTGACTGTGTGCGACGTTTGTCGAGTCACTGTCCAGGTATCGGGATGGATGCAAGCTCTGAAAGAAGGCCCCGAAGGAACTCTAACGTTGCCAGATGCCGAGCGGCTGTGGCTTAGAGCTCAACTTTCTGAAAAACATGCGGAGGCTGAAAGGGCGCAAAAAATTCTCGATTGGGCGGAGTTCATATTTTCAATCCTTGTCTCCGCTGGTGTTTCGGGTTGGATTGGCTGGAATTGGAGTGCCATCCAGACACGGCTGTCATCGTTCTCCGCGAATGCGTGGCAACAGCTCTGGGCAACGGTATCTTACCTGGCCGGCGTTACGCCAATTCTGTCCACATTCGGCGTTGTGATTTTCTCCTTGGTTGCATTTGTTCTCGCCTATCCGCTACTGGCGCGGGACTGATCGTGTGTATTATCGACGCACGACGATGAGACGAGCGTTCTACAACCCGCGAAGCGTCCTATTTGTTGCGTTGGCAATTGCTCTCTTCACGCCTTGCGCGCGGGGCCAAGATGAGGCCCGGCTTGTGGATGTTGGAAATCACCGATTGTTTTTAAACTGTTCAGGAGGCGGACAAGGCCCACCGGTCATTTTTGAAGCGGGATCGGGTCGGACATCGGAGGATTGGGCATCAGTCCAAAGGGCAGTTGGGAAGTTTGCAAGGACCTGCAGTTACGACCGCGTGGGATTGGGGAAGAGCGACAAAATGCCAGAGCCGCAGACTGCGGCCGAGGTGGTTGACGACCTTCACAGACTGTTGACCAAAGCCAATTTACAAGGCCCCTACGTGCTAGTCGGGCATTCACAGGGAGGTATCTATGTGCGCGATTATACTGTTCAATACCCGACGGAAGTCGTAGGCCTTGTTTTCGTTGACTCCGCGCATGAAGAACAATTCTCGCGTGTCGCTGCAATTTCTTCTGTGTGGGCTCAACGTATTGCCGCGCAGTTCTCCTCTGAAGAAATGATCCGTCAGGGTTTTCTGCCGTCAAGCGAGCGACTCTCCTGGCATTTCGACATACCTCTGATCGTCATCGAACACGCTGTCGCAGCAGGAAATTCAGACCCGATGAACCAGCAGTCCGAAGTCGTGTTTCGAGCATTGCAACAGGACTTGGCATCGCGCTCTAAGTATGGAGAGCTTCGAACAGCCCAAAGTAGTGGCCACTACATCCAGGTCGATCAGCCTGATCTTGTGACGCAATCCGTTCAAGATGTGATCCGAAAAGCAAAAGCGATTCTTACATCAAAGCCAGGAGCCCAATAATTTTTTACCTCGGGGCCCGGTGAGCCCAAGGTGTACGCCCCGATTAGCTTCATGACCGTCCGATTTTCGATCCCTGACTGTCGGAATATAGCCTCGCTAGGCGAAGCGGTCACTCGGCGTGATGCGCGTGCCATTCGCAAATTCTCTGGCGGAGATTTTCTTGCGTCCTTCGATTTGTATAGACTCGAGTTGCAAGCACGTTTCCGCGCCGCAGACGGCCTGAATTTCTTTTCCATGGGGAATGATTTGGCCGGGAGCGGCGGGCGTGTTCATGATTTCAGTTGTCACGGGACGTCCCCACACATGGCAGGTCTGTTCGCGAAACGTGCTGTACGAGCCGGGCCAGGGCGTGAAGGCTCTCATGCGGTTGTAAATTTGCTGCGCGGTTTGCGTCCAGTCGATTCGTCCATCTTCTTTTTTTAGTATGGGTGCGTAGGAAACTTCTTTTTCTTTCTGCGGTACGGGTGAAATTTCTCCGCGATCGAATCGCACGAGTGTCTCGGCGACCAGGTCCGCACCCATGGTGCTCATGCGCGCGGCGAGTTCCGGCGAAGTTTCATCCGCGCCAATATCAATTTCACGGCGCAGGAGCGTTGGTCCGGTATCCATTCCCGCGTCGATTTGCATGGTGGTGAGGCCGGAAAGTTTTTCGCCGTTGGCGATGGCCCAGTGGATCGGCGCGGCGCCTCTGTATCGCGGCAGCAGGGATCCGTGCACGTTGATCCAGCCGAGGCGGGGAATTGTCAGCAACGAAGCGGGAACAATTTGGCCGTAGGCGATGATCACCACGGCGTCGGGCGCAACGCGCTTCAAAAAATCCTGTGACGAATCCGATTTAATTGTTTCCGGTTGAAAAACGTACAGGCCAAGGTCGAGGGCCGTTTCTTTTATGGGAGAAGAACTGACGTGACCGCCGCGGCCGCGCGGCCGGTCCGGCTGCGTGATGACCGCTTCCACGAAAAATTCCGGACGCTCCGCCAGCCGCCGGAGCGAGGGAACTGCGAATTCCGGCGTGCCACAAAAAATGATGCGCAGGGCGGCCATCGCGTGGAAAGCGAACTACCACTCGCCGGTCTTCCGCAATTTGCGGATCCGGCGCTTGATTAAATCTCGTTTGAGCATGCTGAGGTGGGTGAGAAAAAGCAGCCCATCGAGGTGATCGATCTCATGGCAAAATGCGCGGGCCAGCAAACCTTCGCCGCGCATTTCATACACGTCGCCCTTCACATTTTGTGCGCGCACCGTCACATACGCCGGACGCAGCACGTTCCCGCGGAATCCTGGCAGCGACAGGCACCCCTCCTCTTCGCGCTGGTCGCCTTCGACATGAATGATTTCAGGGTTGGCCAGCACCAGCCGCGCCTCAAGATTTTTTCCGACGCTTACGTCAACCACGGCAAGCCGTTTCGACAAGCCAATCTGCGTCGCGGCCAGGCCCACGCCCTGAGCCACGTACATGGACTCGAACATGTCCTCGCAAAGCTTGGCCAGCTCGTCGTCAAATTGTTCAACAGGCTTCGTCGGCGTTTCCAGGACCGCCGCGCCATATTTTGTAATCGGATAGATCATCTCGGCAACTCACTCAATCCTTTGAATCCACAGATGAACACAGATCAACATTGATAAAAACAGATAAAAACTGTCGAAGACGGAAAGGTAACCAATTTCATTTTTTTGTGTTTATCAGTGTTCATCTGTGTTTTTCTGTGGATCAAAATTCCTTCAACTGGCGCAGGTACCCGTCGAAATTGCGGCGCATCTCCAGCAGCGAATCTCCTCCAAATTTTTCCATCATGGCCTGTGCTAGCACAAGCGAAACCATGGCTTCGCCGGCCACTCCGCCGGCGGGAACAACGCACACGTCGCTGCGCTCGTAGGCAGCGGAAACAGGCTGCTTGGTGACCATGTCCACCGTGCCCAGCGGCGTTCGCAGCGTCGAAATTGGCTTCAAGTATCCGCGCACGATTACGTCCTCGCCGTTGGTGATGCCGCCTTCGAGCCCCCCGGCGCGATTGGATGCGCGCGTGAATCGCTCGCTGGCCGCATCGTATCCAATCTCGTCCATCACTTCGGAGCCGTAGGAAGTGGCCGCCGCGATTCCCGCGCCGATCTCAACGCCCTTCACTGCCTGAATCGACATTACCGCCTGGGCCAGCCGCGCATCCAGTTTTTCGTCCCACTGCGTGTGCGATCCGAGCCCGGTGACAACATTGTGCGCCACGACTTCGAAAATACCTCCCACGGTGTTTCCAGCGCGGTGCACTACATCCACTTCACTTTTCATCAGCGCTTCGGTCGCGGCGTCCACGCAGCGCAGCGGCGAATCCAGATTTTCGCACACGGCTTGAATTTCGCTCCACGCCGCGGCACGCGCCAGTCGAGCCTTGCCCACGGAGATCACATGGCTCAGCACTTCGCAATCGAGTTGGCGCAGCAGCAACTTGGCAATTGCCCCCGCTGCCACACGCGCCGCGGTTTCCCGAGCAGAGGCGCGCTCCAAAATGTATCGCGCATCGTGCAGATTGAATTTCATTGAGCCGGCCAGGTCCGCGTGCCCCGGGCGCGGTGCGGTCAAGTGCCGCTCCGCGCTCTCCCCGTCAGGAAGTTTTTCGACGGACAGCGACTTTTCCCAGTTGGCCCAGTCGCGATTCTCGACGCGCAGTGCAATGGGCGCGCCGATGGTTTGCCCGTGGCGCACGCCGGACAAAAATTCGACGCGGTCTTTTTCGATCTTCTGGCGGCCGCCGCGGCCATATCCCAGTTGCCGCCGGTGCAGTTCGCGCTGCACGAACTCGAAGTCGATGGGCACACCCACAGGCAAACCGCTGATCCACGCAATCAGCGACTGGCCGTGTGACTCTCCCGCAGTGACAAAGCGAATCATGGAAGGCTCGATATTCTATCGGACCCCGCACGGCGCGTAAAGCTTAAGTAGGATAGCCACTCCTGGCTGTCCAATTTTGTGCGGCGCTGGGATTAGTAACACACCGCACCACTCCTACCCGCTACGGTGAAGGCACACGATGGGCTGCAACCGATGCGATCTCAAAAGCGGACAGCCAAGAGTGGCCGTCCTACTCAATTCACCATGCTTGACGTACTTTGCGGCGACCAGTACGCTGTTTTGGAGCGCGACCGGGCTTGCAACGCACTCGATGGCAACCGATGGCCACTACCGACCCCAAACTCATTGAGCCTGCTGAAATTTCGGTAAGAGAGGCGCTTTCGGACGGGGCCAAGCGCTGGATCCTGCATTTGCAGGAATACTCGCTGCTGTCGGCTCGTGCTGTCTCCAATCTGTTTAGCACTCCCTATTACGTTTCCGATATTTTGGAACAAATGGACATCATCGGCGTTGGGTCACTGCCGATCGTCCTCCTGACCGGATTTTTTATCGGCGCGGTCATGGTGCTGCAGACTGCCGCGCAATTTGAGCGCTTTGGGCAAACCGCACTTACAGCGGACATCGTTTCGCTGGCGTTGGTGCGCGAATTGGGGCCGTCGATCACCGGCCTTCTGGTAACCGGGCGCAATGCCTCTGGCATGGCCTCGGAATTGGGATCGATGGTGGTCACCGAGCAAGTGGACGCCATGCGCGCCATGGGCACGGACCCAATCCGCAAGCTGGTTACACCTCGCGTCGTGGCCACAGTTCTCATGTTGCCGCTTCTCACCGCGATGGCCGATTTCTTGGGTTTGATTGGCGGCTATCTGGTCGCGCTTTTCACTCTGCGCCTGGATTCAGTCTTGTATTGGACGCGAGCCATCGACATCCTGGATTTTTCCGACTTGATGCAGGGCCTTACCAAGCCGCTGGTTTACGGTTTTATTCTGGCGACGGTTGGATGCTATCAGGGGTTGACGGTGAAAGGCGGAACGCAGGGAGTCGGACGGGCCACGACTCATGCCGTGGTCACCGCGTCTGTATTCATTTTGATCACCGATTTTTTCCTGACCAAGTTGATGCTGTACCTCGCCGGGCACGTATTCTAGGCAATGTGGCAATCCTCTCCGCTCAGCGGCCATTTCCATCTATAATCATAGTGATGAATGTGCCGCCGGTCACACAACGGCGCGTGCGCATCCTTTCCGCATGAGTGCCAGCGCAGCCAGCGAACCCATTCTTTCCCTCAAAGACATCTCCATTGCTTTCGATAAAGGCAACGTGCTGGACGGCCTTTCTTTTTCCATCGCTCCGCAAGAAACGAAAATTTTGATTGGAGAAAGCGGTTCCGGAAAAACGCTTATCCTGAAATTGGCTGCAGGCCTGATTCAACCGGACTCGGGATCCGTGCTGATGCTGGGGCATGACCTGTGCTGCATGAGGGAAAAGGAGTTGCTGGCCTTCCGGCGAAACATCGGATTCGTGTTTCAGGAGGGCGCGCTGTTCGACTCACTCACCGTGGCCGATAACGTGGCCTACTGCCTGCGCGAGGAACATGTAGACGAGGTAGAGATCGAGCCTCGCGTGCGCGAATCCCTGCGTTTCGTGGAAATGGAAGACACGCTGGAAAAATTTCCCTCGGAGCTTTCCGGCGGTATGAGGCGGCGCGTGTCCATCGCCCGCGCTTTGGTAACGCGGCCTGATGTAGTGCTCTATGATTCGCCAACGGCGGGCCTCGATCCGGTGACTTCGCAAACGATCATTACTCTGATTCTGCGCTTGCGCGATACCCAGGGCGTCACCTCGCTCATGGCCACGCACCGTTTGCAGGATGCATTTGGCCTTGCAAATTACCGCTTTGACGGGCAATCCGGCCGCGTCGTGCACATTCCGCAGAATGGCGCGTCGACAGGAGCCAGCGCGGCGACCACCTTCGTGGTTCTGCGCGATGGAAAAAATTATTTTGAGGGCAGCCCCGCGGAACTCGCGGATTCCCGTGACGAGTACTTACGCCGCTTTTTGTTGTAAGGTTTAGATTGCAGTCGGAGATTTCCTTGAGGAGGGGCAGCGATGGCGCAACACAAACAATTGACGTGGACCGATCTGCGAGTTGGATTGTTTGTCCTGGCTGGAGCCATTTTACTCACGGTGGTCATTTTCTATGTGACCGGCGGCAGCGGCTGGGGCCCCAAATACCGGCTGCGGGTGTTTCTCCCTGAAGTGGATGGGCTGACCATCGGCGCACCCGTGCGCGTGGATGGTGTGGACGTTGGCAACGTGGAAAAGATCGCCATCGCTGCCCCCAGACCCGGCGCGTCCGCGTCCAAGGACCGCAACATTGAAGTCGATATGCGCCTGCAGAAAACTTTTCAAGCCTACGTGCGCTCGGATTCTTCCGCGGAATTGGTCACCGAGGGACTGCTTGGCAATCAATTCGTGGATATCGATCGTGGATATGTGGGGCGCATTCTGGAGAACGAGGAAGAAATACCCGGCAAGCAAGGGACCGCTCTGAAAGAAGTGGTGGCGCGCAGCGCGGACCTGATGGACAGCCTCAGCCTGATCGCCAAGCAAGCCAACTCCGTGTTGACGGATGTACGCAGCGGTAAGGGTTCGCTCGGTAAGTTCATGGTGGATGAGGGCGCATATGACCGCCTCACCAGCTCTCTGGAAAATGTTGACCGCATCATGAAAGACGTTCAGTCCGGGAAGGGAACTCTGGGAAAACTGGTTACCGACGATGAAATGTACAATCGCGTCAATTCCGTGGCCGGCCGTGTTGACAATGTGCTGGAGGCGGTGCAGAACCAGCAGGGCACGCTCGGCAAGCTCGTCTATGATACAGCGTTTCATGATAGCGCCAAAAGGTTGATCGACAACAGTAACGCACTCCTCGGCGACGTCCGGGACGGCAAAGGCACGCTCGGAAAACTGGCCACCGACGATACCTTGTTCGCGCAATACAAGCAGGTCGGCGAGAATTTATCCAGCGCCACGGCCAGGATGAATTCCAATCAAAATACCATCGGTAAATTTTTTGACGATCCCAAATTCTATGACAACTTCAGCGGGCTTGCCGGAGACACGCGTCTGCTGATCGACGATTTTCGCAAGGACCCCAAAAAATTCCTGCACATAAAATTGTCGCTATTTTAGTGCGGCCATCTCGTTGCGGGAAGAAACCCGCGTTCCCAGTCTCCGGTTTTCTGCTCTTTTCTCTGTGTTCTCTGTGTTAAAGCTTTTACGGTGCGCCGGCCGCGCACAATTTCAAATGCATTAACACAGAGAAAAGAGGAGAAAGACGGAGTAGGATTTTTTTTACCTTGTGGTGTTGCGTTTAATGCGGCCGCAAATCGGGCAAAAAGTAAATGGCGTGGAATGTAGCAGCCAGAGTCATGATCGCCCCGGCCAGAAAAATTCCGCCGGGAGAAATATGCGCGACCGAGGAAAGCGCAAAATAAACCCCCGCCGCGAGGAACACGCCGATAAAGGACAGCAGATTGGCCGCCGCGATGACGCCGCCCTTCTCCTCTCGCTTCGGCCGGTGCTGGATGAGCGCGTTGAGTGGCACTGCGTAGAAGCCGCCAAATAATCCCAGCAAACAAAGATTGGCACGCACCGGCCAGATTCCCAGGCCGTGCCGCGAAATCAGAAAGCCAAACAAGGTCATCCCGATTGTTCCGAGGGGGACCAAACGGGTTTCTATTTTCCCGCGAGAAAGATAACCCGCGGCCAGGCTGCCCACGCCAATTCCGATTCCCACCGCAGCTTGCAAATAACTGATCTGCGACTCATCCACGCGTAACACGTCGTGGCCGTACACTACAATCACGAATTGCAAGAGCGCCGCCAGAAACCACAGATATGTATTTCCCACTACGGCCCAGCCCAGAACGCCATCCGCTGAAATGAGCCGAAGTTGCCTGCCAAAATCGGCCAGCGGATTGATTTGAAATTGTCGAGCCGGGTTGGCCGCAGGTACGCGCGAAATTCCCAGGCTCGTCAACAAACCGAACATCGTCAATCCAAGCAGGATGATCCCGGACCAAAAATGGCGGCCGCGAAACGCGTCGGCTAGATAGCCCGCACCCATCACCGCCGTGATGGATGCAAGGAATGTGCCCAGTTCAATCACTCCGTTTCCCCAGGAGAGCTTGTTTTCCGGCAGCAACTCGGGCAAGAGGCCGTATTTTGAAGGGCCGAAGAGCGCGCCCTGCGTGCTGATCAGAAAAACGGCGGCGGCCTCCATGGGCAAATTCCCGACGGCAAGCGCCACGGTGGCAAAGAGTCCCACGACAATCTCAAAAAGCTTTGTGCCAATGGTGACGCTGCGCTTGCTGTAACGGTCGGCAAAATATCCTCCCGCGAGCGAAAATAATATAAATGGTGTGGCGAACAACGCGCCCACCAGCAAAATGAATCGGTCACGCTCGGCGGAAGGGAAGTTGCGTTCGACGATCAAATAGATGACCAGAAATTTCAGCGCGTTGTCGTTGAACGCGCCCTGAAATTGCGTGGCGATCAGGCTCCAGAACCCCAGCCGCCAATCCGCTGGGTGAGCAAGCGGTATGCCGCTGGAAGCGCCGTCCGGCAATGCTTGCGCGTTTGCTGCTTCGGCGTCGTTAGGAGCGCTGCACATTTGGTCGCGCGAGGCATCGCCGCAACAATTGCGCGGCGTCTTCGCATGCTTGGCAGTGTAGACATGCCGCGCCGTCCGGGCAAGGCTTTGGCAAGCGCCTCGTGTCGTGTAGAATCTAGGGCAAGCCCGAGTGGCGGAACTGGCAGACGCGCTGGACTCAAAATCCAGTGGCCGCAAGGCCGTGATGGTTCGACTCCATTCTCGGGCACCACTTTTTCTTTAAGCTGTTTTTGAGCGCTTGAAATTCGATGCTTGCGGCGCACGCGAACTTGCGGGAAATATTCGCATTGGGTGCGTGGGCCCGGCACGGCGGACAACTTTGCTTCCTGAAAGAGGTATTCTTATGAGAATCGCCGGAATTGTTGCATTGGCCATGTTTCTTGCCGCGCCGCTCGTGGCTCACGCTCAGATGCCTGCGGCCAATAACGGCAAGGCCGCCCAGGAAGTGATCGACTTCAGAAACAAATACATTGAGGCAGAAGAGAACCGCGATGTGGCCTATCTGGATAAAATTTTGGCTGACGATTTCTTCGCGCTCAATCCGCAAGGCAAATTGCTGGACAAAGCCGGGCAGCTTGCAAACTTGAAGAGGCCTGACCGCACGCTCAAGGTGTCAAACGCTCGCGAAACTCACGTTCAATTTTACGCAAACGGAGTCGTCGCCATTTTGACCGAGCATGTTACCGTCGACGGCCTCGATAAGGGAGTGCCCTTCGGTGGTGAATTGCGTTTTCTTCGCGTCTTCGCCAAACAGAACGGAAGTTGGAAGGTAGTGCTGGCGCAAAGTTCTCCCATGCCGGGCCAAGCAGCGGCCGCGAAGTAAAAATAGATTCTCCCAATTCAAGAATCCGGAATCTCGTTTCCGCCCCATGCTGATGAAGGCATGAGGAACATTGTGGCGCCGGCGTCCCGCCGGCGGTTTTTTGAAATGTATAGAGAGCTGCAAACCCGCCGGCGAGACGCCGGCGCCACAAAAGGCCGGCCTTTCCAATAATTTCCGTGAGGACTCAAAACAGACAAGCTTTTGCAGAGCCCAGCCGAAGCCGGGCTCTTCGGTTGCAATTTGGTTGTGTCCACGGCGGAAGAGGCATACGATTCGCAAATTAGAGGTTCCGATCGCAAAATTCAAAATAAATTCTCACATTTTCTTTGCCGGTCGAAATTTAGGGGGGAAAGATGAAGGACGTATATTCCAACTCGAAGCTTACCGAGCCAATGTCACGCAGGGATTTGCTTTTGGGCGCGCCGTCCGCAGTGGCCATTTCGCTGGCGGGGGCAGCGCTTCCGGCATGGAGCGAATCGCCGCAGGCCGCAACAGCCTCCGCGCAGGGCAACGCGGCGGGTGCGGCGAAGCGCACACTTTCTCCTGCTTCCATGCCCAAGGCGTGGTCTTCGGATGAATTTCGGCGGCGCTGGCAAAACGTGCGCCAGGGGATGAAGGAGAATCATTTCGACTGCCTGATTGTGCCGCAACACAGCACACAGGCCATGATTCACGACCGGCAGGATGGGGACGCGGACGTGCAGTACCTTGTGGGCATTCCTGCGGGATGGGTGATGGTCCCTGCGGAGGGAAAGATCGCCGCGATTTCCAACCGCATCGGTTCCTTGCTGGCGGACAAGCGCCCCATTCCCGGGCTGGTGTTGACCACCCTGTTTGCGGAAAACGCGCCCGACATCGAGGTGCGCTTTTCGGATGAGGAAGGGTCGTGGTCGCCGGCCATCATCGATTACCTGAAAGAAAAAAAGCTGGATCGCGCGCGCATCGGCGTGGGGGCCATCGCAAACTTGTTTCGAAACAGCGAAGGCTCGGTCACCTACACCACGTATGACCGCGTTCGAAAGGCGTTTCCGCAGGCTCAATTCGAATCGGCCGCGGACATTCTCTGGCGCGTGAAGCTGGTGCACAGCGCCGAGGAGATTGCGGTGCTGGAAAAGGCCACCGAAGTCAGCGAGGCGGGAATGCAGGCCATGCTCGATTCGGCCCGGCCCGGCGCCATTCATCGCGACGTGTGGCTGAAAATGTATGCCGCGATGGTACAGGCCTCCGGCGAACGCCCCTGGCGATTGAGCATCAGCACGCGAGGGTCGGGCAACGCCAGCTTCGGATTTCCGCTGGACGATGTATTTGGCGCGGGACAAATTCTCGGGCAGGAGTGCTCGGGATCGGTTCTCGGATACGGCTCTCAGGTAAATCATTCGGTTCTGCTCGGATCGCCCGCGCCGGCGGATTGGGCAGACGCCGGAAAATACAGCCTGGATTTATTTCACGAGCTGCTTGGCATGGTTGCTCCGGGAAAAAGCGTCAAGGGGCTCTGCGACTACTGCGGCGACAAACTGAAGGCTCGCGGCGTGGCCCGGCCCGGCGGCGTGCTGATCCATTCCGGAGGCTTGGCCGATCTGCCGCGCTGTGGCCCGGGCCGCATGGAGGGTGGCGACGATCTGCTATTCCAGGCAGGCATGGTGTTTGACTTGAAGCCCAGCGTGCCTGTCAAACAAGTTCCTACGCCCGCGGAATTCGGCGATTCCATTGTGGTGACCGAGAAGGGCGCTCGGCGGCTCGGCAAAC
>Ga0182024_10018177_pt1 | contig 13118 bp, 11 predicted proteins | sample P32metaG_FD_120480 | JGI IMG/M metagenome (GOLD analysis project Ga0182024, IMG submission 120480) | Permafrost microbial communities from Stordalen Mire, Sweden - P3-2 metaG (Illumina Assembly) | ecosystem: Environmental > Terrestrial > Soil > Wetlands > Permafrost | place: Sweden: Stordalen...
CCTCGGCCCGGCTTTCGGTCTCACCCGGTGAGGCGCAGTTTTTCGAACAGCTTGCTTTTTGCTTGTTGCATGCGGCGCGCCGCCTCTGTATCGCTGAGGGCGCCGGCGATGCGCTTCAAGGCGTTGATACTGAGCCCCTGGCGCAGGTACTGTGCCGGTTTATCCAGCGCCAACAAGGTCTCCAGCGGCGTCTGGTAACGCTTGTAACGAACGCGTTTGCGGGCGAGACTTTCAGAGAAATGGGGACTAGTATGAATGGTACTGGGGCAGGGTCGACTAAATGGCCAAATCTTGGCGCCGGCCTAGTTTGCTTGTGAGAATGTTATTGATTCTGTGACAGTTAAGAGGTCTACAGTGGATGCTTTCTCAGCGGCTATGCCATGTCGACGACAGCTTCGAGCGGATCGTTCAGCCCCAATGATGCCTCGACAGTTGGTTTGCCGCAGAGTTCCTGGCTTGGGACCGGAGTAATCGTCTCTAGCTTGGTTCGACAGCGCCGACCCTCACAGCCGACAACAGCGGGAATAGTCAGTCTGCGGGGCAATTCCTGGCACCTCGACAGCAGTGGGAGGTTTGACTCATCTCCGAACGCTTACTCCTTCAACACCATTGGCGGCACAGATTTCGGTTCGTTGTCGAGGGCGGTTTCTGGTTTGACGGACAACGGGAAGACCATCAGGGAACTCATCTATCGCTCCGATGCGGTACGCTGAGAGTCGGATGGCCTTAGCATCATAACGGATGGGGGTGCGGTGGGTGTATACGGTCGGGTACCGGATGCTACAGGGTTCAAATACTCATAGGGGTTCTAACGCGAGTCAATCGGGGGTGTTTTCCTTTCTTATTCTTGCACCCAGGCAAAGGTTTTCAACCTCAGCGATGCCTCACGAGGACACTCACTAGATGTTGAATACCACTGAAATGCAAGAAATCATCCTTTCCTCAGGACGTACCAGGAAAAACTACTGGTACGATCTATGGCGATTTCGCGAGCTGTTCTATTTCCTCGCATGGCGCGACATTCTCCTCCGATATAAGCAGACCGTCTTGGGCGTAGCCTGGGCAGTGGTGCGTCCCCTGCTTACGATGCTGATCTTCACTGTGATCTTCAATCGAATCGCAAAACTACATTCCGACGGCGCCATTCCCTATGCGTTGATGGTAATGGGTGGAATGGTTCCATGGCAATTCGTATCTACATCGGCCAGTGAAGCCAGCACCAGCCTCATCATGAACTCCAACCTGATTTCCAAGATTTACTTTCCCCGGCTCATCGTACCGGCCAGCGCCGTAATCACAAGCTTCGTTGACTTCGTTATCACCCTTGGCCTAATGGGTGTCATGATGGGTTACTACCGCTTCCTCCCCGACTGGCACATCGTGCTTCTCGCGCCATTCATCGTCCTCGCATTCATGGCTTCTTTCGGTGTCGGACTGTGGCTCGCCGCGCTCAACGTAGAGTACCGGGATTTTCGTTTCATTGTGCCATTCATCGTTCAGTTCGGTCTTTACATTTCCCCGGTTGGCTTCAGCAGCAGCATCATGCCCGCCCAGTGGAGAATTTTGTTTTCCTTCAATCCGGTCGTGGGCGTTATTGACGGATTTCGCTGGAGCCTGCTTCGCGGTCAAAGCGCAATATGGTGGCCCAGCGTGCTCATGTCCATTCTGGTAAGCACGCTGCTGTGTTCAAGCGGCATCTGGTATTTTCGCAGAACCGAAAAGACGTTCGCCGACATCATTTGATCAAGCGATTCCTCCGTGCGCAAGCCGCGGAGCAGGAGAACATCCGCTAACTTATGCCTGAAACTCTCATATCCATAAATGAATTGGGAAAGAAGTATTTGATCGACCATCGCTCCGAAAGGCCTCGGTATAAGTCGCTGCGCGATGCCATCGCCGATGGATCACGGGCCGCCCTTAGCCGGTTCATACCCAACGGCAAAACAACGCCGCGTCATACCGTTGAAGAATTCTGGGCATTGAAAGATGTAAGTTTCGACGTCAAGCAGGGAGAAGTGGTTGGGATCATTGGCAGAAACGGCGCAGGCAAAAGCACACTTCTTAAAGTGCTCAGCCGCATCGCCGATCCCACCGAGGGAGAGGTCAGGATCAGGGGACGCGTTGCCAGTCTTCTCGAGGTTGGCACCGGCTTTCATCCCGAGTTAACCGGACGCGAGAACATCTACCTGAATGGCTCAATCCTGGGAATGAGCAAAGCCGAGATCAAGCGGAAGTTTGATGAAATAGTTGCGTTCGCAGAAGTCGAGAAATTTCTCGATACGCCCGTCAAGCGGTTCAGCAGCGGGATGTACGTCCGGTTGGCATTCGCCGTAGCTGCGCACCTGGAGCCGGAGATCCTCATCGTGGATGAGGTTCTTGCGGTGGGAGATACCCAGTTCCAGGAGAAATGCCTCGGAAAGATGCGCGACATCTCCCGTGGCGATGGCCGAACGGTGCTCTTCGTAAGCCACAACCTGGCGACGGTGAAGTCTCTCTGCAGTTCAGGCGTGCTTTTAAAGAACGGACGTGTCGCATATCGGGGGACTACGGGCGATGCCATTCAGGAATACATCTCCTCCAGTATTCAACACTCGGGACATTGGATCAGGAATGGCTCCCGGGGGAAAGACATTCGATTCGAGTCTGTGTCCCTTACCGATTTGCAGGGGATTATAAAGTCTGACTTCGATTTCTCGGAACCCATATGCATTGATCTGCGAGCCACAATTCTCAAGGACTTTAAGGACGCAGAATTTGCGATCCGCGTAATCAATCAGGAAGGTCATACAATCTGCACCACAGGTAATTCGGATGATGCTCGGAAATACCTCCCTTTATCTGCGGGGCCGACACGCTACATCGTTACAATTCCACAAGAGTTTCTTAATCCTGGGCGCTACCTTCTCAAGATCGCAGCCGTCGTCCCGACGATTTGTCTTCATGATCTCATCGATGACGAACTCTCATTCGTAGTCCATGAAACGGGCAGTCTCAATCAGGTTTTGCATGACGGCCGCGTGGGCCTTGTTCATGCTCAGGTCCGCTGGGAACTTCAGTAGGCCTATGTCTCCGGCTCCACCGCAATGGCGAATTACATGGCCTTCATGGTAAGCTGCGGCAGATGCTGACGAATCATCAAACAGGTCCTCCTAAGCATTGCAAGATCTGTCAGGCGGAGACGCGTGCCTTTGGGAAAACCTTGATTATGGGCAAGCATACTGCTTCATACCGACGCTGCGTGAGCTGTGGGTTTCTGTTTGTCGAGGAGCCGCACTGGCTGCAGGAGGCCTATAGCGATGCCATAACTTCAACAGATATGGGCACAGTGTCGAGAGCGGATCGGAATTCGCTCATCACCAAGGCCACAATTGATCTATTTTACCGGTCCTCCAAAACCTATCTCGACTATGGTGCCGGTTATGGCATGTTCGTTCGCCGCATGAGGGACCTGGGGTACGATTTTCACGCATACGATCTGCATTGCCACAACATGTTTGCGGAGCAGGTCGCACTCGTCAGTCTCGATGGAAAACGCTATGATCTCTCGACCGCCTTCGAGGTATTCGAACACCTGGAAAACCCGCTGAGCATCATCAAACTGCTCTTCACCGTCGCAGACCATCTCCTCATTACTACAGAGATCCTGCCGGAGCCGATTCCGCCTCTCGATGCTTGGTGGTACTTTGCTCCTGAACATGGGCAACATATCAGCTTCTACACTCTGAAATCATTAAGAGTCATGGCAAACGCGGGCAGTCGATTCTTCTATACAAACGGCTCCAATACCCATCTGTTCTCGCGCAAGCCGCTACCTGAGTACTGGTTTCGCAAGGCGATATCAGAGCGCAATTCACGGTGGATTGGTCTGTGGAGACCGAGGAAAAGTCTTCTTGATCGTGACTGGCAGAAGGTAAGAACGCAAGTGTTGACCAGGCTCGGCTATGAACCTGAAAAAGGCAGCCCGGAGACAAAACAGGACAAGCATGACTAGCAACTTCGACCAGATATATTCACAAAATGCCTGGGTGTACGGTTCGGGCGAAGGCTCTTTGCCGAAACATACCCGTCCGTACGTTAAATGGCTGCAGGCTTTTTTGCGAAAACATCGTTTGCAGAGCGTTGTTGACATGGGCTGCGGCGATTGGCAGTTCTCCCGCCTAATCGACTGGAGCGGCATTTCTTATCAAGGATTCGATGTTGTCAGCTCCGTTATCGCGAGCAATCGTGAGACGTTCTCTTCGAGTAGTGTCTCGTTTCATCTGTATTCCGGAAACGGCGATGAGCTACCGGTTGCCGACCTGCTGATCGTTAAGGATGTCCTTCAGCACTTGTCCAACAAGAACATTGCCGCCTTTCTTCCTAATACGCGCAAATACAAGTACTGTTTGATCACCAACTGTGTAAACCCAAAAGGCGAGACCACCAACACGGATATCGAAGACGGCGGTTTTCGCTACCTGGATCTGCGTCTGCCTCCCTTTTCTGTCGACGCGGAGGAGGTATTATCCTTCGCTAATCACAGGCCCTCGATCGTCTCGCTGTTTATTAAGTCTCGGTGGAAGAAAAAGGTATTACTTCTCCAACGCAAGTCAGCATTGACCGATCGAGTGCTGAATTGTTCCGAATTACCACTGGTATGAAGAGACTTCCAAGCTTCGCTCAATGTATAAGTAGGCTTTCACGAGGCCCGGCTGTGCTTGCGCCTTCGCCCCAGGTGCGCCCTGTGGGTGAGCGCACCCCCATCATCCATCATTTCGAGAATCGTGAGGCGCTTCTTGATCTCGAGCTGGTGATTCTCGTGCCGATAAGCCCCAACATCCAGCGCCAGTTCATCAACTCAGCAATCTACCTTGTCCACCGTGCCGCACCATCGTTTCGCACATGCCGTGTCGTTTTGGATCCCAGCGGAGATGCCCCTACAGCAGGAAAGCCCCATCCACATCGACAACCAGCGCTGGCAAAAATCAGGCAGGAGATGATCGACAAATACCTGGGCAATGCAGACTGGGTTGCGTGGATCGACGCGGACATCGTTGATTACTCGGCGAATCTGATTGCAGAACTCGTCAAGCGCGCTGAGAATGGGATTGCTGCCCCTCTCGTCTTGATGGACGGTGAGCGCGGGACTGGTTCTGTCAACTCCGACGGCTTCGGGCGCGGAAAGTTCTTTGACGTAGCGGGCTTCGTCGAAGATCTGCGATGGGCGCGCTTCGATGAGCCATGGTTTGACCAGCCCGGGCCAGTCTACTCCCTGGATAGCGTCGGAAGCCTGTATGTCGTCAACGCTGAGATCTACCGGCGAGGAGCCCGGCATACAGCAGACAAATATTCCGAGGAATTTGTGCGGCGGGGAATGAACTGGAAACCCGGCATGGTTGCGATGAATCAAAGGATGCCCGCTAATTGTTTTACGGAGCATTTCTCCGTCTGCCAGTGGGCCAAGGATCATGGTTTTCCGGTGCGTGCCTTCGGAGATCTTATCGTGCGGCACGCCATTGTTTAAGCAGGTTCGGTGAGATGCACCGCTAGCGAAGACCGCCACGGCTATCGATCTCCGGCGATAGCTGCCCTTTGGGGAAAAGGCCAAAGATGACTACCTGCTAACGAATCCCGCGATTAGAAACGCGAAGCGGCGCTTCAAATTGCCGGAATCCCTGGCTTGAAGATTCTCCAGTCTGCGAAACCATCAATCCAACCCGGCCCGCGCTTCACGCCTTCGATCAAGGTACTCGTTGCCAGACGGACATCTCTCCGAAGGTCTCAGCGTGCCGATATTTCTTGCGAAGGTATTCGTCCAGCAGCGTTACTCCGGTGCTCTTAGAGCTGTCATTTGGCTCGCGCACCAAGTCAAACTCTGAATCCAGCACGATGTATGGTGGCGCGTTTACCTCGAGCTCCTGGATCATTTGCGTTTGAGTGTCATAGCTATTCTGCAAATTAGGATCGAAGTGGGACCACCTGGTTGCCGGCATACGCTGGGTCGCGAAATAGGTAAGGTTGTCGTTCGCAAATATTCTGTCATGCTTTGTCGTTCCAACATAAAGTTGCTGATTCGGCCTGGTGTGACTATCAATAAACTCAATTGTTTGAATGTGATCGTCCTCAGGTAAGAAGCAAAAGCCCTCGGTGAGAGGATTTGCGATTTTGCACCAGGCCGTCTGGCTCTCGGGCGAGGTTCCTCTAGAAACAGACAACATCCTTTCCACTACGGATAGATGGTGCACGTACATCAGTTTTACTACGTGAAGCGTAGCCCAGGTAGTCGCTAAGACAGAGAGCCAAACGAAACACATGATAGAAATTCGGCCGAGACGCGGGAAGGACAACCTGTGCTGGAAGAGCACGGCAATTAACAGAAACGATGGAACGATGGAAAGATACATTTCGCCGAGGCTTATCCGGACGAACCCTTTGCAGTACATAGCCAACGAAAGAAGTCCAAACGTGAGCAAAAATCCTAGCCAGTTTTGGTCCTCAGATATGCTCTGCGAGTTCAATGCGCCCCTCGCACGGCGTTGCAAATGGATAGCCACGGCGACATAAAGTGAGATGCCTACCACGACGATGGGGAGATAGACTTCCAAACTGTCAAGTGTTTTTAGGGAGATCCCCGGGAATGGCAAATTGCGGTTGCGATGGTAGTACCTGACCGAAAAGAGAATGATGTCGCGTACCAAGGGGTAAACAGGCGCAACGGCGAGATAGTAGAGCGCGGGTGGAAAAGTCAGAAGCGCAAGCCCAAGCAGATAGGGCCAGAATGTTGACGCGAAGGTGCGGAGCCTGCTTGATTCATCTCTGAGATAGATAGCGGTTATTATAAGGAAAGCGTGAATTCCAACGAGCGCCAGGCCGGTGTCATACCGAAATAGCACCGCCACACCTGCAACTGAACCTGCGGTAAACATGCGCCTCATTGAGACGCTGTGTAGAAAGACCGGGAGAATCAGGGCCGAGCCAATTAGGTTTAGTACTGACACCGGTATGATGTTTGAACCAGACCCATTTAGACCGTAGATCCAGAAGAGCGTGATAACGGAGGTGCAGACGGCAACTGATCTGCGGCAATAGGTTGAAGCGATGGTGTAAACGGATGTCACTACGAGCGCTTTGAGAACAAGATCAAAGAGCCGCTCGACTAGAATGGATTCTCCAAATAATTTGAACAGTCCCGCGAGCATGTAGAATTGTGCCGGGCCGTAGTTGGCGTAAAAGTCCCTATGGGGAACCTGTCCAGCGGCAACACGCATCGCCGCCGTCAGGACAAGTCCTTCATCATAGACAATAGGGCGGCGAGACATTCCAAGAAACAGAACAAGGCAAGAAATCAAAAAAACTGACACGATGCCAATGGCTGGGTTCCGTAAAATTCTCGGCTGCCGCTCGACAAAGTAATTGCTAACCTGACCGTTCCTGCCTTTTGTTGTCAAAAGATCCTCTCGCGCTCGCCGAGCAATCATCGGGATACAAGCGTATGCGATGCGTTCGATTCTAGCGCATATTTTGGCGCTATCTCTTTTTCAGGGCGCACTCCCGCTTTGAATTGTTCCAACCGTATTTCCGCGTGCCTCCTCGCTAAGTTAATAAGGGCTGAAGGCTCCCGACTATCAGTCGCCAAGGCTTTCGGGCAGTTGCCGCAGAGTGATTACATAGCCATCTTCTTCGACAACTTTGAAGCCAATATCCCTAAGCTTATTCACCATGACCTTGATTTTCTCCTCCCCGACCATACGAGCGTGGGTTTCCATGATGATTGCGTCGGCCGATTTGAGGGCTTCTATTTCATGGCAGATCAAGTCATATTCTCTGCCCTCGATGTCACACACTAGAGAGAATCTGCTGAAGCCCCGCCCAGCGACAAGCTTGCCGAGCTGTGTGGCCTCGACCGTGACAGGTTTTTCAGTACCTTCCAATTGCGCGCCGTATGCATCTAGGGAGGTCGAAGCCAAGTCGACGGTCGGGCAAAAGGTGACAGTGTCGACGCCATAAGCGATTGCGCGGTTCACGATTTCAAAGCCGCAGTGGTTGGACTCTTTGTTCAGCGTCAGCTGCGCAATGGCAAGAGGATTTGCTTCTACGACAACGTGAGCGGTGGGATCCTCCAACAGTTTGTTGGTGATGCAAGCGACCACTCCCAAAGAGCCTCCCAACTCAATTACCGGCAGATCCCGTCGCAAGTGCCGCGCCACCGCCCGACGTTCAGGCAGTTCATACCGGTTGGTCAAAAGGAACAGCTTCGTAAAGGAGTCGGGAATGCCACGCAGGCTGAAAGTGCATCCGTCCAGTTCCACGCTTTTCTTGTGAGCCATCGCTCTTAGACGGGATCGAAGCCAGATGCTGCTGGAAACCGCGCGGATAACCGACCACGGTCCCTCGGCTTGCAGGAGGTGCTTCGCTTTTGCAAGTCTTCGTCTCAACATTGCGACAATCCTTTTGCAGTATACGAGTCAAGCAGATGCCGCTTCACCCCGGTCAACGTGGCCGCACCGGAGAAGAGGAATCCGGCGTCCTAAAACGAAGGGTCTCGGTCGCCGTCTCCTCCAGATGCGCTTATCGTCGCAATCGCCCCGAAGGCGTCTGATCGACCGCAAGAGCCAAAGCCGGTAGAGCAGCTGGTCGCCAGCCATCTGAGGATTATCTTTCAAGATCGTGAGAAAAAAACAAAGACCGTTGCTCTCGGCCGGCGCTTGTTTATATAAAACGGTGACTGCCAAGATCCGGCATCCTGAGTTCGCGGCGGGCATAGCTGACATGAACACCAAGCAAGTGCAAAAACAGAAACAATTAAGTTTCTTCTGCTCCCCAGTATATCAGCCGGGAGAGGGTGCCTGAGAGGCTCTGGCGTTCCTCTGGCGTCAAACCGATCCGCCAGGCGATGGCCGAAGTAAGGATCACCCATGTCGCCAGCAACGCAGGATTCGCCGGAAGCATGTTGTATCTTCTCCAAAAAGGATAGAGGAGAAGTGAAGGCGCGAGGCTCAAGAGTGGACGGAGGAGCGCATCTAACACGAAGCGTGACCGGCGGATACGGATCGTCGATTGAGTAAAATGCATGCTGATTGCAACATGCATGCCCACGCTGACCAAAGCCCCTATGAAAGTTCCGATGGCGACGCCAACAGCTCCCATTCTTTTTACCAGCAAGACACTCACAACGACATTTACGATTGCTTCGCTTATCGCAGCTATCGTGGCTAGATGTTGTTTTCCCGTGGCGACAACAACCAGAGCATATGGATAGGTAAGCTGCCGGACAACATTGCCAAGCACCAGAATCTCGAGATACTGGGCGCTCCGGACCGCATAGTTGTGGCCCACCCAGAGCGATAGCAGCGGGTAAGCTCCGATTAAAATCGGGAATCCTAAAAGACAAACAGCCAGCGTGCAATAGCGAGTTACTTTGAAAACAAGATCGCCAATGCGGCTTGGTGTAGAGTCGGACCCTGCCTGGATAGAAGATACCGCGGGAAGGACGGGACCGAAAATGCTGCCAACGACCAGCAACATGAAATTGGTGACGCTGCTCGCTACCGCATAAAAGCCAGTGTTCTTGTAGTCGTAATGTCCAACGATCAGCACATCCAGGCCGCTGATCAAGAGACCCGCCAGAGTCCACAATGAGAGCACGCCGCCGTACTTGAGAAGCTGCAATGCGGTCTTTTGATCAAAGTAAAGAAATGAAAAATCGACACGTTCTCGCGCGTAGACCCTCCAGCCGAGAAATTGCATCAACGCGGTGATCACATTGAACGCGGCCATGACCAATGCCAATTGCACCAGGCTACCGTGCATCAAAAGAAGGCCCACCAGCGCCACAGCGGAGAGGATTCGGTTGAGGGTGGACAGAATCGCCGGTACAGAATACTTTTGCAAGCCGGTGAAGGCGGCCATGAAGACCCCAAAAGGCAACGAAAAAGCGGCAGTCAGCCCGACCGCCAAGAGTCCCTCACGAACGCTGCGCACCAGAGCACCCGGCATTTGGTGAAATAGTTGCGGCACTCGCCACGTTAGGATGCCGATGATTGCCGCGCTAATCACTGCCGCCATCGAAAGAAGGGTGAACGACGTGCTCAACACACGAGTGCTGGTTACCCTGTCGGCGATGGCATCGTACTGCGCGACAAACTTGCCAATCGCCGTCTGTAACCCGAAATCCAGCAAATAGACATATGCACTCAGCTGGAGGATCAGGACCCACGCGCTGTACTCCGGCGGCGACATGCGATGTACGAGAAAAGGCGGCAGCAGCAGTGAGACAAGCAGGGACAGCAGCACCCGCAGCATGTTGGAAGCTGAGCCCTGCAGTACTTTTCGCTTATGCGACATTCGTTATCTTCGCCTTCCGATCCCGTTGCTGGTCTAACGAAGCAGCCAATTTGCAAGGTTTGCCAGGGCCGGCTCCCTTGACCCGGAAAATAGCGGATTTCCTCTTGCTCTAGTCATCGGGAGCGCGGGCATGCTCTGTTGACCTGCTATCAAGACCAGGTGCGATTTGCCCGCTTCCGCTACGCCCTCCCCGCAGGTAGACTCGCGCGCTTGAGCACCATGCTAAGGGAATATGCAAGCTATACCGCCTGCGGCTCGGGCGTATTGAGTATGGCTACCGATTTGTCGCCGGCAAGTAGAGTGGCGGGTGAGTGTAGATAGCCGCTATTCGATCACCGCGATCTTGGCTCGCTTGCCAACCCGCACCGCGATCCGGGCTGGCCTGCTCTCGACCTTTAGGAGTTTGTCTCTTGATGTCACGCCGTCAATGCCCACTCCTGCGCTCACTTGCCTCTCGGCATCGGTGCGAGAGTCTTTCAGACCGAGTTCGACGAGCAACTTGGCGACGTCCACGAATATCGGGCGGCCAGGATCCCGCACCGCCTGACCGATCGATACGGCGTCAGCCCTCACAATCCGCCTGAAGTCGACCTTGGCCTCATCGGTAACCGCGGACAGGTCCTTCTGCTGGAACTGCATAGCCCAGTCCTCATCGGCTTTGCGGGCGGCAGCTTCCGAATGAAAGCCCGCGACGATGGTCCGCGCCAGGCGCTTCTTAGCCTCCATGGGGTGCAGAGCCCCGCTCGCCACCTCAGCTTGCATGCGTTCGATGTCGGTCTGCCGCAGATCGGTGAGAAAAATCCAGTACTTCCACATCAGCTCGTCGGAAATGGACATCAGCTTGCCGTACATCTCCGCCGCCGGCTCATGAATGCCGATCGCGTTGCCCAGGGATTTGGACATCTTCTGCACACCATCCAGGCCTTCGATGATCGGTGTCATCAGGACAATCTGGGAGGCCTGGTTGTAGTGCCGCTGCAATTCGCGCCCAATAAGCAGGTTGAACCGCTGGTCCGTGCCGCCGAGTTCCACATCCGCGCGCAGAGCAACGGAGTCATAGCCCTGAGCAAGCGGATAGAGCATCTCATGCAGAGAGATCGGCTGCTCGTTGTTGAAGCGGCGATGGAATTCCTCGCGTTCCAGCATCTGCGAGACAGTGAATCGTGAGGCCAAGCGAATGATGCCCTCGAACCCGAGGGTCGACAGCCATTCCGAGTTAAAGCGAACCTCGGTTTTCTGCCGGTCGAGTATCTTAAAAACCTGATCGGTGTAGGTCTTCGCGTTCTGCGTAATCTCTTCGCTGGTGAGCGGCTTGCGAGTCACGGAACGGCCAGTGGGGTCACCGATGAGCGAGGTGAAGTCTCCGATCATAAAGATGACCTGGTGGCCGAGATCCTGGAAGTGCTTGAGCTTTCGCATCAGCACGGTGTGGCCCAGATGCAAATCGGGCGCGGTGGGATCGAAGCCCGCCTTGACGCGAATCGGTTGGCCGCTTTTTAAGGAAGCCTCCAGCCGCTCTTGCAGATCTGAGACCCGGATAATTTCAGCCGCACCCTTCTGCAGGTAGTCCAACTGCTCATTTACTGGCGGGAAGTCCATGTCTTCAGCAGTATAAGGGTTGACGGTTGGTGCAGAATGGGGAGGGCTGAGGTAGCCATGCCAGAGGATTGGGACATCACGCGCCTGCGGGCGGAGACCGCGGGCTGCGAGCAGACGACCTTCTTCAACAATGCGGGCGCGAGCTTGCAGCCGCGGCCGGTAGTGGCGCGTGTGATTGAGCATCTCAGGCTGGAGGAGCAGATCGGCGGCTACGAGGCGTCCGACCGCGTGGCGGCCGAGCTTGATGGATTGTATGGCAGCGTGGCGCGTCTGTTAGGTTGTGGAAGCGAAGAGATCGCGATCCAGGAAAACGCTACCCGGGCCTGGGAAATGGCGTTTTACTCCCTGCGATTCGCCCCGGGCGACCGTATCGTGACTGCGGCCACCGAATATGCAAGCAACTACATCGCATTTCTGCAGGTGGCGCGGAAGACCGGGGCCGAGATTTGCGTGGTGGAAAGCGACCAGGCAGGAGAGGTGGATCTGGAGGCTCTGCGGGGGCTGCTGGACGATCGGGTCAGGCTGATCGCCATGACCCATGTGCCCACCAATGGTGGCCTGGTACAGCCGGCAGCGGCGGTGGGCGCACTGGCCCGGGGAGCGGGCATTCCATTCCTGCTTGACGCCTGCCAGTCCACCGGGCAAATGGACCTGGATGTCAATGCCCTGGGTTGCGATATGCTATGCGCGACCGGGCGCAAGTACCTCAGGGGTCCGCGCGGCACTGGATTTCTGTACGTGCGCAGCTCGATGCTGGCGCAGATGGAGCCGCCTCTTTTGGATCTGCGGGCAGCGACCTGGGTGGCGCAAGACAAATATGAAATTCGCGGCGACGCCAAGAAATTTGAAACCTGGGAATCGGCTGCCGCGACCCGGCTGGGATTAGGCGTGGCCATCGAATACGCGTTGGCTTTGGGCCTGAAAAAGATCGAGCACCGGGTGCAGAGCCTGGCTGCCCTGCTGCGGCAGCGGTTGGCCGAGGTCAAGGGCGTGACGGTGCGCGACCTGGGCCGTGTCCGCTGCGGCATTGTGACCTTTACCTACCAGGGTCACGCTGCGGAAAAAGTGCTGCGGTGGCTGCAGGCAAACGGCATCGCGGCGCGTATTGCTGAGCGGTCCGCTGCCCTGATCGATATGGAGCAGCGGGGGCTCGATGAGCTGGTGAGGGCCTCAGTGCATTACTACAACACGGAAGC
>Ga0182024_10018178_pt1 | contig 13118 bp, 12 predicted proteins | sample P32metaG_FD_120480 | JGI IMG/M metagenome (GOLD analysis project Ga0182024, IMG submission 120480) | Permafrost microbial communities from Stordalen Mire, Sweden - P3-2 metaG (Illumina Assembly) | ecosystem: Environmental > Terrestrial > Soil > Wetlands > Permafrost | place: Sweden: Stordalen...
CGACCAGCAGCTCGGACACGAGCAAGCCATCGCGGTCGCCGAGTTCGCGTTCCGCCTCGACCATCGTCGCGAGCGCCGCTTCGCCGCGGCCGCCGGCGACGCGGTCGATCTCTGCGATGCGCCGGCAAAGTTCGCGATGGCGAGGGGCGCGCTCGAGAGCAGCCACCGCGAGGGCACGCGCACCGTCCAGGTCGTTCGCGAAGAGGGCGTCGTCCGAGGCGCGCGCGATCCTTGCCGTCTCGTGCGCGCGAGCCGCCTCGGCGGTTGCGGCTGCCGGAGCCCCGACGTCGTCCGCGAACAAGAGCCACGTGTCGTCCAGCGCGCTGAGCCCGGCCCATCGCATTTCGCTTGCGTCGGGCGCGCGCGCTCCTGCGTCCGGCAGGAGCGCGAAAGAGAGGGTGCGCGAGGCGCCTCGCAGCGCGAATCCGGCCCCCTCACGCGTCGCAACCTTCCCAAGAGCGGCGTGGAGCACGCGCATCGCAAGTTCCATCGGTGGGCCGGCGAGACCTGCTCCCCTTGCGGTGTGCACCCAGAGCCACAGATCGTCGTCGTGCGCATCGAGCGCGACCTCGAAGGCGAGGACTCGCGGCGCAGCTCCTTTCGCGCTGGGGTCGACGACCCCCACCGTGGCTCCCGCCGGGCGTACCGAGAGCCACAGTGAAGGCGTGCCCGCCCCCAGCAGTCCTCGCAGCTTCGGCGCGAGCCACTTCTGAAGGGAGCTTGCCGTGAGCTCCACCGCGAGTCGTCGAAGCTGCCCCCGGCGGTTTCGGAACCGCGAGACCCCCCCCGAGACGTCGAGAGGAAAGCGAATCTTCGGAATGGCGATGGCCAGCTCGGTGATGGCCAGGCACTCGAGGCTTACCGGCGCCGCGAGCTCGATCCCAAGCCCGTCCCGCCCGATCGCCAGCCTAAGATGCGGCGCACTCTCCTGGGCGGCGTTCTCGAAGCGGGCGTCTTCTGTCGCCCGCGAATGGGCCGCCCTCGGCAAAAAGCCGGGGCCGGGGACTCCAGGGGAGGGGATAGGCGGGGACGGCACGCGGCGCAAAGCGTAGCAAGCGTCGAGCAGTTAACAGACATTCTCGGAAATCGAGAGGTCGCGTTGACACCTCCGGCGGTGGCGACTAGAAGCTGGACGTCGAAGATCTCGGAAAACCAAGCAAAAGCTGTCGTTGTCTGGGGCCTCCATGTTCGTCCGCACTTACGCTCCCGTATTCTTGATGCTGGCGGTCGCGGCGCTCGTCGCAGGCCTGTTCTTTACGCTTGCCAGCGTCCTCGGGACGAAAAAGCCGTCGCCGGGCAAGATGCAGCCCTTCGAATGCGGTTCGGAGAGCACCGGCGGAAAGCACGTCAAGATCTCGGTCAAGTTCTACCTGACGGCGATCTTGTTCGTGGTCTTCGACATCGAGTCGGTGTTCATCTACCCCTGGGCGATTCACTTCCGCTCTTTCGGGTGGGCCGGCATGATCGAGATGATGGGCTTTTTGGCTGTCATTGTGGTCGCGCTTGTCTATGTGTGGCGCAAAGGTGCCCTCGAGTGGGAAAGCTGACGCCGTGACTGCCACACGTACCGTTGCACTGGACGGAAACGAAGCCGGATTCGCGACCTCGAAAGTCGGGGCGCTGCTCAATTGGGCGCGAAAATACTCGCTCTTTCAGTATCCGTTCGTGACCGCCTGTTGCGGCATGGAGTTCATGAGCGTGGCGAGCCCTCGCTTCGACCTCGGCCGCTTCGGGGCGGAGGCGCCTCGCTTCTCGCCCCGTCAAGCCGACCTGCTCTGGGTTGTCGGAACGATCAGCCAGCGTCAAGCGCCCGTCCTCCAACGCATCTACGCCCAGATGATGGAGCCCAAATGGGTGCTCGCCTTCGGGACGTGCGCGAGCTGCGGCGGCTTCTACGACAACTACACGACGGTCCCCGGGATCGACAAGATCATCCCTTGCGACGTCTACGTGCCGGGCTGTCCGCCGCGGCCCGAGGCGGTGCTCGACGGGCTCCTGTTGCTGCAAGACAAGATTGCCAGAGGGGACCGGACGCCCGGGATCGTCAAGCCCCGCGAAGATCCGCTCGTGACGCTTCGAACCAAGCCTGGTTCGCCGCTCGGCGCCGAGAAGAAGCGCGCGCCGAAGCCGGCAAGTGCGGCACCGTCTCGGCCGGTTCAACCCAAGCCCGAACCGGCGCCGCCTGCGGTGCATGCTCGCCACGACGGAGACGACGAAGAAGACGAGGACGAGGCGAGCGAATGAGCAAGCTCGTGCTCGAGAATCTCAAGGAGAAGTTTGGCGCGGCCATCCTCGAGACGCACAGCGACTTTGGCGACGACACGGCGCTCGTTGCCCCCGAGCACTGGAAGGCGATCTGCCAGCATGCGCGCACCCATTCGGCGCTCGACTTCGACATGTTCGTCGATCTCTGCGGCGTCGACTACCCGGAGCGAGGGGCGACCGGCGCGCGGATCGAGGTCGTGCTCCACCTCTACTCGCTCGGCAAGCGGCACCGCGTGCGGTTGAAGACTCGCGTGGGCGACGACGACCTCGAGGGGGCGGAGCTCGACAGCCTTACGTCGATCTGGCCGGGCGCGAACTGGTTCGAGCGCGAAGTCTTCGACATGAGCGGCGTCACGTTCGTGGGTCACCCGGATCTCCGGCGCATCCTCATGTACCCCGAGTTCGTGGGGCACCCGCTGCTCAAGGACTACCCCGCGAACAAGACGCAGCCGCTCGTGGAGTACCGGTCCGAATCAGAGGCGGGCCTGCCTCTCGAAAAACTCGCGCCGTTTCGGGAGGACGAAGGGATGTCCTTCGGCCGCCGGACGACAGAGACCCAAGAGGAGCCGAACTGACCGATGGAGCCCATCGATCTAGAGCTCGAAGAGGGCGAGCTCGAGCTGCCCTCCGAACCCATGCACCTCAACCTGGGTCCGTCGCATCCGGCGATGCACGGGACCGTGCGCATCGTGCTCGAACTCTCCGGCGAGACGATTCTCGAGGCGGACGTGCAGATTGGCTACCTGCACCGCGGCTTCGAGAAAATGTGCGAGCGGGGCACGTGGGCGCAGGTCTTCCCGTACGCCGACCGCCTCAACTACGCGTCGCCCATGCTGAACAACGTCGGCTACGCGCTCGCGGTCGAGAAGCTGTGCGGCATCGAAGTGCCGGAGCGTTGCCAGTGGTACCGGATGATCCTCGGCGAGCTCGCGCGTATCGCAGATCACCTGACGTGCACCGGCGCGATGGCGATGGAGCTCGGGGCGTTCACGCCTTTCCTCTGGTTCCTGAAGGCGCGCGAGATGATCTACGACGTGCTCGAAGAGGAGACGGGCGCGCGCCTGACGCACTCGTTCGGGCGCATCGGCGGGGTCGCGAGTCCTCCGACCCCCGGCTTGAAAGACCTTTGCCGCGGATCGCTGCCGCGGATCGTGCAGCTCGTGGAAGAGGGGGAGAAGCTTCTCCTCAAGAACCGGATCTTTCTCGATCGCGTCCAAGGCGTGGGAGTGATCTCGGCCGCAGATGCGGTCGCCCTTTCGTGGACGGGGCCGTGCCTTCGGGCGGCAGGCGTGAGCTACGACGTGAGGAAAGCGCACCCCTATTTGAAGTACGACGAGGTCGATTTCCGCGTGCCCGTCGGCTCGAACGGCGACTCGGCCGATCGGTTCTTCGTTCGTCTCGAAGAGATCCGTCAGAGCCGGCGGATCATCGAGCAGGCGATCGAGAAGATGGCCGACGACGGGCCCGTCAACGTCGATGATCCGCGGGTCATGTTGCCGGAGAAGCACGCGGTGTACACGACCATCGAGGCGACCATCCAGCACTTCAAGCTCGTGATGGAAGGCGCGAAAGTCCCAAAGGGTGAGGTGTATTCGTACACCGAAGGGGGCAACGGCGAGCTTGGCTTCTATCTCGTGTCGGACGGCAGCGGTACGCCGTACCGCGTACGCATCCGGCCGCCGTGCTTTCCGATCACGGGCGGCCTGTCCAAGCTCATTACGGGGCGCATGCTGAGCGACGTCGTCCCGACCTTCGGGTCGCTGAACATGATTGGGGGGGAGTGTGATCACTGAGCGCGTGGCACTCGGAGACGGATAACCGCGATGCCGAGCTTCAAGCTTGACGGAAAGACCATCCCCTTCGAGCCCGGGGATTCCATCATCCACGCCGCGGATCGGCAGGGGATCGAGATTCCGCACTACTGCTGGCACCCGGGCCTCTCGGCCCCGGCAAACTGCAGAATGTGCCTCGTCGAGATTCTCCCTGCGCCGAACCAGCGGCCGATCATGCTCGACATCCTTCACTGGGATGCGGCAGCCGGCGCGTACAAGCCGGTACAGAAGCCCAAGCTCCAACCGGCTTGCCAGATGGGCGCCGTCGACGGGATGGAGGTCAAAGCCGAGACGAGCCCGCACGTCAAAGACGCCCGCAAAACCGTGCAGGAGTCGCTGCTCCTGAATCACCCCGTCGACTGCCCGATCTGCGACCAGGCCGGCGAGTGCAAGCTCCAGGATTATTGGCTCGAGTACCAGAAGACTCCGAAGCGCATGCGCGACGAGCCGGTCCACAAGCCCAAGGGCGTCGTGTTCGGTCCCACCATCGTCTACGACGCCGAGCGCTGCGTCATGTGCACGCGCTGCATTCGGTTCATGGAGGAGGACGCCAAAGATCCCGTCCTCGACATGCGCGAGCGCGGCAACCTCAACGAGATCATGGTCGCCCCCGGGCGCCAGCTCGACGGTCACTACACCTTTATGACCGAGCACGTCTGCCCGGTCGGGGCGCTCACCACGGTCGACTTCCGTTTCAAGGCGCGTGTGTGGTTCCTGAAGAGCGTGCCCAGTATCTGCCAGGGCTGCGCGACAGGATGCAACGCGCACCTCGACTACGATCCGAGGAACAACCGCGTCTATCGCTATCGCCCCCGCGACAACGAGAAGGTCAATAAGTACTGGATGTGCGACGAGGGAATGCTCACGCACCACCGCGCGCACGAGGGTCGGGTGCTCGAGACCACGGTCTCCGGTCGCGTCGCGAGCCAGGCGTCCGCCCTCGAGACCGTGAAGAAGCTTTTCGAGGGGGCGCCAAAAGAGAGCATCGCGGTCGTGCTGTCCGCGCAGCATTCGCTCGAGGACAACTGGGCGATGCGTGAGCTCGCGACGGCCTTTTTAGGCACGACGAGCTTCTTCGTCGCCGGGATGGCCGAGGGCTACGAGGACCGGATCCTCATCCACAAGGACAAGAATCCGAACACCGCCGGCGTGAAGGAGCTCTGTGCCGGCGCGCGCCCCTTCACCGAGCTGCTCACCGAGATTGCAGCGGGTCGCGTAACCCACGCCTTGGCCCTCGGCTCTCGAACCCCTCCGATCGACCCCAAAGATCTCGCGACCCTCCAGTCTCTCCGAGGACTCGTGGCCATCGCGGTCGACGAGGGACCTTTGGTCGACGCGGCGCAGGTCGTTCTCCCGGCGACTTCGTGGGCCGAGTCCGCCGGCACCTACGTGAACGCGAAGGGTCTACGCCAGCAGGCGGAACGGGCGATCCACCCTCTCGGTTCGGCGCGACCCGCGTGGGAGCAGGTCATCCACGTCGCGCGCGCCCTCGGATTCGAGATGGGCTTGTCGAAGCTGCGGGAGATTCGCGCCAAGCTGCTCGTATCGGATGTCGCAGCGCCCGCGCCCGCATCCACTCCCATGACGACCACGCCATGAAGAGGGGCGCACGATGACCTGGGTGCAGATACTTTTGACGCTCGTGAAGATCCTCCTCATGGTGGGCTTCCTCTTCAATGTCGGGGCCGTGCTCACCTGGGTCGATCGCCGGCAGAGCGCGATGATTCAGGACCGCATCGGTCCGAACCGCGCCGTCGTCAAGGTCTTCGGCATCGAGCTTCGCCTCGCAGGGCTCCTCCACACGGCCGCGGATGGCGTGAAGTTCTTCTTCAAGGAAGACTTCATGCCGCCCAACGCCGACCGGCTGCTCTTCAGCCTTGCGCCGATACTCGCGATGATGCCGGTGCTGGCCATCGTGGCGGTGATTCCGTTTGGCGACATCGTGGACCCGACGGCGCTTTGGCGAACGATTTGCGTCGCGTCGAACGGTCACCTTCTTACGCTCGACCACGGGCAATGCTTCGATGCCGCGCACGCCGCCGTGCAGGGCGTGAGCCCCACGCTCATCTTCCCCGCCGTCCCGCGCTTCGGCTCACCGATCCCTTCGGTCAACCCGGTGGAGCTCATCGTCGCGCCGCTCGGCGTCGGCGTCCTGTACGTCTTCGCGCTCGCCGGCCAAGGTATCGTAGGAGCCGGCATCGCCGGGTGGAGTAGCGACAACAAGTTCTCGCTCATGGGCGGTCTCCGCGCGGCGAGCCAGATGGTCAGCTACGAGGTCACGATGGGCCTGTCGCTCGTTGGAGCCATGATGCTCTACGGGACGGTGCGCCTCGACGACATGGTCCGCTGGCAGGGGGAGAATACGTGGGGGATCTTCGCCCAGCCGGTCGCCTTCTTCGTGTTCTTCGCGGCATCGGTCGCCGAGAACAAGCGCATTCCGTTCGATCTCCCGGAGGCGGAGAGCGAGCTCGTGTCGGGCTATTTCACCGAATACTCGGGCATGAAGTTCGGGATGTTCTACTTCGCCGAGTACATGGAAGTCGTGACGAGCTCGATGCTGCTCGTGACGATCTTTCTCGGCGGGTGGCAATTGCCCTGGTTGCACCGCGATGGCATCACGATCGCGTTCGGCACGACGACCCTGTTTCATGCCCTCGTCCCGCACATTTGGGTTTCGATCTTCCAGGTCGTGACGTTCTTCGGGAAGGTGCTCGTCGTCTGCTGGCTGCAGGCGTTCGCGCGGTGGAGCTTGCCGCGCTTCCGCTACGACCAGCTCATGAAGATCGGCTGGCGTGTCCTCTTGCCAGTTTCGCTCGCCAACATCTTTGCGACGGGCGCGCTCGTTCTCGGGTTGGACCGGGGTGGGCTCAGTGCTCAAGCGGGGCTCCGGGTCGTCGCGGACGTGACGCAGGCGTTCGTGGCCGCAGGAATCTTGGCCGTCGTCGTGATCGGGATCGTGGGGATGGCGCAGCCGAAGAACCGGTCACGCTGGATCGTGGGCTCGTCCGCGAACTTTGCGATGGCCCGCGGCGGAACGAAGCAATCGCCCATGCAGGCTTGAAGGAGCCGTTCGATGAGCACCTTTTCCAAGAAGCCGGCCCTTCCCGCGAACACGATCGTCGTCACGCCGGGAGCCAGGTCGATCACCACGCAGTCGTTCTTGCCCGAGATTGCGCGCGGGATCGCGGTCTCGATGGAGCACTTCTTCCACAACACGAAAGACATGTTGCGCGGGGAGAGGCCGGATCCGGTGACGGAGCGGCTGGACGAGGGGATCAGCACCATCAGCTACCCGGAGCAGAAGCGCCCTTACCCAGAGCGCTTTCGGGGCGTGCATCGTCTCACCCAGCGCGAGGATCAAAGCCCGCGTTGCGTTGCGTGTTTGTGCTGCTCGACGGCCTGCCCCGCGCAGTGCATCTACATCGAGGCCGGCGAGTATCCGGCGGGCGACGCGCGCCGCGGGTACGAGCGGTTTCCCGTGAAATTCGTGATCGACGAGCTCCGATGCATTTTCTGCGGGTATTGCGTCGAGGCGTGTCCCTGCGATGCGATTCGGATGGACACGGGGGCGCATGCGACGCCGTACGATTCGCGCGACCAGTTCATCTATAGGAAAGACATTCTCCTCTCCTTCGTCGGACGGGACGGAACGCATAAATCTGCGAACCCGAGGCACGAACCGGGCGAATTGACGCACCCAGGGATCGATCGAGCGCGCGTTCACGGGTAGCGCGCGCCTCCTCGCGCAGCGAGGATGCGAAGATCAGGGCTTCAAGGGGCGCGGCGCTGGCCCTGCCATATCGGCGGTTGCCGTGGTCGCGTATCCGCCCGTGGTTGCCCAGTCGATGAGCTTGAGCGCCTCGCTCAGCTGATAGACGTGCTCGTCAGTGCGCGCCTGCGCGCGCTTCGTCGCGGCAACGTCACGAGTGAGGCGGGCCTCCTCGGCTTCGGCACGCGCCTGTTCGGCCTTGGCGGCGTCCTCGGACCGCTCCTGGCGTTGCGTCACTGCGTGCAGGGTTTCGCGGGTCTCGGCAAGCGCAGCAGCCTGTTTGCCGATCTGCGCGCGCGTCTCGCCCTGTTCGGACCGGAGCGCACTCACTTCTCCCGTGAGATTGGCGACGGGTGCCGCTTGGCGGGACAGGTCCATGCGGGTGCCAAGGGCGAGACCTGCCGCCGCAGCAAGGATACAGACGATCGGGAGGACCACGAATCGGCTCTTCGCGGTGGACACTGGCGCGGCAGCCGCACGTGCGGGCGCAGGCGGCGCGGCAATCGGAAGAGCCGCGAGGAGCGGCACGTCGTGCTCGGCAGTTGACGGTGCGGAAGAGGTAGGCGCCAATGACTTCGACGCCGTCGGCGGTGCCGAAGCCGTCGGAGGTAGAGGCGCGGGCGCCTCGGCTTCGTCGGGCGATTTCGACGAAGCGGCGCGCATCTCTTCCGGTGCCGAGGTCAGAGACTCGCTGTGAGTCGGTGCCGCGGACTCCAAATGCTCTGCGGGAGGAGCCGCGTCCTGTACCGCCGGCTCTTCGCGCGTGCTTAGAGACTCCAGCGTAGGTCGACCGCTGATGAACATCGGCCGAAGGCTGATGAGCATGTGAGGCTTCGTCCCGCGCTCGTAGGTGGAGTCGAGCAGCATCGGCTGGCCGGACACGTCGGAGAGCTCTCCGGAGTCAGGAGTCACGGTCGACTCTCTTGCCCACATGTCGGCCGAAGGGCAGGCGAACCCCCACGATTGAACATTCGGTGCGCCATCCTTGGCAGGCGGGGCTTTCGATGGGTAGAGGGCGAAGGGCTCGTTCATGGGGGTCACCGCAGGAGGTATGTCCCCCAGAACGTCGGATCGAGCGAAACATTGAGGAGAGATTCACCAGATGTAGCGATCTACCTCACCCGTCACCCGTCCGGGTCGCGAGAGCAGCTCCCTCTCCACGCTGGCACGAGCCCTGCTGGAAGAAGCCGAGCGCGCCCGCACACGAGCCCCCGAAGCCGAAGGCGGTTCCGAATCGACAGGACCCCAACGAGGGGGAGGGGAACAGAACAGCCGCGCGTCGCTACGACCGCGCGACCGAAGAATATGGGCGCTCGGGTCGCGTGGACGACGCCGCGAACGCCGCGAAAAAAGGCGCTGGAGGGCCCCGAGCGCCAGGAGCTCGAGCGGGCGGAGCAAGAGGCGAGAGCCAAAGCGTCGGACGTCGACGAATGCTCGCACCGTTCCCAGCGCGCACAGAGCACGGACAGCCGTGAGTGGAGCGCTCACGGCCGACTCCACATGGGACCCTCCATTTGATGAGTGAGTGCGCGTCCCGCCTGGCGACGCCGAAAAAACTGTCCGCGGTCTATTTGTCCCGGTAGCCTGATTCGGGGTTTCTTTGCGGCTGCGGCCGCTTACCGAGGAGGGTTATCCGATGATGCGTATGACGGTCTTGCTAGCCTCTGCAGCGCTCGCGGTGGTCGGCATGGGGTGTGGTGGCGGCGGCAGCAGCAATCCACTCATCGGGACGTGGGTCGCGTCGGTCAAGGGGTCGGGCGGGGTCACGACAACGACAAGCGCGGACCTGGAGTCCGGCGGCGTGCTGACCTTGACCGTTACGTCGCCGTCGTGCACCGGCTCGGCAACGATTAGCGGTCTCTCGTGGACGTCGACAGCCACCACCCTCACGTTCTCGGGCACGCCTGCATGCACGACTTCGCTCTCGTGCGACGGTGTCTCGATAGCTTGTACGGAGAACGGGGAGGCGAAGGCCGGCGTCTGCACGTACGCGCTGACCGGAGGCAACGATACGCTCACGCTGAGTGGCTGCAGCGACGCCACTGTGGACGGCACCTATACGCGCGGAGGTCTGTGACGACGACGCTGCCCTTTCGGCTATACTCGATGACCGCATGATTCTCGGTGCCCACGAGTCCGTTTCGGGCGACCGCTGGAACGCGCTGGAGCGCGCGGCGATCGACGGCTGCCGGGCGCTCCAGGTATTCACCAAAAACGGAAGCCACTGGCGTGAGCTGACGCTCGCCGACTCAGAGGTGCAGGCGTTCCGCGCGGCGCGCGATGCGGCAGTGCAGCCGCCCGTGCTCGCCCATATTATCTCATCAATCTGTGCGCTCCCGATCCACAGCTCACGTTACCAGAGCGGGCAGGGGAAGCGCCTCGCGCACGGCAGCCTGCAGGTGAATCGGGCAGAAGTTGCGGAGAGCGAGGATGGCAGTGCTCGATATCGCCATTCGCGCAGCAAAGCGCCACGCGGGCCTCTCCCGCGGCGTCATTGCGCATGTCTTGGCGGGCCGTCCTGGAGCATCCAGGTCGTTACGGCCGTCGTCATCAGCAGCGCGACGAGCAGCGCGGGCACTACGCGGGCGAGGCGAGAAGGCCAGCGACCCGTCGCTACCGGGCGACCTCTGAGGATCGCGACGAATACCGGTAGCGACAATGCGATCTGCGTGGCGGAGGTGACCGCCAGACTCGACCCAAACGGACTTGGCAGACCGTAAGCATCGGTGAGGCTCAACGCGCATGCGATCGCCGCGCCGGCGGCCGAGAGCAGAAGCCCCCAGACCCGCAAGCGGTAGAGCCCCGCGATTGCACATACGAGAAGGGCTGCGGTGGCCAGGAGCATGGCGGCTTCGGGCAGACGTTCGCTTCCGCTCTCCGGCCACGCCAGCTCGAGCTTCGCTGCGCCGAACAAGGCCAGAGCCTCCGCGTCGGCCACCGCCATGACCATGCCGAGAGTGAGCGTGCCGCGAAAGGCGACGGGCCGGAACGCGCTGCCGTCCTGTTCGTCGAGACCGAGGTGGCCCATCGAAAGCAGCGCGGTCCCCAAGGTCAGGCTCAACACGAGGCCTCGGGTCGCGAGTGGGTCGCCGAAGGATCCGAAGGTGCTTGAGTTCGCGCCAGCGATCAGGGTTCCAAGGACTAGATTGGCCCAGAAGACGGCTCGTACAAGAAGCTGGCTCCCGACGCGGTCATGGTGAATCCATACGGCCGACAGCCCGAGAAGCACGGTCGGGATCGATAGGGCCGCTTCTGGCCCCAGGGAGCGGACGAGTACCGCCGCGCCCACAGCACACGCGGCCGTCACTTCGAGACGAGTCCACACGAGCCACCGCCGAAAACGCGTGGTGGCTTTACTGGGCAAGGCCGAGAAGAAGCCTCGGGCGCTCATCGGTTCGAGTTTGCCTTCCATGCAAGTCTCTATCGGTCCAGGCGGAGCCAGGTTGCGTACTTTCCGCTATGGTCGCCGATGTCATGATTCTCGGTGCCCACGAGTCCGTTTCGGGCGGTCTTCACAAGGCGCTCGATCGCGCGGCGATCGACGGATGCCGGGCGCTTCAAGTGTTCACCAAGAACGGAAGTCAGTGGCGGGAGCCGGCGCTCGCCGACACGGAAGTGCAAGCGTTCCGCGCGGCCCGGGACGCAGCGGGGCGACCTCCGGTGCTCGCTCACTCCAGCTATCTCATCAACCTGTGCGCTCCCGACCCAGACCTCGTCACGCGATCCAAAGAAGCGCTCGTTGCGGAGGTGCTGCGGTCGAGCGCACTCGGGATCGACTTCGTCGTCCTTCACCCGGGCGCGCACGTGGGCACGGGCGAAGAGGTGGGTCTAAGGCGCGTGAGCGAGTCGCTCGATGAGGTTCTCGAGAAGACGCGCGGCGCGAGCGCGCGCATCTTGATCGAGAATACGGCGGGGCAAGGGACCACGCTGGGGCACCGTCTCGAGCATATCGGCGCGATCTTCGAGGGCGTGCATGACAAGGAGAGGCTCGGCGTCTGCTTCGACACGCAGCACGCCTTTGCCTCGGGCTACGACGCTCGGACGCCCGAAGGCTACGCGACTCTATGGGAAGCCTTCGATGCGAACGTGGGGCTTGGCATGCTGCGCGCGTTCCATTTGAACGACTCGAAGAAGCCGCTCGGCTCGCGTATCGATCGCCACGAGCACATCGGGGAAGGGTGCGTCGGGGTCGGGCTCTTCTGGAGGCTGGTGAACGATCCGCGCTTTCGGTCCGTCCCCGCCGTCCTCGAGACGGAGCCCCGCGACGGAGAGGCGCCGTTTCGGGACGAGGTCGCCTTGCTCCAGTCGCTCGTCGGCGCCGAGGAGCCCGTCCCGATCGTCAAGCCGTTCGTACTCGAGCTCGCCCCCTCGGCGCCGCCAAAGCGAGGACGCGGAAAGTAGCGGCGGGTGGCTCCGTTCGAGCCGCAAGGTTCGGCGTGGCGCCGTCTCGCGTCTTTCGCTACCGTGCGCGCGTCATGGCCGATCGACCCCCGGTAGATCGCGCGCGCGTAGTGCACGTCGCTGCGCTGGCGTCGCTGGCGCTCTCCGAAGAGGAGATTGAGGGAATGGTCGTCGGGCTTGGCCGTATCGTCGCCTATGTCGAGCAGCTCGGGGAGCTCGACACGACCGACGTGACGCCCACGACGACCCTCTCCGATGGACGCGATCCGCTTCGTCCTGACGATGTGCTACCGGGCCTGTCGCACGACGACGCGCTTGCCGGTGCGCCGCGTGCCGTCGCGGGTGGCTTCGCGGTTCCCCTCTTCCTCGATGGAGTGCGAACGGATCGCTGAGATGTTCGAGACGCTTACAGTCGCCGAGCTCGCGCGAAAGGTTCAGGCGGGAGAGGTCAAAGCGGTCGAGGTCGCCGAGGCGGCTGTCCGGCGGACGCGAACGCTCGATCCCGAGCTTCACGCGTTTCTCACGCGCGCCGACGACGCGATGCTTGCGCAAGCGCAGGCCGTCGACGAGAAGCGCGCGAAGGGGCATGCGCTCGGCCCGCTTGCAGGCGTCCCTGTCGCTCTCAAAGACGCGCTCTCGACAAGAGGCCTTCGCACGACGAGCGGTTCGAAGATTCTCGAGAGCTACGTGCCGCCTTACGACGCGACCGTCGTCGAGCGCCTGCGGAGGGCGGACGCGCTCTTTCCGGGCAAAACGAATATGGATGAGTTCGCGATGGGCTCGTCGACCGAGCACAGCGCCTTCGGGCCGACACGAAATCCATGGGACGTGACGCGCGCGCCCGGTGGCTC
>Ga0182024_10018179_pt1 | contig 13117 bp, 12 predicted proteins | sample P32metaG_FD_120480 | JGI IMG/M metagenome (GOLD analysis project Ga0182024, IMG submission 120480) | Permafrost microbial communities from Stordalen Mire, Sweden - P3-2 metaG (Illumina Assembly) | ecosystem: Environmental > Terrestrial > Soil > Wetlands > Permafrost | place: Sweden: Stordalen...
AGACCGAGCAGGACAGCAGCGTCAGTGCGCTGCTCGAGACCTCCGATCAGCTGAGCAGCTGACGCAGCACGTACTGCAGGATCCCGCCGTGGCGGTAGTACTCGACCTCCATCGGGGTGTCGATCCGCACGCGGGCCTCGAAGCTGCGGTCGTCGGCGCTGACGCGCGCCACAAGCGGGCGCTCGCCCGCCGCCAGCAGCTCGCCGACGCCCTCGACGGCGATCAGCTCCTCGCCGGTCAGCCCCAGTGAGGCCGCGCTCTCACCGGGCATGAACGCCAGCGGCAGGATCCCCATGCCGACCAGGTTTGCGCGATGGATGCGCTCGAAGCTCTCCGCGATCACGGCGCGAACGCCGAGCAGCAGCGGACCTTTCGCCGCCCAGTCCCGGGAGGAGCCGGCGCCGTAGTCCTTGCCGCCGAGCACGACCAGCGGCACCCCATCCTGCGCGTAGCGCATCGCGGCGTCGTAGATCGCGAGCACCTCACCGTCGGGAAGGTGGCGTGTGTGGCCGCCCTCCGGCAGTGACTCGCCGCCGTCGGCGCCGAGCCTGTTCCGCAGGCGAATGTTCGCGAAGGTCCCGCGGACCATCACCTCGTGGTTGCCCCGCCGCGCGCCGTAGGAGTTGAACTCGGCCACCGGGACACCCTGCTCCTGCAGGTAGCGTCCGGCCGGGCTGTCGCGCTTGATCGCCCCGGCCGGCGAGATGTGATCGGTCGTCACCGAGTCCCCAAGCACCGCGAGCACGCGGGCGCCGGCGATCTCCGCCGGGGCGCTCGGCACCGCCGCCAGGCCCTCGAAGAACGGCGGCCGGCGCACGTAGGTCGACTCGCGCCAGTCGTAGTGATCGCCAACCGGCACCTCCAGCGAATGCCAGTTGTGGTCGCCGTCGAAGACCTCGGCGTAGCTTCGCCGGAACATGTCCGACTGCACGGCCGCGGCGACGGTGTCAGCGATCTCGCGGCTCGAGGGCCAGATGTCGCGCAGGTACACGGGCTCGCCGTCGGCGTCACTGCCCAGCGGATCGCCGACCAGGTCGATGTCCATCGTGCCGGCGATCGCGTAGGCCACGACCAGCGGCGGGGAGGCGAGGTAGTTCATCTTCACCTCGCTCTGGATGCGCCCCTCGAAGTTGCGGTTGCCCGACAGCACCGCGACCACGGCGAGGTCGCGTGCGGCGATCGCCCGCGAAACCTCCTGTGGCAGCGGGCCCGAGTTGCCGATGCAGGTCGTGCAGCCGTAGCCGACGAGGTTGAAGCCCAGCGCCTCGAGCGGCTCGGTCAGTCCCGCCCGCTCGAGGTATTCGGTGACGACCCGCGAGCCTGGCGCGAGCGAGGTCTTGACCCACGGCCTGCTCGTCAGCCCGCGCGCGACCGCCGCGCGGGCGAGCAGCCCGGCGGCGACCATCACCGATGGGTTCGAGGTGTTCGTGCAGCTGGTGATCGCCGCGATCACGACGGCGCCCTGGTCGATCTCGGCCGTCGCCACCGCCGCCGGCGCGCCGGCCGGGGAAGGCTCGGCGAAGGTTGCGAGCGCCTCGTGGAAGCGCTCGCGCGCCACGCGCAGCGGCACCCGGTCCTGCGGGCGCCGCGGTCCGGCGATGCTCGGCTCGATCTCGCCGAGGTCGAGCGCGAGCGTGTCGCTGAAGCGCGGCTCCGGGGTTTGCTCGTCGTGCCAGAGGCCCTGCTCGCGGGCATACGCCTCGACGAGCTCGATCTGCTCGGGCGGGCGCCCGCTGAAGCGCAGGTAGCGGATCGTCTCGGCGTCGATCGGGAAGATCGCGGCGGTCGAGCCGAACTCCGGCGACATGTTGCCGATCGTCGCGCGGTCGGCGAGCGGCAGGCCGGCGAGGCCTGCGCCGAAGAACTCGACGAAGCGGCCGACGACCCCCTTCGCACGCAGCATCTCGGTCACCGTCAACACAAGATCCGTCGCCGTCGCCCCCTCCGGCAGCGCGCCGTCGAGGCGGAAGCCGACGACCTGCGGCAGCAGCATCGACATCGGCTGCCCCAGCATCGCCGCCTCGGCCTCGATGCCGCCGACCCCCCAGCCGAGCACGCCGAGCCCGTTGACCATCGTTGTGTGCGAGTCGGTTCCGACGAGCGTGTCCGGGTAGGCGAGCGGCAGCTCGCCCGCGCGCTCGGCGACGAAGACGACCCGCGCGAGGTACTCGAGGTTGACCTGGTGCACGATCCCGGTGTCCGGGGGCACGACCGCAAAGCGCTCGAACGCGTTCTGCCCCCAGCGCAGGAACGCGTAGCGCTCGGCGTTGCGCTCGAACTCGCGCGCGGCGTTGCGGGCGAACGCGTCGCGCGTCCCGAACACGTCGACCTGCACCGAGTGATCGATCACCAGCTCGGCCGGCACGAGCGGCTCGATCCGCGCGCCGTCGCCACCCAGCGCCACGATCGCGTCGCGCATCGCGGCGAGGTCGACGACCGCCGGAACGCCCGTGAAGTCCTGCAGCAGCACGCGCGCGGGGGTGAATGCGATCTCGACGCTCGGATCCGCGGCCGCGTCCCAGCAGGCGAGCGCCTCGATGTCGGCCGCCGTGACCGCGCCGTTGCCCTCCGTTCGCAGCAGGTTCTCGAGCAGGATCTTCAGCGAGAACGGCAGGCTCGCGACGTCGAAGCGGTCCGCGAGCGCGTCGAGCCGGTAGATCTCGAACCGCCGGCTGCCGACGACGAGCTCGGCGCGCGCATCGAAGCTGTTGGCGGACATGGCGGGTCTCCTCGCGGCTCGGGAAGGCGTGGTCGGTCGGGATTATCCCTCCTGCCCGGTGCCACGCGGGGTAGCCTGTCGGGCGGTGAGCCCGGGAAGTGAGCCTTGAGCCTGCTGCAGGCGCTCGCGATTCTCGCTGCCGGCGGTGCCGCGGGAGCGATCAACGCCATCGTCGGGTCCGGCACGCTGATCACCTTCCCGGTGCTGCTCGCCTTCGGCTACGCGCCCGTGGTCGCGAACGTGTCGAACACGATCGGGCTGGTACCCGGGTCGGTGGCGGGCGCCGTCGGCTACCGCCGCGAGCTGAAGGGCCAGGGGCGTCGCGTGCGCACGCTGGCGTGCGCGACGGCCGCCGGCGCCGCGACCGGCGCGACGCTGCTCTTGACGCTGCCGGCGTCGGCTTTCAAGGCGATCGTGCCGGTGTTCATCGCCGCGGCGCTGATCTTGATCGTCGCGCAGCCACGGCTCGGCGCGCTGCTGCGCAGCCACCGCGGCCACGCGCACGAGCGTATCGGCGCCGCGACGCTCGCCGCCGTCTTCGTGACCGGCGTCTACGGCGGCTACTTCGGCGCGGCGCAGGGGATCATGCTGCTGGCGATCCTCGGGCTCGCGATCGACGACGCGCTGCAGCGGCTGAACGCGGCCAAGAACATTCTCGCCGGCCTCGCCAACCTGCTCTCCGGCGTGATCTTCGCGCTCGTCGCGCACGTCGCCTGGCCCGCGGTGGGCCTGATCGCCCTCGGCTCGATCAGCGGCGGCACGCTCGGGGCCCGCTACGGGCGCCGTTTGCCGGCCGGCCCGCTGCGGGCGCTGATCGTGGCGGTCGGGATCGTCGCGATCGTGCGACTGTTGTAGAACGTCTTTCGCAATGAGGGTGGGCCCGGGGCGGCCCGGGGGCAAGTTGGGCGGCGCACGGTGCCGAAGCAGGTACCGGCGGTACCTGCAAGGTGCCGGGTGACGATCCAACGCCGCCATCCGGGTCGAATCCGGGCGTGCCCATCATGGTGAAAGCCGGTCTCAGAGATCCTGAGGGGCTGGTGCATGCACCAGCCCCCGGAACGGCGCATGCGCCGTTCCGCGGATCGGCGCATGCGCCGATCCGTACAACCCAACGGATGCTCTATGAGAGCCGCTCCTCGAGTCGCCGGCGCAACTCGTCGCCGCGACCGGCAGCGACAGCCCGGGCGGCGCGCGCATCGTCGAGCTCGAGGTGGTTGGCGCGGGCGAAGTCGAGCAGCGCCTGGCGCTGTTCGGATTGGCTGGCCGCGCGCATGAAGAGCCACGCGAACAGCAGGATCGTGAGGATGCTCCCCTCGACCATCATCACCGCGCCGGCGTCGACCTGGTCCCCCAGCGGCGAGATGCCGTAGGCCTTCTCGTAGATCCCGTAGTAGGGGTAGAAGATCGTGTGCGACCACAGCAGGATGTTGCCGAGCACGCCCTCGATCAGACGCACCGCGACGATGTAGCCGAGCTGGGCGAGGTTGCCGAACCAGGCTGGCTTCGGCAACGGACCGAGCAGTGCCATCCACATCGCGATGCCGGCGAGCAGGAAGCAGGCGTGCTCGAGCGCGTGGACGCCCTCGCTGCGAAGCGCCGCCTGGTAGAGCACGGGGATGTGCCAGGCGTAGAGGTCGATCGCCCAGACCGGCAGCGCGACGAGCGGGTGGGTGAGGAAGCGCAGCCGCTGGAAGAGGCCGATCCGCAGCAGCGGCGCGATCATCGGCCCGGTCAGCCCGAGCACGATCAGCAGCGCGCCGATGTCGCCGATCAGCAGGTGCTCGACCATGTGCGCGACCAGCAGCTTCTCCGCGAGCACGCCGAGCGGCGTGCTCAGCGCGCCCACCAGGACCAGCAGGCCGGCGGCGTAGCACCACTGCCTCCAGGACTCCACCGGATGGCCCTCGCGCGCCAGCCGGCCGGCGCGGCGGTGGTAGGGCACCCAGTAGAGAACCGCCAGCGCGACGACGAGGACGTCGGCGGCGACGCCGGGAGCGTGAACCGCCGGGACGACCGCCATCAGATCTCGACGCCCGCTTGATCTTCGCCGACGACGCCGGCGCCGGCCCCCGGGCCGCGGGCGCCAACCACGCGCCGCGCCCACGGTGCGCCTCTCCGGCCCGCCGACAGCCCGAGGCACTCCCAAGTCAGGCCGTAGAACGCACCCACCACACGGAGCCTAACGCTCGGCCGTGGGACCGACGCGCCTGCCCCGCCGGCGCCTGGGTCAGCAGGGTCCGGCGGTGCCCCCAGCGGTGGTCGAGGGTATGCAGTTCGCGTGCGCTTCGGGGTAGTAGGCGGTCGTCGTGCCAGAGCCGGTGCCGGAGGGTACCTGGTAGTCGAACGTGAGGGCACCGTTCGCCGTCAGCTCGCCGATCACCATGTCTCCCGTGAAGACATTCGGAGGAGTCGGCGCCGAGGCGACGACCATGCTGGAATTGGGGGCGTAGATGTCGGCGTAGTAGGTCTGCCCGTTGGCGGGGAACGAGCTTGGACAGCTTGTCGTGCACCCCGGAGTGCCGTAGAAGTAGAGTTGAACGTTGCTTGCGACACCAGAGCTGTTGGTGATCGAGACGCCGTTTCCGGCGGTCATTGCTCCCGAGCCGCTCGTGCAGTCGCCTCCCGTCGCGGTCGAACCGAAGTAGATCTTTACCGGCCAGCTCGTCGTGTTGATCGTTGCGGTCGTGCCGCCGCCGAGGTCCATTCCGCAGAAGAAGTAGGTGCCTGCCGGGATATTGACCGTCGCGTTGTTGACCCCGCTCTGGCTGACGACGTGTGTGACAGCGGTGTAGGTGAAGCCGGCCGGCCAGCTGATCGCGGCGTCATTGTTCGACGTTTGCGCGCCGCTCCACGCGCTGGCCGGCACGCTCGGCACCGTGAGCGCGGTCGCTTCAGCGACCGGGACACACGGAGAGGTGCAGTGAGCCGAGCCGCCATAATTCGGCGCCTGCAAAGCCGGATACTCGAGGTTGCCACTCAACGACAGCGCGTTCGTGAACGAGATCTGCCCGTTTGACCCGAGGTCGAACGGGCCGCCGCCGACGGTGTTGGCCGCGGTGAAGGCCCCGGCTGCCGAGAACCCGTGGACCGCCAGCAGCCCCGGGAAGTAGGGCACGGCTGTGTAGCCCACGACGCGCTCCTGGACCCGCTGGCTCACGCCATCGACGGTCCCCGTGGACGTGATGCACATCTGCGAGAGGCTCTGCCCGGAGTTCTGTGCCCACAATCCGGCGCAGGCGCTGCTCGAGCTGGTGAGCGTCGAGATGGCGTAGGTGTAGGCGGCGCCCTGGCCCACCGTACCCGTCGCGCCGGTGGACCCGCCGGTCGTGTTGAGCCGGAAGAGGGCGACCTGTGCCCCGGCATCGGCAGCCGCGGAGGCGCGGTCGGCCGAGCTCTCGCGAACGCTCTGCCGGTTCACGTGGAACGCGCCTGCGGTGATCCCGACCATTACGGCAATGACCGCAGCCATGACCAGCAGCGCGAACACGAGCACGAAGCCGCACTCGTCGCGGCGGCGGTCGTGCCGGCGCGCGGCGCGCCTCCGCAGCCTGGCGATCCGCGCACGGGAAACATGGCCGACGATCGTCAGTGGGTGCATGGCACGGTCGTGGTGTTGTCGACGCAGGTCGTGGTCGCCCCGGTTGGTCCGGTCGCCGTGAGCGGGTTCGCCGAGCCACCCGCGCTGTTTCCGACGAACGTCGAGAAGTACAGTGGGTTGCGGGGCGATCCTGGCCCCAGGTTCTTGACGGCCACGGTGACGCGCTTGTAGCTGGTCGTCGAGCCGCAGGTCACACCCGTCTGCGAGCAGACGGAGTCGGTCGAATCAGTGACGAACACATATACGGCGAAGGTCTCCTGGCAGGCCGTGGTGTTCCCCGTGGTGCACGTGGCGCCCGACGGCGCTGGCGAGACAACGGTCGTCGGGCCCGGAGCGAGCTTGCCGTTGGTGGTGCTGACATCCACCGGTTCGGCGCTGGTGGTCGTCGTCGGGTCCCACTGGTAGCACTGTTGGCCCGCCGTGCAGCTCGCATCACCGCTCACCGCGCCGGTGACGAGGTAGTAGGTGGGGTTCGTCGTGTCGGTCGTGGTTGTCTTGCTCGGTGCCGCGTTGTCGGAGACGCTCGCGTAGGGCAGCGCCTCCACGGATTGGAGCGTCTGGTTTCCGATCTGCGTCATCGCGTCTGCGCGCTCCGCCGCGGTGATCGCCGTGCCCGAGGCGGTGAGTGTGCCGAAGTATCCGAACAGGCCGATCGCCAGCACGACCATCGCGACGAGCACCTCCATCAGCGTCAGACCGTCCTGCGCCAACAGCCTCGAGCGACCTTCGCGCGGGCGGCCGGCTTCGGAGTTCGCGCAGACGCTCATTGACCGTAGCTCAGGTTCGACATGAGGATCCCGTCCTGGAGGACGACCGTTGCCGGGTCGCCGTTACTGGCCTTCGAGAGGGTGCCGGCGGCCGGGACCTTGATCGTCACCGTCCCCGAGCTTGGCCGGGCGGCTCCCGATGCGCAGGCGGACCCGGTGGTGGCGCTCGACGCGTAGCAGAGCGAGAACACCTGCGAGCTGGTCGTCCCATTGATCACGTCGTCGATGACCATCTTCGCGGCGACGCCACCGCTCGTCGCGAGGCACGAGGAGCCGGACCCCGTGGAGGCGCTCGCGCTGCATTGGTAGCGCCAGCACGATTGGTCGCCGGTGAGCGTGGTGCTCGGGACGGCGCAGTCGTAGCGCACCTCATAGTCGGTCCCCGAGCCGGTCCGGGCGAGGACGTCGAGCTGGTTGCACAGCTGTATCCCGCCGGACGACACGCTGGTGCACCCTGCGGTGGCGTACAACGTGCTCGTCGGGTACTCCACCTGGTAGGCCTGGCGCAGGTCCTGATCCATCTCGCGCAGGCCGGCGTTCGCGATCTGCACCCCATCCGCCCTGACGATCGCGCTCGTGGCGTCGACCTGCGTGGTGATGAACAGGGTGGCTGTCGTTCCGAGCATCAGCAAGGCCAGTACGGTCGCGATCAGCATCTCGACCAGCGTGAAGCCGGCTTCGGGCGCGAGCCGACCAATCACTCGTCGCCGCCTGGCGTATCCAACCGACGGGAGGGGCCCCGTCGGACGCTTGAAGCGGTGTGTTCTCACCGACCGCCTAATCGTCCATCTATGGCGAAAACTTGAACGGCCGCGGGGCTTTTCGACGATACGCGTTGGTTTAGGCGGGCGTGAGGACGGCCCGCCTAAACCGACGCTGCGACCGGGGGGTGCTGCGACCGTCGTGGGCGCTAGTTGGCGAGTTGCGCCGGAGCGCCCGCGTCAGGCGGGCCGCCGCCGTCACGATCGTCGCGGCGGCGGTCGCGGCGGCTCGAGAAGAACAGCCAGCCGCCGACCAGGATCACCGGGGAGGCGTACAGCCCTGCCGTGTACCAGTGATAGAAGCAGGCGACCACCATTTCGCGACAGGGTACCGTAGGCTGCCGCGGCATGTTGGAGGCAATCACCGCGCGCGACGCCGGCGCTGAGGCCCGCGAGATGCTGGGGTCCGATGCGCGGGTGCTCGACCCCTCGCCGCCGGCGGTGGCGGAGCCGCCGTGGTCATGAGCGCGGACGGAAAGCCGCTCGTCGAGGTCCCGGCGGACCAGGACCCGTCGTACCAGCTCGAGCTCGAGGATCTCGTTGCGGGCAGCGGCGATGAGGCGGTCTCCGGCCGCGTCGTCGAGGTCCACTACGTCGGCGTCTCCTGGCGGACGGGAGAGCAGTTCGATGCCTCCTGGGATCGCGGCGAGACGTTCAAGTTCAAGCTCGGCAAGGGCCAGGTGATCGCCGGCTGGGACCAGGGTGTGGCCGGTATGCGGGTCGGCGGGCGCCGCCGGATCACGATCCCGCCGATGCTGGCCTACGGCAAGCGCGGCGCCGGCGGCGTGATCGGGCCTGACGAGACGCTTGTCTTCGTCGTCGATTTGATCGCCGTTCGCTAGCTCGAGCGCTCTGCGGGCGGCGATCGTGGTGAGCGAGCCCGCCGTCGGTGCAGGCTGCGTAGAATCGCCACGTGAACGCGCCCCTGCGAGTCGGCATCGTCGGCGGCGGCCTGATGGGGAGCGGCATTGCCGAGACCGTCGCGGCGGCCGGGCACGACGTGCACGTGCACGAGCCGATTGCGGACGCGCGAGCGGCGTCGCTGCAGCGCATCGTCGCCTCGACCGAGCGCGCGCTCGCCGCCGGCAAGCTCGACGCGCAGAGCCAGAAGGAGCTGCTCGAGCGGATCAGCTACGTCGACGATCTCGCCGGACTCGCCGACCGCGAGCTGGTGATCGAGGCGGTGCTCGAGGATCTCACCGTCAAGCTCGACGTCTTCGACCGCCTGCAGGGCCACGTCTCCGCGGAGGCGCTGCTGGCCTCCAACACCTCGAGCATTCCGATCGCCGAACTCGCCGGCGCGCTCGCGGCGCCGGAGCGGATGATCGGCCTGCACTTCTTCTCCCCGGCCCCGGTGATGCGGTTGGTCGAGGTGGTGCCCGCGCTCGACACCAGCGAGCACACGCTCGCCGCGGCCCGGAGCTTCGTCGCGAGTCTCGGCAAGACGGCGATCACGAGCCCCGACCGGGCCGGCTTCGTCGTCAACATGCTGCTCGTCCCCTACCTGGTCGCCGCCGTCCGCATGCTCGAGGAGGGCTTCGCCACGCGCGAGGACATCGACAGCGCGATGGTGCTCGGCTGCGGGCACCCGATGGGGCCGTTGACGCTGTGCGACTTCATCGGCCTCGACGTCGTCTGCGCGGTCTGCGACTCGCTGTTCGAGGAGTTCCGGCGAGCGGACTTCGCGGCGCCGCCGCTGCTGCGGCGGATGCGCTCCGCCGGGCGCCTCGGGCGCAAGTCCGGCCGCGGGTTCTACGAGTACTGACGCGCCAAGAATCGCAAGCCACAACGAGAGCGCGATCGTGAAAGTCAAGGGACCCCAGCTCACCTGGCTCGGCCAGGCGGGCTTCCTGCTCGAGACCGCCAACCGGCGTTTGCTGATCGATCCGTGGGTCAGCCCGCACGACGCGAGGCTGCTCAACGCGCCGGCGTTCGAGCTGGTAAGCGAGGCGATCGACTGGGTGCTCGTCACACATGAGCACGAGGACCATCTCGACCTCCCGTTCCTGCGCAGGCTGGCGCAGCGCAGTCCGTCGGCCCGCCTGATCCTGCCCGAGCCGATCGCCGCGCTCGCCGAAGGCGCCCTACCGCTGACGAGCGTGTCGCCCGGCGACGGCTTCGATCTCGACGAGCTTCACGTGCACGTCGTGCCGGCGTGGCATGCCGTCAACGCCGCCGATGGCTACAGCGATGGCGAGGGGCGCTTCGTCGGTTACGTGATCTCCTGCGCCGGCCCGACGATCTACCACGCGGGCGACACGATTCCCAACCCGGCGCTCGAAACCGCACTGCGCGACCGAGCGGTCGATCTCGCCCTGCTCCCCATCAACGGTCGCGACGCCGAGCGCGAAGCCCGCAACCTCGCCGGCAACCTGAACGCGCGCGAGGCCGTGGAGCTGGCAGGCGCGATCGGTGCGCACACGCTCGTGCCCTACCACTGGGACGCCGTGGCCGGCAACACCGCGCGGCCGGGCGACGCCGCCGACGAGGCCGCCGCCGTGGGCGGCAGCCTCCACGTCCTGGTCCTCGCACACCAGACGCCGTACAGGTTGGTGTAGATGCACCGAATGCGCGGTCTCGCCGCGCTGGCGTGGGAGCCCGCCGGGCTCAGCCGACGATCATCAGCGTGTTGCCGTCGGGGTCGCGGAACCAGAGCAGCGGCGGGACCGGGCCGCCCATGCGGGTGACCTCGGCGTCGACGTCGACGCCGAGTGACTGAAGCGTCGCGTGGTCCGCGTCGATGTCCTCGCTGTGGAGGCTGATGCCGGTCTCGACGTTGCCGGTCGGCTTGCCCTCCGGCGGGGGCGCGATCGCGATCGTGGTGTCCGCGCCCGCCGGCGCCACCTCGACCCAGCGGTAGCCGTTTCCGAACGGCACGTCGCTGCGCTTCTCGAAGCCGAGCGTGTCGACGTAGAACGCGATCGCACGGTCCTGATCGGAGACGGGCACGACGACCGTGGAGATCTTCTGGATGTGAGTCTTTGTTGCGGTCACGAGATCCTCCTGGTGGTGGGAACACAAACCTAGCGTCGGGCCGGCGCCCGCGCCGGCCGCGCGTCCGTCAACCGGCCCCCTCCAGCCGTTCGCGCAGGGCGCCGAGGAAACGGGCGGCGTAGGCGCCGTCGAGGGCGCGGTGGTCCCAGGAGAGGCCGAGCACGCAGACCGGGCGGATCGCGATCGTTTCGGCGCCGCTCTCGGTCACGACGACGGGGCGGCGGACGATCGCCTCGATGTCGAGGATCGCGACCTGGGGCTGGTTGATCACGGGCGTCGCCATGAAGGTGCCGAACTGGCCGGGGTTGGTGATCGTGAAGGTGCCGTCGCGAACCTCGTCCGCCGACAGGGAGCCGGCGCGCGCGCGCGCGGCGAGATCGGCGATCGCCGCGGCGAGCCCCTGCACCTCGAGCGTCTGCGCGGCACGCACGACCGGCACGATCAGCCCGTCGGCGCCGAGCGACACGGCGATGCCGAGGTTCACCTCGCTGTGAACCGTGTAGTCGTCGCCGTCGAGCCAGGCGTTCAGCTCACCGAACTCGGCGAGCGTCGCCACGGTCGCGGCGGCGACGACCGGCAGCGCGGTGACGCCGAGCGCGCGCCGGCGCGCCTCGACGGCGGAGAAGTCCACCTCGATCCACGACGTCACGGTCGCCGCCTCCCGCAGTGAGCGCTTCACGTGCTCGCCGATCGTCTGGCGCATGCGCGAGAGACGCCCGGCCGCCGGGGGCAGATACAGCGACGCGTCGGCGGCCGGCGTCGCGCCCTCCGCCGCCGCGATCACGTCCTCCCGGCGCACGCGGCCGTCGCGGCCGCTCCCCACGACCGTCTCGAGCGCCACCCCCAGCTCCGCGGCGAGGCGCACCACCACCGGCGAATGGTGCTCGGGGCTTCCGCCGGCCGCTGCGCCCGCCGCCTCGCGCGGCGTGGGCGCCGCCGGCTCGCCCTCGCCGCTCGCAGCGACCGCCCCCGGGGAGGGAGCCCTCTGGGCGGACTCCACCTGATCGGTTTCCATCGTCGCGATCACGGTGCCCGCGTCGACCGTCGTCCCCACCTCGATCAGCAGCTCGAAAATCCGTCCGGCCGCGGGTGCGGGGATCTCGGTGTCGACCTTGTCGCTCGAGACCTCGCAGATCGCCTCGTCGCGCGCGACGAGCTCGCCCGGCTGCTTGCGCCACGCGATCAGCGTCCCCTCGGTGACGGTGATGCCGAGCTGCGGCATCACGATCTCGAGCAGGCGCCCGGCGGCGCTCTCAGTAGGCGAGGAGCTCACGGCAGGCGTCCCGGATCCGCTCGACGCCGGGCAGTGCGGCGCGCTCGAGCGACGGCGCGAACGGGATCGGCGCGTCGGGCGTGGCGACGCGGACGACCGGGCCGTCGAGGTCGCCGTAGCCGTACTGGGCGATCAGCGATGCGACCTGGGCGCCGGCGGCGCAGGTGTAGTTGGCCTCGTCGACGACCACGACCTTGGCGCAGTCGCGCACGGCGTCGAGGATCGCGCGCTCGTCGAGCGGGACGAGCGTGCGCAGATCGAGCACGCGCACGTTCGCCTCGTCGATCTCCTCGGCGGCCGCGAGCGCGGCGTGCACCATCGCGCCGTAGGCGATCACGACGAGGTCGTCGCCGTCGCGCACCGTGTTCGCGCTCTGCGGCGTCGTGTACGCGCCCGGCGGCACCTCGCCGCGCACGCGCCGGTAGAGGTACTTGTGCTCGAGGAAGATGACCGGGTTCGGATCGGCGATCGCGGCGAGCAGCAGCCCCTTGGCGTCGTGCGCGCTGGATGGCGCGAAGACCTTCAGCCCCGGCGCGTGCATGAACCAGGCCTCGGGGTTCTGCGAGTGGTAGGGGCCGCCGGACACGCCCCCGCCGCACGGCAGGCGCACGACGATCGGCGCCGCGAGCCCGGCGCGCCAGTGCAGCTTGCCGGCAACGTTGACGAGCTGGTCGAAGGCGCAGGCGACGAAGTCGGCGAACTGCATCTCGCAGACCGGGCGCATGCCGACGATCGCCGCGCCGACGGCGCCGCCGATGATCGCCTCCTCGGAGATCGGCGTGTCGAACACGCGGTCGGCGCCGAACTCCTGCTGCAGGCCGGCGGTCACCTTGAAGGCGCCGCCGAAGGCGCCGATGTCCTCGCCGAGCAGCAGCACGCGGTCGTCGTCGCGTAGCGCCACACGCAGCGCGTCGGAGATCGCCTCGAGATAGGTCAGCTCGCTCACGTGCCCGCGAAGCGGCTCCACGGTGCGGCGCCGCGGCCGACGATCGGCGGCTCGCCCTC
>Ga0182024_10018180_pt1 | contig 13116 bp, 7 predicted proteins | sample P32metaG_FD_120480 | JGI IMG/M metagenome (GOLD analysis project Ga0182024, IMG submission 120480) | Permafrost microbial communities from Stordalen Mire, Sweden - P3-2 metaG (Illumina Assembly) | ecosystem: Environmental > Terrestrial > Soil > Wetlands > Permafrost | place: Sweden: Stordalen...
AGCCCGGCGGCCACGAAGCTTTTTATCATTCCGATGCTGGGTAATTCCATTCTGACTTGCAAGTTGGCGCGGTGAGGACGAAATAGTTTGTCCATAACCCGGCGACTGTAACCGGTTCTCGGCAACAACAGCGGTTGAGTGACGATATCCGCGACGGATACGTGCTTGTGCTTGGCCAGTGGGTTCTGCGGATTGACCATCAGCATAAGCTGGTCGCGAAAAATCGAATGCACCTTCAGGCTGGGAGATTTTATGGGCAAAGTTACAATGCCGACGTCGATCGAACCGTTCTCCAGCTTCTCGATAATTTTGTAGCTGAAGTTGCGGTAGATGCTGATTTGTACTCCCGGATAAAGCCGGCAATATTCAGCGAACACTTCCGGCAACACGTACAGGCAGGTAGCTTCGTTGGCGCCGATTAGAAGAGTGCCGCGCGGCGTTGCTCCCTGATCGGCCACGGCGAGCAACGATTCATCGCGCAATCTGAGCAGCCGCTCGGAGTACGCGAACAACACTCTTCCCGCGGGCGTAAGCCGCACTGATTTCCCGGAGCGATCGAGAAGTTTGTCTCCGTATTCCTGTTCGAGCAGGCGAATCTGACTGCTGACCGCCGACTGCGACCGGAAAACCTTTTCTCCCGCGCGCGAGAAACTGCCCAGCTTCGCGACTTGTAGAAACGTGACTAACTGGTCGAAATCCATGCGTGCGTGATTATAACGGAGGGGTGCAAATCATTGGTTACCGCGCAGTGCGCGCCGCTTTCGATAGGCGGGCAAGTGACCAATCGGAATAGCTCGGGGTATGTCGAAAACTGGCGTTCTTTTGACTTTGAAACGTTTGAGGATTGCGTCCCATGTCTCCGCGATCGAACAAGGTAAGGACATCGGTTCGATACGACTGAACGGCAGAGGCTGATCACTGAGCAATAATGGCGCGACCTTTGGGCTGCCGGTAAGACGTTCGTGTCTGCGAAGAACCCGGCGAAGCCATAATTCTTCCTTCAATTCCAGTGGGACGAGTCGAACGGATTGTTCGTTATGCACGTGTCCCATGGCGTCGTCGCGCAGCAAGTATGCTAATCCGCCCGTCATTCCGGCTCCGAGATTAATTCCGGCAGGTCCGAGAATGACGGCTACGCCGGCGGTCATGTATTCGCATGCATGTTGGCCGACGCCCTCGACGACGGCAAGGGCGCCGCTATTGCGCACGGCAAATCGTTCTCCGGCGCGGCCGGCGATGTAGACTTCGCCGCTGGTGGCGCCATACAGCACGGTGTTGCCGGCCAAAACGTCTCCGCGTAGAGAAGCTTCCGCACCAGCCGTGATGGCGATGTTGCCGCCCGACAGGCCTTTGCCTATATAGTCGTTGGCTTCGCCGAGCAGTCGCAAATTGATTCCGGGAACCAGGAACGCACCGAAGCTCTGGCCTGCGGTCCCGATAAATTCGTAGTCGATCGGTGAATCAATTTCGGATCGCCAACGCACGATCTCGCCTGACAAATGCGCTCCAACAGCCCGGTCGGCATTGGTGATGCGGAAGCGTTTCGGTTGATTGGCGTCTCGGTGCGCGAAGGCCTGTCCCAATGCAAACTGAAGTGCGCCATTGGGCTCGCGAGCACAAGTTGTTTGTGCTGGCGCTTCGATCGGCTGAAGCAGTTCGGCCAGAATGCGCGCAGCCTGCTGGTTGCGAGGCTGAAGCCGGTCTACGGCGCCAACAATTGCGTCGATAGAGCGAGCACCCATTTTCGCCAGCAGTTCGCGAACCTCGGCAACCACGGCGCGGAAATAGCTTTCGACCATCTCCGGTTTGCCGGTGAAGCGCATCCGCAGAGTTTCGTTTTGCGTGGCGATGCCCACCGGACAAGTGTTCAGATGGCATTGACGAGCCATAACGCATCCCAACGCGAGCAAAGCGGCGGTGCCGAAGCCAAATTCGTCGGCTCCCAATAATGCACCAATGATGACGTCTCGTCCGAACTTGAATCCGCCGTCGACGCGTAGTCGAACCCGGCGGCGCAAACCTGCGCGTACCAGGGCGCAGTGTGCGTCGCGCAGTCCGATCTCCCAGGGAATGCCAGTATTTTTGATGGAGGTCAGGGGAGACGCGCCGGTGCCGCCATCATAGCCGCTGATGGTGATAACGTTGGCGCCAGCCTTGGCAACGCCCGTGGCCACGATTCCCACGCCGGTGCTTGATACGAGCTTGACTCCAATGCGAGCTTGCGGATTCACCGCCCGCAAATCGTAGATCAGTTGCTCCAGGTCCTCGATGCTGTAGATGTCGTGATGCGGTGGCGGCGAGATTAACGTCGTGTTAGGGACGGAATGCCTTAGCCTCGCGATGTATGCCGTTACTTTGCCCGCGGGCAGTTGGCCGCCTTCGCCGGGTTTCGCGCCTTGCGCGATCTTGATCTCTAACTCGTCAGCGTGGACGAGATATTCGGTGGTCACGCCAAATCGCGCCGAGGCCACTTGCTTCACGCGGTTGTTGGCCTCGGGCTGATCGCTGTACACGGCGGGATCTTCGCCACCTTCGCCGGTATTGCTGCGCGCTCCCAGGCGATTCATGGCGATGGCGAGCGTGCGATGCGTCTCGGGAGAGATTGCTCCCAACGACATGGCCTGAGTGCTGAAACGATTGAGAATGGAAGCTCCCGGCTCCACATCTTGCAACGGCACTGGCGTGGACGGCGCGATCTCTAACAGATCGCGAATGGCAACTGGCTCTCTTTTTTCGCTGAGTTCGGCAAACGCATCGTAGTTTTCCTTTGTCGGCAACTTGATGAAACGATGCATTCGCCGAACCAGTTCCGGCGAGCTCGCGTGCCGCTCACCTTCGTGGCGAAAGCGGTACAGCCCGAGATCTCGCAGCGTGGAGTTTTCCGTCCTGAATGCGGCCGCGTGGCGTGCAATGCAATCTTCGATGAGTCCGTCGAGGTCTTTACCGCCGAGAGCTCCTCCAGCGTTTTCGAAAAAGCGATCCCGCAAATCCTTGTCGATGCCGATGATTTCGAAAAGCTGGCTGTTGCGGTAGCTGGCGATTTTAGAGATGCCCATGCGCGCGATTACTTTGCGCAATCCGTTTTCGATTGCCGAGCGATAGGCGGCGACTCCGTCCGCGCGCTCATTTGCGGCTTGCTCCATTGCGGCATAAGGGAAAACTGCGCTTGCACCGGCAGCGATCAGCAACGCAGTGTGATGCGTGTCGACGACCTGGCCGGTCTCGATGATCAGCGGAATATTCCAGCATCCGGCGCGGACCATCGATTTCCAAAACGCCGCCAGGGCGAGCAGTGCAGGCAGCGCTGTTCTTTGCGCATTCACGGCACAATCACTTAACAGGAAAAGCCGAGGGCGGGCGCTTTGCTGATTTGCGAGTTCTTCAAGACGCCTAAGTAGTCGCTTCGCTCCCGCGATCCCATCTGCCACTTCAAAACTAAAATCTATGTGCGCGACCGGCTGTAGTTTCTTCTGAACTTCTTGCCACTGGCCGAAATCAAGCAACGGGGACGGAAGCAACAAAGTGTCGTCGAGATGAACATCCAGCGACATAACGTGGGCTTCACGCAGCGGATCGATTGGAGGATTTGTAACCTGCGCGAAACGCTGCTTGCAATGCTCCCAAAGCGGACGCCGCATAGATGACAAGAACGCTGGGGGCGCGTCGTCGCCCATGCTCCAGACGCTTTCCTGTGCATTTTGCACGAGCGGTTGGAAAAGCAATCGGAACTGATCTTCCGTCCAACCTAGCGCGGCTAAAACTTTCTTCGGCTCGGCCGAGGCAAGTGGATCCCGATTGGTTGGATCAATTCGCTCCGGCAAAACGGCGGAAACAAATTGCCGCCATTCGCCAAGCTCTGACACTTTTCCCGGACGCACGAATTTGCCGTTTGTGGCATCGACCAGCAGCATTTCGCCGGGCCCCAGTCGCTGGCGTTCGATCACTTGCTGGTCATGCAAATCGGCAATGCCCACTTCTGAGCCGGCAATGAGCAGTCCGTCCGAAGTTAATGTGTAGCGCAGCGGACGCAAGCCGTTGCGGTCGAGCTTGGCGCCTACGGTGCGGCCGTCGGTAAAAATAAGTGCGGCGGGACCGTCCCAAGGCTCTTGCTCGCGCGCGTGTGCTTGCGGGAAAGACGAAAATTCCGAATCGTCGCTGGAATCATTTTTTTGTGCAGGCGGGACCATGCGCCACATAGCAGACGCTGGGTTGTACCCTTTGCGCAGCAGGATTTCGACAGCATTGTCGAAGCTAGCAGAATCGCTCACGCGTTCTTCGAGCAAGCGCGCTGTCGCAGGAAGTCCGAGCGAGCGGCGCAGCGAAACTTCTTTGGCTCGAAGCCAACGGCGGTTCGCGCTGATGGTGTTGATCTCGCCATTATGCGCCACGAATCGGAAGGGTTGCGCCAGCGACCAACTGGGGCTCGTGTTGGTCGAGTAGCGTTGATGAAAAATGGCGAAGGAACTGACAAAATCCGGATTAGTTAAGTCCGGATAAAATGCCGGCAACTGCTCCGGCGTCAGCAATCCTTTGTAGACGACGGTTCGCGAAGAAAGAGAGCAGAAATAGGTTCCATCGGGCGCCGCAGATTCCACTTCTTTGCGCAAGCCAAACAAATAGGCTTCCAGATCGACAGATTCATTCGAAGCCAAAAAGCATTGATAAATGACAGGAATAGTGTCGAAGGCGCGGGGACCAACAATTGAGGAATTGATGGGGACGATGCGCCATCCCAATAGTCGCAGCCCCCGCCGTCTTGCTAGCGTACCGATTAATTCGCGCGCGCACTCCGGCTGCTCGCTAGGCAAGAAAACCATTCCCAGCGCATATTCGGAGGGCAATTCGATTCCGGCTTGGCGGGCACAATTTCGAAAAAACTTATCCGGAATGGGGGTCAGCAGGCCGGCTCCGTCACCGCTTCTGCCGTCGGCGTCCAAGCCGCCGCGATGGTCAAGCCGACGCAGGGCTTCGAGCGCACGTTCCACCACGTCGCGCGAACCGCTGCTGCCAAGTTGCGCCACGAAGCCCACGCCACAGGCATCGTGATCGACGATAGGGGAAGTGCTGGTCATCTTATATTGTGTACCCTTCCAAGGGCAGGGAAGTACAATCAAGAATTTCGATGACCGCAATGTATTTTTTGGGGAAGGCAGCCGTTGGTCTAACTTCATTCACCACAGAGCCACAGAGCCACAGAACAAAACCTGCAAGGTTTTTCCTTCTCGGTGACTCTGTGTCTCTGTGGTGAATATGAGGCTCAAGAGCCGCTCTGCAAGGCTTCTCGCAATGCGATCTCTATTTTTTTCAGGTGATCCGGCGCGAGTTTGTTCCGATTCTGTGTGAGATAAAAGACGTCGATCGCCATTTGTCCTTCGGTGTGGATGAGCGCAATTTCAATGTTGCATTCGTGATGGGAAAAACACGAAGCGATTGTGTACAGCAGCCCAGGACGGTCCTGGGCGACCACCTGCACCAGCGTGCTGTTTGAAGAGCAAACATTGTCAGATTGAATCGACATCTTAATCTTGACTTTCGGCTGGCCCTTTTTCTCGTCGGCTTGCATTCGGCTTTTCAGCATGCGATCCAAATCCGTCTGGCCCATCAAGACATCGCTGACGCCTTGCTTAAACCGCTCCCACTCAGAGAGGTTCAATTCAAGAGTGCGGAAGCGGTCGGTGAAATAAAATGTGTCGACGACGGTCCCGGCCTGATTTGAGAATGCTGTCGCCTTCACAATGTTCATGCCCCATGCGGCCAGGGTTCCGGCCACTTTGCCAAAAAGAAATGGACGATCGTTCGTAACCAGCGTCAGTTCAAACCAGTGGCGTCCGCGGGTTAAATCAAGCTGGACGGGATGTTTGCCCAGGGCCTCCGCCATTTCGAGATGGTGCAGCACATCCTGGGCTGCGTAGGTTTTTAAGTAGCGTTGCGGCAATCCCTCGATAAAAGCTTTCACCCGCTTGCCCGCGGTGGGAGCCAGCGTGCGCAGGTGGGCGATTTTATCGTTATGAACATCAGCGTCAGGGTGCAGACGCTGATCGACATTGCGACTCAATTGATTCGCGGCCGCAATGTACAGTTGCCAGATATTTTCAGCTTTCCACGGAGTCAGCGCGTCCGGATTGACGGCCTTGATGTCCGCATAAGTAAACAGGCAGAGCATCTTCAGCCTTTCCGGGGTGCCAACTTTTTCCGTGAATGCAGCCACGGTGGCTGAATCGAAAATATCGCGGCGAAGCGTAGCCGACATTTCCAGATGATTGCCAATCAGAAATAGGACTGTTTCCCGCTCTGCCGACTCAAGATCCAAACGCTGCAGACATCGTTCCGCAATGGCCAGGCTGCCTTCCACATGATTTTCAGAGGCTGCGCCTTTACCGGTGTCGTGCAACAGGAGGGATAAATAGAGTAGTTCCGGGTCTTCCAGTTCGCTCAAAATTTCGGCATATTGCTTTTCCCAATCCGCCCGCGGCTCCCGCAGCCGGTGCAGGCTTTCGATTGCCAGGAAGGAATGTTCGTCGACGGTGAAGCGATGATAAAAATCGCGCACTACCAGAGAATCAATGGGCTTCAACTCTGGCAGCAACAGCGTGAGCAGTCGCAGCGAATGCATGGCGCGCAAAGCTTCGGCAGCATGCCGTTGAGTGAGAATCTCTCCAAAATAAAGCCACAGTTCAGCTCCCTTGGGCGGCGTGGCGGCGAGCGACGGCAATATTTGTTCAACTTTGTATTCCGTAGTTGTGCTAAGCCGCACATCGTGACGTGCCACGATATGAAAAAGCCGCAGCAACACCTCGGGGTCTCGCAACGCGGAAGACTCGCGCAAGAACACCAGTCCATCAACCACGGAGAAATCATTATCAGAGACGCGGGCTCGCAAGGTCTGGAAGTGCCGCGAAAGCGACGACCATGCTGCTGGAATTTCTTCCAGCAACTGTGTCGCAGTGCGATGAATCGAGCGGGCGTGGCCGAAATAAATCTTCATCCAGTCGGCGGCGGAGAGTTCTTTCGATTCGTACACTCCGATTCCGCGCTGGGCGGCTTCTTCCTGCGCGTCCCAGGAGAGCGCGTTATCGTCGCGGCCGTGCCGCAGATGTAAAAAACATCGGACGGACATCAGAAAGTCCAGCGCCGGATCAAATTGTTTTCGTGCCGAGGGTGACAGCAGAGACTTGGGATCGGGCCAGTCCTGCAGCTTATCCATGGAGGAAAGCAGGCTGAGCCACAGCGCAACGTTACAATCGCGCAGACCTCCGGGACTGTCCTTGACGTCGGGTTCGAGATGAAAGATGGTGTTGCCGAATTTTTCGTGACGGTTGCGCGTGACGTCCGCCAGCCTCTGCAATAGAGACTGTGATTCTCGCGTCATTAATCTTGGAATGACTTTGTCGTGCAATCGGTTGAAGAGATCGGGATCGCCCGCGAGATAGCGGCAGTCAAGCAACGAAATAGCGAACTCGACATTAGCGGGATCGAAGCGGTCGCACTCTTGCAGAATGCGAGTCGCTGGACTCAGTTTTAAACGTAGGTCCCACAGGCTCTGCGAAATCATCCGAATGCGATCTTTAAAAGCGTGTTCAGTGTCGCGGTCAGCATGGAGCAAAAGCAGATCGATGTCGGAATGCGGAAAAAGCCATCGGCGGCCAAATCCGCCCAGAGCAATCAATGCAAAACTTCGTGGGCCCTTGGGCTCGGGACAGACGATTTCACTCCACAGTTCGAGAGCAATCTTTTCTACCAGCGCGGTCCGCTGGGCAAGAGCAGCGCCGCCGTTTCCTGTAGAAATAAACTCCTGCCGGATTCGCGCCGATTCTTCTGTGTAAAAATCACGTAGTGCGCTGTTCGATGAGCCTGCCGTGGACATGCTTTTTGATCGGGCCGAACCTCACGCACTCAGCAGCGTTCTTGTGGCTGGGGGATACTAATTTATGTTCCTCCCCTGCTCTCGCATTTCACAGAGCATTCTCTCCGCGCTCGTCATTACGTATTCGAATAGCCTCATCCACGCGCGCCAGGAAGATTTTTCCGTCGCCGATTTTTCCGGTGCGGGCTGAAGCTGAAATCGACTGCACGACTTTCTCGACCATGTTGTCGGCGACCACGAGCTCAAGCTTTATCTTGGGAATAAGATCGACGGTGTACTCGCGGCCGCGATAAAACTCTGTGTGCCCTTTCTGCCTGCCATGGCCGCGGGCTTCGAGCACGGTCATGCCCTCAATCCCAATTTCATGCAGCGCTGCCTTCACGCTTTCGAGCTTTGACACTTGAATAACGGCTTCAACTTTGGTCATTTCGGTTAGTGGCGTGCCTTCTAGTTCTTATCACATGTGCCAAAATATCTGTGCAATTTTTATTTATGGACGAGATAAGCGCGCTTTATGCGGGTCCTCGGCGCGGCCTGTCGACATCATCTCAGTGGTTCCACTACGGCAACTTTGTTCACTCCGCTGCACGCCAGATACACCTGCCCGTCCGGTGTTGCCACCATATTGCGTACCACGCCGCCCCCTGACGGGATCGGCCGGATGCCGAAGCTTTGCGATTTAGGATCGAACCTGACCAGCGTGTTGGGCTTCACTCCTGACTCGCTGTACCAGACCTCACCATCTTTCGTGACCGCGATTCCATAGGGTTCGGATTCCCAGCCTCCGGGCGATGGCCATTCTTTGAGCAACGATCCGATTGAGGGATCGAAATGTCCCAGGTACCCGCGCGCGAAATCCGTGTAATAAATCGTGCCATCCGGCGCCAGCGCAAGCCGCCGTGGACGCGCACCCGCCGCCGGCAAAGTATATTCGTGGATTTTCATGGTGCTCGGGTCTAAATGACCCAGCTTGTTGCTGCCGAATTCGCAAAACAACGGGGTGTTGTCCTGCAAGATGACTATGCCGTAGGGCACAGCGTGTGGCGTAGGTACTTTGACCAAGCTCATCTTGCCGGTTTGCGGATCGAGACGTCCGATGTAATTCGTCTGTTCATTGGTAAACCAGAGAATGCCGTCGTGGTCGAATACGGGCGTATGCGGATCGATCTCGGCGCCGTCGGCTGGGCGATACTCGGTAATGCCTCCGGTTTTCGGATCGAGTTTGCCAACGTAGCCCGCGGAAATCGCGGTGAACCAAATGTTGCCATCTTTATCTGCGACCAGCCCGTGCGGACCGGAGTTAGGCGTCTTCAAAAGGTATTCTTTGAATTCTCCACTCTTCGGATCGAGTCGGCCCAATTTGTTCGCAGCCTGACCTGTGTACCACAGCGAGCCGTCGGGCGCGACTGCGGGATCATGAGGACGCGACTTCGGTGTTGGCACTCGTATTCTGCGATGCGTACATTCAGCGTTCCTACTGTGGCGGCGGCAAAGAGCACGGCGGCTACTGCAAACAAGGACAATCTGGGTAGAGACATAGACGCTCTCCTTCTCGAAAATTGTAATCTTTCAGCGTGTTTGGTTCCCAGTCGAAGTAGTCTGATCAAGTTTTCTCAACTGGAAATCCGTTGATCCTTTCCGTTGCGGTCCCATCGTCGATTACAATCACGGGTTCCGGTCTTGCGGAAATCAAATGAAACTTGCACAAATTGCTTCTGCGCTGGGCGCACGCCTGGAGAACGGCTCACCAGACACTGAAATAACCGGGGTTGCCGGAATTGAAGAAGCTGGCCCGGGCCAACTGACTTTCGTTGCCAACCCGAAATACGCGGCTGCTGCGCATAGAACCAAAGCTTCGGCTGTCATCGTTTCCGAGGAGTTTCCTGCTCTTGCGGCCGCGATGTTGCGGAGCAAAAATCCGTATCTGGCTTTCGCGGAAGCGATTGCACTATTTCATCCGGCTCGCAAATATTCACCGGGTGGTCACGCAACTGCGGTGATTCATGCCTCGGCCAGGATTGGCGAAGGTGCACACATCGGGCCGTACGTGGTGATCGGTGAAGATGTCGAAATTGGGAAGAATGCCGTGCTGATGGCGCACGTGGTGATTTATCCAGGCGTGAAAATTGGCGACAACTTCATGGCTCACGCCCATGCGGTCGTTCGCGAGCAATGCCGCTTGGGAAACAATGTGCTGCTTGGAAATGGCGTGGTCATTGGCGGCGATGGATTTGGCTTTGCTAAACATGAGCGTGGACACTGGCACAAAATCCCACAGCCGATGCCGGTCGTAATTGAAGATGACGTCGAAATCCAGGCCAATACCTGCATCGATCGCGCCAGCGTTGGGGAAACTCGTATTTCTCGAGGCACGAAAATCGACAACCTGGTTCAAATCGGCCATGGTTCTCACATCGGAGAGCATTCGCTCCTGGCGTCCCAGGTCGGCCTCGCCGGTTCTACCGAGGTCGGCAACAATGTAATTCTTACGGGGCAAGTCGGCGTTGTGGGTCATTGCAAAATCGGCGATGGCGTCATCGTTACGCCTCAGAGTGGCGTGGCTGGCGATGTTGAGGCGGGAGCAATTGTCAGCGGCACTCCCGCCATCGATCACAAATTGTGGCTGAAGGTTTCCGCGCTAATGAGCCGCTTGCCGGGAATTGCGAAGGCCGTCAGGGCAAAAAAAATAAAAGAATAAAGGGCATGAAGGAACAGACTTCAAGCTGATGCTTTTCCTCCGTGGACCTTTGTGTCCTTTGTGGTTAGAGGATTCGATTCTTGGAGCTCAGCCGGTAATCCGCTTTCGATTGCCCTCCGCACTTTCGCCATCAGACAGTCGCGGCTGCCAAAATCTTTCGGTTCGATGGGCGAGTGAAAGATCACTGTCACCGTCCCAGGCTTGATCACAAATCTCTTCTTGGGCATGACGAAGTGCGAGCCAACTATCGTAACTGGGACTATCGGCACGCCACATTCCTCGGCCAAATAAAATGGTCCCTTCTTGAACGGGAGAAGTTTGCCATCAAAGGACCGGTGTCCCTCAACATAGACAGTCATGTTGAGGCCTTGACGAATTACTTCCGCAGCAGCCCGGACCGCGGCAATTCCTGACTCCCGGTTTCCGCGGTCGACCGGGACCAGCGACCCGAACCGCATGAGCCTTGACAATATCGGAACGCGGAACAATTCCTTCTTGACCATGATCGACATGCGGCGCGGAATTAGCGGCATCAGGATTGGAGGATCAACATTGGAAACGTGGTTGGACATGAAGATATAAGTGCGCGAGGGGTCGAGTTTGTCCAAGCCCACCGTCTTCACTCGAATTCCAGAGAGGCGCACGCCATTCCACGCGCCCCACATTGTCATGCGATAGAGGAAGCTGACATCCCCAGTAAGCAGCGTCCAGGGAAAACCAATCAAGGCCGCAACCGGAAGCAGTGCGGCCCAGAAACCTAGCATCACCAGGGTGCGAATCATGGGCGCGCATCTCCCAGCGATGGAGATTCGCTTTTCGATGACGAGACACGGCTTTGCTGTGGCTTGGGTTTGTCCACTCTATTCAACTCAACATTACTTTGTTCCCGGTACCCAGCGAATTGCCTTGGCCGAGCGACTTCAGACGTTCCGGCAGTTTCTCGTAAATGCCGCCGAAGCCGCCATTGGAAAGGATGGCAACTACATCGCCCGATCGCAATTCGGCGGCGATCAGTTGCACGATGCCATCCACCGTAGGAACTATGCGTGCCCGCCGGCCATGCTTCAGGATCTGCGCGGCCACTGCGGTGAGGTCCAGACGTTCAGCCTCGGGGATCGCCTCAGATTTGAAAACGTTTGCCACAACTACTTCGTCGGCAAGCGACAGGCTCTTGGCCAATTCATTCTGAAATACGTTGCGGCGCAAGGTGTTGGAGCGCGGCTCCAAAATCGCCCACAAACGCGCTCCGGGATAAGTTGAGCGCAGCGCGGTAAGAGTACCCGCGATTGCGGTGGGGTGGTGCGCGAAGTCGTCGATGATGGTTATTCCGTTTACTTTCGCCCGAATTTCAAGCCGCCGTTTTACGCTTTTGAAAGTCTTCAGCGCGGCCGAAATTTCTTCGCGTGAAATGCCGCATCCGGCGGCCATTGCCGCCGCCGCCGTCGCGTTCCATACGTTGTATTCGCCACCGACAGCGTATTCAAACTGCGCCCATGGTTTTCCGTCTCGCGCCACCGACCACTTGGTGCGCCCCGGTTCTAAATGCAGATCGCTGATTCGCCAGGTTGCATTCGCACTGGAACCGTATCGCTCGACCGGACAGAACGCGCGCGCAACACAGCGGTCGATGCTCTCTCCCGTATCGAAAGCAATGATGCGGCCGCGACGCGGCACTAAGTTCACCAGGCGCTTGAAAGCGGTTTCCACCGCATCGAGATCTTTGTAGATATCGGCGTGATCAAACTCAACTGATGTCAGGATGACCGAGTCGGGAAAGTAGTGAAGAAACTTCGGACCCTTGTCGAAGAACGCGGTGTCGTACTCATCGCCTTCCAGGATGAAGTGCTTGCCCTGTCCCAGTTGAAAGCTACTGCCAAAATTTTCCGCTATCCCGCCAATCAGGAACGAGGGCTGCAAACCTGCGGTGTGAAAAATCCAAGCGAGCATCGACGTCGTCGTGGTTTTTCCGTGCGTGCCTGCGACCACCAGCACTTCTTTGCCGCGCAGAAACTGATCATGCAAAATCTGCGGCAGAGAACAAAAAGGAATTCGCTGATCGAGCACATGCTCGAGTTCTACGTTTCCCCGCGAGATGGCATTGCCCACGACCACCAGTTCGGGCGCTGGTTGCAGATTCTCCGCGGCAAACGGTTGGGCAACAGCAATGCCGAGAGATGCGAGAAAATCAGACATCGGCGGATAGGCGGCCGCGTCCGACCCGGTTACGCGAAAGCCGCGTCCGCGCAGCATCCCCGCCAGCGATGCCATTGCCGTGCCACAGATGCCAATCAGATGGATGTGTTTGTTCTCGGTCATTGAGTTCACTTAGACCTTACATCTGAGATTGTGACACTCTCGATGACACTACCGTCGGCGTAGTTGCGGATTCCTGGATACGAAGGCTTCCTTCTTTTTTATCCACGTTCAGCTCCGCACGCACGCCGATTGGAAGCGTGATGTTGCCATGCGAGACGTGGCCGGATCGCAATCCATACGCCACTGGCACTCCCAGGTCACCCATCACTCCTAACACGACTTGTTCCAGAGTGTAATC
>Ga0182024_10018181_pt1 | contig 13116 bp, 15 predicted proteins | sample P32metaG_FD_120480 | JGI IMG/M metagenome (GOLD analysis project Ga0182024, IMG submission 120480) | Permafrost microbial communities from Stordalen Mire, Sweden - P3-2 metaG (Illumina Assembly) | ecosystem: Environmental > Terrestrial > Soil > Wetlands > Permafrost | place: Sweden: Stordalen...
CCATAACTCATCGCCTTGTGCTTGCTCGCGTTGCCCTTCACCTTGCTCCCATCCAAGGCCACACTTCCCAGTTTCAGCGCTCCCACCTCTAACACCAGGCGTAACACCTGCTGAAACAGCTCTTCCAGCGCTTGCAAATGAAGTTTCCGAAAATCCGATATGGTCCGGAAATCCGGCTGATTGCCGGCTGCCAATACCCGGAAAGCCACGTCTTCCACCTGGCGCTTCTGAATCCGGCGAGAGGAATACACTCCCACGCAATAGCCATACACCAGGATCTTCGTCATCATGCGCGGGTGATACGGTGGTTGGCCGCGATCTTCCTCTTCATACACTGACTCGATCGCCGAAAGGTCCAACTGGTCCACCACATCCGACACACAGTAAGCCAAGTGACTCTCTGGCAGCCATTCACGAAGGCTTGGTGGTAGCAGTAAATCTTGTTCAGGAAGGTAGGTTTTGTAGGTCTTCGCCATGACTCACAAACTCGCACACCCTTCTATTTGGTTTCAAGTAAATTCAGTAAAATTGAAGATGAATTCTCGGACGCACTCCTAGACTATCTTTCATCCACTGCAAGGAGGTCTTATCGAGACACATTGGCTCGTCATGGGGCAAGCTCGCGATGCCAGGCAAACATGTCCAGTCGCTCGTACCAGCGCGAAGAACTCGGTATTCGACATTTGTGTCTGCGGGCCAATCGAGAAGCGTCGCGTTCTTGGTAATAAAGGTGGGAGCCGCGCGAAGTGCGTCGGCAATCTTTGCCTTATCTGTGGTCGGATACTCTGCCGCCGGCTTCTGAGCGCCTGCAACCAGTGTGACTGAAAATCACGCTTGTCCAAATTAAGATTTGGACAAGCGTGCGCTGGAATGCAATCCGGGAGTTAGTTGGGCTGCTTGGCCCACAGTGGCTCTCCCGCGAAATCGTGGAGTATTTGGAAGGCCTGCTTACGTGGGGAATTGGGCGTGCGTCCTCTGAGAGCTTATGGACACCTGACGGGCGTCCTTCTTCTGCCGGACCATGGACCTCGGGAGCAACTGATCCTCTACCGCTTGACGGGTGGTCAAAACTGCGAACTTTCCTGGCCGATGCGTGGGACTGGTGGGCCGAGGGCGTCCACTTGCGTCCCCAGCCGGGATACGATGCTCACACTGGCCAGTTGACTTGGCTGGCTCCGGCTGCGGAACTCACCGTGCCGCGCTGCTCGCCAATCCAACGCAAATCGCGGGAGCTCCCGCAGCCGGTTAGGTTAACAACTCTGGACTCGCACCTCGGCGACGGGCTATTCCGTTTATGTACTCTCTACAATTCTTTGGTTGGCTTGCGAACAGACGGTAGCGTGGCGAAGGAAGGGCCGCTCCGGAGGTACCAAAGTTTCGGAACGTTTCGCCGATTCAAACCTCACGGCGAAGACGCTCGGTACTTTGGATGGTATGTTGATCGCATTAATGCCGCGGGTTGGCGACCCCAAGGGCCGTTCCCCCGCGACAATCTCACTGGACGACGCAGATTGCGACGAAGTCGATTTACGAGGCATGATTGTTTCCAACGCAGGGAAGGGGAATGTCCGCTGCAATTTCTGCGATAAGAATTACGACGCTGTGCAATTTATAATATCCACGCCACCTGCGTATCGCCTCGGCTATATATGTGACGAGTGCGTTGAGGTGTGTAAGGAGATCGTTAGAGAACAGGCTGACAAAAAAAAGAACCGAGGTTACTGGTTCCGCTTGAGGCGGCGCTTTAAATACTGTCGTCGACGGGACCGCCAAGCATTAGAAGATTAATCGCCGCGAGTTCTTTTGACGGGGCGAATGGCCCTATTTGGATTTGAGATCAAAAACATTTCCATTTTGACGCGGCTACTCCAGTTCTAGGACGCCGCGCAGGGAGTGGATAGCCTGCTGCAAGAGCGATGCAATATCAGTCGCCCAAGAACATGTGTTTCTGGGCAGCAGAATTTCTAAAGGTCGTATCAGCTAAATCAATCACTTACGGCCTCGATGACGATACGGTTTTTGGGCAGGGCTCCGAGGGAAGCCCGAAAGGACTAACGGAAATCTGATTTTTGTGCGGCATTTTGCTACACGCAGTCTCTGAAGTGGGCCTCAGGCTCCTCTGTAAGTTATTTGATTAAATCAGACTCACGCAGCGGTTCTAGAACGCCATTCTGAAGTTTGCTTTTGTCGAACCCCTCGGCAGAATCAGCACGAACTGTAACGTTTAACTTTCCCGCAAGGTCGGCGAGGTTCGCGATGGCGTTCCACGCTGAGAACAACTGGTTTCGGTCGGCTGAGAAATTGATCTCAACAGACTTCTGGGTAGCAGACGGATCGGAGGATGATGCCCCACTCGGCACGTCAGCCGGCGGAGTGAGGATCAAATTGGGATCGATACCCGGCGCGATGCGAATGGACTGTAAGTTATTGAAAAGAGTGGCGCGCCCGGAGGGATTCGAACCCCCGACCCGCTGCTTAGAAGGTTTCGGGTTCGAAAATCCAAACGCCTTATTTTGTAGCCACTACGGGCAGACATTTCTAAAATCAAGGCCTTGATTGGGCCACTTGGGCCACGCGTCCAAGTGCCGTGATCTGTTCCTTTCCCATCTGAGATTTCCCCCCCCCGTTATTTTGTCGTTTCGTCTCTTCCGAAGGTCATCAAAAACCCGCTGAAAATGCCCAGATCATCGCGAACGGGGGCCGGCGAAACGCACCACACGCGAGACACTATCCCGAATTTCGATAATGAGCAGGATTTTCGTGACGTCAATATAAGTGCCTATCGTTGCAATGAGTTAGGCAATAACAGATCGTGTTCTTCGACAAAAACATAATTCGAAACCCCTTTAGTGACCGCAACAACTCAGGTCACGAGGCTCCAAATGAACTTGGATCAGAGTCTTCAAGCAATCGAATTAGCAGCTATTCATCTCGCATCCACAGCAATTTTCGTAGCTTTTGTCGTCGTATTTGTGTGCTACGAAATTTCGGCGATTGTGCGATTTTTCTCGAAACATCAATCGAAGCGCGGCCGGCCGCGAAGCGAAAAAGCTCAGCCACGAATGGCCGGAGTGCCGAGGCGCGCGCCAAGATAAGCGCGGCTCAAAAACTGCGTTGGTCGAAACAGCGGAAGACAACATAGAGCGCGACGTGTCTTGCGTCCAACTGCCGTTGTGTTGGTAGATTTGTCCGCGTGATGTTTCTCGTTAATGAAGCGACGGCGGAGGATCGACTCCGATCCAAAATCCTTCCCACTAAAGAAAAAGGGCCACGCGGGGGTACCGGCAGCCCTTCCCTTTTCTCAAACGCCGCCGCTAAGCGGCACGATGCGACAGGGTCTTCACCCCAGGCTGAGCCTTCTTGGCCAGCGATGCGCTCTTCCGCTTGCCCTTCACTGCCTTTTTGGTTGCCATGATCGTGTACGTCTCCTTTAAGATCGGCCGCCGTGCGGCCGTCAGATGCATCTCACCGCGTGGAGCAGCGGATCGTCCCATCGCCAATGTCTCTCCGTGGCGTCGCGAGGGACGCTCTGCTTACTTGCTTGCTCGGGGCCTTCGCGGAAGCTTCTTCGCGACGCCCTTCCCTACCATGGCAATTCGCGCGCCAAACTTATTCCTGTGCGACGCCCGACTCAAGTTGCTCGCAATGCGCCACTTGGCCGCAGCGAGCCACGGAAATGAGGCTTTCCAGTTGAATTAGTCAGCCTTGGGGTTGAATTTCTTAACCGCTACGCGGCAATTCCGATAGCGAATGGCACGATGGGACGCAAGGTTCGATTCACCCCCTCGGCACCATTCTTGCGTAGACACCTGCAGCAAGTCCCGATTCCCTCTTGCAACTGTCGCCGGTCCGCATCGGAAAGACGTCGGTCCCATATCAGCGCGACCTCTCAATGATAAACAACCAGGAAATCCGCAATGGAAATTCTACCTGAACCCTCAGCACCTACCTCTGAATCAATTCTGTTGGATATCAAAGGCGCCGCTCGCGCTTTGTCCTCTTCTGTTTGGGCCGTGCGTGCCTTGATCTGGAACCAGAAAATACCTTACATCCGGCTTGGGCGGAAGTTCCTGATCGATCCCACCGATCTGCGCGAGTTCGTTCGCCGGGAAAAAACGATGCGATAAGCCCTGAAATCCTTCGGATCCCTCGAGTTATTGCAGCTTGGCGTATTCTGCTTTCGCAGCGATGAGGGTGGGGATGTCGGGGTCGGCGTCCTTCCACAGCGCGAAGAAATCTTGATATGTCGCGCGAGCTTTGGCGGTGTCGCCCTGCAAGGCATACGCACGCGCGAGTTGAAGACGGGCGAGCGAGCCGAGTAGGAAGTTCTGCACGATTCCGGAATGATCCAGGAGCTTCTGGAATTCGGGCGCGGCAGCGGCGCCGTTCCGCTGGGCCAGGTAAGCCAGACCGCGAATGTACGGTGGATACATTATGCCGCCTCCGGGAGGAGGGGACCCGAGTTCGTAGGCAAGGGAGGGCTCGAGCGCGACGACGGCCTGGTCGGGCGCCTGCTGTGCCATCGCGATGGATGCCTCGAGAATGGGGAACCAGTACACCTTGAGAAGAGTGTTACTGGGCTCGGACTTTTGGAGCGCCTCGAGGATGGTTCTGGGTTGAGCAGTTTCGCCGGCGCGCGCCAGCGCCAAAGCGGCCAGGACTTTGACATCACGCCCAGGAGCAAGCGCTAAGCCTCGGGCAACGGCTTGCCGGGCCGCCGCCCCGTTACCCAGCTCAGCCTCGCGGAGCGCCTGAAAAGCGAGCCAAAGTGCCGCGGTTTCTTTGGCTTCCCCCCGAACCGCTGCGTCGACGGCGCGCCGGGATAGGTCGCGAGCTTTTCCGAGCCGCCCATAGTAGGCTTGAGTATCGGCGTGAGTGCTGAGCATCACATCTTCCTCGCCGGGGCGGCCAGACGCCCATGCGACCTGGCGCTCCATATCGGCCGCATCCCCGGACAGAAATGCTAAGGCATAAAGATCGCCCCGAAGCAGCAAGCCGTCGAAGTTTTTCTGCCGTGCTTCCTGGAGCGTCTGCCGGGCGTCCTTGAGCCGATTGACGTTGATGTAATCCCCCGCCAAGTTCCCATAGCCACTGATCGAGGGTTCCAGCTGCTGCTGTACTTCGATTTCCGCGATCGATTTGTCGTATTGCCCCAGTTCCAAGTAAAGACTCCCGAGATTGGCGTGCGGCACCATGTCGCGTGGGTAGCTTTTCGCCCAGAGTTCGTAGGCTTCCGTGGCCTTCTCCACTTCGCCGGTGACATTCTGAAAATAGAAGGCGGAGATGCGATACTTCTCGCGATCGCTGACGCGGTCACGCAAGTCGTAGGCCTTCTTGCAGTAGTCCGCGGCGAGACTTGCCTGTCCAAGATTCGAGTACTCGACGGCAATGCCGACATAGGCCATGGCGAAGTTTGGGTCGAGTTCGATGGCACGCTTCATAAACGGAACGGCTTCGGCGTCGCCCTTAGTGCGGCCAATCGTAATTCCCATGCTGTAGGCCTTCAGCGCTTCGAGGGAGGGTGTAGTGGCCTCTACCGGCACATCGAACTTCTGTACCGAGGCGAGTGATTCCCCCAGTTCGGTTCGCAAACTGGCCGCTGCTTTGCTCAGCGCCTTCAAGACGTCCTGCTTGGTTGCCGCCTCTTCCTGTTCCTTAGCCAGGGTGTCACCGCTGCTGCAGCTGACCGCGTCTACGCCAATTACGTACTGTCCGCCGATGTTCGAAATTGAACCCGATACGATTCCCTTGCTTCCGGTCCGAACACAAAGTTCTCTGGCTACATCCTGGGTAATGCGGATGCTGGGTTGGCGGCCCATGAGGCGCAGGGTTTCACCTACTTTGCGATCGGAAAGAATATTAATGAACGGGGATTGTCCCAGTTGTACGGCTAGCGCACGCCGTCTGTCGCGCCGGCGAAGGTCGCCCTTCTAATGCTGAAAGTTTGCGACATAAGAACATCGCCGCGATAACCGCCAAGGTCCTTTTTCGGCTTTCTTCCATCGGCGGATTCTAGCACATGTTCGCTTTATGTTCGCCACGCGAACATGCCGACCGTCTAAGTCGATTCCGCTGCAAAAGCCTTGGAGGCGAGGCTCAGTTTTTCCTTTGCGACCAAAAAGCTTTGGAGGCGTCAGCTCTTTCTCTGCGCCACGTGTTCTCCGTAGAACTACGAATTGACCCGCTGAGGTCAACTCGGTTATTTGGTTTGTGTACCGAACGTGATTCTAGACACGCTACGGTTAGGGCGGATCAATGGCTCCGTGGCCTGCCCCGCCTTTTTATCGTATCGATAGCCTGGAATTCCTGGAGCTGAGGGTTGAGCCGTTGCGCCCCAAAAGACGAGGAACGTTGGCAGGAATTAAGCAGGAAAGCCGTAGACGAAACCGACCCGAGGAAGCTCAGCTTGCTCCTTAAGCAAACGTACGTCCTGCTGAAGGGCAGAAACGTTCGACCGAGCAAGCTTAGTGCCGGTCGCCTTCGTCCAAGATCGCGCGAATGGCCGTGAGCAGGGTTTCTGCTGTGTAGGGTTTTGTGAGGAAGTGCTTAATTGTGCGGCTGGATTCCTTGACGGTTCCCCCGTTCGCCGAAAGGCCACTCGCGGCGATAATTTTTACCGCCGGATTGATTCGCAACAACGCTTGAACCGTGGCGGTTCCATCCATAACTGGCATCATCATATCGGTGAGCACTACTGCGATCTCACCTTTGTGCTGAACGTAAACAGCCAAGGCGTCTGCTCCATCCGATGCAGTCATCACGTTGTAGCCGAATGCCTGCAATGTCTGGCTGGTGATGCTTAGAATTGAGGTTTCGTCGTCAACCACCAAAATCGTCTCACCGTTTCCTCGTAGGAGGCTAACCTCGGGCGCTTGTTTCTTCCGCTCTTCGGAACGACTTGCCATTGCCGGCAGATACACTTTAAAGGTGGTCCCTTTGCCAAGTTCGCTATAGACGTTAACAAAGCCCTCATGGTTTTTCAAAACGGCCATAACAGTGGACAATCCCAAGCCTGTGCCTTTATTGACTTCCTTGGTTGTGAAGAAGGGTTCGAAAATTCTGTCGAGAATATCCCGTGGTATACCGGTGCCGGAATCCGTGGCGCTCACGGTCACGTAGCTTCCTGCCTTGGCGCCGATGTTCATTGCGGCATACTGTTCGTCAACCTCGCAATTTTCAACGTCGATGGCTAGGGTGCCGCCGGCTGGCATGGCGTCCCTGGCATTGACGCAGAGGTTCAGGAGGATCTGATGCAGTTGCGTTGGATCACCTAAAATCGTCCGTGTCTTGTTGGAAGCCGAGAACTGCAATCGGATATTCTTCGGGAAAGTATCCCTGATGATAAGTTCCAGCTCTTTCAAAATGTGTTTCATCTGGATTGCGATTCTTTGACCTTCCGCGCCACGCGCGAACGAGAGCACCTGCCGCACGATGTCCGCCCCACGCTTAGCGCTCACATCAATTGTTTCCAACATCTTCTTAGCTTGAGGGTGGTCTGATACAGTCTTGAGAAAGTCGATGGACAATATGATCGGTGCCAGGATGTTGTTGAGATCGTGTGCAATGCCTCCGGCCAAGGTCCCAATGCTCTCCATGCGCTGTGCCCGCATGAATTGGGCTTCGATCTTCTTCTTGTCCGTAATATCAGTATTGATGGCAAGCACCGATTTTGGATGCCCAGCATCATCTCGAATTAGCGTCCACCGAGCCTCGATGATGATCTCGCGCTGATCTCGGGTTCGATGCGGGAGTTCGCCATACCATTCACCTTGTTTGATGGCGAGAGCATTAGCCTCCTCGAACTGTTTTGGATTGGCGTAGAGCAATTCGTCGATATTCCGGCCTACAGCTTCCTGCCGCGTCCAGCCATAGATACGCTCAGCGCCGTTGTTCCAAAATAGGATTTTCCCGCTAAGATCGCGCACCAAAATCGCATCACGCGCCTTTTCCAGCAAGGCTGCCTGTTCTGCTATTTGCTGCTGAGCCGCCTTTCGCTCGGTGATGTCGCGAATCATCGCCAAAAGATTTCCGTCTGGCATCATCGTCGCGATCACGTCTGCGCTAAACACTGATCCGTCTTTGCGCCGGAAATTCCACTCTCGGTGGTAATCTGACTTAGATTTTATCTCGCTCAGGGCGGGCCCGATTTCCCGGATCTCACTTTGGGCGACGATGTCTGATGCGTGTAGACCAATAAACTCCTCACGAGCGTAACCGAGCATTCCGCACATGCTGGAGTTTACGTCGAGGTAATAGGCTTCGGGATCAAGAATGACGATACCGTCTGGGGCATACTCGAAAAGCGTGCGGTAACGGGCCTCGGTGAGCTGCCGGGCTTCCTCCGCCCGCTTGCGTTCGGTGATGTCGCGCGCCACCTTCGATGCGCCAATCACTTCGCCGGCAGCATTTCTGATCGGAGAGGCTGTGACGGAAATATCGATCAGCCGTCCGTCTTTGGTCTGCCGCAACGTTTCGAAGTTTTCCACACTTTCGCCACGCCTGATTTTACTCAGAATTTCATTTTCCTCATCCCACCGGCCCGGTGGAATGAGACGCATGATAGAAACCCCCACCATCTCGGCGGAGCTGAAACCAAAGATCTTTTCCGCACCTTTGTTCCAACTCGTAATCGTGCTGTTCATATCTTTGCCAATGATGGCATCTTCAGAAGACTCCACGATCGCTGCCACGTGAAGTGCGGTTAACTCGATTTGTTTGCGTTCGGTGATGTCGGTGACAATCCCAGTGAGGCGCACGAGGCAACCTTCGGCATCCCGGACTTGAAAACCGCGGTCCTGGACCCAGCGAACACTGCCGTCACGACGTGCGATCCGATATTCGACGCTGACACTGGCCTCGTCTTGCATCAACGCGGAGAACACCGCTAAAACGCGGGGACGATCGTCGGCGATGATACACTCGGCCCACGCATGAGGGTTAGCGTACACTTCGCTCACCGGCCGACCCCAGATGCGTTCATATCCCGGGCTGAGGTAGTGTATTCTTCCAAAATCGGGCGAAGAGATCCAAAATACGTCGGTAACATTTTCCGCCAGCAACCGGAACCTGGCCTCGCTCTCGATCAATTCGAGCGTGTGACGGCGCAACTCCAGGTGCGTCATCACCTGGCGGGCTAACACCCGCAGTGCTTGCTGCTGCTCTTCCGTCAGCGTCCGCGGAACATGGTCAAAAACGCACAGCGTGCCCAATGCGATGTCTTCTGCGTTGACTAGTGGGGCGCCTGCATAGAAGCGGATGCCGCGGTCGCCCCTGACCATAGGATTCTGCGCGAAACGTTTATCTTGCGTGGCGTCCGGGACGATGAATAAATCGCGTTGATGCACCGCGTGACCACAGAACGAGATGTCGCGGGGAGTCTCCGTGATTTCCAAACCAAAGCGCGCTTTGAACCATTGTCTGTTCTCATCGACCAAGGAGATCAGGGCAATCGGCGCGTCACAAATTTGACCTGCTAATACCGTGAGCTCATCGAGGGTCTGCTCGGGCGGAGTGTCGAGAACAGCATATTGCCGGAGAACTTCGATGCGACGGATTTCATCGACTGTAGGTTGTGCTGCGATCATCGTGCCGTTACCGCGAAATTCTCAACCGGGACTCCCGTTTTTGACTGTTTCGCTCAAGCTCTCCAAGATTTCTGGTCCTGGAGCCGATAGCTTTGGCGGGCCTAATTGCAGGAACATCTCGCTTCGATAGTTCGTTTAAGTATGAGCTTCGTGGGGGGCGCGTCAAGGTATTCGGAGTATCTTTATAGACACTTTGGATAATCTCCGAATCTATTACTATTCGATTACGTGTCGGCATTCGGCTCGATGTATCGCCCATACGCGCAATTCTCACAAATAATCGAATCCCGGTCTGGCAGCCGCTCCGGCCTTCTCGGCGGGAACATCGTGAACTAGAATTTCCCTACCGTCGGAATCGGAGTTGCAGTTGGCCAAGGTTCTGGACTTTGGGCTGGCGAACGGAAAACGAAGGCTGCGCGCCGAACCATCCCAATGACGGATGATATTTCTTCTCTCCTGAGGGCCAGGGTGAAGGAAGCGATAAAGATGGACACTCCATTCTTGTTCCCCTCCCCCCACGATTTTCAGAAGCCGATCGCCAGTGTGAAGAAGGCGCATAGAGCCGCCGCCGAGCGAGCCGAGATCAAGCAACATTTCCGACTTTACGATCTGCGTCATACGTTTGCGACACGGGCGGTTGCCTCAGGCGCAGATCTGCCGACGCTCAGCGCGCTACTTGGACACGCGAGCATTCAGATGACAATGCGGTACGTTCACCCCGCCGCGGAACAGAAACGATTGGCGATTGAAAAGTTCGAAAGATTCCGGGCACAGGGGATCATCAGCGCTGCCGCGGCGCAGGAAAGTCATGGGGTACTTACAAAAGTCACTACACTGGAGAGAGTGAACTGATGCTGACCATGTGTAAGTTATTGAAAAGAGTGGTGCGCCCGGAGGGATTCGAACCCCCGACCCTCTGCTTAGAAGGCAGGCTTGCTAGGTCCCGTAAGTCTTTTCATTTCGCACACTCAATAGAAAACCCAACACTTCGTCAGCACCAAAGTATGTGTCTGGGTGTGCCCGGATGTAGCCATCTGATCGTAAGGTCACTACAAAAGTCACTACACTCCTCAGCCGCCGACGCCGGAGACATCGCATGAAACCAAAGATCCGCGTCGTGCCAATTTCGCAGCTAGTTCTCGACGAAAAGAACGCCAACAAGGGCACGAAGCGCGGGGGCGAGATGCTTGCGGACTCCCTGCGCACATACGGGGCCGGCCGTGCCGTTCTGGTCGATCGAAACAATCGAGTCATTGCTGGTAACAAGACGGTCGAGGCTGCTCGGGCCGCAGGCATGAAATCCATAGCAGTGATCGAATCGGATGGCGATGTGCTGGTCGCGGTGCAGCGCGGCGATCTCGATCTGAAGAGAGACAAGAAGGCAAGGAAGGGTGTGGGAGATAGCCTTGAAGCCCTCCGCCGGTCTTGAGGACGCCACAGCCATAGGAACGAGTCCCCGGGTGTGGTTGGAGGCTCTCCTCGACAAGATACACGACCACGTGGGGGAACGCCGGACGGAAGAAGTGTATCCCGCTTTGCAGGCCATCTACGAGTGTTGTAAAAAGCTTCCTGAAGGGAGCGCCAAGAGGCGAACGTTAGAGCGCTTGGTCGTAGCGATTTGGAAGAGAGGCGAGGAGAAGATAGACGAGGAGGACGTCTGGAAGCTCGATGCAGAAACCTTGGGGCTGATCAGTGACCTCGGCAAACAAGCTGGGCGATCTTGGAGGTTGTAGTCGCCCAAGAGAAGTAAGTGCCCAAGAGCACACGAGCCGCTCTGATCAAACTACCCGGAAGACCGCGAGCGTAACGCTGCGGAACACCTATCTTGGTCTCCCCAGGCCTAGTGGCTTTTGGATTGGCGAGGCGCGAATCAATGTCCAAGCAGATTTGACCGGTGATTCTTACCAACGCGGACTTGGCGGGGGAATAGGATGGAAGGGGGGCGGTTTGCCCCCCTCGGAGGCGGTTAGTAGTTGGTTTTTGTTTGCCCATCCGGCCCGACCGTCGTCACAACGTGCACGGGAACCGGGTTCGGGCCTTTGTCGAAGTGATCGACAATGTCGACGCGATCAGGTTTGACCTGGACTTGCGTCAAGTGATCAGGCGTGCCGATGTTAACTGTTTTGCTCATTTGGGTCTCCTTCCGTGCTGGCGGTCTCGCCGCTAGCCTTTAAGCACCTTATGCGCAGATGCCTCCGTGAGTCTTGAACAATTACCTAAGAAAAGTTTAAGAGTTTGTTAAGGTACGGGCATGAATTTAAGGCCTCATCGTTCCTACCGCATCGGCGGGTATACGTTCGACGCCGACAATTTGCTCCTAACGCGGAGCAAGGTCCGCGTAAAGGCTGAACTGAAACCACTGATGATTCTCCGGGCTCTCGTTGAGGCACGGGGCGGTGTTGTCCCCGAGGAAGTCCTGCTCCAGAGCACGTGGCCAGATAAGCCGTTCATCGCGCCGAACTCGCTGAGTGTCGCTATCTCGAAGCTCCGTCGTATTTTCGGTAAGCGAAGAATCCTGAACATCCCTCGGCGGGGATATCAACTCGTGGCCCCTAGCTTAAGGGCGATCGCTGTGTCGCAGGCGCAGCTCGAATCGCGTGGGCGGCTCTCGACGAGAGCACCGATCCAAACGACCAAACTCGAGAGTGATAATCTCGCAGCAAGCACGCCAAGCGCGCCCAACATGGTCCCTAATGAGCATCGCTTTCGTCTAGTCATTTTTGATTTGGATGGAACTCTATTTCGTGGACTGGACTATTCGTGGAGGTTGGTCTGGAAATACCTCGGGTACGACGACCAAATTAGACGGCGCGCCATGCAGCGCTATCTACTTCGAAAGACTTCCTACCAGGAGTGGTGCGATTACTGTTGCCTGAAGTTTGTCGAGAAAGGATTACGTCGCGCCGACTTCAAGAAGATTGTTGCGCCCGTGCGGCTGACGAAGAACTTCCACCCAGCAATCGGAGCACTCAGGCGGGCAGGTCTTGTGCTCGCTCTCATCTCAGGTGGCATAGATGTGTTTCTCTCTCGAAAGATCCCCGATGCAGAGGAACTCTTCGATTACATATTCATCAATAAGTTCGTATTTCGCCAAAATGGCTTGCTCGAAAAGGTTGTTGCCACTCCTTTCGATTTTGCAGGAAAGCGAGAAGGCGCTCAGCAAATCTGTAGGGAACGAGGCTTTCGACTCGAACAGACTGTTCTGGTCGGTGAGGGTCTGAACGATGTGGATGTTGCCGAGGCAGTCGGTTTGAGAATTGCCTACGCACCACGCTCCCAGCGGCTACGGGAAATGGCGGATGTCGTTATCAGGAAAAATGACCTATCGCTTATCCTTCCGCATATTTTAAGGGGCTGATCGAAGCCAACGGCGAGCGTCCAAAACCACGCGACAAATCGAAGTAGCGGAACTTATTACTCCGAGCACTAAATTGATGACACTTTTCATCTGGCCGCATATTGGACGTGGCGTTCGCGAAAATAGTTCTTCACCAACTTGGGCCTAGCCTGCGTGATCCGAAGGTAAGAGCGA
>Ga0182024_10018182_pt1 | contig 13116 bp, 10 predicted proteins | sample P32metaG_FD_120480 | JGI IMG/M metagenome (GOLD analysis project Ga0182024, IMG submission 120480) | Permafrost microbial communities from Stordalen Mire, Sweden - P3-2 metaG (Illumina Assembly) | ecosystem: Environmental > Terrestrial > Soil > Wetlands > Permafrost | place: Sweden: Stordalen...
AACAGAAGGTAGCAAAGGAAGCAAAGGGGGAGAAGAGGGGCGGGATGAAATGGCTGGACTGGGGGGAGCGGGGCGGGGCAAGATTGGGTATGATGTGCGTTGCGAGCTACTGAAATGATTATGGAGACGGGAGATGTATCTGGAGGGGGGGCGGGGGGGTTGAGGATTTTTGTGGTTGAGAATCATGAGGATACGCTGCGGTGGCTGAGCAGGTACCTCGAGATGCTGGGGCATCAGGTGATGCCGGCGCGGACGATGAGGGAGGCGCTGGAGGCGATCCCGGGGGCGCAGTGCGATGTGCTGATCTCGGATATTGGGCTGCCGGATGGAGACGGATGGGAGCTGCTGAGGAGGCTCGAGGCGCGGCGTCCGGTGTATGCGATCGCCATGAGCGGATTCGGGATGACGGCGGACCGGACCAAGAGCCTGGCGGCGGGATACCAGGCGCATATTCTCAAACCATTCGAGCCGGAGGTGCTGGAGGCCGCGCTGGCGGAGGCGGCGCGGGAGGCGGGAGCGCCTACATAGCTTGCAGGAAGCGTACAGGCACAATTGCGGAGCCATCGATCAGGGGCCGCCCCGATTTGAAAAATTTTGCCTGCCTGCGCATGCCGGAATATGTGGAAGAATGAACGTCGGCGACCTCGTAAAGCTGAAGAGCGGCGGGCGGACCATGCTGGTAGCACGGGTGGAAGGTGAGGAAGCGGAATGCGTGCAATACGACGAACGGACTTGTACTCGCGGCAAGTTCCCGGTGGATGAGTTGGAGATTGTGGACGTTGTGGACTTCTGTATGGGTGTTACTCGTACGTACCTTGAGTAAAGAGGTTTTTTGGGGGTAAGTTCCGTGTCACGGTATCCGCTCGGTGCGCTAGCCCGGGACCATGTGATCGCGGGCTGGATTGAATGCGCACTCGTCATGTAAGACAGGCGCGCAAACGAGGGGAATGAACCGAATACACGGTATCCCCCGGGCTATTATCATCCAATTCCGTATGGCGCTCTCATCCCAAGCCTCAAGCACCGCGGAAGAGCGGCTGCGGGAGGAATTGCGAGCGGCGCGGGGGGCGCTGGAGCGGGAGATAAAAGCGCGGGAAAGGCTGGAGCGGATATTCCTGTACGCGGTGGAGTCCGAGAGGCTGCGGCTGGCGCAGATGTTGCACGATACGGTGTGCCAAAGCCTGAGCGGGATAGGGCTGCTGTACCGGGGGGTCGAGACGAGGCTCAAGCCGCTCCTGGCGGAGCGGCCCGCGGAGATCGTGGAGCTGGGGGCGGCGATTCGGTACTCGACGCACGAGATCCACCGGCTGGCATCCTGGCTGAGGCCGGCGGAGGTGGATGGAGATACGCTCGTCTCCGCGCTGGCGACGCTGGCCCACCTGGTATCGCAAAAGATCCCCTGCGAGCTGCAGTGCCCGAGGCCGGTGAGGGTGGAGGAGAATTTCGCGGCGCAGCAACTGGCGCAAATCGCACGGGAGGCCGCGGAGGAGGCATTCCGGTGCCGCGGGATCGAGCGGATGACGATCTCGCTGCTGCGGGAGAACGGGGTGACGCGGATGACAATATGGCACGACGGGGGGGAGCCGGGGACGGACACAGAGGCGGAGAGCGATGCGGCGCTGGGGAGGGAACTGCTGGAATTGCGGGCGTCTGCGATTGGAGCTTCGCTGGCGGTGTCGCCCATGTCAGAAGAAGGAAGGACGATCACATGCAAATTACCGAAACATTGTTAGGCCGGGCGCGCGGGAGCGAGCAGGCGGGGAAGCGCGTTTTCATAGTGGATGATCACCCGATCTTTCGGCAGGGGCTGGCGAGGCTGATAGACCTGGAACCCGACCTGGAGGTGTGCGGCGAGGCAATCAGCGCGGCGGCGGCGATGGATGCCCTGCGCCGGACGAAGGCGGATGTGGTGCTGGTGGATATATCGCTGCCGGGAGCGGACGGGATAGAACTGGTGAAGCACCTGGCGGCGGAGCACCCGGGGATGGCGATCCTGGTGATCTCAGCGCACGATGAGCAGGTGTATGGGCTGCGGGCCCTGCGGGCGGGGGCGCTGGGATACCTGATGAAGCGGGAGGGGCAGGACCTGCTGCTGGTGGCGCTGAGGGCGGTGCTGGCGGGACAGGTGTGGGTGAGCCCGGCCTTTGGCAAACAACTGATCTACAAGGTGGCGCGGGGAGCGGATGAAGGGGCATCGCCGCTGGACGCGCTCTCTGACCGTGAGCTGGAGGTGCTGCGGCTGATCGGGGGCGGGAAATCGACGCAGGAGATCGCGACGGCGCTGCACCTGAGCGTGAAGACGGTGGAGACGCACCGGCTGCACGTGAAGCAGAAGCTGGATCTGAAGTCGTCGACGGAGTTGATCCGGTTTGCGACGGATTGGATGAGGGAGACCTCAGTGTGATGGAGCGGGTTCGTAAAGGAACGGCCTGACAAGAGAACCGGGGTGAAACCGTTTTTGAAATCTGGAAAGATAAAACGGTGAATGTGCTGCTGGTGGAGAATCACGCGGATACGCGAACGACGATGAAGCTGTACCTGGAGCATCATGGGCACCAGGTGATGACAGCCGGGACGAAGGCGGAGGCGCTCAAGGCGGAGGCAGCAGGGGGATGCGAGGTGCTGATCTCCGACATCGGGCTGCCGGACGGAGAGGGATGGGAGCTGATGGAGCAGGGGCACTTCCCCAAGCCGGTGTTTGCGATAGCGATGAGCGGGTATGGATCGCGGAGCGATTACCAGAGGAGCAGTACGGCGGGGTTCCGGAGACATATGCTGAAGCCGTTTGACATGGAGGTGCTGGATGAGGCGCTGGAGGCGGCGGAGAGGGAGATCGGGGGAGGGTGAAAATCCAAAATTCGAAGCTCGAAATTCCAAAAGGAGTGAATCGGAATGGGGAGGATAAAGCGAGCTGATGGCATGCTTGTAAAATGAATGCTGGGGGACGAGTGTGGGGGAGTATGGCAAGGGAGCGTATTGTACCAGCCAAGAAGAAACCGGGGAGAGAAGCGGCGGAGAAGAGGCGTGCGCGGGCAGGCGGGAAGGGGGATCTGTTTCCGATCGTGGGGATCGGGGCATCGGCGGGCGGGTTTGAGTCGATCTCGGCGGTATTGAGGAGCCTGCCGGCGGATACGGGCATGAGTTATGTGGTGGTGCTGCATCTGGGGCCGCGGATGCCGAGCGCGCTGGCGCAATTGCTGGTGAAGACGACGACGATGCAGGTGATGGAGATCGAGGACGGGATACGGGTGGAACCGAACCGGGTTTATGTGCTGCCGCCGAATTATGACGTGATCCTGAATAAGCGAAGGCTGCGGCTGGTGAGCCGGCCAGCGGCGGAGCGGGTGCACATGCCGATTGATCATTTTTTCCAATCGCTGGCGGAGGAGGAGAAAGACCGGGCGATAGGGGTGGTGCTCTCCGGGACGGGGAGCGACGGGACGCAGGGGTTGAGGGCGATCAAGGCGGCGAATGGGCTCAGCTTCGCGGAGGGGGATGCGACGGCGAAGTACTTCGCGATGCCGAACAGCGCCATCCTCGGGGGATTCGTGGATGCGGTGCGCTCCCCGCGGGAGCTGGCGGGGGCGCTGGCGGCAATCGCGCATCACCCGTATGTGCGGCGGGCGGAGGGGGGCGACGGCGAGGCGCTCCGGGGCTTCCCGGAAGGGGCGGATGCGCTGACGAAGATTTTTTATGTGCTGAAGCAGCAGACGTCGGTCAGTTTCGCGGAGTACAAACACTCGACGCTCAAACGGCGGATCGCGCGGCGGATGGTGCTGCACCAGATCGAGGAGCTGGATGATTATGTGAACCTGCTGCGGAAGAACTCGGGGGAGGTGGAGCAGCTCTTCAATGATCTGCTCATCAATGTGACGGGGTTCTTCCGGGATGCGCACGCATTCGCGGTATTGCAGAAGAAGATCCTGCCGCGGATCATCCGGCCCAAGGTGCCGCACGGCGAGATAAGGGTGTGGGTGCCTGGATGCGCGACGGGGGAGGAGGTGTACTCCGTGGCGATGGCAATCGTGGAGATGCTGGGACGGGACGGAAAAGGGATAAGGGTGCAGATATTCGGGACGGACCTGAGCGAGCAGATCGTGTCGCGGGCGCGGTCCGGGGTGTACCCGGAGTCGATCGTGAAGGATGTATCGGCGGCGCGGCTGAAGCGGTTTTTTGTGAAAACCGAGGAGGGGAATTACCAGATCAGCCGTGCGATCCGGGACATGTGCACCTTTGCGCGGCAAAATGTGTGCGAGGACCCGCCGTTCTCGCACATCGACCTGGTCACGTGCCGCAATGTGCTGATCTACCTCGGGCCGGAGTTGCAGAAGAAGTGCATGCCGATCTTCCACTATGCGCTGAACCCGGGGGGTTATCTGATGCTGGGGACATCGGAGACGGTGGGAGGCTCGGCGGACCTCTTCGGGCTGGTGGACAAGAAGAACAAGATCTACGCAAAGAAGCCAAATGCGCTCCGGCCGGCGCTGGAGTTTAACACGAAGCACTTTACGAGCATCAAAATCGACCCCCCGAGGGTGGCGCCGCCCGCGGCGGCGGCGGCGGAAGGGAAAACGGATATCCAGAAGCACATCGACAGCCTGATCCTGGCCCGGTACTCACCGAACGGGGTGGTGGTGGATGAGCGGATGCAGGTGGTGCAATTCCGCCGGGCGACGGGCAGGTATCTGGAGCACGCGCCGGGCGCGGCGTCGCTGAACCTGCTGAAAATGGCGCGGCCGATGCTGACGCTGGACCTGCGCGCGGCGCTGCACCGCGCGATCAAGGAGAACAGCCCGGTGCGGCGGAACAATGTGCTGCTGAAGAGCGACGGGGAATCGATGCTCGTGGACATCGAGGTCATGCCGCTCGAGATGGACGAGGGTGGGGAGCGCCTGTACTTTGTGACATTCCAGGAGACGAAGGCGAGAGGGAATGGTGACGGGACCGACGGAGAGGGGAATGGGGAAAAGTCGCAAACGCGGCTGCGGAAGCGGGAGATCGACCAGCTGCACGATGAGCTGAATCTGACGAAGGAATCGCTGCAGGCGATCATCGAGGAACGGGAGGCTGCGAACGAGGAGCTGAAGAGCGCGAACGAGGAAATCCAGTCGAGCAACGAGGAGTTGCAAAGCACCAATGAGGAGCTGGAGACGGCGAAAGAGGAATTGCAGAGCGCGAACGAAGAGCTGACGACAGTGAACGAGGAACTGGGCAACCGGAACGTGGAACTGGCGATGGTGAACAACGACCTGAACAACCTGCTCTCGTCGATCAACATCCCGACGATCATCGTGGACAATGACCTGTGCGTGAGGCGGGTGACCTCTCCGGGGGAGAAAGTCTTCAACCTGATCCCGGGCGACGTGGGGCGGCCGCTCTCGAACATCAAGCCGAACCTGGACATGCCGGACCTGGGGCCGCTGATCCGGGAAGTGATCGATACGCTGAGCACGCGGGAGCAGGAGGTGTGCGACAGCAACGGGCGGTGGCACCAACTGCGCATAAGGCCGTACCGGACGGTGGAGAATAAGATCGATGGGGCGGTGATCACGCTGATCGAGATCGACCAATTGAAGCGGAGCATCGCGGAGATGCAGAACGTGGTGGAATTCGCGCACGCGATCCTGGACAGCGCGCGGGACCCGACGCTGGTGATCGACGACGCGCTGCGGGTGAAGCAGACGAATCGTGCATTCCGGCAGCGGTTCAAGATCGCGAAAGCGGACCTGGAGCAGGCGCGGGTAGGGAGGATCGGGGAGAACTGGAAACTGCCGAAGCTGGGGCGCTGGCTGAAGGAGATGGTGGAGAAGGAGCAGCGGTACGGGGAGCTGGACCTGATGCACAAGTTTCCGCTGGTGGGGCAATTGAGCCTGCAATTTCGCGCGCAACGGCTGAAGGGGAAGGGGCATCCGCTGATCGTGCTGACGGTAACGGAGGCGGCCGGGCGGAGCTGAAACCTTGAGCCATGCAGGGGAAATTGAAGCCGAAGAGCCGGAGAGGGCGGACGGGAGGGCGGACGCCGCCGGCGGCGGCGGCTAAGGGGCAGGCACCGGCGGGAGGGGGCGAGATGGAGAAGAAGGAGCTGCTCGAGCTGGACCAATTGCTGGCGCAACTGGAGAACCTGCGGTCCGCGCAAGGGGAGATCGAGCGGTCGCAGCAATTGTACGCGGAGCTCTTCGAGCAGGCGCCGGTGGCATATGTGAACCTGACGCGCAGGGGGCGCATCCACAGCGCGAATAACGCGGCGGCGGCGCTGCTGGGGTGGCCGGTGCCGATCAACCGGGGGATCCCCTTCCAGACTTATGTGGCGTCGTCGGATCAATGGAAATTTGGGGTTCACCTCCACGGGTGCAGCGGGGCGGACGGGGAGGAGGTGGTCTCGGAAATCGCGCTGAGGACCGTCCGCAACGAGTGGGTGTACGTGGAGATGCGGTCGCGCGCGTCGAAGATGCTGGGGGACGCGGAGGTGATCTACCGGACGGTGCTGCACAACATCACGGAGCGGAAGATCGCGGAGAAGGCACTGGCGGAAGGGGAGACGAGCCTGAGGGCGATCGTGGAGCAGACGACGGCGGGAATCGCGCGGGCGGAACTGGATGGAACGCTGACGTTCACGAACTCGCAGTTTTGCAAGATGCTGGGGTACGCGGAGGGGGAGCTGCTGGGGATGAACGTGAAGCGATTGACGGTGGAGGAGGATCCCAAGGGGCTGGAGCGTGCGCTGCGGAGGCTGGGGGCGAAGGGGGTGGCATTCCAGGCGCGGGAGCGGCTCGTGCGGCGGGACGGGGGATGGATATGGGCGACGATGAATGTCTCCGCGCTTGCGAATGCGGGGGGGAAGCCGGAATCGCTGGTGCTGATCGCGATAGACGTGAGCGACTGGGTGCAGGCGGAGGAGGCGCTGGCAACGAGCAGGGAGGAGTTCCGGCTGGTGGTGGATAATGTGCGGGAGTACGCGATCTTCTCTGCCGATATGGAGCTGCGTGTGACGAGCTGGAACACGGGGGCGGAGCGCCTGCTGGGGTACAAGGAGCAGGAAATCCTGGGGAAGCAGGCGGATGTCATCTTTACCGAAGAGGACCGGGAGGCCGGGCTGCCGGCGCTGGAGGCGCGGGCGGCGCTGGCGGAGGGGCGGGCGACGGATGACCGGTGGCATGTGCGGAAGGATGGGAGCCAGTTCTGGGGCAGCGGGGTGATGATGCCGATGCACGACGCGGCGGGGAGGAAGGTGGGTTTTGTGAAGATCTTCCGCGATGAGACGGAGATCCGGGCGGCACGGCAGGAGATCGACCGGAGCAGGGAGCGGCTATGGCATGCGCTGCAGGAGGCGGAGCGTGCACGGGAGGAGGCCGAGGCGGCGGGGCAGGCGAAGGATCACTTCCTGGCGGTGCTCTCGCATGAGCTGCGGACGCCGCTGACGCCGATCTTTATGATGACGCACATGCTGGCGCGGCAGAAGGATCTGCCGGAGCCGCTGCGGGAGGCGGTGGAGATGATCCAGAGAAACATCCGGCTGGAGGCGCGGCTGGTGGACGATCTGCTGGACATCACGCGGATCGCGCGAGGGAAGATGGAGGTGGTGCTGGAGCCGATGGATATGCACGAGGCGATCCGGCAGGCGATCGAGATCTCGAGGGCGGATATCGAGTCGAGAAAGCAGGAGCTGACCGTGTCGCTAGAGGCAGGAACTCACAAGGTGACGGGGGACAGTCAGCGGCTGCAGCAGGTGGTGTGGAACCTCCTGAAGAATGCGTCGAAGTTCAGCCCGGAAGAGGGGCGGATCAAGCTCCGGACGCGGAACCGGGAGGGGTGGATGGTGATCGAGGTGCGGGACCGGGGCATCGGAATCGAGAAAGGTGCGCTTGAGCGGATCTTCGATCCGTTCGAGCAGGCGGACGGCGAGATCGCGCGGAGATTCGGAGGGCTGGGGCTGGGGCTGGCGATATCGAAGGCGACGATGGCAGCGCACGGAGGGAGGCTGCGCGCGGAGAGCGAGGGGGCGGGCAAGGGAGCGCGGTTGATCGCGGAATTGCCGGTGGAGGACGGAGGATGAGGCCCCGCGCCCGTTCGACAGGCTCAGGGCAAAGGCGCAAAGGTGAGGGGCGGGGCAGTTATCAACCGGCGGAGGGGAGCTTCACGAAATCCACGCTTGGCCCATCCCTGGAGCCGGCGGCGGCGAGGCGGGGCTCGGCGGCGAGTCTCATGCCATTGGCGGCAGCCTCGTCGATGCCTGCGAGTTTCCTGGCGCGATCGATGCCGGTGCGGACCTTGTTCCTGCTGGTGCAGAAGATCATGGCGGTTTCTTCGGTGATGAGCTTTTGCGAGAAGCTATCGATGAGGGTGCGGTCGAAGGTCTGCCAGCCGTAGGGGATGCTGGCCTCGATGATCTCCGAGTAGGAGCGGCTCTCCCCCTCGCCCAGGAGGAGGGTCTCGCGGGTGCGCATGTTGCTGCCCATGATCTCATTGATCATCAGGCGGCCGCCGCCGGCCTTGGGCACGAGGCGCTGGCTTACAACGTAACGGAGAGTATCCGCAAGGCGCTCGCGGACCATGGGCTGCTCGTCATTGGTGAAAAAGCCGAGGATGCGATTGATGGTCTGGCCCGCATTGATGGTGTGGAGGGTGGAATAGACGACGTGGCCGGTCTCGGCGGCGGTGAGGGCGATATCCATGGTCTCGCGGTCGCGGATCTCGCCGACGAGGATGACCTTGGGGGCCTGGCGGAGGGCGGAGCGGAGGCCCGCGGCGAAGGAGGGGAAATCGCGGCCGAGCTCGCGCTGGGAGAAGGTGGCCTTGCGATGGGGGTGGAGGAACTCAATGGGATCCTCGAGGGTGACGATGTGCATCTTCGAGCCCTGGTTGAGCTCGTTGAGCATGGCCGCGAGCGTGGTGCTCTTGCCGGAGCCGGTGGCGCCGGTAACGAAGATGATGCCGCTCTTCTCCTTGATGATCTCGCGAAAGACGGGCTGGAGATGGAGGTCCTCAAAAGAGGGGATCCTGGTGTTGAGCCTGCGCATGACGATGGCGTGATTGCCATTCTGGCGGAAGATATTTACGCGAAAGCGGCCGCTGCCCCCGGAGTAGGAGCAATCGCACGCGCCGGACTCCTGCAAATCGCGCCTGAGGCGCTCCATGCCGTTGATGAAGGTATTGGCGAGCTCCTCGACCTCGGTCGGCTTGAGGATGGAGGGTTCGGAGTCATCGGGGTAGGCATGGAGCTCGCCGCCGGCCTCGATCTGGAGGGGTTTGCCGACGACGAAGAAGAGGTCGGAGACATCCTTGTAGCTCTCGAGAATTGGAGTGAGCAGGGCCTCTGGGGTCATGGTTCGTGTTCTTTGCGGGTAGTGAAAAAGGGGGCGCCGGGTTGCGGTGAAAATAGCACTTCGCGGGCCACCGGAGGGGGTGGAACGAGGGTGACCATTTATGGGGCGGGGGAGCCGACGGGGGGACCGGGCGGGGAAGAAGGACGGGTTAACCCGGATCCGGTGCGCAAAAAAAGGCTTCCCGGCGGAGGGGAGCCTTTTTGCGGGTAGAGCGGGGTTGAGTGAGTAGGGAGTAGGCGTGTGTCAGAGTTATCCCGAGGATTCGTTGTGAGCGAATAACATTGGTCAAAGAGGCGGCGCGGATTATCATAAATGGGTCCCGATTTATGACCTACGCGCGAATCTTGCGAAGCGTGGCGGTGACCGCGTTCGCCGGCTGGCTCTTTGCGGCCGGTGCCCAGGGCCAGAGCATCGCGGTGCCATGGTCGGGGCTGGGGCACGACCCGCAGCATACTGCGCTCTCGCGTTTCACGGCCAATGCGATGAATCGGATCGTGTGGCAGGCGCCGATGGACCTGAACCCTCAATACGATGGGAACGATCTCTATATCCACTACGGCTCGCCGCTGGTGACGCGGAGCAACACCGTGCTGATCCCGGTGAAGACCTGGGCGTGGGGTGGATTCAAGGTGGAAGGGCATAGCTCGACGGATGGGACGCTGATCTGGACGCAGGCGACCGATTACATCCTGCCGTCGCATGATTGGCTGCCGAGCTGCGGGATCGCGCTCTCGCCGAAGAACCGGCTGTATATCCCGGGCGCGGGGGGGACGGTGTATTACCGGGATGCGCCAGACGCGGCGGCCTCGGGGACGGGGCAGATCGCATTTTACGGGATGGCCAATTACGCGGCGGACCCGGCGACTTATAACGCGAATGTACAGATCAATACGCCGATTACCGTGGACCGGTATGGGGATATCTTCTTCGGGTTCCAGGTGAGCGGGACGACGGAGGCGGGCTTGCAAAGCGGGATCGCGCGGATCTCCTCGAGCGGCTCGGGGACATGGATCGCTGCGACTGCCGCGGCGGGCGATGCGAATATCGTGAAAGTGGCGATGAACTGCGCGCCGGGATTGAGCAATGATCACCAGACGCTCTATATCGCGGTAAGCGAGGGAACTTACTCGCCCGGGTATCTCCTCGCGCTGGACAGCCGGACGCTGGCGCCGCTGGCGAAGGTGCGGCTCAAGGATGTGCAGTACCCGGGCAACGATGCACTGGTGAACGATGACGGCACGGCATCGCCGACCGTGGGACCGGACGGGGATGTTTACTACGGGGTGCTGGAGAATCCGCCGCTCTCGAACCACGACCGGGGGTGGATGCTGCACTTTGACCGCACGCTGACGCAGAGCAAACCCGCGGGGGCATTCGGCTGGGATGATACGGCGTCGATCGTGCCGGCATCGGCCGTGCCATCGTACTCGGGCACGTCGGCTTACCTGGTGCTGACCAAGTATAATAACTATGCGGACCCGGGAATCGGGGGCGATGGGGTAAACAAGGTGGCGATTCTCGACCCGAACGCGACGGAGAGCGATCCGGTGACGAAGGCGGCGGTGATGAAAGAGGTGATCACCATCGCGGGGGTGACGCCGGATACGGAGTTCCTCGCGTGGGCGCCGAACGCGGTGAGGGAGTGGTGCATCAATAGCGCCGTGGTCGACCCGGCGAGCAAGTGCGCGATTGTGAACAGCGAGGATGGGAAGGTGTACCGGTGGGATTTTACCACGAATACCTTCACGCAGACGGTGACATTGACCCCGGGGGTGGGAGAGGCGTACACGCCATCGCTGATCGGGCCGGACGGGACGGTATATGTGATCAATAACGCGACGATCTTCGCGGTGGGGCCTTGATGCGATGAAAGCAGCCGCCCCGCTCCTCGCCGCCGCCTGTGTGATGCTCTGCGCGATGCCTGCGCGCGCGCAGGTAACTATGGCGCTGGCGCCGGCGATCCAGAACTCGGCGGCGGGGCAGTCGGCCGTGTTCTACGGGACACTGGCCAACACGAGCACGACCGATGAGGTCTTCCTCAATAACATAGGGGTGGCGATGAGCGGGACGGCAGCCGGCGCGGCGGTGACGGGGTCGAATCCGTTCTACGCGAATGTGCCGGGGATTTTGCTGCCGGGGGAGACGTACACGGGGGAGATCTTCAGCGTGGCGCTGAGCGGGACGGCGCCGCCGGTGGACTATGACGGGGTGGTGACGCTGCAAGGAGGGGCGGATATTTTCGCGACGGAGGACCTGGCGGACGAGGCGTTCGCGGTGCTATCGCCGGCGGTCACGATCATCGCGAGTGGGACGAGCGCGGCGGAGCTGGGCCCGGTGCCGTGCGCCTTGACGGTGACGCGGACGGGGGGGACGGGGAGCGATCTGCCGGTGTCGTTCGCGTTTGGAGGGGCGGCGGTCAATGGGGCGGATTATCAGGCAATCGCGACATCGGGGACCATCGCCTCGGGGTCGTCATCGGTGACGATTACGATTACGCCAATCGCGGATGATATCGCGGAGGGGGACCGGACGGCGACTGTAACAGTGGTCCCCTCCCCTTTCTATAACCTGGGGGCGCCCAATAGCAGTACGGTTGCCATTCTCGACAAGCCGGTGGACGAGTGGCGGTATCAAGCCTTTGGCGCAGAGGCGAATACGCCGCAAGCGGGGGATACGGCGGACTGGAGCGGAGGAGGGATCGTGAACCTGATGGCTTACGCGTTGAATATCGATCCCAACAACCCGAATCCGGCGCTGCTGCCCGCGGGGGCGCTGGTCTCGAATTACCCAACGCTCACGTATCTACAGAACCCGGCGGCGCCGGACGTGACCTGCACTGTGGAAGCCTCGACGGATCTCATCCAATGGAGCACGGCGAATGTGGTACCGGGCGGGAACCCGGCGGGGGCGCCGGCGGGGAGCGTGACGTACCGGTATAACAGCCCGATCGGGCCGTACGGGCATGTGTTCATGCGGCTGCGGGTGACGCGGACGGACGAGTAAAAAGGGGCGTTTTTTCCCGGGGGTTTGCGGGAGTGAAACGGGGGCCAAGAATTGCCCGGCAGGCACTATAGATGCGAAAATGGCATTGTTCCGGCTTCTAGGCAGGGGTTCTATTTATGGCCCCTACAGTAAAACCCTTATCTACGCCGGAAAGCGTCGCAGATGAGACAGCAGAATGCGAGCCAGTAGCGGAGGTGGAAGCCGCGGAAGTGCCGAAATGGCCGGAGGAGAGGAAGGTCTTGATCCTGGATGACGACGTAGCGCTGCTGGATGTCTACAAGAAGATACTGGGGAGGCTGCCGAGCCGGCCGCAGGTGCAACTGGCGGATAATGCAACGCGGGCGCTGGCGCTGCTGGAGGCGGAGCCGTTCGAGGTCTTCATCACGGACCTGCGGATGCCGAAGATCGATGGCTTCCAGGTGCTGCTGAGCGCGCGGCAACGGCTGCCGGACCTGAAGACGGTGGTGATGACGGGAGTCGGCAATGAGCAGTACCGTGCGCGGGCGTATGAATCGGGGATCGATCTCTTTATCGAAAAGCCGACGACGCCGGCGGAGATCCGGATCTTCAGCGAATGCGTCGAGGCGCTGCTGCTGAAGGGGGGGAAGGAGCGGGGCTTCCGCGGGATCCAGAGCAAGAGCCTGATGGACCTGGTGCAGATCGAGTGCCTGTCGCGGAACTCGAGTGTGCTGAAGATCACGAGCGGCGCGCTGGAGGGGCGGGTGTGGATCGTGAATGGGGACATCATCGACGCGGAGGCGGAGGGGAAGCGGGGGGAGGAGGCGTTCCG
>Ga0182024_10018183_pt1 | contig 13116 bp, 8 predicted proteins | sample P32metaG_FD_120480 | JGI IMG/M metagenome (GOLD analysis project Ga0182024, IMG submission 120480) | Permafrost microbial communities from Stordalen Mire, Sweden - P3-2 metaG (Illumina Assembly) | ecosystem: Environmental > Terrestrial > Soil > Wetlands > Permafrost | place: Sweden: Stordalen...
ATCATGCTTCTTGCGAGTGAAGCGTTCCTCTTGTGCGGCGGCCACAAGGTCTCCATCGACAACCAGGGCTGCTGCGCTATCGTGGTAGAAGGCAGATATTCCTAGAATCGAGACCAAGATTGCCGTCCAGTGAGTTATTGAGGGTCTATGCTAGCATCTGCCTATCACTGATGATATTAAAGAAAGTTCTGGAGCACACGCAGACATCTCGAATTCGCTATGGGGCGGTGTGCCGCAATATGTATTCCATCGGCTCTTGGGTGAACGGAAGGATGGAAGACGGGCAGCCGAACTCCTGGCTCATTCCTGGCACTAGCAGCTTCGGATCCTTCAAAGCGACCTGGTGAAAAGTCAGCTTGCTGTGGGTTTCTTTGTTTAATTGACCTTTCAACATCGCGTACTCCAAAGAGTTGGGCACCACGAAATAAATCCAAATGTTATTGAATGCAAGGGACATCGCAGCTATAGCCATACTGCCCATCAGGGCGGTGAAGAAAGGCTCTCTGACTGAACGAAACAAGGTCTGACGCAAACCCAGTAATGCCAAGAATGCGTACAAAACAATAAGTGATCCAAGCGCGCACATAGTGCGATAAGAGGCCCAGCTCTCTTCAATCACCAGATTTGGCAGATAGGATAGGGGAATTATGCTGAGCGCCAGAAGGAACAGCAAAACGCGATTGCCGATTTTTCCTTTCGTATAAAGCATCAGTCCGGCAGCGATGACTGCGGCGACTGCCATTGCTGGTCTGGGTTTGGGGAACAACGATTCGAAATTCAGACATGCCGTCAGAGGTTGCGTGAAGAACCAAACGCATTTGGCCCATAGATCTGTGCACAGATGGGTTCTGCGATGAGGCAGAGGGCAAAGAGATCCGAAAAGTGCAGTGCCCAGGTGGCAAATACCGAAAGCCAGTCCCAGTGCAACCACACATAGCGCGCCGTACCAGACAAAGCGGCGCCAACTCCCGGAGAAGGTCGCATTGGGTTTCAACAAGAGAATAGCGGCGAACACCCAGTAGAACATCGCACTTGGTTGAAATATCAGTAGTGCTGCAAGCAGAAGTAGAATGGATCCAGTAGCCAGTTTGTACTTTGGCACGGCGCGCGTTTGAGCGTAACCCCGATCCGCCAGATGCAGCGCAATTCCGGCGACCAATGCACCTGTTGCATAGAATGCTGTTGACGCCCAGGAGACATAAACCTGAAATGGTGGCATCATGCACATCGCAAGCGCAACAAAAAACGCTGCCGGTCGGTTGTGCTTAGCCGCTATCAGCGTGCGATAAATGCCAAATGCTAAGCATGCGACAGTGATTATTGAGAATAGCCGCAAAAAGCGCAAATCGCCGACACCGCTCATAGCCGAAAAGCCCAGAGTAAACAGAACTGCCATGGCAGGGCGTCCTTGCACAATCTGCAACACTTGCATCCGTTGCATGTTGTGCTGAAGTGCCCCGGCAACCCAAAGAAAGTCGTCGGCGCAACCGTAGGTGCCGATTACGACTGGTAAGTAACACAGCAAAAGCAAGCCAGTCAACAATAGAAAAACCGAGGTGTTGGAGAGCACTTTTGATGATTGATGCGGTGCTGTGGTGGCAGTGGCAGTGGTGGGGAGAGCGGTGCCCGTAGCGATAGCGGGGGCGATACCGTTATTGGTATCACTGTCCGTATCACTGTTTGCCACTGGTACGTTTTTCTGTGCGACGTGCGGGACCGTCGATATAGGCTGCAAAATCTTGCTCATTGAGGCGTTCCTCCAGCCGCAATCAAGTTATCGACAACATCCATAAGCAATCGGTGATCCGATCCTTTGAACTCTGCACATATTCGGATCGTATTGACCCGCGAAGTTTGCGGACTTACAGGCAAATTCCACTTGAGGTAATTTCCTCGTTTCTTACCGAGTTCGATAAGCGACCCGTCATCGAAATGTTTGTCGGCGTCGTCAGAACTGATATAGATATCGGCAGATTTTAGATTGGCACCGTTGAGGGTTATTTGGCCAACACGGGCGGGATTTTCTAGATTGAGCTGGACAAACGGTTTGCGAATCGGCATCGAGATCATCTCAGCATCAGTGCCGGGATAATACAAAAAAATGTGTTGCCCGTTTTGCTTAACGCTGATCGAAGCCGGCACCCAATCATTGATATGTACCTTCTCGACAGTGTCTACGGGCAGCGTTTTCTTGCCCAGACAGGAAGCATAATTAGCCTCCAAAATATTGGCTGTCTCAACTGCATGTACATGTGTTGCTAAAGGTCCCGGGTGTCCGTTGGCAGGATTGATGCCAAGCCACAATGGTGGATCAGGAGAATCCATGCGCTTATCTTGTTTTGCAGCGGCGATGAAAGCATCAAGCGTGGAATACCACTTTATGTTATTGGATTCCCAGAGCTGCTTTACAGGCTTATATCTAAGGTTGTAGTAGTTGCGGATCAGCTCACTGAGATGTAAACCACTATCGAGGGAATTTCCGGTGAATATACACGCCGGCAGCGTGACAGCAAAAGATGGCACAGGCATTGCCTTTACGTACGCTCCCAAGTCTTTCACCGTCTCAGTGTAGACTTGCCAGTTTTTGCCTTCCAGCAGTTTCAATTCCCAATCGGCAAAATCCCAACCATAAATTATTCCAGACATTTTTTTGGCGCGAATGCCCTTTCTCAAAACGTTGAAGAGTTCGTCACCAAGATTGGGGAACATCGACGAGACGAATGTTACGGTTTGCGCCGGGAAATCGTCTGGAGGGCAGTGAACATTCATGACGATGCCCAATCCATGCTTATTGTCGCCTTCTTCCGGATCATTGGTCACGTAACCCCAGATCACAACATCAGGTTTGTAGACAGGCACCACTTTCTTGGCCCAGTCTAGTTCCTTTCTCGTCGGTGCTCCAGCCAGGCCAGCCCCTATCACTTCAACGTCGTTGTAACCCCGTCTTTGTAATTCGCGCTGCAACTGTCGCCACCAAATTGTATTCAAATTTGCATAGCCGCTACCCCAGACAAAAGAGTCACCCATGACTAAGATGCGCTTTGATTTAGGACATTTTGCGTCGACCGGAAATCCTGCTGAGCGCCAGATTGGTAGTTCTTCCGTAGCCAGATTGCGGGCCATCATTTGGGACAAAAGTGTGAAGTTATCTTGCCGCCATGAATTTGAGCAGATTTTTCCTGCATCCTCTAAATACGTGAGAACACAGGCGTCAAGGAAGAAGCACAACAACAAGACGCCCACAACAGAATAGAGGAAGTAGTTGAAAGCCGTTCCTGGAAGGATTGCAAATTCTTGTTTGGCGATCTTGATTTTCACAGACGTTCCTTCTCAATTCATGTATCGAGGCGCACTGGCAGCGGTATCAAGCATCATGCAAAGAGTGATACCACGTGCAGTTTCTAAAAGAGCGTGTAGATCAAAGGAGCAATAGCTGAACTTTGCACCAGCACTCCCATCAAACCCATGACCAGGAACAACACCAGACAGGGCAAGAGGATCAACTGTCCATGGTCGGTAAAGTACCTGAACGCTTGCAATGAGTGCACGAACATCGAGCTCTTCTGGTTGCGTTTTCCAGTTACCTTTTCGTTCGTCAGGTTCTTATCGACCCAGCCTTCCATATTGGCCGGCGCCGTTTCCGTCCAGCTATAAAATGGATGCGTGCCGTATACCTTTTGCGAGACCAGTCCAGCAGGCAGTACGACTATAAAATAGACAATAGCGATCAGCAGCTTGAACACTTGCGTGGCGATGAACCCTCCCACCAGCGACAAGAGTTTGCGGGGATAGCCAATCAATCCCGGCATCACTACTGTGGTGGCAAGCAACCCCAGACCCACTTCGCTTACCGTTAGCCACCAGTTGTCTTGCATCAGGCAGTAGAAGCGAAACGCTCCCATCAAGGTCATCACCCAACCCAGTGCCAAGCCGAAGATAATATTGCTCTTCAGCTCTTCTGATTCTCGGCGCCCATCCAGGCGCGTTAAGTAGGATTCTCTAGTCAAGTTCAAACCTCCTCAACCATGACTGCCTGTCTTCTTCACTCAATGGCCGATTCTTCTGCTCTTCGCGTCGCATGAATCGATTTCCCACAACAAGGCAATCAATTTCTGTTGCCATAAAACATCTATACGCATCTTCGGCTGTATTTACGATCGGCTCTCCGCGCACGTTGAACGAGGTGTTGACGATTACCGAAGATCCCGTCAATTGCTTAAATTGAGTGAGCACGTCATAGATAAATGGATTTCGCTCGTTATCCACAGTCTGTACTCTGGCGGAGTAATCGACGTGCGTTACGGCCGGAATGTCGCTGCGAATCTGTTTCAGTTTCTCGATGCCAAAAGAGCCGTCTTCCGGCGCTTCCACTCTGCGACCGGCGGCCACGGGATAACAAAGCAGCATATACGGGCTTTCTTGCTTGATATCAAAATACTCTTTGGCATCTTCGGCAATCACCATCGGTGCAAACGGGCGGAAGCTCTCCCTGAATTTCACCTTCAGATTGAGGTGGCTCTGCATCGTTTTGCTGCGCGCGTCTGCCAAAATTGAACGCGCACCGAGGGCTCGCGGGCCAAATTCGGATTTGCCTCTGGCTACTGCCACGATCAGACCATCAGCAATTGATTTAGCGATGCGTGACTTCAAACCGCTCTCGTCTAGCTTCTCCCAGACTGCTCCCAGCTTATTCAACACTTCATCATCATCGCGTGACTTGTCGGCGATTTCATAGCCCAGGAAGGCACCGCCCATGGCATCAGGCTTGGAGACTACCCGCTCATTGCCTAACTCATGGTGCCACATCCACAGTGCCGCTCCCAGAGCTCCGCCAGCATCACCGGCTGCAGGCTGAATCCAGATTTGATCGAATGGACCTTTCCTTGACAGTAGCCCTGTTGCCACCACGTTCAACGAGACGCCACCAGCCATGACGAGATTCTTCATCCCCGTCTCTTGATAGACCCAAGCTCCCATCTTCAAGACGATTTCATTCAAAACCGACTGGATGCTGGCAGCTATATCCATTTCCTTCTGCGTTATCAACGACTCCGCCTCTCTTGGTGGTCCGCCAAGCAGAGCATGGAACTTATCGTTGGTCATCGTCAGCCCGCCAACATAGTTGAAATAGTGCTGGTTAAGCACAATCGAACCATCGTTTTGAACCTTGATCAGCTTCTCTTTGATCAACTGAGAATACTTGTCCTCGCCGTATGGAGCCAGTCCCATCAGCTTGTACTCGCCGCTGTTGATCTTGAAGCCGGTGTACGAAGTGAATGCCGAATAGAGCAAACCAACCGAATTGGGAAAACGGATGTGCTTAAACAAGTCGATCTCGTTGCCCTTGCCGGTACCATATGTGGTTGTCGACCATTCTCCCACTCCGTCGATCGTCAGAATTGCTGCTTCCTCGAAAGGCGATGGATAGAAGGTGCTGGCTGCATGCGACATATGGTGGTCGCAGAAGTGAACGTGTTTGTCGATGCCAAGCTCTTTTGAGATCTCGTGTCCCATCCACAGCTTTTTCGAGAGCCAGGATGGCACCGCTCGAACAAAGCTGGGAAGGCTGGCCGGAGCTGTCGCGTGATATGTAGTCAAAAGACGCTCAAATTTGGCATAAGGATTTTCATAGAAGACGACATGGTCGATATCCTTTTCCGTAATACCCGCAGCTTCCAAACAGAAGTTGACGGAATTGTGTGGAAATGAGCTGTCTCCTTTTATTCGCGTAAAGCGCTCTTCTTGAGCTGCCGCTGTCACCTCGCCATCAACGACAATCGCTGCTGCCGAATCGTGGTAATAGGCAGAAATGCCCAGTATGCTCGTTGTAGAACTCATTGAGTCGCTCCTTCAGCGGTAACCATATCCAAAACAATTCCGTGCTTAGGACCCTTGAACTTGGCACTCACCCTCACCCCTAGCCAAGATTAGCGCAGCTGAACAGAGCATGTAGCGGACGGCTTCTGCATTTCCCTTAAACAACCGCTTAATTGCTCGACCGAACATCCTGCTCCAAAGGGCTTGGCTGATTGGTTGAATCAACTTGGGATTTATCGCCGCCCTGCGCTGAAATTATACAAAAGCAGTTGCCATGCCGTTGTGAGGAGGACCTAATCATCTACTGGAAATTGAACACATCTTCATCTCACTGCACACGCGCACTGGTTTGGCGAGTGCCGGAACGCTCACTGAGCCTACCTGCGCAACATGGTGCAAGAAAAAGATGGTTCAATTACACCGATTTTACCGTTGTTAAAACAGTTTTATCAAGCTCGAATTAGCCCAGAGTGTTACTTTGACGTAACAACATCCATCAGCAAACGATGGTCCAATCCTTTGAATTCAGCCCATATTCTAATCGTGTTCACTCGCGCCGTTCGCTCATTGACCGGCAAATTCCATTTCAGGTAACTGCCTTTCTTTTTGCCGAGTTCGACAACCGAGCCGTCGTCGTAGTGCTTGGTGGCATTGTCAGAACTGATATATATATTGGCTGCTTTCAAGTCGGCACCACCGATGGTGATCTGTCTTACCGCAGCCGGAAGCTCCAAATTCAGCTGAACATAAGGCTTGCGAATGGGCATGGTGAGCATATCTGTGTCAACATTGGGATATACAAAAAATATGTGTTTATCATCTTGTTGGAAACTGATCTCGGCTGGCACCCAGTCATTGATATGCACCTTATCTACATTATCGACTGGTGCCGTCTTTTTGCCCAGGCATTGAGGGTAATTTGCTTCCAGCACATCGGCTGCCTTGTACGCATGGGCATGAGTGCCTAGAGGACCGGGGTGACCATTGATGGGAGTGATTCCCAACCAGAGCGGCGGATCTTTCGACTCCATGCGTTTGTCGTCTTTCGCGAAAGCGAGAAATTGATCGAGTGCGTCATACCACTTAATGTGGTTCTGTTCGAAAAGTTTCTCCACTGGCTGATATCGAATCGTGTAGTACTCGCGAATTTTATCGCTCAGGGTTTGATGGTCGCCTAATGGTTGGTGATCGTAAGTACAGCACGGTAATGTGACAGCAAAAACAGGCACCGGCAGTGATTGCGCATAACTTCCCAACTGTTCGATCGTATGCGTGTAATCTCGCCAATTTTTGCCTTTCAGAATTTGCAACTCCCAACCGGCAAAATCGGTGCCTTCCTGCCCTAGTGCCGCTTTGGCGACCTTGTTGCCCCGATTTGTGTTCCTCAGTACAACAAACAGCTCATCGGCAAGGTTTGGGAAAATGCTGGAGATCATCAACTTGTAGCGTCTGGGGAAATCATCCGGAGGCATCGGCACCTCCTGGACATAACCCACCTTTGAGGTACTGCTTTCGCCTTCATCCGGATCGTTGGTGACATAGCCGAATATGACCGCATCAGGTTTGTAGACAGGCACCAGTTGTTTTGCCCATTTCAACTCTGACCTTGTCGGCGCACCGCCCAGACCTGCACCAATGACTTCAACATCGTTGTATCCACGTCTCTGCAATTCTCGCTGCAGCTGCCGCCACCAGATGTTATTCAAATTTGAATGGCCGTGACCCCAGGCAAAAGAGTCACCCATGACCAGAATGCGCTTCGATTTTGGGCACTCAGGACTGACTGGAAACCCATTGGAGCGCCAAATTGGGCACTTTTCATCGGCCAGATTGCGTGCCTTCATTTGTTCAAGGATTTTGTGATTGTCGGATCGCCAGGAGTTCGAGCAGATTTTCCACTGATCCTCTAGCGACGTAATCACCACAGAATCAATCAGAAAGCAAGCAGCCAAAACACCGAGCACTGAGTACAGCAGGTAATTGATGGCTGGAATCGGCAAAACATCAAACTGTTTCTTGGCGATTTTGATCTTCACGACCAGCTCCTTCGGACATTGAGTTTAAATGTGGTGGTAACATTTCGGCATGTTCGAAAACTTCAGCATTTTCACCGGAGGCTGCAGAGGTCACGGTTGCCCGCAGCGGCAGATCTTGCAAACTGAGCGGAGAATATTTGTGCGTCTGGTTGCATTTGATGGCGGCGGCAATGTGTTTAGCCTCAGGTTCGCTCATCGACACGACTAGGCCCAAGTCAATGGCCGTGCGGCGCAGAATCTGCTCAGAGGAGCTTAGTCCATCCATAATTGACAAACTGACAACCAGACCAATCTCATGTTGAAGCAAATTTGTCTGCGTTTCTTCGGCAGAAGAAGTCGATAGAACGTTCATTCCCGGGGCAAAGATATTGTTTGCCAAAGAATCGCTGACAAACAGTTTGAGCCCGAGGGCGCCAAAAAGGTTGAGGAGATCCGCCGCCTGCGTCAAACAATCCAGTGTGGCTGAGACAAGAACGCTGTGGCATTTTCTTGTATCTCGGTTGGCACCATTTTGTGCTTTGCTGAAGGCGCAGCATGCCTCTTGAGCGACACCCATGACCTCGCCTGTGGAACGCATCTCAGGTCCAAGCGCAATCATTGATTGGCGAAATTTGTCAAACGGTAGCACGGCTGACTTCACGGCCACGCAGGCGAGACGATTTTGCCAGAGATGACTGAGTGAGGCAACGCTTTCTCCCATGATTACTCTGGTTCCGATCGCTGCCCAGGCGATGCCACTGGCTTTGGAGACGAAAGGTATTGTGCGACTGGCTCTGGGGTTTGCCTCCAGTACGAACAGTTCATCATTTTGGATGGCAAATTGAATGTTTATAAATCCCTTCACGGCAAGAGCTCCGGCCAGAGATCTTGTACTCGCGTTAATGCGCTCAATCATGTTCGGACTGAGATTTTGTGGTGGCATTATGCAGGAGCTATCGCCAGAGTGGATGCCGGCCTCCTCGATGTGCTCCATGATTCCGGCAATCACAGTATCTCGTCCGTCTGAGATCGCATCTACATCGATCTCAATTGCCTTCTCAAGAAAACGATCGATGAGCACACCAGCATTTGCTGCAAATCCAGCGCCAAGAAACTTCTCCAATTGCTCAGCGGAATACACTATTTGCATGGCTCGTCCGCCCAGGACGTAACTTGGACGGATAAGCACTGGATATCCCAGTTGCGAGGCCAGGGAAATTGCCTCCGGCACCGAATACGCCACTGCTCCCGGTGGGCGCTTCAATCCCAGTTCATTCAACAAACCGATGAAGGCGTCACGGTCTTCAGCCAGATCAATGGACTCCACACTGGTGCCTAAGAGGTTGAAGCCACGAGACTTCAGTGCTGACGCCAGTTTGAGCGGAGTTTGTCCACCAAGCTGGATGATGATCCCTGGGCTGTTTTCTCTTAGAATGATGTTAGAGACATCTTCTAAGGTGACGGGTTCGAAATACAATGTACCTGAGACATCGTAATCGGTAGATACAGTTTCAGGATTGCAATTGACCATAATCGGCATTAAGCCTTGTTCTTTCAAACACAAGCTGGCCTGCACACAGCAGTAATCAAATTCAATACCCTGACCGATGCGGTTAGGTCCACTGCCGAGGATGACAACGCGGCCGACGTTTTCGTTGCAGGCGACTTCTTCACTTTCTTGCGATCCGTAGGAAGAGTAGAGGTAGTTCGAGGTGGTTGGGAATTCGCCGGCGCAAGTATCGACTTTTCGGTAGGCAGGGAAAACATTCAATGATTTGCGCAGTTCAAAGATCATGTTCTCGTCGATGGTGGCACTGTGGTCAGCGAAAAGGTCCGCCAACTGAGCGTCGCCAAAGCCCAACTGCTTGAGGTAAATCAATTCGGCTCTGTTTAAACCCGGGAGCGCAGGCATCCCGCCTGATTCAACTAATTTCTCATCCGCCACTAATCTGGCAATACTCTCAGACAAGCGTCCTTCTACATCAAAAAGTTCCTTCAGGTTTTCCAGGAACCAGGGGTCAAAGCCACTCAATGCCGCAATTTCCTCAACTGTCAGACCAGCTGAATAAGCCCCCCAGACGTCCATCAAGCGGAAGCGTGATTGCTCGGTCATGCGTTGCTTCCAGATCTGAGGATCGCTACTGTTGCGCATAGGCAAGCGAGAAAACCCGTTCACTCCCAGTTCAAGACTGCGAAGCGACTTTTGGAAAGACTCCTGGAAGGTGGCACCGATGCCCATCGCTTCGCCAACAGATTTCATCTGGGTGCCTAGCAGTTCCGAACTGCCGGAGAATTTTCCAAACTCAAACCGGGGCAATTTAGTAACTACATAATCAAGAACCGGTTCGAAGCAGGCAGACACGTCGCCGACTATATCGTTTCTAATTTCGTCGAGGGTCAAACCGATAGCCAGTCGTGCTGCCACTTTAGCGATTGGGTAGCCTGTGGCTTTACTGGCCAATGCCGACGATCGTGAGACACGCGGATTCATTTCGATTACAACAAATCGCCCGTCAGTCGGATTAATTGCAAATTGGATGTTGGAGCCACCACAATCAATACCGACTGCAGAAATAATTTTTTTACTGGCGTCTCTCAAGGACTGGAACTCAGGATCGGACAGCGTTTGCACAGGAGCGACCGTGATTGAATCACCGGTGTGAATTCCCATCGGGTCTACATTTTCAATTGAGCAAACAACGATGAAGTTGTCGGCTTTGTCACGCACTACTTCGAACTCAATCTCCTTCCAACCAATGATGCTTTCTTCAAGCAGCACCTTGCTGACAGGGCTGGCTTGCAGCCCGTAAGCACAAACACTGAGAAGTTCAGCCTCACTATGCGCAATACCACTTCCGCTGCCACCAAGGGTGAAGGCAGGGCGTACAATGATGGGAAATCCTAGCTCGGCAACAACATCGCCAAGTTGATTCAGATTCTGAACAACGCGAGACTTTGGCAAAGGCATGTCTATTTCCTGCATCTTAGCCTTGAAGAGCTCTCTGTCTTCAGCAATCTCAATCGACTGGAGAGAGGCGCCAATGAGCTCCACCTGGAACTCTTCCAGACAGCCTGAGGCGGCCAATTCGACTGCCACATTCAGCGCCGTTTGTCCACCCACGGTCGGCAACAATGCATGCGGTCGCTCGCTCTCAATAATTTCTCTTAATACAGAAGCTGTTAACGGTTCGATATATGTTTTTGATGCACGCGAGGGATCAGTCATGATCGTGGCCGGATTCGAGTTGACGAGCACAACCTCGTAGCCTTCATCGCGCAGCGCAGCGCATGCTTGCGTTCCTGAATAGTCGAATTCACATGCCTGCCCGATTCTAATCGGACCCGCTCCTAGCACTAAGATTTTACTAATGTCGGATCTTCTGGGCATTTAGTACCGCTGGGAAACTATGTCAGGACGCCTGTTTTCGGGATCAGGTGGCATTATACAGAAGAGGCAAAGAGGAAAGGTTATGTGCACCTAAGTCTGCACTTGCAATCCGCCAAAAGTACAAATTAGGAGCGCTTATGAGGTGGAGTTAAGTGAGCATCCTTATACTGTGCTGTCTTTTTACTCAGTCGGACTATCGAGAAGCTGGAATCATGTCCAAAAGAATTCCATGCTTCGGTCCTTTGAATTTTGCACTGATGCGAATCGAACTGACGTCTGCTGATGACATTGCAGCTTGGGGAACATTCCAGCATAAAGAAGAACCCCGCTTCCGCCCAAGTTCTAAGGGCGGCCCTTCATCATAATGTTTGCTGATTGGTTGAACGTTCAGATAGACATTCGCCTCTTTCAGTTGTTCGCCTATTAGCTTCACTTCTTTCAATGGCATCGGTCTCTCAAAGTTGATCAGAACATGAGGCTTTCTCATGGGCATCGATAAAAGCTCATCATCAACGTCGGGATAAACGAAATAGGCATGTTCGGCGTTTTGGCGCAGATCTATATGTGGTGGCACACAGTCATTGACGACTACATTATTAGGAGCTGCTTGTACACCAAACGTGCGCTTTCCTAAAGCTTGCGGGTAATTTGCTTCAAGAAAGTCAGCGGCCTTTACCCCGTAAAAATGGGCCGCCATCGGTCCGGGGTGCGAATTGGTGGGATTGATTATAAAGGCAAACTTCGATGACTCCACTGCGCTTGGTGAATGCGCAACAGCAAAGGCTACGAAATCGTCGAGAATGTCATAGAAAGTCTCCACAGGAGACAAACAAAGATTGCACAGGAGCATATCTGACATTGTAGTAACGCCGCACCTGCTCAAAAAACTTCGAGCCGTCAGCTTGTTCTTTGCTGTCTGTGCTGGAGGCGTATAGAACGGCATTTGGCAAGGTCATGACGAATGAAGGAATTGATAGGCTGCGCGAAAACTCTCCCACCTGGCGAATTGTTTGCTTGTATCTGCGGAAGTTGTCGCTCTCGAGAATCATTTTGTCCCAATCGCCGTATTGATAGCCATAACGCTCACCGGCAAGCAGTTCCTCCCGATGCTTGTTGCGCACCACAAAGAGCTGATCCGTAAGATTGGGAAACACTCCTTCCAGCACTTTTAAGACACGCTCAGGAAAGATTGTTTCTGGTGGCAGTCTCAACGCTTTTACGAGCGATCCCTGATGCAGGTCGCCGTCTTCTTTTGGATCGTTGGTCAGGTAACCCCAGATCACCAGATCCGGGCGGTATGCGGGAACGACCTTCCTGGCCCACATCAGCTCCCATGACGTAGGAGCACCGCACATTCCTGCAGCCACCACTTCCACGTCGTGATAGCCGCGTCTCTCCAACTCGAGTTGAAGTTGGCGCCACCATATCGTGTTTAAGTTGGCGTAGCCGTCACCCCACACATATGAGTCACCCATGACCAAGAAGCAAAGACAAGAGGTTGTGAGGAGAGCCTAATTATCAGGAACTCCGGTGAGAGCTTTTTCAGTTCTGCAATGTAATTGATTGCTTACATCGAGTGATCTGGAATTGCGTGGCGAACCGATCGTCAACTCGGAAGAGGATGCCGCTCAATCCATTTCCTTATCCTTAACATAGATAGAGATCGAGGAAGTTCATCTAAATCGATAACCCCAAGCACTCCAGAACTTTCGTTAATATCATCAGTGATAGGCAGATGCTAGCATAGACCTGCTAAATAACTGACAGTGGACAGCAATCTTGGTCTCGATTCTAGGAATATCTGCCTTCTACCACGATAGCGCAGCAGCCCTGGTTGTCGATGGAGACCTTGTGGCCGCCGCACAAGAGGAACGCTTCACTCGCAAGAAGCATGAT
>Ga0182024_10018184_pt1 | contig 13116 bp, 11 predicted proteins | sample P32metaG_FD_120480 | JGI IMG/M metagenome (GOLD analysis project Ga0182024, IMG submission 120480) | Permafrost microbial communities from Stordalen Mire, Sweden - P3-2 metaG (Illumina Assembly) | ecosystem: Environmental > Terrestrial > Soil > Wetlands > Permafrost | place: Sweden: Stordalen...
CGCGTGAACGGAACCCGCTGGGCCGACTTTTCCGGAGCCTGCGGTTGCTTTTTGAGGGGTTGGCGTTGCGGGGTCATCGGCGGTCCCCGGCAACCGTTGAAGCTTTATTTTTCATCGTGAATCGTCCGGTTCGTGTGTCGGTCTCTGGCTGTCGAACACCGATGACCGGCCGATCGATCCGCCGCCGCTCCGACGATCACCCCCGCCGCCGCAAGCGCCCAGGCCACCCGCACCACCGGTGAAGGGCGGGTTTGGGCCATCACCTCCACCAAAACCACAACCGCCGCCGTCGCCATCAGCGGAATCATCCATCGCAACAGCGCCTTGAGAGACATGGCCACCCGCTATCATACTCATTCCACCTCTTGGGGCGACTCGCGCAGGCGGTATCCCACCCCCCGAACCGTGTGGACCAGCCAGCTTGCACTGCCCAGCTTCTTGCGTATCGCGGTGATGTGAACGTCGATGGCGCGATCGGTGACGAACACGTCGGTCCCCATCGCTTTGTCCATGAGCTGATCCCGCGTCAGCACCCGGCCGCGCGCCGTCAGCAGCGCCGATAGAAGCTTGAATTCCGTCAACGTCAGCTTGATCGATTCCTTCTCGACCAGGACCTCGTGCTTTTGCGTGTCGATGGTCAACGGTCCGGCGCGCAGCGTGCCCCCCTCGGTCCCCGCGGCGGCGCTGGCGCTCTCGGCGCGGCGCAGCACTGTGCCCACCCGGGCCAACAACACCTTCATGCTGAACGGTTTGGTGACGTAATCGTCCGCGCCCAGCGTCAGGCCAACCACCACATCGGTCTCCTCGCCCTTGGCAGTCAGCATGATGATCGGGATCGCCGCCGTCTTGGCATCCGATTTCAGCCGGCGCGCCACTTCCGTTCCATCCAGGCCTGGAAGCATCAGATCGAGGATGATCAGATCCGGCACTTCGCGCGCGGCGATGTCCAGGGCCAGATCACCGCTGCTGGCAATCAACGGCTCGAAGCCGTTGCGGCCCAGGTTGTAGGCGACCAGATCGACGATGTCCTTCTCATCATCGACCACCAGAACTTTCTTTCGCGCGCCGGGCGCCTTGCCCCCGGACCCACCCACCGCCGGGCGCGAACTGGACATGGGGCGGGCGCTTTCATTCATTGGGATCATCAGTCCGCTCCGTGAATGGCTGTCCAACTGGCAAATTCAATAAACTGAGACTCCTATACATTCGCGTCCGGCCCCCCGCCGTCAAGCACTTAGCGCCGGCTTAATCTGACCATTGCGCTTTCCCTAATCCCCCCCAATCGCACCGATAATCATCGCCCACTTGCAACTTTTTATCCGGCTTATGCTTAATCATTCAGATGACCTCCGAACACGCGATGTTTGCCCGACTTATGGGCGTTGGTTATCATGGCAAGCCGGCCTGCGGGGGCCGGAAATAAAAGGGAGCTGCTCCATGGATCATCTGAATCGGAGGGAAGTTCTTATCGCCGCCGCGACCGCAGCCTGTGCCTGCACGCTGGCCCAGACGGGGCTCATATCCGGCCAGGCAACCACGGCTCCAACCGCCATTGACGTCGGTCCGCAATCCAATTTCAGCAAGGATGGCATCACCACAACCTGGGCCAAGACCAACCGAATTTGCATCATTCGCCATGATGGCCGCATCTACGCCCCCAGCGCCACCTGCACGCACAAGGGGTGCGTTGTGAGGGCCAACGCCACGCAGGATGGATTGGCCTGTCCATGCCACCACGCCACCTACGACATCACCGGCCAAGTCACCCGTGGACCTGCCAAGGTCGCCCTGGAACATTACGCGATCTCGGTCGACTCCAACCGACACATCATGGTGGACAAATCCCGCCACTTCTACCAGGATCAATGGACCGACCCCGCAAGCTTTATCCAGGTCGCCGACGCCCAAACCCAACCCAGCCCCCCATAACCGGAACCGGGCTTCTTACTACCGGGCTGGCCGCTTCAGCGGCCAGCTTATTCACTCCCTGACCCGCATCACCACGGTCGGCCAGCGCGTCTCCCCCGCGCCGTCGGCCAGCTGGCGGCTCAATTTAAACTCCGGATAAATTGTCCCGCGCTCAAACAATCGCAGCGGCGAAGTAATCTTGTCGGACAACTCGCCCAGGTCATTGCGCGAATCGATTTGCCGGCTCATCATGCAAAGCGGCAAATCCGCCTGGAGAAATCCTTCGACGCCGATCGGCGCGCCCGATGCATCGCACACCAGCGTCAATTGCCCCATCCGCAATTGCGCCCCATCCGATGCAAACGGCTGCACCAATCCCGTGACCGGAACCGTAAATGCGCAATCACGATGCGAATTCTGATAGAACCAGTTATCACAGATGGGCATCGGAAGGCCCACCAGGCGCACGGTTCCGGCCACCGAGATCACCGGCGATTGCCTTCGATTGTCCCAATAACCCACCGCCATTGCGGCCGCGCAGAACAGCACCAGGGCCGCGGGCATCCAACCCGCCCGCAATAACCCCACCCCGCAGGCGGCCAAGCAGAACAGCGCCCCCAGCAGAAAAATCCTGACTCGAAAGGTTCCACTTCGTCCACCCCCCCACTCCGAGGCCGGGGCATACGCATCCCCATTGGATATCGATGGCAGCGGCAATTGGCTGGCAGCCATCCAAAGACCAGATCCCTTCCGCCACGGCAGCGGGCCTTGCGGCCTGGCATCCCCCGTCACCGCCAACGTCACCCCGGCGGCCAACAATCCACGACAAAATTCCGGCGATAGCCTCGCAAAACTTTGTGGCTTGAGCATCAACCCGTCCAACCCTTCCCACGCCATCGCCGACCCTTCGATTGGCCTGCTCGAGTCCAAAACGATCGGCACGATCGATCCACCGGAGAAAAGCTGCTGCGTAAGAGCCGGATCATCCGTCTCCGTCGCCACCAGGTGCTGCGAATCCTCCAGCGGATGCAGCGTCCAAACCGGCGGCTGACCAACTGTCCCGCCGACCCGCCAGCGAATCTGCTCCAAATCGCGATCGAACGTAAGAAATGGAAAGACCCCGTGCGTGTTCCCCGATGCGATTCGCGACCTGCCCGCCCCATCCGCCCACACTTCGATGCTCGCCGGGCGCGCAATCTCCCACGCCACCGGCATGGCGCGGCCGGGATGAAAATATCCCTGCAGCGGCAAGCTGAGGGTATCGGCCCGGCAGGTTCCTGCAAAACACAACGATATCGCGGCCCCAAACAACTTGACGCCCAGCCCTAGCGGCAGCCAGCGTCGCCGATCAGTCCCGCCGAAATGTTCGCCCATCTGAATCATCGATTTGATTTCCGACAGATCTTCGCCCGGACACCGGCTGAGTGCGGGCGTAAAATGCTCAGCCTACTTCTCAACAATACACACGACGCGCACTCCGATCTGCGATGCAGTGACCAGGTCTTGCGGCTTCCCGTTCCGATATGCGCTGGCGCATTGCTCGGGCGGGCTGGCCCAGCATCCGCCGCGCACTACGTGGGTTTTTCCTTCCGCCGGACCCCTTGGATCGACCGCCGGCTGCGAGGTGTCGTACCCCGGCGCATAATAATCCGAGCACCACTGCCACAGATTCCCATGCATATCGTAAAGATCCCACGGATTGGCGGGATAACTTCCCACAGGGCTCAGCACGCCCAACACTCCCGACTCGGGAGTCTTGCCAAAATTGGCCATGCTGGACGTAAGCGTGTCGCCGTAGCAATACCGAGTCGTGGTCCCCGCCCGGCAGGCATACTCCCACTCCGCTTCGGTCGGCAGGCGGTAGATGCGCCGCGCTGCCTGCTCTTGCGGCATGATGCTCAGCAACTGGCAAAACCTGTTGGCTCCTTCCCAGGCGCACCGCGAAACGGGCCAATCTTCCCGATGCGGCGCATTGCCAAAAACCAGGTGCCACTGGGCCTGCGTCGCCACATAGATGCTCATGTAAAAGGAGTGCGAAATCGTCACCGGGTGCGGCGGGGCATCGGGCAGCGACGCGTCACCCATCACGAATGTGCCTGCGGGAATGAAGGCCAGCTTCATGTGGATGGAGTTGACCAGGATCGTCCCCACTTGCGGCTCTGGGGCCGGCGGTGGTGTCGCAACAGCGGGGGCGGCAATTACCGCCGCCGCTACCGGCGCCGCCGGGATGACAGCTGCCTGCTCAGCCGTTTTGTGCCGCCATCCTCCCCAGCTCAAGAATATTGCCGCCGCCACCACAGCGGCCGCCAGCGCCGTTGCGCCCGCGATCATCCATCGGCGACGACGCCCGGGGACGATTGCGGCTGCGTCACGCGGGGGCGGGAGTTGGATCATCGCCTCTTCGCCTCCCAGCAGCGCCCGCAGATCGGCCAGCATTTCCCGCGCGTTGTCGTAGCGATCCTGGGGATTCTTGGCCATCGCCCGGGTCACGATCCGCACCGCCGCCTCCGGCGATTCGCCCGCCAGATCACGCGGATTGGGAATCGGCGCCGAGCAATGCGCAAACATCACCTGCATGCTCGATCCGGCCTCGAACGGATTCTTGCCGGTCAGCATCGCGAAATAGGTGCAGCCCAGGGAATAAATATCCGTCCGCCGATCCAGCGTGTCTCCACGGCATTGCTCGGGCGACATGAATGCCGGGGTCCCCAGCAGCGTGCCCGCCTGGGTCTTGTGGACCGCGTCGGGCGCTTCGGTCCGCGCCAGCCCAAAATCCGCCACCTTCACGTGCCCCTGGGCAGTGAGCAGAAGATTGGCCGGCTTGATGTCCCGATGGATCAGCCCATGATCGTGCGCCGCCGCCAACGCCCGGCAGGCCTCGCCGGCGATTCGCGTGGCCGCCCGCCAGCCCGGCGCACCCTTGCGCTTCAGATAATCCGCCACGCTTCCCCCGGCGACCAGCTCCATCACAATCGCATAGGTTCCATCAAACTCCACGACTTCATGGACGGTCACGACATTGGGATGATTCAATTTCCCCGCCGCCTGCGCTTCGGCCAAAAACCGCTGCAGCGCCGCCGAGTCGCGGCCCATTTCCGGCGGCAACACCTTGATCGCCACCTGCCGCTGGATCAGCGGATCGGTCGCCGCATAGACATTGCCCATCCCCCCGCGTCCCAGGACGGCGGTAAGTCGATACTTGCCCAGCATCGACCCCAGCGGCACATCGCGGTGCGGCCGCATGGCGGTCGGAGCGCGCGAAGGATCCACAAATTCCGCGGTCGCCTGCACCGACGGTTTCCCGGGCTTTTGCGGCTCCTTCGCCATGGAAAAAAGAATACCCCCGGGCGCGTGGGTTTGAAACCCCGCCCCACCCACGGAGCCGGGCCGAGCCGGCCCGCCCCAGCGCAAAAAACCGGCCCACGCTGGTGGTTAGCATGGGCCGGTATCGGTTGGAATGCAGAAATATCTGCTGTTACAACTTGTGGACTGGATCAGTCGGTAACGCCAAAGGGATTCCAAATCATCGTGGCGCGATTCGCATTGCCATTGCCGCTGTTAGCCTCCTGACATTCCCCCGGTGGAATTTGCACATCCTCCCAACTGTACCAACTGACGTGGCCGTCGGCGAAAAGGATATTCCCGCCGCCGTTGTGCCGCGCGGCGAAGCGCTTCCAGTTGGCCTTAAGCTGGGCGATACCGGAGTTATAGCCCCAGGACTTCACGTGTTTGGCAAATGAGGGATACTGCGCCGCCCACCGTTGCACACCCGGATCGCGATACTCACCGGAATAGGAAATCTTCTCACACATCACCACAATGGCCGATGCGGGTCGCAACTGCGATATCTTCGCTTGGTAGTAGTAGGGCGCATTGGGCGGAGCCGTCGGCACGTCCAGAAGATTTGAGCTGTAGCAATAGTCGATATTTGCCGCAAAGAATCCCAATTGGCCGGCAGGCGTTGGCACCGGTGGAGTGACTCCATTGGACGACAGATTCAATTGACCGGTACTGTCCTCCCCATAGAACTCGAAGTAATTGCCATCCGGAGAAACCTGATCGCTTGTGTCCCCGGCTGCGATACTTGGTGATTGCGATGCGGGACAAATAAACAGATTGTTGGAGCCAGCGACCGGCAGGGGCTTTTTCCCGTTCTGCGCGTCCAGCATCAATTGGTAATATGACTCGCCGCCGACATACGTCGGTATCGCGTTGAAATAAAGACTCATGTCATTGATGCCGGCCGGCCATGCATAGTGGGGGATCATCCCTGAAGTTGGCCCGAAAGGCTGGGCGGCGCCGCCTTCCTCGGCAGCGGTTTGGCCATCCGGTGGTTTGTTGGGGATCGAGCCGTTGTTGGCGTCACAATACATCTGCCATCCCAAGCCCCATTGCCGCATGTTGCTCATGCATTGCGTGAGCTGCGATTCTGCCCTGGCCTTAGTCAGGGCCGGCAGCAGGATGCCGATCAGCAGCGCGATAATCCCAATGACCACCAGCAGTTCGACCAGGGTGAAACCGCAGGGCGCCACGCGTCCCTTTTTCATGGATGCCTCCCATTCAGTAAGGAGCGTATTCTGGGAAACGCGTGAAAGGGGAGTGTTAGCGAGATATTGGCTTTTGATTAACCCTCCCAAATCCTTGGCGCCCCTCTCGTTCCGTGGGGATTAAACGTCATTTTGCTCGCGGACATCACTGCCAACTAATTGATTATGAAGCCCCGCATACGCCTGTTTGCGTGTACCATGGCGTCCAGTTACCAGCGGTTATGCCTTGCCTCCTGATCATCTTCGCGGTCTTTTTTCCCCGATTCATAATGATCGTCATCGCGATCTTCACCAATTGGTTCAGCGCGGCATTCCAGACGGCCCTTTGGCCGTTCCTCGGTTTCCTGTTTATGCCTTACACGACGCTGGCCTATATGGCGGCAATGCTGAATAACCACCACAACGCCAACGGGGGATGGTTGGCGCTGATCATCATAGCCGCGGTGGTCGACCTGGGCGGCCAAGGCGGTTCCGCCCGGGCAGGGCGCCGTCGCTGAGCCCGATAATTCTTTGCATCACCTCAAGAGCCAGGACAAATTGTCCGCTTAGTCCTTCTATATTGTCGTTGTAAAGTTCGCTTCGAATTTAAATCCCGTTAAAAGGGCAGCCTGTGCGGGTGCGGAGGACTGGTATTTGGTTTGCTCTAACTCCCTATCGCAATATCGCATAGAAAGGGAACACACATGTTCTTAAGCCGATACACAGCTTTGCTCGCCGCCCCCGCGCTGCTCCTGGCCGTTGCCTGCCAGAGCACGACCAGCGAGCAACAGCCCAACCAGAAGCTGGCGGCGTATGCCGCCTCGGTCAGCTTCCCGGGCAATACCCACGCTGAAGATTCCACCAATGTTGGCGCCGTTATCGAGCCAGGGTCCAAGAACGTTCGTATTTACAATTTCGGCCAAAACGAATTGGATGGATCGGAAGTCTGGCTCAATAGCACCTTTGTTTACAAAGTGGATTCACTTCCCGGCAAAGGCGTGGTGAGCCTCCGCCTGGCTGACTTCTACGACCACGACGGTCACTCGTTTGCCGATACCACTGCCACGGTCAGCGAAGTGCAGGTTCACGCCGGCGACCACGTGTGGAAGCTGCTTGGCCCGATCAATCAATAGCTTCCCGCTTCATTGCCTTGCATAACGCGGTTCTCACGTAGCCCCGGATGTACATCAAGATGTACATCCGGGGCTTTGTTATGACGCAATAAAATCAGGAAGGCGTTTTTGTTGCAGCGATGAGTCCCTTGAGCTTCTCGATTGTTGCCGAATTGTTTGAATCGGCCGCGATGACCGTGCCATAACGATCGACAACAACCAGCGAGGGCGCGGCGTAGTCGCCCCAGCACAAATTGCCGTACCCGTAAAGATTCGGACACTTCTTCTTCGCCGACGGCGGAACCGCGATCCAGTTCATTCCCAAATCTTTCATGTATTTGATCATGTCCGCGTCATAATTCTGGCTCTTGTGGTCGGCCGGCTGCATGTCTTCCTGACTCACCATCACGATAGTCAATTCGGGATGCTGGGCCGCGAATTGTTTTTGGAACGCGATCAGTTGCGGCGCGAACTGCCGGCACGGTCCGCACCAACTGGCGCTAAAATACAGCGCAAAATATTTCACCCCCTTATCAGGGCATTGCACCGCTTTGCCGTCGGAATCAATCGTATTCCCCTTGAGTTGCGCCAATATTCGGCTGGGGCGCGAGTCCCGGGGAGATCCGGCCAGCTCACGAGCGCGCGAATAAAGATCCGTCAAATCATATGGCGCCCAATTCAGCGTCTGCTCGCCTATCGAAAACTCGACATTGTCCGCAGCCCCCTGGTGAAAGTGCAGAAAATTCACTTCCGTTCCCGCCGGCAGCGAAACGCCGTTTGAAAAAGAGATAACGTTCTTCAACTTCAAGGTCAGCGGCCACATGCTGGCGTCGCTTTGTATGACTGAGAGGTTTAGATGCCGCTGATCAGAATTCAGTTTACCCCACACCGCATTGGCCGCGGCCACAACGTCGGAATCATCCGGGCTGATCCCAAAGTTGGTTGCCCCAGTGTCAGTACCGACCTGCACTCCGCTTGAATCGATCGAGAGCAGTTTCATTTGCTGTCCCGCTTTCAAGGAGGAGCCGTCGGTGAACTGCAGCGTGTTCTTCATCGTCACCTGATCGGGCCACCGCTCGGGATGACCGACCAGGTCGGGGAAAGCCAAGACCGCTGGTGACGCGCTGTCTATATCGGCGCGCACCACTTGGGCAACCAGCAAAATAAGCGCCACCAACGCCAAAGTTAAATGTCGCATGAAACGTTCCTTCCCGAGAAATTAGAACACTCGCAATTGCTGATTGCAAAAAAATGTTCGCATTGCGGAACTTCCGGCGAGGTCGCACGTCTGAGCAAAAAGAATCACAATTTCGTTTACCAGATGGAGGATAATGTATGTTCAGGCATCTGGCTGGCGCATTTTGCGTCGTTTGCGTCGTTTGCGTCGTTTGCATTTTGTCCGGTTGGGCGTTCGCCGGTGATCCGCCCGCCACCCGCCCGCAAAACAACACCGCGCAGGTCAATGAAGGCCTGGCCTGGCTGGCCAAAACGCAGCTCAAAAACGGGGCATGGGGGCAGGGTGACGAATCTTCGCAAATGGGCAACGGCCTGGTGAACATCCGCGGCACACCCAACGTCGCCGACACCTGCATGGCGATGATGGCCCTCTATCACGCCGGCAGCTCCCCCACCACCGGGCAATACCGGGACAACATCGCTTCGGCGGTGAATTTCGTCTGCGGCCAGATCGAGGCGGCCGATGATCAGTCCCTCTCCATCACAAGCCTCAGCGGTACCAGAACGCAATTGAAGCTGGGGCAATTTATCGACACCTTCATGGCCGCCCAGGCCCTGGCGGAATTGAAAGGAAAAATGGAGGATCCCCAGGCCAACCAGCGCGTTGAAGTCGCCCTCAAAAAAGTCCTGCACAAGATGGAGATCAACCAGAAGAGCAATGGCCAATGGACCGGCGGCGGCTGGGCCCCCGCGCTGGCCCAGGCCCAGGCCGCCAAGGCCGCCAATATTGCCGTCCAGAACGGCGCCGTGTTCGATGAGATAAAGCGCCAAAATGCCCAGGAATTCGCCCGCGCCGACATCCGCGCCAGCGCCGGAGGCATCAGCGGAGGTGGCGGCGCCACAGACGGAAAATTCACAGGCGACGTAACCACCGCCGCCGGCGCCGCCATCAGCGGGGTCGGCGGTGGAAACGCCGGGGTGCCCCTCTATTCCGCCGCCGGCGACCTCGCCGCCATGCAGGCGTCGGCCAATTCCAACACCCAGATGCGCGACCAGCTGGAAGCCGCCGCCAAGTCCCCCACCACCGCCCCCGCGCAGCGCGAGGTCGCTCTCAGGAAAATCAAGGACATCGATGACAACGCCAAGGATCTGGCCGACGCCCAGCAACTCGTCGTGCAGCGCATGACCGATCCCAAATTCGCCAACGGCTTCGGCTCCAACGGCGGTGAGGAATTTCTCAGTTATTTGAACATCGGCGAAAGCCTCTTCCAGAAAGGCGGCAACGACTGGAAAACCTGGAACGATTCCATGACCGCCAATCTCGATCGCATCCAGAACGACGACGGCACTTGGTCCGGCGACCATTGCATCACCGGCCGCACCTTCTGCACCGCCGCGGCGATCCAGGTTCTCTGCATCGATCGCGCCCCAACGACGACCGCCCAGGCCAGCAGGTAAGATGGTCGACCAGGCTGCCGTTTAGCGGCCGGGCTTGCCCGGCGCTTGGCGAGCGCGCACACTCTGAAAAAGCAAAAGAGTTTTCAACATCCAATTCCCCCGCCTCATTCTCCTATCCATCATCAATCTGTCAGCCGCGTGCGCCCCAACGACCCGGGATGATCTGCCCGCACAAATTGATTCCTCCATCGCCCGCGCCCGCTCGTTTCTGGTTTGCCGCCAATCCCCCGACGGCGCCTGGCGATCGCATGTCTACGGCTTCTTCAAAGACGGCCCAAGCCTGAGCGGCCACGTCGCCGCCAACGTCGCCGACCCCGCCGCCGCCACGCGAGCCGCCGACTATCTGGCCGGCCTCGCCAACCAAAACGGCAAACCGCTCGCCGACCTCCCCTTGATATATCCCGTTTACACCTCCGCCGATGCCGTGCGCCTGTTATCCGCGCCGCACTACCGCGCCGCCCACGATGCCTGGCGACAATTTCTTCTTCGCCAGCAACTGACTGAATCACTGGGATGGGCCCAATCCGATCTCGAATACGGCGGCTGGAGCTACGCCCTTGGCCCCCCCGCCAAGCCCCCGCCCGGCCAAGCCCGCGGACCCTGGGATTGGTCCAACCTCTCGGCCACACGGTACGCATTGGATGCCCTGCGCGCCGACGGCCTTGCCGCTTCCGATCCGCTGTGCGCCAAAGCCCTGGTGTTTATCCATCGTTGCCAGAACGCCGACGGCGGTTTCTTCTTCTCCTGCGCCGACGAGATCCACAACAAAGCCGGCCTGTCCGGCCGCGATGCCGCGGGCCACGCGCGCTTCAACTCCTACGGCAGCGCAACAGTTGATGGCTACGCCGCCCTGCGCCTGTGCGGATTGCAAGAATCCGAAGCGCCTCTCCAGAACGCCGCCGCCTGGCTGGCCGCCCACCCGGAAGTCGATCACAATCCCGGCTTCTTCGACCCCTCCCATCAGGACATCCGCGACGCCACCTACTATTACTATTGCCGCGGCCTGGCCTGGTTCTGCGAAGATGCTCACCAACCCCTGCTTGCCCATCGCCTGGCCGCCGCTTTGATCGCCCGCCAACGTCCCGACGGCTCATGGTCCAACCCCTCCACCGACGCCAAGGAAGACGACCCCCTGGTCGCCACGCCCCTGGCCCTGCGCGCCCTCCTGGACTGCCGCCGCGCGCTCGAATAGGCGAAATTCATTACACACAATTGCAGAATGCTGTCACGAATTTCAACTGGCCAGCCAGCGGACCGCCTGACCGCGACGCCCGTCATATACGAGCCAAAGCCGCCGGCTGGAACGAAAGCTGTAACCGATAAAAATCTTCTACGTATGATTCCCCGCTCTACGAGCTTCCTGCTCGCTCCGTTTCCATCGAAACCTGGGCGCCCTTGATGGTGAGCCGCGCCGGATGGCCAAACCAGCCGTGAAACCCATTGGAATGCATTTTTTCCAGAACTTCCGTCACTTCACGCATGCTTCCATCCGATTGGACCCAGCCCAGCTTCACATCAGGGAAATCGACGGCGCAGTTTTCACATTTCTTTTGCTGGTCGAAACGAATCGGACACCAGAAGGATTCCACGTTGCGCAGCATTTCGGTTCCCAGCGACCAGATGCCGGTCATCCAGTCGCAATACAGGCACCAGATCAAATCATGCCCGACCAGTCCACTGAACTTGTGCCGCGACACGTTCACCCATTCGCCTTGATTGTATTTTGGAAATCGAACCAGCCGGCGCAGCGGCGGATACACGACGATTTCCGCCATGCGCACCAGCCAGAGCATGGGCGTCACGCTCGCCGTCAGCCACAGGGCCATGTGGTTCCTCCACCTTCCGTTGATGCGATTCACAACTTTCACGATCCGAGGCCCGCGCACGGCTCGGCGGTGTTTCCATTCATGAATAATGATCCAGATGTTGACGCTGAGAATTTGCCCCGCCAAAGCTCCCACCAAGCCGGCCCAACCGAGGATCGCAGCGCCCGCGATCAGCGGAAGCACCGTGAAGTAAGTCACCACCCAATCCAAGGCGGGCGCGCGACACAACGCCGCCGAAACCAACGCCCCCGGCCCCCCGAGCCGGCCGACCAGATGCAACACGCCCGCTGCCAGAAGCAGGGCAACGGTTACAACCCCCGCCGCCGCCAGGAAATGGTTTAGGAAATGCATGAAGGAAAATATAGGCACGCGCCATATTAAATAAAGGGTTGGCGATTCGTGTCACGTTTAGCTTAGCCCTTTATCGGCCCGGCCCTACCCTGGCTTGCGCGACCCTCAGCGTGCGCACTCAATGATGCAATCGCCCGGCAACTTCGAATCGTCCAGCGGAGCCCTTTTAACCATCCTACACAGCTCCGCTTGTCCGATCTGATGTCCTCCAACGACTGGACCCGCGTTGCAGATGGCGGTCAGACGCCGGACCGCCAATAGCATTCAGTTCTCTTCGCGCTTCTTGCCCAAGCCGTGCTTGTCGTAATCGGTAATTGAAATGCCGATGGGAAACTCCAATTTGAAGAAAGCATCGGGGTGCTTTTCGTTCGCGCCCACTCTGGTTGCCACAAATATGCTCCAGGCAACAGGCGTTCCTCGCTGCTCCCAATACATCTCCGCACTTGATGGATAGAAGATGCCCGGCAGCGGTTCGACTAATTGGTCGATGCGGCGGGTGATTCGTCGCACTTCCACGCCTTTGATGGAGATGATATCTCTCCGCGCCACAAGCCCGTAGCCTCGATGCGCGTCGAACCAGAAAGCTTCTTTTCGTGAAACACCGTCATCCGGCATCTCAACAGCCAACTCGGTCGCTTCCATTCCGCTTTGCAACTTCACATGGCGGGCAGAAAGTTTCATCTGTGATAGCGTCGTCGGATCCAGGGGGTAACGGTCCATGGTCGTTCGCGGGCCTCTGCTGTCCTGGGCAGTTTCAAG
>Ga0182024_10018185_pt1 | contig 13116 bp, 13 predicted proteins | sample P32metaG_FD_120480 | JGI IMG/M metagenome (GOLD analysis project Ga0182024, IMG submission 120480) | Permafrost microbial communities from Stordalen Mire, Sweden - P3-2 metaG (Illumina Assembly) | ecosystem: Environmental > Terrestrial > Soil > Wetlands > Permafrost | place: Sweden: Stordalen...
ACTCACGCGTGAACTTGCGTCGAGACAATCCCATCTTCCGTTCCTCCATTCGCTGGGTATTGTCTCTTAACTGGTTGTCTCAAAAATGGGGACAAGTCCACATCGTCCCTTGTTTCCCAACCGGACCTCCTCCACTCTCTTTTGGTCGGGGTACTTCTAGATGGCGCGATTCGTGGGCTAAACGTTTGCTTGGGAGCGTAGTATACTTCCGCCGCAAGATCGCGCTATTCCCGGAGAAGGCTCATGCGACCGATTGGAATCACGGTGCTCATTGTCGTTTCGCTGGTTTTGTTCCCGAGCACGGGAGCGAGAATGTCGGCGCAGCAAGCCCCAGTGGGAGCGCAAGGGGCTGCGCTCTACAACAAAGCGAAGCAGAAACTCCGTGAGGGTAAGCGGCTTGTGGGCGCGACGATCTTTTCTCCCGATCCGAATATGTACTGCGCCATGGCCAATGCCGGATATGATTTCCTGTGGATCGAGATGCAGCACAGCCCGCTCACGTATGAAGATGTAGCGAAAATGATCTGGGCTTGCAGAGGCGCTCCGGCAGTTCCTTTTCTGCGCGTCCCCGACGCGACCGAGAGCGATATTCAGAAGGCGACGGACATCGGCGCTTTGGGCATCATCGTGCCGACCGTCGACACGGTGGAAAAAGCTCAGAATGCCGTCAAGTGGGCCAAGTATCCGCCGCAGGGCCGCCGCAGCATGGGCAATGGCCAGTATGGATCGTTATATGGCCCCGACTACCGCCAGACGGCAAACGACAACATGGTGGTGGTGATCATGATTGAAACGCCCATTGGCGTCGAAAACGCGGAGAAGATTGCGTCTGTTCCGGGCATCGACGTGATTTTCGCAGCCAGCACGGATTTGGGTAATTTTTCGGGAACCAAACAGGGCGACAAAGAATACGAAGCGATGGTCACCAGAATCCACGACGTGGTTCTGCGACACGGAATCAGGCTGGGCGGCCCGCAAGCGTGGGAGAATCGCGCGGGGTTTTCGTTTTTTCAGGGTCCTGGCGAGGCTCAGCTCATACAGCTTGGGGCGAAGGTGAATCTCGCACCGCCTGCCGCCACGGACGGTGGACATAACCCATAAAGCAGCACGGAGGAATTATGAATAATCGATTGATAGGTGTGTGCGCAATGGCTGCGGGTGTCCTGGCGGTGTACTTCGGGGTCACAACGCTGCCCTTCCGGCAGGCTATGGCTCAATCCACACAGCATCCTGCGGGACTTCGCGTAATGGCTTCCGACGGCGTAAAACCGGCGGTGAACGCCCTGCTGCCGGGAATTGAGCGCTCGACGGGCCTGCACATTGCGACGGAGTTCAATGCGTCGAAGACGCTGACGCAGGAAATAGTGGACGGGAAGGCCTTCGACGTTGCGATTCTGACCTCTGAAAACATTGAAACACTTATCCAGAAGGGAAAGATCGTGCCGGACACACGGGCCGAGGTCGCCCGCGCCGGAATCGGCGTGGGTATTCGTGAAGGGGCCCCCAAGCCGGACGTCAGTTCGGAGGAAACTTTCAAGCAGGCTCTGCTGAAGGCGAAAGCCATTACGTTTAATCCAAGCGGCGCGAGCGCGGCTTATTTCAAGAAGGTCGTCGAGCAAATGGGAATCGCGGACAAGGTTTCGCCGAAGTTCATTCTCGATGCAGCGCCGGGGCGGCCACAAATGATTGTTGCCGAGGGAAAAGCGGACATCGTCATCACGCTGATCCCCGAGATTCTGGACTCCAAGGGAATAACGCTGGCCGGACCGTTCCCGGAAAAATTGCAGACCTATTTTAACTTTTCGGCGGGAGTCTCGCCAAGTTCGCACAATCCGGAAAAGGCGGAAGCGCTGATCAAGGATATGCTCGGACCGTCGGCGGCAGCCACGCTAAAAGCTGTAGGAATGGAGCAGCGCTGAGAAGGTAAGACTAGGCGTGATCGCCGTGAGCGGATCGCGATCTTTCGGCCGGTATGTAATAAACCAAAATCCTTAGTTGCCCCCGGTTATTCGTCCTTGATAAGTGGAAGATCCACAAGCACGGTAGTTCCCTCCGCAAGATCGACGGGTTCGTCCGGCACGAAAACTCCTCGCACGTAGCGCGCCCGAACGCGGCCATGCGTTTGCGCGGCATCTTGCGGTCGTCTGGGCGCCGCGGACGAATGGTCGGACGGGGGCGTGCGCAAAGGGGACGCCTCCGGACGAGTTGCCGAAGCGGTGGGGGGATTTGCGGTTTTCTGAGCTGCCGAGGAAAAATCGCCGGAATCGAGCGCGTGGTTAGCCAGAGCATCCGCATCGCGGTTCAGTTCGCGCCGCACATGCTCGATCGTGAAATAGGCGATCTGGCGGGCTAGTTTCGAGGCGCGCTCGAAAAGCGGTTTGAGATCGGCGCTTTTCACTTTGTAGCGGCCTTGCATTTGCCGCACCAGCAATTCGGAGTCGCTGCGAATGCGAAGAGCGGAGATGCCGTGGGTTACGGCGTAGTCGAGAGCCGTAAGCAGCGCGTAATATTCGGCGACGTTGTTCGTCTCGCGGCCCAGTTTCTTGGCAAGCTCGAGGATCACTTTGCCGCTGGAATCGCGGATGACGACGGCGTAGGATGCTGGCCCAGGGTTGCCGCGCGATGCGCCGTCAATGTTCGCGATGTGGATGCCCGCCGGTGGATTTGAGGACGCTTCCGAATCGGAGAAGAGTCGAGCGGTATCTGGCGGATGCAATTTCCCGGTGCGCGTCATTCCGTTTGGTATTAAGGCAGCTCCCGCCTGCAACTGAAATAAATATCACGAGTGTTTTTCATGAAAAGAAGCTTCCCCCGTGCGCCGTCTCACGACTTCTTGATGAGAGGGATTTTTCTCCAAGGGCTGTAAAACCCATCCATGCAAAAACCGCAAGGATGGGGGCCACCCGCAAATTCTCTCTGCCCTCGCCTAATCGGTCCGGCAGACGCCGGAGCTAGTGCGCCAACGACCCAAGAGAAATACCCGGAACTTGCGGGACGCGACTCTAGCAGGAGCTAGGTGAAGAGGCATCGTTGATCCCCTGCGCAGCAGAACCCTGGCCAACACCTTCCGACGGATCGATGTAATAAAGGATGCGCGTGCAAGTTTCGCAGTGGAACATTTCCTCGCTCGCTCGCCGGTTCATCTCCTGGAACACGTGCGGGCGCACGCGCATGCCGCAGGCGCCGCACTTTTCCTCGCGAACTTCCGCCAGCGCGACACCGTTATGTTTCCTCGCAATGCGTTCGTAATGGTCGAGCAGGTTCTCGGAGATCGCCGCAACCACGCGAGCGCGTTCATCGGTGAGGCGCGCAAGATCTTTTTCGGCTTCAGCCTTCTCCGCTTCGATTTTCGCCCGTTCCCGCCGAACCGCCTCTTCAATTTCCTTGAGGCACTTTTCAGAACCTTTGATGCGGCGGTCATATTCCTCGCCGGAAACCATTTGCTCGAGCAAGCGATCTTCCGCTTTCGCGATTTCATCTTCCGCCATCTGCACTTCGTGCTGCAGCGCCTTGTAAGCCTCGTTCGTCTTGACTTGAGACATTTGGTCGTGATATTTGCGAACTCGTTCCTTTAATTGTTCGACGTCCAGTTCGTACTTCTTGCGGTCCTTGAACGAAGCAAGTTGCGCGGCCTTGCTTTGATCGAGTTCCGTCCTGCCTCCCGCCAAACGCGCATCCGCGTCGGCGAGTTTCTTCGGGAACTTGGCGAGACGTTCACGGACGCCGGCAAGCTGCACGTCTACTTTTTGCAGTTCGAGCAAATCCTGAAGCACTTTGAGCACGGCAGGGCCATTCTAGCACAGTGCCCTCGGAGGCATTGATCCCGCTTGACGCTCATTACGAGCCACATTTTTGAAGATGACGGACGAGGTTCCAAGGAGAATGCGGATACCGAGGAGAACTGCTGATGCGGCCTCCACGAATTCACCGGCTCGGAAGATGCAGGCCGGAAGCTGGGCTACGGCGCGGGCTGGACTTCCATCGTATCGTCAACCGCGTAATTCGCGCAGCCGGGACTTGCCGCGGCAGGGCAGCGAGCAACGACGTGAAAGCTGGTCGCCGCCGTTTCAACTTCGTACGTGTAACCGTCGCGTCCAGGCTTCGCCAAAGCCATGGCGCCGCTCGAAACAAGTTCGCTCATGGAACCATACGATCCGTGCTGAGCTTGATAAAGGCGCTCGGCCTGCGCGATTGCCAGGAGATCGTTCTTGACGCCGACAACATCGATCGTGCGCGTGGGCGCGCCCGCCTCCGCGCCGGAGGCTTGCAGTTGCGAAAAATAGCTCTTGTAGATGACCAGGGCGATAGCGACCACGATCACAAGTGAAATGATGCTTCCGATGCCTTTCATATGCGCCTCACTCTGTTGCGGCAGAACTCCCAAGCAAAAAGTCCGCTCGGTTCAGGAGCGATAGAATTCTTTCAGACGATCTCCTTCCGCCAGTTTAGCGGAGATATCGGCCCGGCCAGCGTTACTGGGCGTGTGCGTGCGCTCTCGGTAAACGCCCGCATTGGGGGCCTCGGTAGACATCTCACCGACACGGGTATTTGTTCGGGCATCCGCCGTTGTCAGCGGGTTTCAGTAAATTCCGGGGAAAAAGCGAGGAGTGCGCGAGGCATAAGCGTCATATTCGGCGCCGAACAGCTTGCGAAGATGCCCTTCTTCCAACTCAACGCGCTTTAAATTCACGCACACCCATCCGACCGCGATCGCCCAAGCGAGGACGCTCGCCAGCGCCAGCGAAACGGCAACACTCGAGACTATCAGAGCCGCATAGCGAGGGTGACGCACGAAGCGGTAAGGTCCATGGGTCAGTATTTTTCGGCCGGACAGGTTGTGAAACTGGCGAGAGAGATATGCATCGGTCCAAACAAGCCATACGGTCGTGAAAGCACACATCCCTAACCCAATCGCCTTAAGCGCGGGTTGCTCGAGGAAGGGAACCAAGTGCCAGTGGCCATAATCCAGAAAGACACCCAACTCCGCAACGGCGAAGACGGCAATCCATAAGAACATCAGCGGGTCGAACACCTCGCCGGAAGCCTCTCGCATCACCTCGGGGGATTGAAAAATTGCGCGGTGAAAATGAATCGTCCCGATACTCCAAACGACGAAGAGAACGACGACACCGCCGGAGAAAATATCCACGCGAGCCAAAGGCTGCGCGGAGTGCCACTGCCACAGGCAGGCTATGGCGGCCGCCAGATAAACGACAATAATCAGGACCGCGCCCCATACGCCATTGGGAGCAGATCGAGGTTTGGCGCGCCCCGACAGAATCGAGAGAGATAATTCCGCCGTGTTCCGCCGTGTTAGATCCTGGACGACTGTCGAATCGTCGTGCATCATTGCCGACGGCATGCTATTTCCAACAGGTGTCCGGCGTCAATCACTGAATGTAATTTTCTTGTTCCCTCGGCAATAACAAGCAACAACGCGGGCGAAGCCGAAATCATCGAAACAAGGTTCAATACCGTCATTCTCGTTTCAGCGAAGGGGAGTTAGCTATATAATTCGGCGGCGTAGCGTCTGTTTATTGGCAGAAGCTTGACACCACGAAGCGCCTCGCGAACGGTAACGCACGGACTGCACTGGGCATTGCCGAATTCAAGATCGCGAATTCGAACACAAGCAGCTTAGGAGATCGAATGACAAAAAAGATTTTATCTGCAGCGCTAGCTGTGATTTTCAGCGTCATTTCGGTAGCCGCCGAGCCAACCACTTGGCAAATCGATACCGAGCATTCCGGCGTTTACTTCGTCGTCCGGCATTTGGGCATCATCAATGTCCACGCCAGCTTTAACAAAATGGCTGGAACGGTGCATCTGGACGAACAGAACCTCGCCAAGTCTGACGTGAATGCCACAGTCGACGTAGGTTCCGTGTATACGGGCGTTGACGCGCGCGATAAGCATTTGCTGACATCCGATTTCTTCGATTACGCCAAATATCCGTCGATGACCTTTCAATCGACAAAGATAACCAAGACCGGCGAAACAACCGCCAAAATGACTGGGAACTTGACCATTCACGGCATCACCAAGGAAGTGACGTTCGACGTGACCGGGCTTTCCGCGCCGATTACGGCATTGAAGGCCACTCGCCGGGGCATATCGGCGAACACGACGATAAACCGCAACGATTTTGGCATCAGCAGCGATATGACCGTGGGCGACCAGGTCAGCATTGACCTTGAAATTGATATGGTTAAGAAATAGTCAGGCCTCAACGTCGATGCACGTCGCTGAGCGTTCTCTCGGCGTTGCCGTCAGCAGATCCTAATGCGAGGAGTTCGGCGAGTCGAATGCCCATCTCCGCGGAAGCCGTCGTAAGGATTGAATCTTCAACGTGCAAAGGACATGAAAGAAACTACTGAAATTCTCGGCAAGCCGCCTGTCGGCGGGATGGACCTGTGCCGGCGATGCGGACACCCCCAATGGGAACACAACGTGGACATCTTTGTGGACGGGAAAATTGTGAGGCCCAAGAGCGAAAGGAGACAGGACGATATCTGCCTGCACGAAGGATCGCTGCTTTGCTGTATCGCTAACTGCCGTAAGTTCGAATAAAAACGCGCGATGGTAATGGATCGAGGCACGGACCAGGAGACGCGCTGGCAGGTGTGGTAACGAGCGGTAGGCGCTTCCAAAGAGACAAATTGCACACAGTGGGGAGGCCCGTCTTTCCGGATATTGTCGAGCCCTTCGGCAGATTCTCGAACACGCGCCCATCCGGGGCGCCGTTGTGATGCGACAGTGCGCGTTAGTATTTATTTATAATGTGTTCGGTTTCTCTTTCTTCACAGATAGGCTGCTCGTAGATCATTGCCTTGGTAAGAACCGACGTTTCCGGAGTCATTATCCATGGCTTCGTTAGAACGTTCGGATCCTCCACCGTGGCTTCCCAGAGGAGGGTGTCCCCCTTGCGGGTGTAGCGCTCGACCACGTGAAGTGCATCGCTATGAAAGTACCCGGTGCCCTCATCGTTTCCAGCCAGCCACGTATCGTCGTTGAAGTGGGTCACATCGACAACCAGCGTGTCTCCCTCCCACCGGCCTATCGAGTCACCGAAGTAGGAAGGATCCACGTCGGTGCGATGCGACCGGCCATCGGTAGGCACGAGGCGAAAAGTCCCCGGTTGATTTCCCGTGCCGGCGTCTCTCTGATAAAAAATCACGGTGAGCTTAGGTGTCTGGACGATCTGTGCCGGTGAGCCGGAGCGTGGCACCCCGAGAGGTTTGCAGTGGAATGCGGGATCATTATGAGCTTCGTCGGAAGCTAATTCCGTCACCTTTGCCAACAACTCGGGCTTGTACGGAGGAGGATTCGGATCCTCGCGTCGCCGAAACTGTGCTGCGGGAGCCACATCGGTTCTGGGCGTTGCGCCACCGTTAGCGGGAGGAACGTCGATATAGAAGTTGCCGTTGGCATCCTGATGGGCGCTTTTATCCCACTCCGGATAGTCCCATGACCCATTCAAATCCGGATGACCATCGGCTAAGCGGGGCGTGGGTTTTGCCTCCGCCGCCTTGATCTGCGCCTGTGCCTCGGAACGCGGCGCGCGATTGATTGCCGCATTTTGCGCGACAATGGGTAGTGGAGCCATACACGAGACAACAATTACCGCTGCAGTTATGCCGTAGCTGAATTTCATTGCAAATTTCCTCTTCCCCCGATGCCCGCGAGGATCATCCGGCTCTCTGAACCGATATGCTCGAATACTGATCCTTTTGGTCGGACGGTCGATCTATTATCTCGATGGAGGCCTTCCGTTATCAAACGCGATTTTGCGGCCGCTTGATAGAGTCATTTCCTTCAGATACCCGAACGCCTGCGTTCCATCTTTGGCGCGGTAGCAGACCACGGTAACTGGATCCCCGAGTTTAAACAAATCTCTCGTGATCCCGGCGCGATGGAAAAAGCCTGTCGGATAGGTTTCCAGGCTCCATTTCCTCACGTTGCCGCTGTCGTCCTTCACATCCATGTAAAAGTAAATGTGAGGGTTAATCCAATCGATCTTTGTGAATACGCCTTGGAGTGTTACCGTGTCGCGTGTATCAAACTCAGCCGCAATCGTGTGGTGCGCCAGAGTGGGAATTGCTGTCACCAGCAATGCGAAACCGGCCAGCAGAATCCCGTGAAAGCTGTGCTTCATGACTTTCCTCCATAGGCTCGCAAAGTGATTTGTAAAGATTTTGTGATGCAGAAAACTGTCTACTAGTAATAGACGTTGAAGGCCGACAAAAGGTTACCGGAAGTGATACGATCCACCTAAAGGCGGTAAACTTTTGTTGGTGACATGCGTCTAAGGAGCAGCGGGGTAGTTCTTACGCATTTCTTATGCAAACCGCCTCCCGAGTGATAACACGAGTGACGGGGGCTGTTTTGACACCACGCTGGTGGCCGGGATACTTGAAGTTACGGCTTTCATCGTTCCGCACGCAGTGATCCCGGGCGTTGGAGCAATCGAGCATGAATAAGTGGATGCGAATAGGCCTGGCAACACTCGTCACGATTGCGCTTCCCGCTCTTCTTGGCGCGCAGCAGGATTCCTCTCAAGTTCGACCGGCCAAACTCGAGTTTACGAGTCACACGCTGACAAACGGACTAAAGGTCATATTGCTCGAGAATCACGCCGTGCCGGTGATCAACCTGCAGATGTGGTATCACGTCGGCTCGAAGGACGAGCAACCGGGGCACACGGGCTTCGCTCATCTTTTCGAACACTTGATGTTCAAGGGTTCCGCGCATGTGGGAGTGGACGAGCACTCGCGGATCATCGAAGCAGTCGGCGGGTTTGACAATGCGGAAACGAACGACGACACGACGAATTTTTTTGAAACGTTTCCGAGCAACAATCTCGAACGCGTCCTCTGGCTCGAGGCCGACCGGATGGGCAGCCTGAACGTCGATGAAGCCAATTTTAAATCGGAGCGCCAGGTAGTCGAAGAAGAACGGCGTGTGCGCGTCGACAATGAGCCCTACGGATCGCTGGAAGAAGACCTTCGCGCCGCGGCTTTCACGGTTCACGGGTATCACCACACACCCATCGGCAGCATTGAAGATTTGGACAAGGCGACCGTGGAGGATGTTCGGGCTTTCTTCAACACCTATTACAAGCCCAATAACGCAACCCTGGTTCTCGTGGGGGATTTTAATTCTCAGCAGGCGCTCGGGTGGACGAAGAAATATTTCGAGGGCATCCCCGCCTCGGCTAAACCGATTCCGAGGCGCGACACGCCCGAACCTCCGCAGACTCAGGAACGCACGGTGGAAAAATCCTATTCCAATACTCCGCTGCCGGCCGTCGTGATCGGCTACAAGATCCCAGCCAACTACACGCCCGATTCTTACCCGCTCGATCTGGCCTCGAACATTCTGGCCGGAGGTGAAAGCAGCCGCCTCTATCGGACGCTCGTATACAAAGATCAGATTGCCGTTCAGTCAGCCGGGTTTGGCAACTTCACCGAGGATCCCAACCTATTCTGGGCTTACGCGATCATGAACCAAGGCCACAATGCAGATGAGGGGCAGAAGGCGCTTATCGCGGTGCTCGACGAGCTGAAAGAGCAGCCAGTGGATGCAAAAGAATTGCAAAAGGCAAAGAACCAGGAGATCTCAGGATACATATTGGGTCGCGACACCGACGAAAAAAAAGCAGTTGCACTGGCCTCGGCCGCGGTGATCGGCAAGAATCCCGATCTCGTTAACGTAGAACTTGACCGGTATCTGAAAGTTACGCCCGCCGATATCGAGCGAATCGCGGACGAATATTTCGTGCCGCAGCATGCGACTGTCTTGATCGTCAAGCCCGCTCCGCCGGCCGAGCAGAATGGCGCCGAGAGCGGGCGCAATCCGGAGGGGCGGCCATGATATTCGCTTCCTGCGGAAAAATTCGACGATGGATGGGGCACGTGTATCCTCGCGGAATTTATTTAGCCATCGCGTTGATTTTCGCCGCGCAGGTTGCGGTGTCCCGGCAATCCGGCGGCTCGGCTGCCGCACCGGCCGGGGCGCAGCAGGACGAGCAACGCGGAACAGGAATCGCGCCCCCCGGCGTGAAGCTTGTTCCCGATATGCCGCCTACAGGCGCGCCCAAGGCGTTTCATTTCCCGCAGGCGGCCACCAAGACTCTGTCGAATGGCCTGCGGGTGTTCGTTGTTTCCGATAACGGCGAGCCTGCCGTCGCCGCAAGGCTGGTGATTCTTTCGGCTGGAACGATCCATGATCCCGTCGGTGCGCCCGGCGTGGCACAGATGACCGCGAATTTGCTGAACCAGGGAACCGAGAAGCGCTCGGCGCAGGAAATTGCGGAGGCGATTGATTTCATCGGCGGTTCGCTGGGAGCGGATGCAGGCAAGGATTCCACGACCGTCACCCTCGATATCGTGAAGAAGGACCTGAACACCGGTCTCGATCTGATGTCCGATGTGGTGCTGCATCCGTCATTCAGCGCCGATGAGCTGGAGCGGCAGCGCCAGCAATTGCTCTCGAATTTGACTGTGCAATATTCCGATCCTGAGTATCTTGCGTCGGGCGTTTTCAACCGCGTGGTGTATGGCGGTTCGCCGTACGGATGGCCGGCGGAAGGCACTCCCGACACCGTGAAAAAGCTTGATCGCGAACAGCTCGCGAAATTTCACCATACGAATTACGCGCCGAACCAGTCATTGCTTGGTTTCGCCGGCGACATCACGCCGGACGAAGCATTTGCGGTTGCCGACAAATATTTTGGAGCATGGCCCAAGTTGGATGTCGGCGCTTCCGCGCCGCCTTCTTCCGGAGCCGCGTCGCAAGGCCGGCACATTTGGTTGATCGACAGGCCGGACGCGGTGCAAACGCAAATTCGCGTGGGAAAGCCCGGCATCCGGCGTAATGACCCCGATTACATCCCGGTGGTGGTGATGAACCGAATCTTCGGCGGGGGTTACAACAGCCGCCTCAACACGGAGGTCCGCGTTAAGAAAGGGCTGACCTACAGCGCCTACTCCTCCTTCACTCCTCATCTGTACGCGGGAGCGTTTGCGGTCGGGACGTACACGCGGACGCAAGCAACGGTGGACGCGCTGAAGCTCGTGATGAATCTCGTCGCGCAAATGTCCACGGGCGATGTGACCGCTAAAGAGCTGGATTTCTCGCGGGATTATCTTGCGGGCGTGTATCCGATTCAGTCGGAAACGGCGGAACAAGTGGCCGACCGCGTGCTCACGGCTGCCGCTTTCGATCTTCCGGCGGATTACAACAGCTCGTATCCCGACAAAATCCGCAGCGTGACGCCGGAGCAGGTGCAGGACGTGGCGAAGCGCTACCTGGGCGCTGATGACCTCGATATCGTGCTTGCGGGCAACGTGAGCGCGTTTCGCGATGCGCTGAAAAAAGAATTTCCGAACGCGAAGTACGAGGAGATTCCGTTCAACCAGGTGGATCTGCTGAGCGCCGATCTCCGAAAACCGAAAGAATCCACCACCGAGGCTCGGCGCATTTCGTCACCCCTCTTTTCGCAGTCCCGCGAGGTGCCCGCGCAATGAAACGCGCGCGGCTATTTCACCGTCAAAATTACTTTCCCGATATTTTTCCGGCCGTGGATGTATTGGTGAGCCTCGGCAGCTTGCGCCAGCGGAAAGTTTTTCGCGATGACGGGCTTGATCGTGCCGGCCGCATAGATACGAAATATTTCGTTCATGACATTCTGCATGTAAGGGCCGCGGGCGGGCATGCGGCTGATGTTTACGCCCATCACCGCGACATTTTTCCCCATGAGCTTCAGGGGATGGAACCACGGCGTTTGAACGAGCGCTTTCAGGCTGCGCAGCCAATTTCGTTTGCCGCTGGAGGCTGCCGCCACCGAAAATCCGTAGATCACCAGCCGCCCGGTGGGGCCGAGACAGTCGAAACTCTGCGAGTAGGATTTGCCGCCGACGGGGTCCATCACCATTTCAATTCCATCGGGGGCGATTTTTTTAATCACCTGCGTGAAATCCGTTTTCTCATAGTCGATCGGGTGATCCACCCCTATTTTGCGAAGGAATTCCTGCTTCGCCGAACCGGCCGTGCCGAAAATCACGAGGCCGCGCGCACGCGCCAGCTGCACGGCCGCGATTCCGACTCCGCCCGCCGCGCCGTGGATCAATATGCGATCCGCGGGTTGCAGATTGCCCATGGTGAGGATCGAGTGATAGGCGGTGAGATAATTCACGGGAATTGCGGCGGCGTCCTCAAAATGGATCCCGGGCGGAATGCGAAAGACACGGTTGGCGGGGACCGTGACCCATTCCGCATAGGCGTTGAATTGGGTGAAGGCAACCACTGCCTCCCCCTGCCGGACGCTGTCGCCCAGCGGTGTTTTCTCTCCCGCGGCGGCCTTTTCGACAATACCGGCGATCTCAATTCCAGGTACAAACGGCGGCTTGGGCGTTCCGGGATACAATCCCATCCGTTGCAGCAAATCGGCGAAGTTGACGCCAACCGTCTTCACCCGGATCAGTACTTCGCCGGGCTTGGGCGGGAGGTCCGACACTTGTTGAGACTCAAGAACTTTGGGCGGCCCATACCGCCGAACGACCATTGCACGCATCTAACTCTCCTAACGCCGAGCGTCCGGGCCAGCGGTCCGTCGGCAGTTGCGACGGGACGGAAGGTGCCGGACATTTTACTCGGGAATCATTTTACTAGGGTAGCAAGGACATCCATTTTAAACTGTTGTGCCTCACGCCATGATGAAACTCAAAACTAACTCCCGCAAAGCTCGATTGACCACCGCGGCCATACTGGCCGGCGCGGTCGTGTTCTTATCCTCTGGACGCGCCGCTGATTCCCCCACTCCGCCCGTGCTCACCGCGATGCAGCAAGAGCTCGGCCGGTCGATGGAGACTCTGTCAAAAGCGGATCCACCTGTCTATTTCGCACGGTACACAGTTGCCGACAGGCAGGAATCCGAAGTCTCCGGTTCCAATGGCGCGCTCTTATCAAGCACCGAAGATCGCGGACGCTGGCTCGAAGTGCAGACCCGCACCGGTACGTATAGCCTCGATGACACTCACAAGCTGCCGGACCGCCAGCCAAGTTGGACCAGCCCCGGCACATCGGTGGTGCTTGACAACGACATTCCAATTCTGC
>Ga0182024_10018186_pt1 | contig 13115 bp, 10 predicted proteins | sample P32metaG_FD_120480 | JGI IMG/M metagenome (GOLD analysis project Ga0182024, IMG submission 120480) | Permafrost microbial communities from Stordalen Mire, Sweden - P3-2 metaG (Illumina Assembly) | ecosystem: Environmental > Terrestrial > Soil > Wetlands > Permafrost | place: Sweden: Stordalen...
ATTTGATCCCCAGGGTGACCACCAGCACGTCGTCCATCTGCCCGAGAATGGGGATGAAATTGGGGATGACCTGGATCGGGCTGATCACATAAAGGACCGCACACCCGGCGACGGCTTTCGCGTGCCATGGCACTTGAGGGTGCACGAGAGCCCGCCGCATCATCCTGAATTCTTTGAAAACCCGCTTGATGGAACTCATCATCTTTTGTACCGCCGGTTGTTTCGGTTGCTCCTGGCTGGTTTCGCCAGCGATCTCCGCTTCGACCAGCCCGGCTTCCGCAGAATGCAGCGAAAACCGATGTGGCTCATGCCGGTGTCGATCATTTGTGGCTGGCGAGCCGCCGGGCGGTAACGCAGGCAGTAGTTGGGAGCGCATAGATGCGAACCACCCTTGACCACACGGCGTGGAATCCGAAAGGCCGGCTGCCTCGGATCGTAGCTCTTCTCCGCAGAGGCGATACGTGGGTTAACCGCCGGCCCGCAACATGCCTGAGCGATTTCGTTAGCATGGTGATTGACATACCAGTCTGAAGTCCACTCCCACACATTCCCCGCCATATCAAATAGTCCGTAGCCGTTGGCAGGAAAGGAACCCACGGGTGAGGTTCCTGGAAAGCCGTCGACCAGCAGGTTTTGCCACGGGAATTCCCCCTGCCAGGAGTTCGCCATGGCCTTTCCACCAGGAAAATGTTCATCCCCCCAGGTGAATTTCTTGCCCTCCAGTCCGCCCCGGGCAGCTCGCTCCCACTCGGCTTCGGTGGGCAACTCTTTGCCCGCCCAGCGCGCGTAGGCGTCCGCGTCCTCGTAGGCTACGTGGACGACCGGATGCTGCTCAATACCAGCAATTGAGCTTCGCGGTCCACGCGGATGGCGCCAGCTCGTGCCTGGTGTCCAGGCACACCAGTTTCTGTAGTCAGTCAGATCGACGGGTCCCTGAGATTTCTGGAAGACCATTGCGCCGGGAACCAGATTTTCGGGTGGCGCGCCTGGAAAGTCGGCGGGGTTTAGCTCACGCTCCGCGACCGTGACATAACCGGTCGCTTTGACGAAGCGCGCGAACTGCTCGTTGGTGACGGTGTGCCGGTCCATCCAGAAGCCATCGACGCTTACCTCATGGACGGGACCTTCCTCCGGATAGAAGTCTTCCGAGCCCATGCGGAACGTCCCGCCCGGAACCCAGAGCATATCCGGCGGCGCCTGGTCTCCGTGATTTCCTGAAACATCTCGTTGCTCATCTTAATCCTCGAGTGTGCGTCATCCATCGCACCCTGACCGTGCTTGACGTTCCAGACGTGCACAGGTCGTTGCGCCCTGCGCCTGTAGCCTACAGCCGCTTCCCGTCCACGTCCACCGCATGATGGGAGACGTCGGCTTGCAGAGGCGAACCGCCGTTCCATTCCAGCTTCTTAGAACAGCATCCTTATAACTGCATAACTGCCTGCGCGGCGACATCGAATGCGGCAGATCCAAAACCCCAAGGCTAACCGGGCGAAGATGAGGCGACCCGCGCGGGCTCACTCTGCCGTAACTGTGTCATGGTAAGCGGGCAAACGGGCTGTCTTTCATCATTAAACAAAATACTACTCCGGGGCCGGCTACAGCGCACCTGTCAGAACTAACAGTTACAATGCGGCCGCAATCGGAGTGAAATCCCCAAATAGGCCCTCACAAACTTAGCTGAGCCTCGTAGTTACTCTTTTAGCGGGCGCCTTGAAGCTACATCTGTAATAGAGGCTCGAACACTGATAGCCCCATCGACTGCAGTAGCGGGAGAAGGACATGCGCATTCAACATTATTCAAGATTCCTGGTCAACAGCATCGTGCTAGTGACTTTGGTAGCGGCAGGCCGTCCCGGTTTTGCCCGGGACAACTATGAAACGATCGATGCTCAGTCGTTTGGAACGGGGACCCAACTGGGCGCGACCATTGGGGTGACCTTGAACATCTATCAGTTTTCGACTCCGGCGGACAAGCAGATCCTGGTGCAGGCGTTCCAGAAGGGACAAAATCAAGGGCTGACCAATGCTTTGTCGAAGATGAAGGCGGTGGGACATCTCGAGATCACGGGCACGCTGGGCGACGAGATCACTCTCCAGGTGTGCGTGGTTCGAGCGTGCAGAGAGGGTCCAGTTCGTGGAAGTGTTCAGCGAGCAGGATGTGCGCCTGGCGTTGATGGCGGTCGGCCAGCCTCCACCGGAGGGGCCCGAATTACAAACCCAGAAGGTCGTGTTGAGTGACGCCCGATGGCTGGAGTTGACCCTCGCCTACGACGGATTGGGCCTGCACAGCGAGGTAGCCTACTTCGATCCGGCGTTGGCCATCGCGGCGGAAGAAGAGGATGCGGAAGAGCTGGTTTTCGTTACCAATCCCGACCCGCGGCTCAAGCTGTCCGGCTTCCTCGCGTGGATCGAGTCCGTCTGCAGGGAGTGCACGCAGAGAGCCGGTGCGATCCTTTCGCCGCCCGCGCTGGCATGGGCGCTAACCCTTATCATTCTCATCAGCACCGCGGGCTATTTCGCCTATCGGCACATGTATGCGCCGATGGATGCGGCACAGATTCTCCATGAGTCGATCAGGATGGAGAACGCAAGCCTTAAGGGACAGACCGAGCACCAGGTGCTGCAGATCGAGGAGACCTCCGCGGATGGGCGCGTTCTCCAGCAAGGCGCAGTGGATGTGTGGAAGGATGGCGACGGCAGCAGGTCCATGCGCCGCCTGTATAACATGCAGCATCGTATGATCGCGGAAAAATGGCGCGATAAACGTGGCGATAGCGGTGCACGCGGAGACATCGCGGATGGGATGAATGGGCTCTGGGCTCAGGATCTCTCCGCCCAGGGCTTCGCGGCATTGGGAGGCAGTCCGCCGCAAGTTCGCCAGATCCCGAGCGGTTACGAGATTACGAGCGTTGGTCCAGGCCCGGCGCAGCCGCATCTGGTCTCAGCCACGCTGGAGTTGGATCATCATCTGCGGCCTGTGCGGCAGACGATCCGTGTGCGCGAGGGAGCTGAGACCCGCGAGCTTCATTTCGTGCAGGTCAGTTATGAGCGTGAGTCCACTGCATCGGTTCCCGATACCGTGTTTGACCCCAACGGTGATCGCCCATCTGCAGATGGGTCGCGCCACTCTCTTTCCGGTAGACCACACGGCTCGGGGGAGCCTGTCAGCGACGGCACGCAGTTAGCTGAACTGCAGATCGCTGTTCTATATCAACTCCACAAGCTGGGAGCCGACACTGGCGCACCCATCGAAGTGGTCAGAACACCGCAGGGGCGCCTTCGGGTTTCAGGCACGGTCAACGACGACGCGCTCAAGCAGGCGATCCTTTCTCACTTGCACGCTCAGTCGGATCACCAGCTTATCGATCTAAGGCTTCTCTCCCCAACCGATCTACAGCGCGGCTCGTCGGGCACTCATCGCTCCCGGCAGTATGACGCGAGCGTATACGAGATCACCCAAACAGGGTCTCCGGCTGAAGAGACGCTGCGCAAATATTTTTCAGGCAAAGGCCTGTCCGGTGATCGGTTGGATTTTGAAATGGCTAAGTTCTCCCAGGATGCATTGCAGCTCGCACAGCATTCCCTGCAAGACGCTTACGCCCTCGATCGGCTCGGCAGTGTCCTTTCGGCCGAGGAATTCCATTCCATTTCCGCCGTTGCGCAACAACAATGGGTGGAGTTAGTCGCGGCGCATGCGGCCAATTTGGAACACGAGTTGACCATCCTACGCAGTCAATTGGCTCAGATCTCGCCTCCGGCTGCAGAACAGCCGGTGGCCGGTGGCGGCCTCATGGCGATTGAAGATCCCGCACAGTTCGAACGGGCAGCGGGTCAACTCCTGCGCCAGGCTCGCGAACTGAACCGGCAGATCGGCGAGCTTTTCACCGCCAATGCCTCTACTGAGGGACAGACACGCGTCCCACCGCTCGCTACAATGATAGATACGATTCCATTGCACCAGGCAGGCGAGTTGGCACAGTTTGCCGGCCGGCTGGCTGACTCGGCAGCGTGGGCTGAGGTGAACCGGCAACACAAGGAAGATGGCAAGAGCATTCCTAACCAGGCGCGGTGATTTACAGGACCTATGGTTCTCGCACAGCCAACTTCCGTAACCAGACTCCTGTTCGCGCTGATTCTTTGCCTCGTTTCCACCGTGCATGCACAAACCGAGACGGCTACCGTCATGGGCGTGGTGCAGGATTCCACGAAGGCCAGTATCCCCGAGGCAAAACTAAAACTCATCAACATCCAGACGGGCACCGAAAACGACGGCGCGTCCAACCGGGAAGGAGCCTTCCTGCTGCCGGGCGTAAATCCGGGAGCGTATACTCTGCGGATCGAACGCACAGGTTTCGCCACGACGCAGCTCACCGGGCTGCTGTTGAATGAGGGCGATTACAAAAATCTCCTAATCCGTATGAAGGTCGGTTCGATAGCCGAGTCAGTCATCGTGGACGCCGGCGGCCTCACCCTCAACATCACCGACGCATCCGTCAGTACAGCGGTCGACCAAAAATTTGTCGCCAACGTTCCTTTGAACGGGAGAAGCTTCCAGGACCTTATCTCTTTGACCCCGGGGATCGTAACCCAGAGCCCCCAGGCGGCCAGCGGGGGCACCAGCACGGTTGGGGAGTTTAGTGTGAACGGGCAGCAGCCGGAATCCAACGAATTTTTCGTCGATGGCGTTTCCGCCAATATCAATGCCGGCTTTACCTCCGGTAACTCCCGTGTGTCCAGCGCCGGCTCGATCGCGGGAACAACCGCCATCGGCACCACCCAGAATCTGGTTTCCGTAGATGCACTCCAGGAATTTCGTGTTCTTACGTCTACCTACTCGGCTGAGTATGGCAGAACACCGGGCGGCCAGTTCACATTCCTGACACGGCCGGGAACGAGTAAGTTCCATGGCAGCGCGTTTACCTATTTTCAGGATACTTCTCTGCACGCGAACGATTGGTTCAGGAGACAAGACGGAAACACCGCGGAATGGAATCAATTTGATTTCGGAGGAACGTTGGGTGGCCCGTTGGTCATAAAGCGACCGCATCGCATTCCTGACCAGACCTTTGTCTTCCTCTCGTATGAAGGTCTCTACCTGGATCAACCCACACCGCAAATGTACCAGTATGCTCCATCGTATACGCTTCAACAGCAGGCCCCGGCAGCGCTCCAGCCTACCCTGCAGACTTTTCCAGTTGGAGGCGTCGACTTGCCGGGTCCCAACGGCGAGCCCACCGGGTTGTCTTATCTGGGCTTCGGCGACTATTCGTTACGAAGTCATGTGAACGCAACCAGCCTTCGCTTCGATCACATCTTCAGTCCACGATTTTCTGTGTTTTTTCGTTATGCAGATACCCCGAGTTATGGCCAAAACAGGCAACTCTGGTCTCTCACGAGAAATCAGGTCAATAGCCAGACTTTCACTCTGGGAGCCACCAGCCAACTGTCGGCATCCCAAAGCAACGAATTCAGGCTGGGATACGCGCAAAACAATTCAACGCTCGATACACAAATAGTGCCGCTCGATGGCTTCTACGAAAACCCTCCGAACCTGGTTGCTGCGCTTGGCATACCAGCTTCTGGTAACCCGACGCGGGCACAAGCCTATATCCACGTCGCGGGAGCCGGCGATACCGCAAGCAATACAGATCACGAGGTTGGTTCTTTGCATCAATGGAACGTGCGCGACACCTTCAGCCTCCGCGCCGGTAGTCACCTGTTGAAGTTCGGCCTGGATCAGCGTCGAATTGGGTCCAATCTGAGTCCGGCCGCACTGTCGGTGCAGGCTGCTTTTTTTGATTACCAATCGCTGATCAATAATCTGGCGTCTGCCCTCGTGATCAAGGAAAACAATCCGGCGAGCCCAATTGTGAATCAGTTCTCTGCATTCCTTCAGGACGAGTGGAAGCTTTCCAAAACCTTGAATCTTTCTCTCGGCGTTCGCTGGGAAGTGAATCCGGCTCCCTCCGGAAAACATGGAGCGGACGCATTCACTGCGTTGGGCGATGTCGCCTCTCCCAGCACGCTGAGGGTCGAGCCCCGCGGCACGCCGCTCTGGCAAACCAGCTGGTCGAACTTCGCGCCACGACTTGGAGCCGCATGGGTGGCAGACGGCCAACCCGGCCGCGAACTGGTCGTACGCGCCGGTGGCGGAATTTTCTTCGACACCGGCGATCAACCTGCGCTGAGTGCGTTCACCGGTCTTGGATTCACCGCTTCACGGTTTTTCACCAACGTGCCGCTGCCGGCCACGACCGCGCAGTTGGCGCCCCCCTATAACAACAGCGCAGTGTTTGCATTTCCTGCTCATCTTCAGCTTCCCTACAGCATTCAATGGGACATCGGTGTGGAGAAAGCGTTGGGACAAAAACAGTCATTCACTGTTTCGTATGTGGGTGCGGAGGGGCGCCGGCTACTGCAGGAACAAAGGAGGAATGTTGCCGCCCAAAACCCTGCCTTTTCCGATGTGTTTTACTTTCCTGGCGGAATCACCTCGAGCTATCAGGCAATGCAGATCAAGTTCCAGCGTTCGCTGGCACGCGGCGTGGAAGCACTCGCTTCGTATACCTGGGCTCATGCGTTTGATTATGGATCGACAGATCCAGCCTATCCCCTGGTTTACGGAACGTCTGACCTCGATGTACGCCAGAATCTGGAAGCGGCAGCTTCGTGGACTCTGCCTAGGGCCGGGGGAAATTTCCTAATCAGGAAACTGGTGGGGAACTGGGCGGTGGACGGACGGCTGATTGCCCGAACAGGTTTTCCGGTAAACCTTGCGGGCAATTTCTTCTTCGATCCCATCACGGGGAACCCGTACTACAGCGGAGTCGACCTCATCTCAAACCGGCCGCTTTACCTCCGGGCGCCAGGATACCCCGGGAACCGCGTCTTCAACGGCGGCGCGAACGGAACCAATCCAGCCTTCAGTTTGCCTGAGGGCACAGCCCAGGGAGACGCGCCGCGGAACCTGTTGAGGGGTTTCAGTGCGGTGCAGATGAATCTTGCCGGCCGTCGGGAATTTGCTCTTCGTGAGCATCTTCACATGCAGATTCAGGGCGAGGTCTTCAACCTTCTGAACCATCCGAATTTTGGCTACATCGATCCTTATCTGACCGACGCAACCTTTGGGCAGGCCACAAAAATGTTGAATGAAAGTTTCGGCGGGACTGGCAGCCTCTACCAGCAGGGTGGACCGCGATCGACCCAATTTTCCGTCAGGTTGGTTTTCTAAGGAGCCGCCTAAGGCTTGCCACAAAAGCGATGTGCCCGAGAGGCGTTATCGGCAATAAGACCCTCGGAAAGACATTTCCCATCTATCAACTTTGCGGCTAAGTTATTGATTCTAAATGGTGGCCAGAGACGGGATCGAACCGCCGACGCCGGCCTTTTCAGGGCCCCTACCAATGAACCTAAGTTGCCTGAAATCAGCGGACCCGATTGATACGAAAGACGTTAGAGCAACGCCGATTTAGGATTGTTTGGGATGATTCGAGATTATTTCCTCCTCAGGTTGTTCCCGTATTGTTCCCGCCCAGCACGTCGACTGATCACTGTTCCTAAGTACGAAAGAGCTATCTTCGCGTGCATGCGGTCCTAGGTTGCCACAACTCTCGGCCTACAGATCCTGCATTCTATGGCGGGTTGACACGGCAGCGAGGCAGTTCGAATCCACCCCTTTTTCAGGATGTCGCGTCACGAGTGAGTCGGCCTGTACACAACAGTTGACGTTCTCGGGTCGCTACAATTCGGCGGCTGAGCGTTAGCGACCCTTTGGAAACGGGCCACATTTCAAGAGCGAAGAATGCTGATCAGGGCCGAGAGAGCAGCGGTTTGCTGCCTCCGGCTCGGGTAGTAGATGAAGAAGCCTGGGTATGGTTGACACCAATCCTGGAGTACTCGGATCAGACGTCCGTCTGCAAGTTCTGTGGCGATCTCCTCTTCGGCCACGAAACCCAGACCGACACCCTCGATCGCTCCGCGAATGACGAGTTCCAAATCATCGACGATGAGTGACCCGCTGACAGCAACCGAAAGAGACTTTCTCCCTTTCTCGAACTCCCATCGATATAAACCAGCCGAGCCGTGACGGAAATTGATGCAGCGGTGTTGCAGCAGATCGCGCGGCACCTTCGGCCGAGGACGCGCGTCGAGGTACGCGGGAGAACCGACAATTGCGGGCCGGTGATCCGGGGACACGCGCACCGCGATCATGTCTTTCTGAATGTATTCGCCAAAGTGAATGCCTGCGTCGAAGCCCTCCGCGACGATGTCCCGGCGGCTGTCATCCGTGGTGACGTCAAGAGTGATTTCGGGGTACTCACGGCTCAACTTGCCAAGCTTGGGCGCGAGCACCGAGCGGACGGCAAGGCGTGGCAGCAGCAGTCGTACACGCCCAGCAGCTTTGTCCCGTCGTCCGGAGATCTCTTCCAATGTCTCGCCAACTTCCGTGAGGGCGGGCCTCAATCGACTTAGAAGTTGTTCTCCCGCCTCGTCAGCGACACACTCCTCGTGGTTCGCGCCAGCAGCCTGACGCCAACCTCTTCTTCAAGGGCGCGCATGCTGTGGCTCACCGCTGAAGGCGAGACGCCCTCACGTTTTGCCGCTCGTGTGAAACTGCGTTCTTCGGCAACAACTAGGAAAGTGGTGAGTGCGCTGAGGTCATTGGGCAGCATTTGTGAATTGTACTCACAAGCGTATGCACATTAAACGGGATTCTCAGAGTTCCCAAACAGGTCCACGATGATATGTAGAGGTCGGCAGTCGGGCTGAGGCCCAAGAAAAAGCCGAGTGGAGGGATTTTTGCCTCACGTCATCGTCAAATTGTGGCCCGGAAAGTCGGAGCGACAAAAGACACAACTCGCGGAGGAAATTACGCGGAGCGTGATGGAAATGCTGCATTACGGCGCGGAATCCGTGTCCGTGGAGATCGCGGCGAAGGATTGGGCCTCGAACGTGTATCACGCGGACATCGTCGGTAACGAAGACAAGCTGTATAAGAAGCCCGGCTAAACCATGTGAGCGCCTGGTGCTTTGAGAAACAAAGGAGACACTCGAACCATGAAAAATCCACTCGACTTCACAGGCAAGGTCGCGCTCGTGACCGGAGCTGCCTCAGGCATGGGCCTCGCAACGGCTCAGGCATTTGCCGAGGCCGGCGCGGCGGTCGTGATGGCCGATTTTCGCGAGGACGTCGTCAAGAGCGAAGCTCAAAGGCTCGCAAGTGCCGGCCATAAGGCGATTGGCATTCGCTGCGATGTGAGTGATGACAGCGAAGTGGAACAGATGGTTAGCCGCACAGTGTCCGAGTTCGGACGACTGGATGCAGCATTCAACAATGCCGGCATAATGGCTCACATCGCTCCTACCGCGGAGAGCAGCCGCGAAGATTGGGATCGCGTCATCGGCATCAACCTACGTGGTGTATGGAGCTCGATGAAGTACGAATTGAGGCAGATGGAACAGCAAGGCACCGGCGCAATCGTTAACAATGCCTCCGTCGGTGCGTTGACGGGAAATCCTGGTATCGGCTCCTACATTGCGTCGAAACACGGCGTGGTCGGCCTCACCCGAACCGCTGCTCTTGAGTACATCAAGAAGGGCATCTATGTGAACGCCGTCAATCCTGGACTGATCGATACCCAGATTGCTCGCGATGTTGTCAACGGCGACGAAACCGCATATGCCGATATTGCAAAGAGCGTCCCTATCCAGAGAGCAGGCAGGCCGGAGGAGATTGCCGCGGCGGTGTTATGGCTATGCAGTCCTGCGGCGAGCTACGTCGTGGGCCAGGCTTTGACCGTGGACGGCGGGATGACGGTGGTTTAATCACGATTCTGCCTTCCCGTAAAGGAGCGTGCTAAGCCACCGCGAACATCCTTTTGAGCGTTATCTGCAGAATGAGGAGAGAAGTGCAAAGCAACCGGGCTAAATCGGAACCACGCACCATAGGAGATTTTGCAATGTCCGCTGACGACGCACGCATCGATCGAGCGTCATTCTGCAAGCGCCATGCGGCTCTCGCAGTTTCGCTTCTTTGCGCCTGTCTCATAACCAGTGTGCCTGCGCAGCAGCGCAAAAACGTTGACGCGCTGGTCTACGATGCCAAGACGCGCGGACCTGTCCCGATTCCTCCTTCCGAGCGCAACTTGCAGACTGTTGTCGCAGAGCCATGGTTCAAGGTCTCCAATGAGTCGATGGTGCTCGAAGGACCATGCTTCGATCGTATCGGGAATCTTCTCTTTTCCGATGTGTACGAAGGACGCGTGCTGCGTCTGACGACGGACAGGCACCTCTCGGTCGTCTTCACAAAGAACAAACTAGGGCCGGGCGGACTGGCAATCCACAAAGATGGGCGTATCTACATCGCAGGTGTCGGGGATTTGCGCGGTCCCGGCTCCATCGTCGCGATCAGTCCTAACGGTTCAAACACTCAGACGATCGTTCCGCAGGAAGCCGGCTATCTCCCGAACGACCTGGTATTCGACGCAAACGGCGGCCTCTATTTCACAGATTTCCGTGGGACCTCCACCGATCCCAAAGGCGGCGTCTATTATGTCTCCCCGGACCTAAAGACGATCACGGCCGTACTACCGCATCTCTCCGAGGCGAATGGCATCGCACTCAGTCCCGACGGCAAACGGTTATGGACAACAGAGTTCGGCAGAAATCTGCTGCACCGCGTCGATCTGGAAGGCCCGACGCAGATCGCGGCCATAGGCACAGCCATTACCTATCACTTCACAGGCGCTGCGCCAGACTCGATGCGCACTGACAGTGACGGAAATGTTTACGTGGCAATGTACGGCCAAGGGCGCGTCCTGGTCTTTAATCGCAACGGCATACCGATTGGCCAGGTCCTCCTTCCAGGACGCGATGAAGGTCATAATCTCGAATCCACAAGCATGGTCATCAAGCCTGGCACGAACGATCTCTACATCGTGACGAACGATGCCAACGGTGGACAGGGCGCGACGATTTTTCATGCCAGGGTGTTCGCAAAGACCCTGCCCCTCTACTCGCACCAGTGACATGACCAGTTCTCATGCTTATTCCACTTGGGTTAAACCCAGGAACAGGAGGCAAAATGATTGAGGATTTCCAGCATGTGAGTATAACCTGCCGCGATCTCGAACAAAGTATTGATTTCTACGAGCGGCTTGGCTTGAAGGTTATCAAACGCATTCCTGACGTGAGGGAAGACGGAATTGCGAGGGCGTTCAAACGAACGCAAGCCAACTTGACCGTCGCGTATCTGGCGCCGCCTCGTGCTGCCAGCAAGTTGTTCATCGACCTGGTGCAATGGTTGGAACCCTCGGCCATAGGTCAGGCATATCCTGCCTTGAATCATGTAGGTCTCAATCGCCTGGCATTTTGCGTACTGGATATCGATGCCACAGTATCCGCTCTGCGCGAGCGGGGCATTACGTTCCTGAGTCAGGAACCGCAAGTGTTCGGGCCAGGCATCCGGAGCATCGTTACGACCGATCCGGATGGAGTATTCATTCAACTCATCGAGGGTCTATAAACCTCTCTCAGAGGCAGGGCACACGCAGCCTGAAGGAGATGTTCTGCCAGGAGCTTAAGTAAATCAATTCGAGGAGATTTCATCGTGCGAGGAACAATTCTATACGGACCACGGGATGTGCGCTTTGAAGATCGGGAAGATCCCCGGATCGAGAAGCCGACGGACGCCATCATTCGAATTTCGGCAACTTGCGTGTGCGGTTCTGACCTGTGGCCATACCGGGGGATTCAGAAAGTCACGGAGCCCACGCCGATGGGGCACGAGTACTGCGGGGTTGTCGAGGAAGTCGGGAGTGCGGTCAAGACCGTAAAGCCCGGCCAGTTCGTAATCGGGTCATTCTGTATCTCTGACAATACGTGTCCCAACTGTCAGGCCGGTTACCAGTCCGGATGCCAGAACCTTGAATTCATGAGTAGAGCACAGGCGCCCACGCTTCGGGTCCCCTTTGCTGACGGCACTCTCGTGGCCACACCAGAACTGCCGTCGGACGATATCATCCCCAGCCTTCTCACGATCTCCGATGTTCTCGGAACCGGTTGGTTCGCAGCCGACGCGGCCAATGTAAAGCCCGGATCAACTGCTGTCGTCGTGGGCGACGGTGCGGTCGGCTTACTCGGGGGCCTGTCAGCAAAGCTCATGGGAGCGGAGCGGATCATCGCCATGAGCAGGAATGAGAAGCGCCAGCATCTCGCGAAAGACTTCGGTGCGACCGACATCGTCACTGAACGTGGAGATGACGGCGTGGCACGGGTCAAAGATCTGACCAGGGGTATCGGCGCAGACTCTGTTCTCGAGTGCGTCGGTACCGAAGAATCCATGATGCAAGCAATTCAGTCGACGCGGCCGGGCGGCAGCATCGGTTATGTCGGCGTGCCGCACGGGCTCAAACTCGACATGTGGCCGGTATTCTTCCATCTTGTTCGCCTTCACGGTGGGCCCGCACCCGTGCGCCGGTATCTCCCGGATTTGATCAAGTTGGTATGGGATCGGAAGATCGAACCTGGCAAGGTGTTCGACCTAGTCTTGCCGCTCGAACAGGTCGCAGAAGGCTACCGCGCCATGGATGAGCGTCGCGCCATCAAGACATTACTGCGGCCTTAGGCAGGAAGGAAACGCAAGATGGGTGCTGGTCAAATGACGAACTGCTCAGGATCGGGCAACAAACGATCTCCACGCGGCCATCGGTGAGCGCATTCGCCAATGCGCTCATCGAGCAGCCCTGATCGACGCCGAAGCTGGCCTCACCGCATCTGCAAGTTCCCGCAGAGATATCCGTTCACGACCATTCTGTGTCGGACGAAGTAAGAGCCACTCGCCAGCGAGATCATTCACAATAACGGGTCCAGAGACGGGATCGAACCGCCGCCGCCGGCCTTTTCAGGGGCCGCCTAGCAATGGCGTTAAGTGGTCTGGAATCAGCGGATGTGTTTGAAGCGATTAGCGTTATACCCCCATCGATTTAGGATGGTTTGGGACAGGGGCGCCGTCAAACTGCCGTTGCCGTCAACATAGGGCTCGCCCTCGTCTATTGGCGCATCGGCAGGCGTACCCACCGTGAGGTGCTGGGCAGTGAGCGCGCCGCCTACGGCGA
>Ga0182024_10018187_pt1 | contig 13115 bp, 11 predicted proteins | sample P32metaG_FD_120480 | JGI IMG/M metagenome (GOLD analysis project Ga0182024, IMG submission 120480) | Permafrost microbial communities from Stordalen Mire, Sweden - P3-2 metaG (Illumina Assembly) | ecosystem: Environmental > Terrestrial > Soil > Wetlands > Permafrost | place: Sweden: Stordalen...
CCTGCTGGCCGAGGTCGGGTACGATTGCGTGTTCGGGTTCAAGTACTCGGCGCGGCCGAATACGCCGGCGCTGGTGATGATCGATTCGATTGCGGAGGCGGAGAAGGCGGCGCGGCTTCAAGTGTTGCTTGACCGGCAGAGGGAGATTCAGAGGGTCAATTATTCCAGGCACATAGGGCAGGTAATGGAAGTGATGGTTGAAGGGCAGAATCCGGCGCGGGGGCAGGTGACGGGGCGGAGCAGCCAGAATAAGCCGGTGAACTTTACGTGCGGGCAGCCGATTGCGCCGGCGCCGGGGAGCTATGCGCAGGTGAGGATTACGGCGGCGTTTCCGAATAGTTTGGTGGGTGAGGTGGTTTAGGGCCTGGCGAGGATTGAGGTTTCCCCGGTCTCAAAATCGAGACCGGGGGCACCCGGCTTGGTTCGCGATTCGTGTTGCTCCTGGCGGGTTGGCGCCGCCAAAACGGCGTAGCGGTTAGCGAGTTGGCGCGGTTTCGACGGCACGAGGGTTTGTTTCTTCCTGGGCGCTTTGAGCGGGCCTGTGCGGTGGTGAGGAAAGGGAACTCATGGATATCGAGGTGCGGATACGGGGGTTGATGATGGACCCCTCGACCAATATGCCCATCGTAGTGCTCAAGGATGTGGGCTCGGACACGGTGATGCCGATCTGGGTGGGGATCTTCGAGGCGAACGCGATTTTCATGGAAATTGAGAAGGCGGCTACTTCCCGGCCGCTGACGCACGACCTGACCAGAAACCTCATCCGCAACTTGAATGCACAGCTTGATCGTGTTGTGATCAATGAACTTAGAGACGACACATTCTACGCGGTGCTGTGGCTGCGGCAAGGCGACGAGCCGGTGACGATTGACGCGCGGCCGTCGGATGCGATCGCGCTGGCGCTGCGCGCGGATTGTCCGATTTATGTGTCGGAGCAGGTGCTGCAGACCGCGAAGCTGAACACTTCCGGGCCGCCGGAAGGCCCCACCGCGGAGCAGTTGCGGGGCTGGCTCGAGGGGCTGAACGACGAGGATCTGGGGCGTTACAAGATGTAACTGGAGATTCGGCTCAGTTCTCCTTGAAGCGGTACCCGATGCAGCTCTCCGTGAGCACGTAGACCGGGTTGGCCGGATCCTTCTCCAGCTTTTTGCGCAGGTTGTTCATCATGACGCGGAGGTATTCGCGGTTCTGGCTCTGCTCCTCGCCGCTCAGCGCCTGGAGCAGGGTAGCGTGCGAGAGCGGCATGCCGGCGTTCTCCATGAGCAGGCGGAGCACGTTGAATTCGCGCGGCGTCAGGTGAACGGGGACGCCGGCTTTCTCGACGCGTCTGCGCGCGAGGTCGAGCTTGATGGCGCCCACCTTGATCTGGTTGGGCGCGGGGCTCTGGGGCGCCCGATAGCGGCGCACCGCGGAGCGGATGCGAGCCGTCAACTCGCGCATTTGAAAGGGCTTGGTGATGTAGTCGTCGGCTCCCGAGTCGAGCGCCTGCACCTTGTCGTCTTCGCCGTCGCGGACGGTGAGCATGAGGATGGGAAGACGCGTATAGGAGCTGCGAATGCGGCGGCAGGCCTCAATGCCGCCCATGCCGGGCATGTTCATATCGAGCAGCACCACCTCGAATTCGGCGTTGGTCAGCCGGGTCAGCGCGTCCTCGCCCGTGCCCGCTTCGCCGGTTACGAATCCGAGCGCGGTGAGGGTGGTGCGCAATGCGTGGCACAGCGATGTATCGTCCTCTACAATCAACACTTTACCGTGAGGTTCTCTCATCAATCCCTCCCCAGTGGGCTGGGCAAGCGCAGATAAAACGTCGTCCCCGTAGCCCGGTCGCTCTCCATCCACACGTTGCCCTGATGGGCGTCTGCGATCTGCTTCACAACCGCCAGGCCGATGCCCGTTCCCGAGGTTGAGTGGCGCGACTCCGGCGAGCGGTAGAAGCGTTGAAAAATCCGCTCCCGGTCTTCGGGAAGGATATACGATCCGAGGTTGTGCACACTGAAGACCGCTTCGTTTTCGGTGGCGGTGACGCGCAGTGAGACTGGCGATGCGGGCTCGGAGTATTTTGAAGCATTGTCGAGAAACTGCGCCAGCGCCATCTGCAGCAGCTTGCGATCGGCCCAGACAAAGCGCGCGGCTTTTTCCGCTTCGATGTTCAAATCGTGATCTCTGAGGCCCTGCGCAAGCCTCTGCCAGTCTGCCGACAGGAACGACTTGAGCGGAATTCGCTCGCGGCGGATCTTGAGGCGGCTGTCGTCCATTCTAGCCGTTTCCAGCGCCTGGGTGGTCAGGGAAGAGAGGTGCTCCACTTCGTTTTGAATCAGGGTGACCAGCTCTTTCTCGACCGCTGCCAACTGGTCCAGCTCCAGCAGCCCGGAGCTGGCGGTTTGAATCGTGGCGAGCGGTGTTTTGTAGGCGTGCGCCAGCCCGTCGAGGACGGCGGATCGAAGCTTTTCGCGCTGCCGGGAAGCTTCTGCACTGCTCTCGGCCAGGAACGAGCGCTCCCGTTCCAGAGCAATGGCGGCCAGTGAGGCGATTGCGTCCGCAGTGCGGCCGTCAAGCGAGTCGCCGTCGCCGGCGGCAATGCCGATTGCGCCCAGGGTTCTGCCGCCGAGCAGCAGGGGCCGCAGGTACCGCCCTTGCTGAGGGTCGTCCTGGCGGCGGCCGAGGCTGTAGGAGTTGCGGACCTCTTCCTCTGAGAATTCCTTTTCGCCAGCCTGAGAGATCTTCGCGTTCTGCGCGTCCCACAGCACCAGCGACCGTGCCTTGAAGGTGTCGGCGATGAGCGAAGCCAGCTGGGCTCCAACCAGTTCGCTGCGATCGATGCGCAGCAGTTCGCAGCTCATGTTGTACAGGCGGTCCACGCTGGCTTGCTGCGATGCTGTCTCCGCAGCCTGCTGGCGAAGGCGGCGCGCCAGTTCGCTGACCACAACCACAATGGTTTCAAAGGCGAGCAGGGCTACCCAGTCCTGGGGATCGCTGGTGTAGAGAGAATAGATGGGGGGGGCATAGAGGTCGTCGAGGCAAAGGCAGGCCACGATTGACGCGACAGATGCCTCAAGCAGGCCCCACTTGAAAGCGATGGGCAGGATGAGCAGCAGAAAAACAAATCCGGCAATAAACGACTTGATGTGGAAGTAATAGATGAGCGCCGTCATCGCCACCACCAGGGCGACGGAGATCAGCGTCCGCAGCAGGCGCCATGCCGCTCGAACAGGCAAGCGTTTTCCGGCCTCAGTCAAAACGGCGCCTCCCAGCTCACTATCAAGCCTAATCCGTATGGGAAGTGTAAATAAAGAGGGCCGGGGCTTCGACTATACAGAATATCCGTTATCGGACACAAAGACACTTTTCTTTCTGTTGCGTTATGCCGGAAACTGAACCCGCGCAGGCAGCATACCCTTGTGGAGCACGCGAGAGATACGAATCCCTCGGGCGTGCTTCCGGTAGAACACAACATGCCGTTCGTGCTCAAACCGTCGAAGCCCTGGACGGATATCTTCGCATGCCCGGCCTAAAGCCGGGCTGTTGGCCAGTAGTTGAAAGCAGTCGAGCAAGCTGTCCACATACTTGATGGCCTGGGTCGCTCCCCACTTGCTCTGGGTATAGTCCGAGATGGCAACCATATCCAGATGGGCGCGATTCGTCAAACTCGAGTTAGGCAACCTGAACTTCTCTCTGTCCTGAATCCAGGTCCGCTATACGCCGGTGCAGGAGAATGCGAAGTGTCTCCCCATCAATATCCTCAGCAGGATCGCAGGCATCCCCCTCATCAATCGCCGCACGCAACGCGATCAGCTTAGCTTCGTATTCCCGTTCTTGCTGTTCCAGAACGCGCAGCGCCGTTCGCATGACCTCGCTGGCGTTGGCATAGAGCCCGGTCTTGACCTTCGCGGTCACGAACTGGTCGAGTTCTTTGGTAAGGCTGACGTTGCGCGTCGGCATGAAGCACCTCGGGGTCAGTATAGGTCCGATGGCCAACTTTGCCAAGGGTATGCCGGCCTGTCATCGGACAATTCGGTTGTCTCCAGGCAGGATCAGGGGCAGTTCAGACGCCAACTATAATCGAGCTCAGCCACTGTTTGACCGGGTGTGAGGAAGGTCCGATGGGCTACTGCCATTATTGGGAACGACATCGCGAAATCGATCAGGCTTCTTTTTCGGCGCTGGTCTCCGACTTTCGGCGGTGCGTTCCGGCGCTTGACGACATGGGAGTGCGGCTGGCGGGGCCGCTCGGCGCGGGGCTTCCTGAAATCGGATTGGAGGAGGTGGCGTTCAACGGCCTGCAAGACTGTGGGCATGGGAAGAACGAGGATATTTGCATCCCCTTTCCCGCGGTCGATGCATCCGGCGTCGGGAGTTCGACGAGCGCAGTGGTCAAGCCTTATTTCATCGGCGTCGAGATCAAGCACAGAACCTGCGATGGACGGTGCGATTACGAGACTTTCACTTTTGAGCGAATTGCCTCCCTATCTGCGAAGAGCGAGCCGGATGAAGATTGGTATTTCGATTCGTGCAAAACCGCTTTCAGACCCTACGATCTTGCCGTGCAGTGCTTCCTGCCGATTGCCAAGCATCATCTCCACGCTCAGATTCGCGTTTACTCAGGGGGCACTGACTTCCACTGGAACGATGCGCGCCTGGTTTGCTACCTACACCTGGGTTACCCGCCCGCGGAATTACGAGTCGACAAAGTGGGTGGATTGATCCGGCAGCCTGGGTCTGCGACGGTCTGAATTTGTATGTTGCTACCTGGTCCTGTGGTATTCCAGGTCCCTCCGCCGCGGCGGACGGGACCTGGGGCACCCATCATTCGTACAAGATCATGGGGTCAAAGACCTGGCACGACAGCCGCAGTTGCATTCTTTTGGGGAATTCGGCGCAAGGCCCGGGCCTGAAGGCCACGTACTTTGCGCCATTTTTCAGGGGGTTGAAACCCCCTGCTCCCTCCGAAATGACGATTTACAGCTGCAGTGCCAGGCCGGATGAGTGACCGCACCGACCGATTCCCGGAGGAGCTCAAATGAAGAACGTCTGCGCATCTATTTTGATGGCTTGCGCCGCGGCTGCGGCAAACACGGACCATACTTTGTATGTGAAGCAAATCCCCGCGGTGGCCATCGAGGGCCGCAATGCCCAGAGCAGCTGCACCGCCGGTGAGGCAGCTGCCTGTTTTTTCGCGATCGACAAGAACGTGGCGAAGCAGCGGGCGGGCGTGACGCCGGCGGAGCTCCTGGGGTCTGGTTCGGATGAAGGCGGGGTGTCTCCAAGCGAAGGGATGGCCATGCGGGGGAAAGCTGCGCTGGTGAAATCGGGCTCTGCGGGGTTGAACGCCATTACGGGCTGGGGCGATTCTCTGACTGTTGGCGGTCAGGACCATCTGGGCGACTCGTATTTGAAGTCGCTCAGCGCGCTCAGCGGCCAGCCGGTGAACAATGAGGGCGCGGGTGCCCAGACATCCACCCAGACCGCGGTGAGGCAGGGCGCGATCCCGACCTCGGTGACGGTTTCCGGGGGCTTCATCCCGACCAGCGGTTCTGTAACCGTGACCTTCCCTGCCGGACATGAGCCTGCGATATACCAGACGGCGCCGCCGGGAGTGCTGGGAACGATCGCCGGCGTCGAGGGCTACACGCTCGACAATCACCACCAGGTCTACGTGTTTACGCCGACTGCCTATCCTGCGAGTCCGGTGGCGGTGTCGCCCGGCAGCGCGTGGCTTCCTGCTGTGGGGAGATTGAATACCGGCCTGTGCGTGATCTGGGCGGGAAGGAACAATTATCCGGCTGTGAGCCAGGTGGAATCGGACGTGGCGGCGATGGTGGCCAAGTGCGTGGCCGACGGGGCCGACTATGTAGTACTCAGCGTGATCAACGGGGAGTACCAATACGAGTGGTCGAGCGGTTCTCAGTTCCCCCATTTAACGACGCTGGCAGCGTCTCTTGCCGCGACTTATCCGGGGCACTTTATCGACATCCGGTCGGCTCTGGTGAACTCGTACGACCCATCGAACGTGCTGGACGCGATTGACTTCAAGAACAACGTGCCGCCGTTCTCGAAGAGGGCGATCATCAGTTCCGGCGGCAATCCAACCAGGCTCTCGTCGGGGATCGGCAGCAGCGATACAACGATTGCATTGGCACCTGGAGTGGTGACAGTCAAGGGCTTTCAGGTCGGGCGGATCGGTTCGGAGTATGTGTTCTGCACGGGCGCCAGCGGGACCGCGTGGACAGGGTGCACACGTGGATACGGGGGGACGACGGCGGCCAGCCACCTGAGCGGCACGGTGGTCTCGGTGACCGATCCAATCCACCTCGGCGCTGCCGGGTATGAGTTTGTCGCTCAGCAGATTTGGAAATGGATGTCTTCGCGAAGTTCGGTCCCCTCACCTTCGACCGCAAAATAAAACTGGCGCTCTCCGATCTTCCCTCTCGACCCGCAGAGGCGGTCTGAAGTACTCTGTCAGGCATGTTGAATCGCCGATCTTTTCTCATCGCAAGCGGCCTCACTGCGCTTGCCTCGTCCAGGGCGCTTGGCGCCAACGACACACTTCGCGTAGGCATCATCGGCGCGGGCGGCCGGATGCGCGGCCTGCTCGACGCCGCCGACAAAGCCGGCCCCTATCAGGTTGCCGCGGTCAGCGATGTGTATGGTCCACACCGCGATGCCATCAAGGAGCGCTTCGCCGGCCTGCCCACCACGCATCTCGATTACCACGAGGTGCTGGCCACGGACGTCGATGCGGTGATTATCGCCTCGCCGGACCACTGGCACGTGCGCATGGCCGCCGATGCTCTCGGCGCCGGCAAGGACGTTTACCTGGAAAAGCCGGTCACGCACGCGCTGGAGGAAGGCGCTACGCTGACCCACGCCGTCCGCTCCGGCAAGCAGATCCTGCAGTGCGGGATGCAGCAGCGCAGCTGGCTGCACTTCCGCGATGCGGTCGATCTGATCCAGGGCGGAGCGCTGGGGCGCATTACGCAGGTGCGGACTTACTGGTGGCAGAACTACCACCGCAACTGGGCCTCGAATGCGAAGCCGGTGGACACGGCGCAACTGGACTGGAAGATGTGGTGCGGCGGCGCACCGGACCAGCCGTTCAGCCAGGAGAAGTTCGACCACTGGCGGTGGTTCTGGAACTTTGGCGGCGGCGCGATGACGGACCTGTTCACGCACTGGATCGACGTGGTGCATTGGGCGATGAAGGCCGACCAGCCGCGCACGGCGCAGATGCTGGGCGACAAGTACATCTTTGAACAGTGGGACTGCCCGGACACGATCCAGGCGGCCTTCCGCTACCCCGGCTTCGACGTGGTGTACGAGGGCATGATGAGTTCGTCGATCGACGATGGAGGGCTTGAGTTCCGCGGCACGGAGTCAACGCTGAAGATCAATCGCAGCGGGTTCACGGTGTATCGCGAGGGCGCGCCCAGCGAGAAGAATCCTGTGCTCGCGGAAACGAGCTATCGGGACGGAACCATCACGCACATGGAGAATTTTTTCGATTGCGTCAGGACGCGGAAGGAGCCGAATGCGCCGGTGGAAGCGGGGGTTGCCGCCGCGCGCGCGGGGCATATTGGGAATTATGCGTTTCTGCATGGCGGGCAGACGGAGTGGCCGGTGAAAGCGAGGGCGTAAGCGGCTGGAGCGGCGGCGGAGGAACGCCGTGGCTGTTGAGTTTTGTGGGATCCCCGGTCCCCAAAGGCGAGGGACCGGGGGCACCCAGCCTTGGGGATGGTTGAGAACCGGTTCCGATGGGGGAGTTTTGTGGTATCCCAGGTCCCAGAATCGGGACCTGGGGCACCCATTTTCAGTACAACGTCACGTGGTAGTGCAACATCATGCGGTAGTGCGACATTGTGCGGTTGGGGACATAAAGTGCGACGGTGAACGCGAGTTTTGTGGTTGCTCCAGCGGCCGGCAGCGAATCGACGCCCTGCACCTGCAAGGTAGAGCGCCTGGTGGCGCCCTCGTGACCGATCGCGGCGGCTGCATATGCAACGATCAGCCCATTGACGGCGGCAGGATCGCTTGCCACAGTCCACTCGTACGGAATGGTCAGCACGCAGGTGCCTACGCCGGATTTATTGACCGTTGCTATGCCGTTGGCTGTCTCGACGCCACCCTCGAGGACGAAGGTGGTGGTGTCGAGCTGTCCTCCGATAACGGTGGCGGCACACGGAAACCAGGTGTCTTGGCCGAACTTCGACATCACGTTGATGGCGATGGTGAGCTCGATGGTTCCGGTAAGCGTGGGCACACCGACGACCTTGGGCTTGAGGTCGAGCGTGAATCCGCTCGCTGTCATCTGCCCATGGGGCGCATCGAATTGAAAGTTGAGCCCGGAGGGGGCCTTGGGTGAGGAGGTGGGGGCTGCCTATTGTCCGAGTGCGACTCCGACTGAGGCGACACTGAACAGGGCGACTAAAAGCATCGCGCGAAAACGCATGGGTACACTCCGCTTCCGAAAGTGTGCTGCTACCTGGGGGATGGAAGCTTGACCTGACTGTTCCACAACGCGGAGTCGATTGGCAATGAAATTCTGAGTGCCGTGCCGGTGAGCAGGCGCGGGCGAGGACGCCCGCGCGACAGCCGGTCTGGAGACCGGCGCTACTCCCCCTGGCCATTCCATAAGCGCGCGGTCGCGGTATTAGTTGCGGATGCCCTTGAGCAGGGCTTCGATTTCGGTCTTCTGGTCTGCGCTGACCGGGAGGAGAGGCGAACGCGCGCGGCCTCCGTAATACCCGTTGAAGTCGCAGGCGTATTTGACGCCGCTGATGCCCAGCTCGCCGCCGATGCGCTGACTGGGGGCGGCGATGCGCGCCTGCTTCTCGCGCGCCAGCTTGAGATCGTGGTCTTTCCAGGCAAGGTAGACCTCCTGGCAGGCCTGGGGCGCGCAAGCGCCGAAGCCCAGAATGCCGCCGCTTGCGCCGGCCTCGAGCGCGTCGAGCAAGATGACCGGCGACCCGGTGAGCACCTGGAAGCCTACCTCTTTGGTGCGCGTCTTGATGGCCGCGGCCGGCGGCGCGCTGGCCAGCGCTACCCCGCTGCCCAGGTCGCCCGCGGAGACGAACGAATTCCCTGCTTCCGGCTGCGGCGTCATCATGCGCGAGGTCACTGCCTCAAACACCGTGGTGACAATGACTGTCCGCCGTGGCGCGAGGCGGGTCTGCTCCACCGTCGCGCGGATGCGATCCAGCTTGCCGCTTGAGTCCTTGATGCCGACGATGTTGGGGTGTTGAGCCAGCTCCGCGATCAGCTCGATGGGAATGTCGTAGGGCACGCAGCGCGGAATGTTGTAGAGCAGCACCGGCAGCGGCGAGCGGTCGGCCACGCTGCGGAAATAGTTGAGCACCGCGGCCGGCGACATCTGGCTGGCGTAGTACGTAGGCGAGCGCACCAGCACCGCATCGTAGTGGAACCCGGCCGCCGCCTCGGCCAGCTCCACGGTGCCCTTCACGCTCTCGCGGCCAACGCCGGCAATCAGCACTTTTTCCGGCGATGCCGCTTCGGCGGCCACGCGCAGCACGTCGCGCGACTCCTGGTCGTCGAGCGCAACCGCCTCGCCGGTCGAGCCGAGCAACAGGATTCCCGACAGCAGGCTCCGCGAGTAGCGCGCGACGTTGGCCTCAAGCTTGCGGTAGTAAACCCGCTCATCCGGATAGAACGGCGTGGTGGCCGCGGCAAAGATTCCCTCAATCAGCATGAACTTATTGTAAGACCGCGGCAACGCGCCGTTCGGTTCGGGTCAGGACTGCGCCAACTTATTGATCCGGCCCGCAAATAGTGTTGAGGTTTCCCACCCTTGCGCCAGAAAAAAGGCGCAAGGATGGGGCACCCACTGTAAGTATTTAAGGTCCGGATCGATAGGTGCAATGGATGGCGGTTGCGCTGAGGCGTATATTGGGGAGACAATTGTGTCTCGGAAACAGACCCACCAGGAGCTGAAGGCATGGAGTCTTTGCTGCACACGGGAGAGGAAAAGAGCGGTTCCAAGCTTGCCCAGCAGGCGCTCTCTTTCTTTTTGCATACCGCGCTTGCACTCGTTACGTGGTTTGCGATCATGCTGGCGGGCTATGCGTTGAGTCCGCCCAATGTTTCGCAGTTGCTGATCACGATCGTGTGCATCGCCGTGCCGTTCGTGGTCGGTTTCCTCGTCAACCGCTTCCGGCAGGACGAGATGGCGGGGCTGGTTTGGCTAGTGGGGCTGATCTGGATCCTGATTATTGCGCTTTGGGTGCTGGATATGCCGACAGGCCCCAATCAGTGCTTCCAGTGCGGCGCCACGGAAAAGCTCGCGCGGACGTTTCTCAGCATTCCGGCGCCCAGCGGGCTCATCGATAACGACGGCCCGTTTCTCGGCACCTGGCCGGCAGTGGCGCTGCTGGGCTACGCGATCGGCGCCCGGATTGCCTACAAGAAGCCGGCTCGCGAACCGGTGGATTAGGTCTGCGATCGTTTGAATTTGTACGTTGCTATTTTGTTCTTTGGTATCCCCGGTCCCCAAAGGCGAGGGACCGGGGGCACACAGCGTTGGTACAACATCATACGGTCAGAGACCTAGGCCACTCTGCGGCCCTCGGCGCGGTCTTGGCGATGAGTCTCGTTGGCTCGCGCAGCGCTGGAACGCTCGGCCCAGGTACACCTGAGTCCTTCGCCGGACAGCATCCACGTGCACTCCAGGAATTCATTCTTGGACTGATTTGTTGTGAGCATGGTTTCCCCTTCCTGGCTCTCATCGGCCCGTCGACAATTGTTCATCTTCCTTTTCCCCTTCGCGATGAAACCAAAGGAACGTGGCTGCCGCCGGACGCGGGAGCTCCGGCGCACCGGAGCGCACGGTTCGCAAGGTTTCATGAGAATGTCGTAAGGCGGGATTGCGGGAACCATTCGCCCGCCGCAGGACGCGGCTGGGCTCAATCGCCTCGCTCTCTCACACTCCGGTTGATCGAACCGGCGCGGTGAGCGAGGCATCCCGGCGGCGTGGACTTGCCGACAGGAGTCCAGAGGAACCAGTTCGATTCAGCTCCGGGTGCTGCTCACAACGCCACTGGGTTCCACTTCGGAACCGCGTCGCTGCTTCGGTATTTCCGGTGTCATCCGTGACTTCCAGTCCCAGCGCCTGAACAAGCCGCCAGGGATGCACGTTCGTTTTCCGTTTGAAAATGACTGCAAAAGTGCCGGGATTCCGGCGCTCGTTCTCAATCAGTTCCCTGCTTGATTCATAGAATGTAACACAGCGTTCATATATCTTTCGCAATTTTTCCGCCCTGGGGCAGGAACTTTTGTGTTAACCCGCGTTTCTCAGAGCCGACGACATGATCGCGAAAACTTCAGGTCTGCATCTGACATCTTGCATGGCGGGGGTCTGGAGACCCCCGCGACAGCCGGTCTGGAGACCGGCGCTACTGGTCTTGCCGCGTGTGAGAAATGCGAGTTCATTCTTTTGCCGGCGCGGTACGCGCTCAGACCTGGGCGCCAAAGGTGGCGGCATGGAGATGCTGGAGCGCGTAGACCGTGATGTTGCGCTGCTGCATGGCGGCGATTCCCTCGACGGCCGCCTGCGCGGCGGCGATGGTGGTAATGGTCGGGATCCGCGCCAGCACCGCCGCCCGCCGGATGGCCTTCTCGTCGAAGAAAGTGTCCTGGCCGCGAGGCGTGTTCACGATCAGCTGGATGCGGTCGCCCTTGATCAGGTCGACCACATTCGGCCGGCCTTCCTTGACCTTGAAAACCCGTTCGACGATCAGGCCGGACTTTTCGAGCACGTTGGCGGTGCCCTCGGTGGCGACAATCTTGAATCCGAGTTCGACGTACCTCCGAGCCAGCGGAATGGCAGCCGGCTTGTCGTGATCGTTGACCGAGAAGAAGACCGTGCCGCCCGCCGGCAGCACCTGACCGGCAGAGAGCTGCGCCTTGGCAAACGCCTCGCCAAACGTGGCCGCCACGCCCATCACCTCGCCGGTGGACTTCATCTCGGGGCCGAGCACCGTGTCTACGCCGACAAACTTGTTCCACGGAAATACCGGCGACTTGACGTAGTAGTGCGTGCCGGTCTCAAGGTCGCGGCCGGAGGCGAGTTGCGCGGGCAGCAGATCGCGCAGCTTGCGGCCGGTCATGAGGCGCGCGGCAACCTTGGCGAGCGGGATGCCGGTGGCCTTCGAGACATACGGAACGGTACGGCTGGCGCGCGGGTTCACCTCGATCACGTAGACGTGGTCGTCGCCGGCGGCGTCGCGCTGGATGGCGAATTGCAAATTGACCAGGCCGACGACCTTGAGAGCCAACGCCAGCTTGCGCGTGTAGGTGCGCAGCGTCTCCAGCGTCTGCTCGCGAATGTCCACCGCGGGCAGCACGCAGGACGAGTCGCCGGAGTGAATGCCGGCCTCCTCGATGTGCTGCATGATGCCGGCGATGATCACGTCTTCGGAATCGCAGAGCGCGTCCACATCGACCTCGACGGCGCTCTCGAGAAAGTGATCGACGAGCACCGGCCGCTCCTGCGAATATTCAACGGCTTGCGTCATGTATTGCGCCACAGCCGCGGCGTCGTAAGCAATCACCATAGCGCGGCCGCCGAGCACATAGCTGGGCCGCACCAGCACCGGGTAGCCGATGCGCTCGCCGATGGCCAGCGCCTCGTCGACGCTGGTGGCGGCGCCTCCGGCGGGCTGCGGAATGTGAAGCTCTTCAAGGAGCCTGCCGAAACGCTTGCGGTCTTCGGCCAGATCGATCGACTCGGGCGAGGTGCCGATGATGGGCACGCCGGCCGCGAGAAGACGCTTGGCGAGATTGAGCGGCGTTTGCCCGCCAAACTGCACGATCATGCCGATCTTAGCGCCGCCCTGCGCTTCGTGATGGTAGACCGCCAGCACATCTTCAAGCGTGAGGGGCTCAAAGTAGAGCCGGTCGCTGGTGTCGTAGTCGGTTGAGACCGTCTCGGGATTGCAGTTGACCATGATGGTCTCGAAGCCGTCATCTTTGAGCGCGAAGGCCGCGTGGCAGCAGCAGTAGTCGAACTCGATTCCCTGCCCGATGCGGTTCGGGCCCGAGCCGAGAATAATGATCTTGTGCTTCGCAGTGGGTGGCGCCTCGTCCTCTTCGTCGTATGTCGAGTAGAG
>Ga0182024_10018188_pt1 | contig 13114 bp, 13 predicted proteins | sample P32metaG_FD_120480 | JGI IMG/M metagenome (GOLD analysis project Ga0182024, IMG submission 120480) | Permafrost microbial communities from Stordalen Mire, Sweden - P3-2 metaG (Illumina Assembly) | ecosystem: Environmental > Terrestrial > Soil > Wetlands > Permafrost | place: Sweden: Stordalen...
GCGCAATGGCGCGCACCATGCTCTCATCAAGGTCGATGCGCTTGAGCTCGACATTGGACACCTTGATGCCCCAGCCCTCGGTCTGCTTGTCGAGCACTTCCTGGATGTCGGCATTGAGCTTGTCGCGCTCGGCGAGCATCTGGTCGAGATCGTGCTTGCCGAGCACCCAGCGCAGCGTGGTCTGCGCCAGCTGGCTGGTCGCCGCCAGATAATTGCTGACCTGGATAATTGCCTTCTCGGCATCGACGACACGGAAATAGATCACGGCGCTGACCTTGACCGAAACGTTGTCGCGCGAAATCACGTCCTGCGGCGGCACTTCATCGACCACTACGCGCAAATCGACGCGCACCATCTGCTGGATAAACGGATAAAGCAGAATAAGTCCGGGTCCCTTGGTGCCGGTATAGCGGCCGAGTGAGAACACCACGCCGCGTTCATATTCACGCAAAATACGGATGGAGGAGTAGAGAAAGATCAGAACCAAAACGCCGACGGCGATAACGACGGTGAAGAACATGGCTCGCTCCTTGGGCTGATGCGGCGGTTCAATCGGTCCTTGTTAGACGTGGGGAGGCGGGCTTTCGCTCAAAAGGGCTTGGGCGCACGGGATGTCCGCGCATGAAGTTCCGATCTAGGCCGGCCGAACATGCAGAACCAGACCATCGCGGCCGACCACATTGACGCGCGAGCCTTCGGCGAGCGGGGCGTCGGCGTGCGCGCGCCAGATTTCGCCCGCGACCCGCACGCGGCCCTCATGGCCTTGCCACCATACCGCTTCGCCGCTGGCGCCGATCAATGCTGCACCGCCGGTCACGACCGGACGCTTGCGCGACCGCAACAGCGCCGCCAGCGAGAGCAGGAACAAGGCGGCACTGCCGATGGCGGCGCCGATGACGACCGCCCGCGAAAGCTCGAAGCCCGGCGCCTGCGACGGAAACATCATCAGCGCGCCGATGACGAAGGCGATAATGCCGCCGACGCCGAGCGTGCCGAAAGCGCCGATATGCGCTTCGGCGATCATCAGACCGATGCCAACGAGTACCAGCGCGGCGCCGGCATAGTTGATCGGCAGGAGCGCCAGCGCATAGAGCGCGACCAAAAGACTGATGGTGCCGACAAGCCCCGGCGCCACCGCGCCCGGATTGAAGAACTCCAAGATCAGACCGTAGACGCCGATTAGCATCAGGAGAAAGGCGACGTTCGGATTGGTGATCAGCGCGAGAAGCTCGACGCGCCAGTTGGGCGGCACCGTCACCACCTGCAGTCCGGCGGTCGCCAGCCGCATGGGCTTTCCGGCGACCGTCACGGTGCGGCCGTCAATCTGGCGCAGCAGATCGGGCTCGTCGGCGGCGACCACGTCGACGACATGAAGCTTGACCGCCTTGTCGGCCGGCAGGCTTACGGCGTTGCGCACCGCGTCTTCGGCCCAGTCGGCATTGCGGCCGTTGACGGCGGCGAGGCTGCGGATATAGGCGACCGCGTCGTGGACGATTTTGCGCGACTCGGTGTCGGCCGGCTCGCCGGCTTCGCCTGGTGTCTGGGTTTTCTGATCCGAGCCTCCTCCGGGCGCGAGCGGATTGCCGCCGAGCTGGATCGGCGTGGCGGCGCCGATATTCGTGCCGGGCGCCATCGCGGCGATCGCGCTGGCATAGGCGATGTAGGTGCCGGCGCTTGCCGCGCGGGCGCCGCTCGGCGCGACGAAAGTCGCGACCGGCACCGGCGACGCAAGGATCGCGCCGTCGATCTCGCGCATCGACGAATCGAGACCGCCCGGCGTATTCATGCGCAGCACGATCAGGCCGGTCTCCTGCCGGGAAACCGTGTCGATCTCGCGCACGATGTAATCGGCGATGGCCGGACCGATAGGGCCGTTGATTTCAAGGACGAGCGCGCGTGGCGCGGCGCTGGCCGGCGCCGCGAGCAGCGCGAATAGAATAGCCACAAGCACGGTTGCACATAGTCGCATCGCGGCAATCATGGCGGTCCCGGTGCCGAACGATGCCCCGGATTATAGGCCGTTCCGCCGGTCACGTCCCAACAGCGATCCTGTGCGCCGTCGGGCTGTCACGAGGTCGCAACCGCGCGCGGTGGCGCGCCGATGAGGCGGGCGCCCCAGGAAAAGCGCTGCACGGCAAACGTCGTCGCCATGCTCAACGCCAGCGTGCCGCCAAAAACGATGGCCGCCTTGGCGATGGCAAACAACGGCGCGGCAAGGAGCACATATTGCAACCAGACAATGAAGACGTAGTGGACCAGATAAAGGCCATAGGCATTGGCCGACAGATAACCGAGAAGCCGCGAATAGCCGGTCGCGAACCGCAGGCAGATCGCAATGAAGAAAAAGCAGCCGGCGGCGCAGGCCGGCACGAAACTCATATCGGCGGCAATCTCGATGCCGAGCGAGGCGCCGTGCGGCATGGTCAGCGCCGTCAAACCCATCCACAGAAACAACGAGGCGAGCGTGGCCGCCAGTGCATATGTCCAGCGCCGCGCCAAGATGCCGTCGATCGCGATAAGGCCGCGCTCGATGCCGGCGCCGCCAATGCCGACGCCGGCAAAGAAATAGACCGCATAGAGCAGCGGCCGGCACAATTGCACTGCGAACAGCCCGGAGTTGGACCAGGCCCAAGGGGTAAAGGCGATCGCCAGCGGGACATAGGCTATCGCGGAAACCGCAAGCAGCACGCCGAAATAGCGAGCGGGCGTTTTATCTGCGGCGGTCGACCAGCGGCCGAGCGCCGGTATCGCATTGGGCGCAATGAAGTGCAGGCCGGCGGCCGCGAAATTGAGCGCCAGAAGCTGCCACAGGAACCACAGCGGGCCGTTCGGCCAGAACGGCAGCGCGCGCAGGCTGTGCCAATAGGCGGCGAGGCTCGGATCTGCCGCGGTCAGGCGATAGGCCGGATAAATCGCCGCCGGAATGACCACGGCGATGCCGAAGGCGAATGGCAGACTGAGGCGCAACGCACGGTCGCACAAGAAACCCCAGCCCTTCTTGCGCGCCAAACTCGGCCAGACAAATAGGCCGGACAGAAAGAACATCAGCGCCATCAGATAAACGTCCTGCCAGGCGCAGATCAGATCGAAGCCGAAGAAGCGATGGCTGTCGATGATGGGGAACGCGCGCCAATCGTAGGGCGGACTGTCAAATCCGGAACCGGATACCGGAATCCAGTTGAGGTAGGCCAGCATCGCATGGAACGCGAGCACGATCAGGATCACGATACCGCGCAGATTGGCCAGCGCCAGGCTGGTGCGCGAATCGGAACGCGGCATGGAATCGATGCGCCGCATATCTCAAATCCCGAGCTTAAATAACAATACGCCAGTATCGGGAACAATCATGAGAAGCTACGCGGTGGATTGCAAGAGAGAATGCGATTGAGCCGAAAACAACCGGCTCGGTGGGTGGAACGAGAGGCGGCGGATTAAGTTCCCGAACGCACGCCGCCGCGACCAAATTGCGCAAGCCGGTTCCCGGCCGCACATATGGCGTTTCCTCCACGTCGGCGTCCTTAAATCACCGCATTGTGGAACGAGTAATAACTCTCCGCCATCAATGTCGTGCAGCGATTCGTGTCGACGACGGTAAATGGAGAGCACTCTTGGCAATGCAATCGACAAAGCTGCTCATGACGACTCTGGTGGCGACGGTCGTGACGTCACTCGTCGCCCTGGTCGGCATCGCACAGTCCGAGCCGGCAACGGAGCCGTCGGTTGCCGGTCTGTGGCAGAAGATCGATGCGGATACCGGAAAATCGGTCGGCTGGTTTTTGTTTGTCGACCAGAACGACTCTTATGAAGGCGTCATTGCGAAATTATTCCCGCGACCGAACGATCCCCAGAATCCGGTCTGTTCGAGTTGCCGCGACGATCGTAGGGATCAGCCGCTGCTCGGGCTGCCTCTAATCAGGAACATGAAGCGCGTCGGTCTGGAATATCACGACGGCAATATCCTCGATCCGCGCGACGGCAATATTTACAGCGCGATGATGCGGGTGAGCCCCGACGGCCAGACGCTGACGGTGCGCGGCTATCTCGGCATCGCTTTGTTCGGACGCGACGAGACTTGGTATCGCTTGCCGGACAACGCGCTTGCCCAGCTCGATCAGACGGTGGTCGCCAAATACCTGCCGGGCGCAGTTAAGACCCCGATCGCCGCGTGGCGGCATTCGGAGCGAACGGCGAAATCGGCCAACGCCTACCGCTGACTATCCGCCGCGCGCCGGTTACTGAATGACGCCGAATTCGCAGCCCGGCGCCGCATATTGGTAGCGCGGAACGCCATAACGATCCTGTGCGATGGTCGGCTTACAGCGCGTTTCCCACTTGCGATCGCGCTCGGCCGCACGGGTTCGCTCGATCTCGTCGGCGGCCGGCGGCACGGTCCTGATGTAAGGATCGCGGGCTTCGCCCCAGCGCACAATGCAGTTCAACGAGCTCCTGCCGCCGATACAGCCGCCGGCCGCCAGGCCGTCGGCATGGGCAACGTTGCAAACGGTCGCCACCGTTACGACCGACAGGCTCGCGGCGGCGCCGATCCGCGCCACATATCGCGCCGCCAAAGCCACTCTGGTACAGGTCAAGGTTAACACCGCTCTCTCCCTGGCGCGCCGATCTTAAGTCATCGGTCGGCGCACCGTTGCACCGCGTTTGCGCTAGCTCGTTCGGAGACGCGATTTATCGTTCCGGAACAGGCGCAGGCGTCGGCTGAAGAGTGAGCAAGGCGAGTGCCAGGGCACGTGCCCTGTTTTGGCACATTCGCGCGGCAAGAATTAATCCTGCGGATTATGAAAATTAGTCCCGTTCAACGTCGCAGAATGATCGACGCCGGTCGCCGTTGCTCCCAGCCGGCTTGCTCGAGTTCCGGGATGGTGTCGTCGGTCTGCGGATAGCCGAGACAAAAATAGCCGATGAATTTCCATTCCGCGGGGACGTTAAGAATCTCGGCGACTGCCGCGGGATCGAGGATCGAGACCCAGCCCATGCCGATGCCCTGCGCGCGCGCGGCGAGCCACATTGTATGCACCGCGGTCACCGCCGAATATTCGATCATTTCCGGCATGGTGCGTCGGCCGAGGCCGTGACCCTGGGCTGTCGACCGGTCGGCAAAAACGGCGAAATGCGCCGGCGCCTCTTCCAATCCGGCGAGCTTAAGCCGCGCATAGGTACTGGTGCGGCAGGAGTCTTGGGCGGCCAGCGCCTGCGCATTGCAAGCGGCGAAGTTCTCTCGGACAGCGGCGCGCCGAGCGGGGTCTTCGACGATCACAAAACGCCACGGCTGGCTCAATCCCACCGACGGCGCAAGGCAGGCGAGCTCGATCAGGGTCTCCAAGGCGCCGTTCGGCAGGGCGTCGTCCCGGAAGCGGCGGACGTCGCGGCGCCAAACCAAAAGCTCGCGCAAGCGTGCGCGGAAGGCGTGATCGAACTCGACCGGTCGCAGCGCCGGTGCCGCGCTATTGGCGGGTTCACTGTGCGGGCTTAAGCGCGGGTTCATCGCTGGAAGCCTACCGGCTGCCGCGAAACTCGGCCATCGCAATCTGCAAACGACGCCAGTCCGACTCGGCCGCAGGCAAGCCAAAGCGCAGCCACGCGGCGCGATCCGAGAAAGCCCGCGTCAAAATGCCGGCGCGTCCGAGATGATAAAACAGCGCGCCGGCCGCGTCCGTTCGGGACAGCCGGAACAGTGTCGTGCCGCCGACGATGTCGAGCCCGGCCCCGTTCAAGATCGCGTCGAGCCGCGCCGCCGCCGCGGCGAGGCCGTGCCGCGTACTCTCAGTCCAATCTCCGTCGGCCAGCGCCGCGGCGCCGACAGCGAGTGCCGGGCCGGAAACCGCCCACGGGCCGAGCAGGGCCGATAGCCGCGCGGCAAGCGGCGGCGCCGCCAGCGCAAAGCCGAGCCGCAGCCCAGCCAGTCCGAAGAATTTGCCGAATGAGCGCAGCACCACGATGTTGCCGCGGTCTACCTCTGGAGCGAGGCTCGCGCCGCGCGGCCCGACATCCATGAAGGCCTCGTCGACGATAAGCACGCCACCGCGCGCGCCGAGCGCCTTAGCGACCTCCAGCAAATCGCCTTTGGCGAAGAGCCGGCCGTCCGGATTGTTGGGATTGGTGACAACCGCGACATCGGCATCGCTGGTCCCGCCAAGATCGCGAACCTCGGCGACCGCATGACCGGCGAGCGTCGCGGCACGGGCGTGTTCGGAATAGGTGGGGGTCAAGATTGCCGCGCGGGCGGGCGGGACCAAGCCGCAAACCAGCGGCAGCAAAATTTGCGTTCCCGGGGCAGGCACCACACAGGCCGCCGACGGCGCGCCATAGGCTTTTACCGCAGTACCGGCGAGCTGCTCCAGAGCGGCGGAGTCGGGCAAGCGCGTAAAAATCTCTGCCGGCAAACGCGGCAGCGGATATGGATTAGGATTGATCCCGGTCGAAAGGTCGATGAAAGGTTCGGCGGCGCCGGGAAACAGGCGCCGCGCGGCGGCAAGATCGCCGCCATGCTCGCCACCACGCAGAAGCGGTTCGTCCACGCCGCTAAAGGGGAATATGTCCGTCGCGCTTGCGCTTCTCGCCATGCTGATCGAGCTTTGTCTCGGTTATCCGCAGCCGCTGGTGCGTGCGATCGGCCATCCGGTGACCTGGATCGGCGCCCTGATCGGCGAACTCGATCGCGCGCTCAATCGCGAAGTGGCGAGTGCACGGACACGGCAATTTGCTGGTGTCGTCGCGCTGCTGATTGTCATCATCATGGCCGGGTTGATTGCCTTCATCATCGAACGCGAACTGTTCCGGTTGCCATTCGGTATTTTCATCGTTGCTCTAGCCGCAAGCACGTTGCTCGCGCAACGCAGCCTGCATCGGCATGTGGTGGCGGTCGCCACTGCGCTTGAAACCGAGGATCTCGGCGCCGCGCGCAGCGCAGTATCGCATATCGTCGGCCGCGATACTGCGGCGCTCGATGCCGCCGGCATCGCCCGCGCGGCGATCGAGAGCCTTGCCGAGAATTTCTCCGATGCGGTCGTCGCGCCGGTGCTGTGGCTCGCCATTGCCGGGCTCCCTGGCATCGCAGTCTACAAAACCATCAACACGGCCGACAGTATGATCGGCCGCCGCACCAAACGGCACGAAACGTTCGGTTGGGCCGCGGCCCGGCTTGACGATCTGGTCAACCTGCCGGCATCGCGGCTCGCGGCCTTGTTGCTGATCGCCGCGGCGGCGCCACGGAAGGATGGATCCTCTGTGGCGGCATGGCAAACGGTGTGGCTCGACGCGCCGCGGCACCGTTCGCCGAATGCCGGGTATCCCGAAGCTGCGATGGCCGGCGCGCTGGGTCTGTCGCTCGCCGGCCCGCGAGTCTATGGCGGCGTCCGCGTCGACGATGCCGTGATGGGCGGCGGCCGTTGGGACGCGACTGCCGCCGATGTCCGCCGTGCGCTTTCGCTTTACCGCATCGCCGACGCGATCCTGATCGTAGTCCTTGCCGCCTTGGCGGCGCTCCTCATCGCGCCAGCTTAAGGAGCGCTTCGAGATCGAGATGCGCGGCAAGATGCGCCGCGAGCGCATCGAGCGTGCGCTCGATCGAGGCGTCGTAAGCGAGGTTCGTTGCCCCGGCGGCGAAGCGCTTAAGCCACGCCGCGCGCTGGCTATCGTCGGCAAACAGGCCATGAATGTAGGTGCCGATCGCACGCCCGTCCGGCGCCACCGCGCCCTCCGGCGCGCCGTCGGCGAGCCGTGCAAAGGGCCGCTCGCAGTCGGGTCCCTCGGTCACGCCCATATGCATCTCATAGCCGGCAAACGGCGCGCCGTCGGCGGTGGCGCCGCGCACCGGTTCCAGGCGCTTTTCCGCCGAAAGGGTCGTCTCAACGTCGAGCAGGCCAAGGCCTTCGACAGTGGCAGGCGGACCTTCGATGCCGTCGGGATCGGCAACGCTCCGCCCCATGATCTGAAAGCCGCCGCAGAGCCCCAAGACGGTGCCGCCGCGGCGCCGGTGTGCGGCGATATCGATATCGAAACCAGCTGCGCGGAGCGCAGCGAGATCGGCGATGGTCGATTTCGATCCGGGAAGGACGATCAGATCGGCATCGCCGGGCAGCGCCGCGCCCGGCCGCACACGAATGACGTCGACCGCGGGCTCGGCGTCGAGCGGGTCGAGGTCGTCGAAATTGGCGATGTGCGGCAGGATCGGCACCGCAATGCGCAGACGCACCTGCGATTTTGCCGGCAGGTCTTGCTCGAGCGCTAACGCGTCTTCCGCCGGCAATAAGCGCGCCTCTGCAAAATGCGGCACCAGCCCGAGCGCCTGCCAGCCGGTCAGCTGCGCGATCCGCGCCATGCCGTCGGCGAACAACGCCGGATCGCCGCGGAATTTGTTGACGATGAAGCCGCGGATCAACGCCGCATCGCCGGGCGCGATGACGGATTTGGTGCCGGCGAGGCTTGCGATCACGCCGCCGCGATCGATATCGCCGATCAGCACCACCGGCACGCCGGCGGCTTGCGCGAAGCCCATATTGGCGATGTCGTTTTCCCGAAGATTGACCTCGGCGGCACTGCCGGCGCCTTCGACCAGAACGATATCGGCATCGCCGCGCAGCCGTTCGTAGCTGTCGAGCACGAAGGACAACAAATCCCGCTTCATGTGCTGGTAGGCGGCGGCCTTGGCGCTGCCATAGACGCGGCCCTGCACGACGATCTGCGCGCCGATTTCGCTCTGCGGCTTGAGCAGCACCGGATTCATGTGCACGCTTGGCGGCACCCGCGCGGCGCGCGCCTGCAAGGCCTGGGCGCGGCCGATCTCGCCGCCATCGGCCGTTACCGCGGCATTGTTCGACATGTTCTGTGGCTTGAACGGGCGCACGCTGAGGCCGCGCAGCGTGAAGGCGCGCGCCAGTCCGGCGACGATGAGGGACTTGCCGACGTCGGAGCCGGTGCCCTGAAACATCAGCGCGCGCGCCGGCATCGTTTAGAACTCGATGCCGGCTTGTGCCTTTACGCCGGCGGCAAAATGATGCTTCACCAGCGTCATCTCAGTGACGAGATCGGCGGCGGCGATCAATTCTGGCTTTGCATTGCGCCCCGTCACCACGACATGCAGACCGGGCCGCCGCGAAGTCAGCGTGGTGATGACGGCGGCAAGATCGAGATAGTCGTAGCGCAGTGCGATATTGAGCTCATCGAGGACGATCATCGCCAGGCTCGGATCGGCGATGAGTTCGCGCGCTTTGCCCCAGGCGCGTTCGGCGGCGGCGACGTCGCGGGCGCGATCCTGGGTCTCCCAGGTAAAACCCTCGCCCATGGTGTGCCAGACGAGTTGCTCGCCGAACTTTTGCAGCGCGTCTCGCTCCGCCGAATGCCAGGCGCCCTTGATGAACTGCACCACGCCGACGCGATGACCGCGCCCGAGCATGCGCAAGGCAAGCCCGAAGGCCGCCGTCGTTTTTCCCTTGCCGGTGCCGGTGTGGACGATGAGCAGGCCTTTCTCGATCGTCTTCTCGGCAACTTCGGCATCTTGCACGGCCTTGCGCTTGGCCATCTTGGCGCGATGCTGTTCCGCTTCAGCGTCATCGAGCGATTGCGTCATGACCTCACTCTACAACTTTCCCTTTATGGCAAGCGGCAATCCGGCGACGACGAGGACGACGCGATCGGCGCGCGCGGCCATGCGCTGTTTGAGAACGCCCTGTAGATCGCGAAACCGCCGGCCGAGCGGATTATCCGGCACGATGCCAGAGCCGACTTCATTGGCAACCAGGATCGCTGGCGCGCTCGCACTTGCCAGCGTTTGTTCCAACCGATCGATCTCGACGTCGATGTCAGCCTCGGCCAGCATCAGGTTCGACAACCATAGCGTCAAGCAGTCGATCAGCACCGGCATGGCCGGACACGATCTGAGTACGGCGGTGAGATCGTGTGGCGCCTCGACGGTCCGCCACTGCGGCCCGCGGCGCGCGCGATGCGCGGCGATGCGGGCTGCCATTTCGGCGTCGCCCGCTTCCGCCGTCGCCAGATAGGTCCAAGGCGGCTGCCAGGGCGGCGGCAGGGCGGCGATCAGGTTCTCGGCATAGCGGCTTTTGCCCGAACGGGCGCCGCCGAGGACGAGAGTGACATATTCCGCGTTCGACATGATCCTTTGCCATCAGAAGCTTGGCCGGCAGATTGACAGGGGCGCCCGGCGAAATCTATCACTAGCGGATCGATGGTCCCTCATCGTGAGGGTGAATAGGGAATGCGGTGCGGCCGAAGGCGTAAGCCCTAAGCCAAATCCGCAGCTGCCCCCGCAACTGTGAGCGGGTAGTCTCGTCCGGTTGAGCCACTGGCGCTTGGGCATGATCCGGAACATGCTCAAATAAATGCCGGGAAGGCAGGACGAGGCGACGATCCGCGAGCCAGGAGACCTGCCATCGGCCGTGTCGACGCGACAAACGCGGGTCGGGGTGTATCCGTGGATGATCTGAAAGACGATGAGTCTTTTGGTCCTCGCTCGCGCCGACGCCAGGCATGCGAGGATATTTCGTGCTCAGTTTCCTGAAAGCCGCGGTCGACGACGCGTCGGCCGATCAGCGTCCAAAAATCATAGCGATCTATGTTCTGCTGCTAATCGCCAACGCGGCGGTCTGGACCTGGGCGGTCATTGCCTTTGCCGGCCGGCCGACGCTGCTCGGCACCGCGTTTCTCGCTTATGTGCTCGGGCTGCGTCACGCCGTCGATGCCGACCACATCGCCGCCATCGACAATGTAGTGCGCAAGCTGATGCAGGAGGGCAAGCGGCCGGTGTCGGTCGGCCTGTTCTTCTCGCTGGGGCATTCTCTCGTCGTCACGATTGCTGTGGCAGTGATCGTTGGGCTCGCCTTCGCGCTGGAAGGCCGGCTGCATCCTTTCAAGGCGATTGGCAGCATCATCGGCACCGGCGCGTCGGCGGTCTTCCTATTGGCCATCGCCGCGATCAATCTCGTCATTCTGCGCGCGGTGTGGCGCAGTTTCCGCCGCGCGCGCCGCGGCGAAGCGGTCGCCGACCATGAGCTCGATCTCCTGCTCTCCGGCCGCGGCTTTCTCGCCCGCATCTTCCGGCCGTTGTTCCGCATGGTGTCGCGCAGCTGGCAGATGTTCCCGATCGGCTTTCTGTTCGGGCTCGGCTTCGATACCGCAACCGAGATCACGCTGTTCACTGTTGCCGCCGCTCAAGCCTCCGGCGGCATGAGTCTGGGCACGGTGATGCTGTTCCCGGCTTTGTTTACCGCGGGCATGACGTTGATCGACACCACCGACAGCCTGCTGATGGTTGGCGCTTATGGCTGGGCGTTTCTCAATCCGATCCGCAAGATCTGGTACAATCTCACCATCACGGCGATTTCCGCGCTGGTTGCCTTTTTGATCGGCGGCATCGAGGCGCTCGGCTTGATCGCCGACAAGCTCGGTCTCGGCGGTACCTTCTGGGGCGCGGTCGGCAATCTCAACGACGGGCTCGCCAATTTCGGTTATCTCGTCATTGGCGTTTTCATCGGCAGCTGGATCATTTCCTATTTGATCTATCGCTGGCAGGGGTTCGACCAGCCGGCCGTTGAGCGCATCGAGGTGGTGCAATGACAGCCGCCCCGATCGTTTACGTCTGCGTCACGTGCCGTGGAGTCGGCGAGCAGGATTGCGAGCCCCGCCCCGGCGCGCTGTTGGCCGACGCCGTCGAGCGCGCGGCTATCGGGACCGAAGTCACGGTGCGGCGGCTGCGCTGCTTTGCCAATTGCTCACACGGCCCGAGCGCCGCCATGCGCTGCAACGGATCGTGGACCTACGTCTTCGGCGGTCTTGAGGAGCAAAATGCCGGCGCCTTGATCGAAGGCGCGCGGCTGCTTGCCAATGCCGGCGATGGCATCCTGCCGTGGCGCGGGCGGCCGGAGATTCTCAAGCGCGGGCTTATCGCGCGAGTGCCGCCACTCGATTTTCAAGAGGTCGATCTATGAACGACAGCATCAACGGCCAGCTCGCGCGCGTGCCTTGCACCATCGTCACGGGCTTTCTCGGCGCCGGCAAAACGACGCTGATCCGTCACGTCATCGCCAATGCGCAAGGCCGCCGCCTTGCCGTCATCGTCAATGAATTCGGCGACGTCGGCATCGACGGCGAAATCCTCAAGGGTTGCGGCAATGCCGCTTGCCCGGAGGACAACATCGTTGAACTGGCCAATGGCTGCCTGTGCTGCACGGTCGCCGACGAGTTCGTGCCGGCGCTCGACGCCATTTTGGCGAAAGGCGGCATCGAGCACATCGTGATCGAGACGTCAGGGCTGGCTTTGCCAAAGCCCTTGGTCCAGGCGTTCCATTGGCCGGCGATCAAGAGCCGCGTCACCGTCGACGGCGTCGTCGTCGTGGTCGATGGCGCCGCGCTCGCCGACGGCCAGGTCGCGCAAGATCTCGATGCGCTCAAGCGCCAGCGTGACGGCGACGCCGCGCTTGAACACGACGATCCGGTCGAGGAAGTCTTTGAGGACCAGATCGCCTGCGCCGATTTGGTCGTGCTCAACAAGAGCGATCTCCTTGACGAGGACGGGATCAATGCCGCGCTGGCGGCGATCTCGCGCACGCTGCCGCGCAGCGTGAAGGTCCTCACCGTCACCGACGGCAAGGTCGATGAGGCGCTGTTGCTCGGTCTCGGCGTCGGCACCGAGGCGGACATCGCCAATCGCCGGACCCGCCACGACGCCGAAGCGGAGCACGACCACGACGATTTCGACTCTTTTGTCGTGCCGCTCGGTGAGATTGATGACCCTTCGGTATTGACGGCGCGCGTTGCCGCCCTGGCCGAGCGCTTTGACGTGTTGCGGGTGAAAGGTTTCGCCGCGATCGCGAACAAGCCGCTGCGTTTGTTGGTGCAAGCGGTCGGTCCGCGTGTGTCGCATCAATACGATCGGCCGTGGATGGCTTCCGAACCGCGCCAAGGTCAGCTTGTCGTCATTGGACTGAAAGGTCTCGACCGCGCCGCCATCGCGCAGGCGCTCACCGGCTAACAGTCGAGTTCAACGATGCATCTGCTCACCACGAGTTCAACCGGCCTCGACGAACTCGTCGAAGCGGTCGATCTCGGCCAGCCGCCGGGCGACATCGCTATCTTGTCGTTCGCC
>Ga0182024_10018189_pt1 | contig 13114 bp, 7 predicted proteins | sample P32metaG_FD_120480 | JGI IMG/M metagenome (GOLD analysis project Ga0182024, IMG submission 120480) | Permafrost microbial communities from Stordalen Mire, Sweden - P3-2 metaG (Illumina Assembly) | ecosystem: Environmental > Terrestrial > Soil > Wetlands > Permafrost | place: Sweden: Stordalen...
TTCAGCCCGGATTTTTGCTTTACCCGGCGACCGTGCTGCTCGCTTGTCCCCTTAGAGGACCTGGACATGTTCCTGACCTTCAAATCCTCAATGCAGACGAGCGCGTGGTTTTGGCTGATCGTCGTAGTGCCCTTGTGCAGGAAGTCTCTACGGGCGTTGGCGATTTGCGTGTGAACCTTTTGTACCTTGAGTTTTGCCTTCTTCCAGTTGTTGCTGAACTTGACTTTGCGGCTCATGCGCCGTTGATAACGAGCGAGGTGTTGCTGGTGCTTTTTGAAGCTGTTGAGCGGGGCGATGAAACCGCCATCGCTCAAAGTGGCAAAACGCGCAATGCCCACATCGATGCCGACCGCACTGCTAGCCGTTCGGGATGGTGGCGGAACCTCACGCTCGGTCTGAATACTGGCGTAGCACCTCTCACCGGACAGCCTGATGGTGATGTTCTTAGGTGTTCCGAGAATCTCGCGGCTGTTGCGATAGCGGATCCAGCCAAGCTTCGGCAACTTGATACGACTATTCGACTGGTCGATCTCGAATTGTTTGGCATCAGGGTAGCGAAAGCTCTCGGAACTGCCCTTGCGCTTGAATCTGGGGAAGTCGGCTCGCTTGGCAAAGAAGTTCTGGTACGCCCGCTCCAAATCCTTCAGCGCATGCTGTAAGGGGTGAACGGGCGCACATTTAAGCCAGGGCGTCTCAGCGCCATTGCGCCATTCGGTCAGCCGCTTGGCCATGGCGAGGTAGCCAATGAATTTCTTGCCGGACTGGTGGTTGCTCTGTTGCAGTGCCAGAGCCTTGTTAAAGACGAAACGGCAAGAGCCGGCAAAGCGGCGCATGTCGCGCAGTTGTGCGCCGTTGGGCATGAGTGCAAATTTGAAAGCTTGCAGCCGTTTCATGGCGGGGTGGTACGTTGTGGTCACCCCGCTACTCTGCCGTAGCTGCGGTCGCGCACCCATAGCCATTATTGGCCAGTACATCGAGAAACAACACACACCGCTCTGAAACCCAATACCGGGTCGGCTTTGCCGTCCGCGCTCTTAACCTTGCCCTGAACGGCAGGGTCTGCCGCGCATCGGCTCAACTTGTCCAGGTTCTGAATGGTCAGAGTGCCGCCTTCCAGCGTGATCAATCGCTGGCGGCGCAGCTCCTGCAGCGTCCGATTCGCGTGCACCGAGGATGCGCTTTAAGATGAACACGCGTAGATCGCACAAATCTCCGGGAACGAAGTACGCCACGATCTGGCGGCGGCCGTCCTCGAGCACTTTGTAGCGGCAAGCGAATCCTTCGAGCAACAGCTTCACGCCGCCGGTGTGCTCTCCCTGCGCGATGACATCCTCACCCGCCGCGAAAACGCGCGCATCGCCGCAGCACTCCCGTATGGCGTTCATCTCTGGATCGGACAGCGAGGTGAAGTTGGCGAGTTTCCGCAGCAAGGGATTGTCATTCATCGCGGCGTGGCGTCTGCTCCAGGAGTAGATCGATGGTGCAGCGAACACCGTCCGCCGAGAATAGCATTTCCCCACGCTCCGCCAACCTGCGTCGGAAAGTTTCGAGCGGCGCCGTGTTGCGTTAGTCTAGTGCGATGCCGAACCTGCAACTCACGTTTTGCAAATTGCTGCCGCTGCTCGCCGCGTGCGCGGCTTGGCCGGTGCACGGTGCCGAACCGGTTGCGCTGGAGTCCTCCCGCGACATGGTCGTGACCGCTCAGCACGCTGCGTCCGATGTCGGCGCCGCCATCCTCGCCCAAGGTGGAAACGCCGTCGATGCCGCGGTTGCCGTGGGCTACGCGCTCGCCGTCACTCATCCCTGCTGCGGCAATATCGGCGGCGGCGGCTTTATGACCATCCACTTGGCCAGCGGCAAGGACACGTTCATCAATTTTCGCGAGAAGGCCCCCATGGCGGCACGCGCCGACATGTTCCTCGACGCCGCGGGCAACCCCATCGCTGCCAAGAGCCGCGATGGGTATCTCGCCGTGGGTGTGCCAGGCACGGTCTTGGGGCTCGAGACCGCGCTGCAAAAATATGGCACGCTGCCACGTGCGACTGTCTTGGCCCCTGCAATCGAGCTGGCGCAGCAGGGGTTCATCCTCACGCAAGGCGATGTGGACGTGCTCGCAGACGCGGCCGCCGCGTTCCGCCCGCAGCCGAATGTCGCGGCGATATTTCTCAATCATGGTGTGCCGTACGGTCCCGGAATCCGGCTGGTTCAGCGAAACCTGGCCGCAACGCTGCGCAAAATCAGCGAGAGTGGCGCCGATGCATTCTACCGCGGCTCGATCGCGGACGCCGTGGTGCGCGCCAGCCAAGCCCACGGCGGTGTGTTGACCAAGACTGACTTCGAAAAGTACACGGTCACCGAATCCGTGCCGATTTCCTGCACCTATCGCTCGTATACGGTGATCTCCGCGCCGCCGCCGAGCTCCGGGGGCGTAACCCTGTGCGAGATGCTGCAAGTGCTCGAAGGCTACAATCTGCAGGCTCTCGGCCGCGGTTCCGGCGAGACTCTACATTTGATGACGGAAGCGATGCGCTACGCGTATCGCGACCGCAACACCTACCTCGGCGATCCGGCGTTCATCGACAATCCGGTGGTGCGCTTGCTCTCGCCCCTGCACATGCAGTCGATCCGCGGCCACATTCAGCCGCATCATGCGACGCCCTCCTCCGCGGTGCTCGGCGAAGATGCGGCTGCCGACGAACACGCCACTACCACGCACTACTCCGTGGTGGATCGATTCGGCAACGCCGTGGCCGTGACCTTCACCATCAACGATGACTTCGGCGCCAAGGTGATCCCGGGCGACACCGGCTTCTTTCTGAACGATGAGATGGATGATTTCGCCGCGAAACCCGGCTCTCCCAACATGTTCGGCCTGGTGCAAGGCAAGGCCAATGCGATCGCCCCGGGAAAGCGCCCCTTGAGTTCCATGACCCCCACCATCGTGATGAAGGATGGTAAACCGGTGCTCATCGTCGGCACGCCGGGCGGCTCGCGCATCATCACCACCGTGCTGCAGATCATCGTCAACGTCATCGACTACGGGATGAACTTGCAGGCGGCCGTGGACGCACCGCGGATCCATCACCAATGGCTGCCTGACACACTCGCCGGCGAGCCCCTGGCGATCGCGGAGCCGTCCAGGAAATCCCTGACCGCCATGGGCTACGACGTCGTGGCGCTGGAACCTTGGGGCACGGGCAATGCAGCCGAGGTCATCGGCATCGCGCCGCCGGACGCAGCGCTGGCCCAAGCCTTGGGGTTTCCGCATCCAGGGATTCTGTACGGCGCCAGCGATTCGCGCGCGCCCGCAGGTTCGGCCGCGTCGAGTTCGCCCATTCAATGACCGTACACGCCTTGTTCCCGACGCGCGTCTATACGTGCGCTTTGCAGAGAAACGGCAGCCGCGAGTTGAATCGCATGCTCGTCAAGGAATGCAGGCAGCTGCGCGCCGACGATCTCGCGGGTAGACGCTGGTCGAAGCGCAACTATCCAGGCGGCTATACCTCCTACGGTTCCGCGCATCGCCTGCAGCTCGTTTCGCCCACGTTCCAGCAGCTGCAATCCCGGCTCGAGCGCCACATCGCGGCGTTCGCGGCGGCCGTGGAATGGGACCTGACCGGACGGCGGCTCACGATGACCGATTGTTGGGTCAACATCATGCCGGCAGGGACCATGCATGGGCTGCATCTTCATCCGCTGGCGTCGGTGAGCGGTACCTACTATGTACGCGTACCCGCCGGCTCGCCCGGCCTCAAGTTCGAGGACCCGCGCTTGGATCGCTTCATGGCTGCGCCGCCGCGCAAAGCTGCGGCTACGCCTAAATCGCGGCCGTGGATCACCTTTCCCGCCGAATCCGGACGGCTGGTGCTGTTCGAAAGCTGGCTGCGCCACGAGGTCGCAGCAAACACGGCCGACGATGAACGAATCAGCGTAAGCTTCAACTACAACTGGTTCTAGCCTCGAGGTATTTTTTCATGTCCAAACCCTCCGACGCCACCATGGCGGTTTTCCTCGACCTGGAAAACATCGCCCTCGGAGCGCGCGACGCGAAATACCCGAGCTTCGATATCGAGAAAGTGCTGGAACGCCTGCTGCTGAAAGGCCACATCGTGGTGAAGAAGGCGTATTGCGACTTCGACCGCTACAAGGATTTCAAGCGTGGCTTGCACGAAGCTGCCTTCGAGCTCATCGAGATCCCCCACGTCAGGCAATCGGGGAAGAATTCGGCTGATATCCGCATGGTCGTCGATGCGCTCGATCTGTGCTACACCAAGGGGCATGTCGACACGTTCGTGATCTTGAGCGGCGATTCCGACTTCTCCCCCTTGGTGAGCAAATTGCGCGAAAACGCCAAAACGGTGATCGGCGTCGGCGTGAAGAATTCCACGTCGGATCTTTTCATCAACAATTGCGATGAATTCATTTACTACGACGATCTGGTGCGCAAGGAGCCCAACAAGTCACGCCGCCGCGTCGCAGCAGCGCCGCGCGTGCCCAGCGCCGCGGCCGCCGAGGGCGCTGCGCCTGAAAACAAGGGTCCGGACGTGCATGATGCGCTCGAATTGATTGTCGACACCCTGGAGGCGGTGGCCGAGGAGCGCGGCGAGAATGAACCAATCTGGGGTTCGATGATCAAACAAGCCATCAAGCGCCGTAATCCTGGCTTCAACGAGCGCGCCTATGGATTCAGGTCTTTCAACGACCTCCTGGCCGATGCCGAAAAGCGCGGCTTGCTGACCTTGAGGGCCGATGAGAAATCCGGCGGCTACACGGTCCGGATGGCGGACCGCCCCGCTCCGCGCGTCAACTAGGCCCTCGCCCACCCTTGAAGTTGCCTGCCGTTGGCCGCATTCAGCCAACATGGACATTTCTCGACGAAGATCTTGGATGTGGGCCGAAGCCTGCGCGCTCCTCGATGAGGCCGAGCGTAAGCACCGGCAATTTTTCGATCTACTGGCCGCACCCGCGAACCGCCCGGTGTGGGAACCTCCCATCGACATATTTGCCGATGACACGCAGGTGCGCGTGGTCGTGGCGCTGCCCGGTGCGCGCGCCGAAGACGTGAACGTGCAGATCACGCCCACCGGCTTGTGGGTGGATACCACCGTGGCTCCCGGCGGCGCCGGCATGAACGTCGTGCGCATGGAAATTCCCTACGGACGGATGCGGCGGCGAGTCGATTTACCGCCTGGCCGCTATGCGCTGGTCGAACGCCGTCTCGATTACGGTTGCTTGTATTTGCGTTTGACGCGGGAGGGGCCATGAGCGCTTCTGAAGACGTCCTGATCATATTGCCGGTCCGCAAAGCCGTGCTGTTCCCCGGTGTGGTTCTGCCCATCGCCGTTGAGGGCAAGCTGTCGCTGGCCGCGGCGCAGGAGGCGGTACGCACGCAACGCCGCGTCGGTCTGCTGCTGCAGAAGGAATCGGACGCAGAGCAGAGTCCGGACAACTTGTACGGCGTCGGCACTGCCGCATCCATCGTGCGGTTCATTACGGCGCCGGACGGCACGCATCACCTGATTTGCCAGGGCGAGGAACGCTTCACGGTGCTGGACTACGTCAGCCGCGAGCCCTTCCTGGTCGCGCGCATCGAAGCTCACAAGGAAGCTGTGGAATTCGACCGCGAAATCGAAGCCCGCGGCCTGAACCTGCGCGACAAAGCCAGCGAAGCGCTGCGCTTACTGCCGCAGGCGCCGGGCGAACTGGCGAATGCGATCCTCAGCATCGAGTCCATACCTGCCCTGGCCGATATGGTCGCCAGCTTCATGGATCTTAAGCTCAGCGATAAACAGGAAATTCTCGGCACCTTCGATTTGAAGGCGCGGCTGGACCGCGTGTTGGCCTTCCTCGGACGCCGCATCGAGGTGTTGAAGGTCTCCAGGGAGATCGACGAGAAAACCCGCGAGGCCTTCGACGGGCGCCAAAAGGAGGCGGTGCTGCGCGAACGTATGCATCAGATCCAAAAGGAGCTGGGTGAATCGGATTCCGGCACCGCCGAACTCGCGGAGCTGAAAAAGGCCGTCAAGGAAGCCGGCATGCCGGCGGAAGTCGAAGAGCAGGCGCTGCGCGAGCTCAATCGGCTCGAGCGCATGCCGGAACAGGCGGCCGAGTACTCCATGACTCGCACCTATCTGGACTGGCTGCTCGCCATGCCCTGGTCGAAGCTCGATCCGGAGCAGGTGGACATCGAGCAGGCGCGCAAGATACTCGATGAGGATCACTACGGTCTTGCGAAGATCAAGCGTCGCATCCTCGAGTTCTTGGCGGTGCGCAAGTTGAACCCGGAAGGACGCAGCCCGATTCTGTGCTTCGTCGGTCCGCCGGGCGTGGGTAAAACCTCGCTGGGGCAGAGCATCGCGAGAGCGATCGGGCTCAAATTCGGCCGCGTCAGTCTCGGCGGCGTGCACGATGAGGCCGAGATCCGCGGACACCGGCGCACCTATATCGGTTCACTGCCCGGGAACATCGCACAAGCCGTGCGCAAGGCCGGCCGGCGCAATCCCGTGCTGATGCTCGACGAAGTCGACAAGCTCTCGGCCAGTTATCAAGGCGATCCGTTCTCGGCGCTGCTCGAGGTGCTGGACCCGGAACAGAACAACAGCTTCCGCGACAATTATCTCGGCGTGCCCTTCGATCTGTCGAAGGTGCTGTTCATCGGTACCGCCAACGTGCTGGATGCCATTCCCGCGCCGCTGCGCGACCGGATGGAGATCATTGAACTGTCCGGTTACACGGAAGAGGAGAAATTGCAGATCGCTCGGCGCTACCTGTTGACCAGGCAGCTGAAGGCCAACGGCCTGACGGCCGGACAGGTGCAGATTTCCGACGAGGCGCTGCGTCGGGTCATCATCGACTACACGCGCGAAGCGGGCGTGAGAAATCTGGAGCGCCAGATCGGCGGACTGCTGCGCAGCGCGGCGGTCACCATTGCCTCGGGCGAAGCGCAAAGCATTGCCATCGACACGGCGGATGTCGAGCGCATCCTCGGCGCCGCGCGCTTTGAAAGCGACGTCGCGTTGCGCACCAGCATTCCGGGCGTCGCCACCGGACTTGCCTGGACGCCGGCGGGCGGCGACATCTTGTTCATCGAGTCGAGCCGTGTGCGCGGCAGCGGCAAGCTCATTCTCACCGGCCAACTCGGCGAGGTGATGAAGGAGAGCGCCCAGGCCGCGGTGACGCTGGTCAAGTCGCTGGCCGATCGGCTGGGATTCGACGCCTCGATACTGGACAACAGCGATCTGCACATCCACGTCCCGGCGGGAGCCATCCCGAAGGACGGGCCGAGTGCCGGTGTTGCCATCTCCACGTCGCTGGCTTCGCTGCTGTCGCAGCGGACAGTACGCTCCGATGTCGCCATGACCGGCGAAATCAGCCTGCGCGGCGTGGTCATGCCCATAGGCGGCGTCAAGGAGAAGTGTGTGGCCGCGGCGCGCGCCGGGATACGCACCGTAATCCTACCGGCGCGCAATCGACGCGATCTGGAGGATATTCCGGAAAGCGTCAGGGCACGGCTCGAAATCGTTTGGGCGGAGAAGATCGAGGACGTGTTCGCGCGGGCACTGGAAGAGCCGCCCGCGCAGCGGGCGGCGGCTTAAAACTCAGGTCTCAAACTCAGGTCTCGAGTTTTAAGCCAGCAGCGGCCTCGCGGCCGCTGTCCACGCGGCGATCGCTCCGCCGGGCTCGATGCGTGCTTGGGTGCTACCCGCACCGGTGCCCGGATAGTCCCTCACACCCGCGGCATACACAGGCTGCTCCGGCACTTCCGCATTGATCGACCGGGAAGTGAAATTGGCCTGCACGGACCACGCATCGCCCGAGGACCGCCGCCACCGAAGGTGCAGCAGCCCGTCCGTCACCCAGTAGCGGCCGGCCCGGCTGAACTGCGCGGCATGCGGCGTCACGTGACGCCGGCGCAGCTCGAGCAATCCCCGAATCAATGCCAGACGCTCGCGGTGCCCGGGCAGCTCGCGCTCTTCCCACCGTAGTTTGCATGCCGAGAAAGTCGCTTCGGCGTTGGGATCCGGAATACGCACCGCCGCCGCATCAGCGGCGAAGGCGGCGAAGCGCTCGAACTCGCGCCGCCTGCCGTGCGTGACCGCCGCGGCCAGTTCGGCGCCGAAGTCACAAAAGAACAAGAACGGCGTGGAAGCGGCAAAATCCTCGCCCATGAACAGCAGGGGTACCTGCGGCGACAGCAGCAGGCACGCATAAGCCGCCGTCAGCAAGGCGGGATTTGCGAAGTTCTGGATGCGGTCGCCGCAGGCCCGGTTGCCGACCATGTCGTGATTTTGCAGAAATCCGACGAACGCACTCGGCGGTAAATCGCCGCTCGGTTCGCCGCGCGCCCGGTCGCGATATTTGGAATATTCGCCCTGGAAGGCGAAGCCCTCCGCCAGCGCGCGGCCCAGACTCTCGATCGGCTGCTGCGCGTAGTCGGCGTAGTAGCCGTCCGCCTCGCCGCTGCAAACGACGTGCAGCGAGTGATGCACGTCATCGTCCCATTGCGCGGTGGCGCAAAGCGGGGTGCCGCGCGCATCGCGCCGCAAATAGTGCGCCTCGTTCCGGTTGTTCTCCAATACCACGTGCAGCTCGCGCCCGGTACTCGCCTGCCGGATGCGTGCCGCGATCTCGCACACGATATCCGGCGTGGACGTGTCGCGCATCGCGTGTACGGCATCCAGCCGCAGTCCGTCGAATCGATACTCTTGGGTCCAGTACAGGGCGTTGTCGATGAAGAACTCGCGCACCGTCGCGCTGTCGCGCCCGTCGAAATTGATTGCCGCGCCCCACGGCGTGCGCTGTGCTGCATTGAAGAACTCGGGACAGTAAACGTGTAGATAATTGCCCTCCGGGCCGAAGTGGTTGTACACCACGTCCAGGAACACCATCAGCTGCAAGGCATGCGCGCCATCGATAAAGGCTTTAAGGTCATCCGGCGCGCCGTAACAGCCGGCCGGCGCGAATTGCATCACGCCGTCGTAACCCCAATTGCGCCGGCCTGGAAATGCTGCCAGGGGCATCAATTGCAGGGCGGTCACGCCCAGAGCGGCCAGTTCCGGCAGACGACGCGCGGCCGCTGCGAAGCTACCCTCGGCGGTGAAGGTGCCCACGTGCAATTCGTAAATGACCGCTTCGCAAAAAGGTCGGCCGCGCCAGTCGTGGCTCCGCCAACGGTAGCCGTGAGGGTCAACCACCTCGCTGGCGCCATGCACGCCCCCAGGATTGCTGCGGCTGGCCGGATCCGGCACAGGCATGGTGCCGCCGCCGCGTGTTTGCACCAGGAACTTGTAGCGCGAACCGGCGGCCGCGCTGACGCTCAAGTGATGCCAGCCGCCGGCCAGCCGTTGCATTGCATGCGTGGTCCGCGCCTCTCCCTCACCCAGCTGCAGCTGCACGCAGGCAGAGGAAGGCGCCCACAAGCGAAAGCGCGTCCGGCCGCCGCCCTCGAGTTCGGCGCCGAACGGCATGGCGTGCGCAAAAGTCGCGCTCAGAGATCCCCGTCCTTCCTGTCATGCGGCCACCATCGCTGCAGCAGCGCGGCCGCCCAGTCGCGGCCGCCCAATCCAAACGCCAGCGCCAGTGCCAGCATCAATCCTGCCAGAATGATCAGGAAGGTATGCTGGACGAGCGCACCGCCGATCTCCACCTGGCTCAAAGCGATCATGATGACGAACGCCATGATGATGTAGCGCGCGATGCGCGACAGCATGTCGCCGTCGGGCACCTGGGCCTCGCGGCAAAAATTCTCGATCGCCATGCCGACGAAGCGCGCGCAATAGGAACCGAAGATGACCACCAGCATGGCGATCAGCAAATTGGGGGTAAACAGCACCACCCGATGCAGCAGGTCGGTGATGTAGGTCAGCCCCAGGCCGCGAAATGCCTCGACCAGCGTCTCCAGCACCACCAGCCAGAAGGCCAGCAGTCCGAACAGCGTACACGTGTCGCCGCGCAGGCCGGCCTGCGCCAGAAAGTTATCGGTGCCGGCGCGCTCGGTCAGCACGTTGAGATTTATCGCGCGCAGCGCCCGCTCCACGGCGAAGCGCGCCACCTTGGCGATCAAATAGCCGATCAGCACCACCAGCAGCGCCATGACCAGGCGCGGCAGGAACTCCGCGGTCTGGCGCACGAACTCCCGCGTGGTGTCCAACAGCATGTCGAAATTTTGCATCTCTGCTCCTTACTGGCCGGCGTCCCAATCGAGAATTCCTTGCAGCGGAATTCCGGCCCAGAGCGGCCGGTTGCCGATCTCGTAGCGCAATTCGTACAGGACTTTTTCCAACTCGAACAGACCCAGCAGGCCCTCCCCCGGCGTGAGCCCGCTGTAGAGCATCGGGCTGCCTTTCGCGGCCGCATCGTAGGCGGCGAGGAACGCGCCGCGCACCTCCATCTCCCAGGCACGCGCCAACGGCGCGAGGCGCGCTGCTTCCGCCTCGTTGTGCGCGACGCTGCGCAACGCACTCTGCTGCGCGTAGGCAAAAGATCTCAGCATTCCCGCCACGTCGCGCAGCGGCGAGTGCTTGGCGCGCCGCGTCTCCAGGCTATGGCCCGGTTCGCCTTCGAAATCGATGATGACGAAATCGTTTTTCGTCACCAGCACCTGGCCCAGGTGATAGTCGCCGTGAATGCGGATTTTGAGGCCCGTCTCGGATTCGGAGCCCATCGACTCGATGCGCGCCAGAAGGGCGGCGCGCCGCTCGAGCACCGCCGCGGCGCGCTCGCGATCGGTGCCGACGATGGCATCCAAGTTCGCGGCCAAGAGATCGAGCGCGTGCTTGGCTTCGTCCAGGGCGCGCTGGCGATACGCCAGGATTTCGGCGCGCGCCAGCGGCTGCGGTGCAAAGGCGGGATCCTTTGCCGGCTGCGCGAGCGCGCGATGCAGCTCCGCGGTACGCGTCGCCAGCACCCGCATCATCTCGAGAAACGCTTCGTGCGCATTGAGCGGCAGCGCGTCGCTCGCCGGAGTGGTGCGGTATTGCTCCAGGTGGCGTTTCAAGTACTCGAGCGCGTAGGTCCAGCCGTCGCCCTGGTTGGCGATGAAGGCCTGCAGCATCCCGAGGAGGCGCACCTGCCCATCGTTGCCCACGTACTCGACCACCCCCGCCAGTCGTGCGCAGTTCGGAAAATGGGCCACCTCGGTGAGGTACAGGCCCATCTCGAGCTCCGGATTCAGGCCCACGCGCAGCCGCCGGTAACCCTTCAGCATGAGCCGCTCGCCCATGGACACCACGGTGTTGGAACTCGAACCGCGCGGCGGATCGACGTTCAGCTTCGCGTAGTTGCTCCCGGCAATGTCGGCGAATGCGGCGGTGGCACGGAACACGAACTTGCCCTGGGCTGAAGGCACTTCGCGTCGCGTCGCCATGGCCTGGACCACCGCACGGCAAAACGGCACGTCGGCGAACGCATCGCCCATCACGCCGACTTCGGCCTGCTGGCGGATCTTCGCCAGCGCGGCGCTCGACAGATTGCGCACACGCTCCTCGTCGCGATCCTCCCAGGCGAGCGCCAGCGGCATGAAATAGCTCATGCGCTCGCCGGAGGCCGGCGTATCCAGATCGACCATGGCCAGCAGCCAGGTCAGTTTCGCCTCCTGCCACAGGGCCTGCTCCGCGATGCGCGCGCGCTCGATGAGCGTGCCCTTCGCCGAGTACCAGCGCTGCGTCTCGATGTAGCGCGGCAGCGTGTCGGTTTCGAATTGCTGGCGCGTCTTCTCCGCCATGCCGATGCGCCAGGGCACCACGCGCTCGCGGAACAGGCTGAGCCAGCCGTCGAACAGCACCACGGTGGGTCGCTCATCGACCGAGACCACCTGCTGGTGCCAGTCGGGAGCCGCGGCGTCGACGGACAGCCTGAACCAGTAAAAACCGTAACCCGTCAGCGTCAGGAAATAGGGCAGCTCGCCGATCGGCGGAAAGGTTGTCTTGCCCAGCATTTCCACCGGCACACGGCCCTTGAAGGCCGCAAGGTTGAGCTCCGCGGGCTGCGCTGAGCGCGACAGATTGGCGACGCACAGAATCGTGTCCTCGCCGAACTCGCGCAAATACGCCAGGACTTTGCGATTGCCGGGCTTGAGGAATTTGCGCGTACCGCGCCCGAAGGCCTGGCTCGCCTTGCGCACCGCCAGCATGCGCTTGGTCCAGGAGAGCAGCGAGCTCGGGTCGCGCGACTGCGCCTCCACATTGGTGGATGGGTACCCGTAGACTGCGTCCATGATGGGCGGCAAATAGAGCCGCTGTGGATCGGCGCGCGAGAACCCGGCATTGCGGTCCGGACTCCATTGCATCGGCGTGCGCACGCCGTTGCGGTCGCCGATGAAGAAGTTGTCGCCCATACCGATCTCGTCACCGTAGTAGACGATCGGCGATCCCGGCATGGACAACAGCAGGCTGTTCATCAGCTTGATCCGGTCCAGATCGTTTTCCATCAGCGGTGCGAGACGGCGTCTGATACCCAGGTTGATGCGTGCCTGCATATCCGAGGCATACGTCGTGTACATGTAATCGCGTTCCTTGCTCGTCACCATTTCCAAGGTCAGCTCGTCATGGTTGCGCAGGAATATCGCCCACTGGCAGGCGTCCGGTATGTCCGGCGTCTGCTGCATGATCTCGACGATGGGATAGCGATCCTCCTGCGCGATGGCCATGTAGATACGCGGCATGAGCGGGAAGTGATAGGCCATGTGGCACTCATCGCCGTCTCCGAAATACTCGCGCACGTCTTCCGGCCATTGGTTGGCTTCGGCCAGCAAAAATCGGTTGCGGTACGAGGCATCGATGGCGGCACGCAGCTGTTTGATGACGGCGTGCGTTTCCCTCAAGTTTTCGTTGTTGGTGCCCTCGCGTTCGACCAGATAGGGAATCGCGTCCAGCCTGAACCCGTCCACGCCCATGTCGAGCCAGAAGCGCATGATCTGCAGCACCGCCTCCATGACGCGTGGATTGTCGAAGTTCAGATCCGGTTGGTGGCTGAAAAAGCGGTGCCAGTAGTAAGCCTTGGCGACCGGATCGAAGGTCCAGTTCGAGGTCTCGGTGTCGGTGAAGATGACGCGCGTACCCAGGTATTTCTGGTCCGTCTCGCTCCAGACGTAGAAGTCGCGCTGGGCCGACCCCAA
>Ga0182024_10018190_pt1 | contig 13114 bp, 8 predicted proteins | sample P32metaG_FD_120480 | JGI IMG/M metagenome (GOLD analysis project Ga0182024, IMG submission 120480) | Permafrost microbial communities from Stordalen Mire, Sweden - P3-2 metaG (Illumina Assembly) | ecosystem: Environmental > Terrestrial > Soil > Wetlands > Permafrost | place: Sweden: Stordalen...
CAACGTTCAATGGCCGGCACCGCGCCGACCAACTCTCAATTTACCAGAAAGCGCGACGCGGGGCCGGTCCATTGCAGCGGGTGGTTATCCGGCCGATCGGGCTGCCAGAGAATTTTAACCGCGGATCACACGGATCACACGGATGAAAGGCACGCTTCTCATTCATCCGTGTCATCCGCGCAATCCGCGGTTCACCTTCTGCTTCGCGCGAAAGAGTATCCAAACAAATTGCTAACCTTAACCGGCCCGGCGTTCTCCGAGCGGGCCGGGACGCGGAGGAGGCGTGTCGCGCGAGCGACAGTTTGTCGTTTTAATATAACCAGTTTACTGGTATAATGTTACGAATTTAATTTTCTCCATATTGCGCGACCAGGCGCGACAGTTTTGGGGTCGCCTGAGAAAGACGGACGAGGCGGAGGATGTCGTCAGATGACGGCTCGCTGGAGGACCGGGCGGGTCGGGTTGGTGGTCGGGGCAGCGGCGGAAGCGTCCAGGACCCGTACGCGGCTGGGGGGGACGACGTAGCCGTGGTTGGGGTGGTGGGGGTAGGTGCGGCCGGGGGTAGGGGAATTTTCGATCTCGAAGCCGACGATCTCGCGCACCCAATCCAGCACCTCGCTGTTGTGGCTACCGACCCAGATCGAGGCCATATAGCGGCCGGGGATGAGCGGCGGAAGTTCGACGTCGACCTCGAGCTCGTGGTGGCGCGGGGCATCATTGATGAAGCGATCGAGGGTGGGGATGGCCTGCATGATGGTCACCCCGCCGCTGTCGAGAAGGTCGATGGCCATGAAGGCGGGCTTGTGGGCTTCGCGCGATTCGAGGCGGACGTTGAGATTGAGGATGAGATTCGGCTGGCTGCCTTGCAGGGTGGCCGCCACGGCGCTGACGGCCAGAGCGCCGGCTTTGCGATCAGTCTCGCGCTCCCAGACGCTGCCCTGCTGGCTGTAGCCGGCCTCGTTGTAATGGGAGACCGCGGCGGCGGTGGCGCCGTGGAAGGCCATGCGGCCCTTGTGCAGGACGATCGCCTCGGTGCAGAGCGTGCCGATGGCCGACATGTTGTGGCTCACGAACAGCACGGTCCGGCCGCTGCGGGCGACGTCGCCCATTTTTCCCAGGCACTTTTTCTGAAACTCGGCATCCCCCACTGCCAGCACTTCGTCGACGACCAGGATCTCGCTGCTGAGGTGTGCCGCCACCGCGAAGGCCAGGCGGACGTACATGCCGCTGCTGTAGCGCTTGACGGGGGTATCCAGGAATTTTTCGACGTCGGCGAAATCGACGATGGCGTCGAAGCTGGCGTCGATCTCTCGCTTGCGCATGCCGAGGATCTGACCGTTCAGGTAGACGTTCTCGCGGCCGGTCAGCTCGGGGTGGAAGCCGGTGCCCACTTCCAGCAGACTGCCGACGCGACCGTAGAGATCGATGCGGCCGCTGGTCGGCTCGGTGATGCGGCTAAGGATCTTGAGGAACGTGCTCTTGCCCGCGCCGTTGCGGCCGATCACGCCGACGACCGAGCCCTTGTTGATTTCGAGCGACAAATCATCCAGCGCGAGGAAGGTTTCGTAGGTCGGCCTTTGAAAAGGCTTGCGAAGACGATGCACCAGCGCCTCGGCCATCGTGGTGGCCTTGGCGGCGTTGTGGGTGATGCGATACGCCTTGGAGAGATTCTGAACCGTGATGGCCCGCTGGCTAGATGACATCCGCAAACCTCCTCTCCATGCGACGGAAAGCGACGCAGCCGAGGACGAACGCGACGACGCTGAAGGCAAACGAGTACGCCAGCCAGCCCCAGTGCAGATCGCCGGTGCCCAGCCACGACCAGCGGAATGCTTCGAGCAGGCTGGCCAGCGGGTTGAGCATGTAGGCGGCGACGAGGTGCGGGTGCTTCGGTCGCAATGTGTCGTTGACCCACGAGAGCGTATAGGCCGCCGGGCTGGCATACATCGCGAACTGGAGCAAGACCGGCAGAACATATTGCACGTCGCGATAGCTGACGGTCAGCGCGCTGGCCCACAGCCCCACGCCAAGCGCCAGGATGAGGATGACTGCCAGCAGCGCCGGCATGAGCAGCAGGCCCCATCCGATGTGAACGTGGTAGACGATCATCAGCGCAATGAGGATGACGCTGGCCACCGCGAAGTCGAGCAGAGTGGAAAGGGCCGTCGAAAGCGGCAGGACCATTCGCGGGAAATAGACCTTGGAAACCAGTTGGGCATTGCCGACCAGGCAGATGCCGGCCTTGGAGAGCGTATTGGCAAAGACGTTATAGCCCAGCATCCCGCAATAGATCAGGACGAAAACCGGCAGGCCCTTCTTGCCGGGCATGCCCGCGAGCATGCCGAAGATAAACGTGAACAGCCCCGCCGCGATCAGCGGCTGAAGGACCACCCACGAAACGCCCAGCGCCGTCTGACGATAGCGCAGGCGCACATCGCGGCCGGCCAGGCCCATCAGCAGGTCGCGGAACTGCCATATCTCGGCCAGGTTGAGCGGCACCCAGCCGGATCGCGGCTCGATGGTGAGCAGGGGTTTGGGAGGCGCGGCAACGGTCGCCGTCGGTGATGTCAACATATGTCGTCAGTTCCAGTCTGTCGCGATACCGCCCTCTCGACGGTTGTGGCGAACTTCCGCGCGATCGCCGGGAGCGAGTAGCGGTCTTCCACGGCCAGCCGCCCCTTGGCGGCGAGTTCCGCTCGCACGGCGGGGTTGCGGATCAAGGCCGCCAGTTGAGCGGCCAGATCGCGCGGGTCTCGCTCCTTGAAGACCAGCCCGCCGCCGGTGTCGGCGATCAGGTTGGGGATCTCGCCGGAATTCGATCCGAGCACCGGCGTGCCGCAGGCCATCGCTTCGATTACCACCCGGCCAAACTGCTCTTTCCAGTTCGGCTGCGTCTCCGATGGCAGCACCAGCATGTCGAAGGCCGACAGATACTCCGGCGCCTGCTCGTGCGGGATGTAACCCGCATGGGTGATCCGGTCCGACAGGCCCAACTCGGCCGCCTCGGCGTCGAAAGGCCCGGCATAGGGCCCGCTGCCAACCAGGACCAGCCGCCACGGAAGGTCACGAACCTCCGCCAGTGCCTTCACCAACGTGGAAAGGCCTTTTTCCCGGACGATGCGGCCGACGAATCCGATCAGTACTTCCCCGTCCCGCGCCAGACGGGCTCTCAGTTCCGAACCCTGCGTCCGCGGATGGTAGACGGCCAGATCGACCCCGAGCGGCAACACCGCCGACGAGCCAGCATAGCCTTTGTTTCGGAATACCGTCTCAACGTCTATAGAAATAGGGAAGAAAAAGCTACTGCGGCGCATGACCATCGCCTCGGTCCAGCGAAACGGAGGCGGATAGCGCTTGGAAATATTTTGACAGGAATAGAATCCGATGGGCTTCTTCGCGTTGCGATTCGCGAGATACACCTGTGCCGTTGCAACGGCGTAAGGCTCGTGGTTGACGTAAATCGCATCGGGAGAGGCGGCGTGAAGGAGGCGCGAGAAAGAGGTTTTGTAGGCGTGCAGGATCACGTTGCCCGATCGCCAGACCGGCACGGCGATGATCTGCCCCTTGAACGCCGGCCACCGCTCGCCCCCCATGGTTTTCCCATACTCGGTTTTCCAATTCGACGGAACGACCAGCGTAATCTGCCAGCCGGTGAGCTGTTCGACCTCGGCGTAGATCTGCTGATTGATCGGCGTGGAGCAGGAATGGCTGACGACCAGGAGCTTCACCTGCGACCCTCACACACGAGCCAGCGGTTGTGCGGAATCGTGCGGGCATCGGGGAACCAGCGCCGTTGATCAACAATCTTCGGCTCGTAACCATGGCCTCGAAGCAGATCGATGCAACCGGCCTCCAGTTCCTTGGAGTGGGTTTCCACGATCAGTCCCGGCTTGCGCGTGGAGAGAATCCTTTGGGCGCCCTGCAGGGCATCCAGCTCCGCCCATTCGATATCCATCTTGATGAAGTCCGGGGTGAAGGTTTGGGCCGCGACGGCGTCCAAGGTCATTCGCCCCTCACCGTCGGATTTCCCGACGAACGCTTGTATCGTTTCAATCGGATACGGGTTGCGGGCGAACGTCTCGCGCATCACCGCGACCGCAGCGGCGTCACATTCGAACGACACCACCCGGCCGCCGCCCGAAAGCTTGGACAGCATCAGCGCGTCATATCCTCCCTGCCCGCCCACATCGAAACTGCCAAACCCCGGCCGAACCATCGATCGAAAGTATTTGTTGAGCTCAAACTCGTACAGGCCGAGGTACGTCCTGGTTTGCGATCGGAAATCCACCTGCATGATGCAACCCGCCGCGGGACCGAATACCAACTTGCGGTATTTTGGGCCTGCCGGAAGAATCATGTTTTTGCAGGCACGAGCGATTCCATTCAGCATATCGACTCCAAACTGGACTGCGGCCTGCCGAAGGCCCCGGCGCCACGCCACAGTTTCGGCCAACCGTGGTCGATGCGAGCGCACATCAGTTTACTCTCAGTGGTAGTCACCAGACGTTGCAATCATTTCCCTGAAAACGGCACCGATCGAAAGAGTTTATGACCGCCACGAACCACGACGCGGGAATTCCGTCGCATAGCTCTCGTAGACATCGACGCATGGAATCGGCTTCATCTCATAAAATGCATTGGTATATCTTGCGGTGTTCTTGGGCAACCAGGGACCAGGAGAAATGCGGTGACCGCTCGATCCCCTTCCGTTCGTACTCGGTTCGCAGCGCAGCGTCTTCATTGAGCCGGCAAAGTGCAGTGCCGAAAGACGCATCATCAACAATCATTCCGGACCGCCCGCCTTCGAGGACGTGAGCAGCCCCCGCATTGGGCGAGGCCAGAACAGCAGTTCCGCTGGCCATCGCTTCGATGTAGGGAATACCGAATCCTTCATAGACGCTCGGACAGGCAAAGACCCATGCGGAACGGTACATCGATGCGAGTGTCTCGTCGTCCGGCGTCTCCACCCATCGTACGCCGGGCCCGGGGTCACAACGGTCGGTCACCATGATCAACTCTGCCGAAGGGATTTGTGGAAGCACGCATCGTTGGAACTGTTCAAACAGAAACTGTCCGCGCTTCCGGCCGGACCACGTCCCAACAAAGAGGATCGACGGCTTTTCCGACTTTTGCCCAGGGTGGAAGCGCCGCAAGTCCACGCCATTGTCAACGGCGCGCCCGGCGTGGTAGATGGATCGGGCGTCCTCCCCCACAGCCAGGGACGCATCGGCGAATCGCGCGGAGAGTTTTTCAAGGCAGTAGGTCAGATATTGAGCCCATCTCCGCTTGTGCGACCGCGCTGATTGCGCTTCGCGGAGGGCCGAACCATGAAGCGTTCGAACCGAAGGCTTATTGCGGGCAATGTAGAACCAATCGTCACCGTGAAGGTGAAGGAGGTCGACATCGCCGAAGTCCGCGAAGTTCAGCAGTGCCGGAAGCAGCAGCATTCGCGCGAATTTGGAATTCAGAAGCCACGGGGCACGCTCGAAAAGTCGGACATGCTCGTATGCAGCATCAGCGGGGCGCTGGTCGAGGCTGAAGACTGTCACGCGGTCATCCCCCCCTTCGGCAAGCGCATTGGCCAGGCGGTGGACAACTACCGAAACTCCGCCCGCTTTCCGGCGTGGCTGCGGCAGGTCGGAGTGGAACAAGCCGATATGCATGAGGCTGATGCGGCGCTAACCGTGGACGTCGCTTGACTGTTTGGGTTGAGACGACGTTTGGCTAATAAGCAGGATGCGCACGCCCACTCCGTACCGGAACAGGTTGTGCAACGGCAGCCGCGAGGGCGTTCACGCCGGCCCGGTCCACGCTTCCGATGAGGAACCAGCAAATCGCCACCAGCGCGTAGTGGCCTCCCTGTAGCCAGTAACCCAGTTGCGAGACGAGAATGCCGAAAGTGGCCAGCGCGACGAAGGACCGGCGGTCCCGCCAGATGACAAACACGGTATAGAGCGCAACGAGAATCGTTACCACGTAAAGAAGGCCTCCGACCACACCGAGGGAGGCGAACATGTTCGCAACATCGTTCTCATACCCGGCGCCCCCATGGGAGCCCATCTTCGTAGCGGCCATCGTGGTCGATCCCAACCCTTCGCCCAGCGGGTGTTTCAGTCCATCTTTTATGCCAAATACTGCGATCTCCAAATGTCCAGAAGCGCTGGATTCCCCGGGATTGAGCAGGCCGTCAACGGTGTGCTCCTTTAGTGTCTCCATGCGGGTGTCCGTGCTGTCCATGCCCTCCAGCCGGTGGAGTCCGAAATACATGATGCCGCCGCCGAGAACCACTGCGAGGAACGCACGGGTGAACATTTGCTCACTGTTCCTTCCCGTCAGGCTGATCATCGCCAGGACCGCCATGGCCGCGAGCACCACGGCCGCACGGACGGACTCCAGGAAGAGGGCCCAGACAAGCAACGGGATTAGGAGCGTTACCAACCGCTTGCGGCCGACGACCAGCGGCGCTGCGCAACACACAAGGCCCAACCCGAGAAAGAGCGAATACTCCGACGGAGAGGTGAAGAATGAGAAGGCGCGGACCACAGACCCGTTAATTATCAAGGCGGCGAAGCCGCCGGCAATCTGTTGTCGAACCCAATGGGCCTCGAAGGAAAGATAACCATAAAAGGTCTGATATAGGCCCAGGACCGCCGCCAGGGCCGCCAGGAGGGGAAAGAAGACCCGCACAAGATCCCCGGCGATCTTCTCCGTCGGAAGTGACCGGCCCACCCAGAACCAGATGAGGGGAACGATATAATAAAGAGCCCCAGCCACGCCCACGGTCAGGCCACCCTGTGCGGGATTAACAATCTCCAATGCCATGACGCACAGAAGTGCAACCACCAGCTTTGCCAGCGGCGTATCGGCACGAATCTTCCGCTCGAAGAGCAGCCGCAGGAAGAGAACTCCGATAACGACGGGAGCCACCACCAGAAGCATGTCCTGTGAGACCAGACCGGCATTGCGAGAAACCAATCGGCGAATGTCACCCAGGAAAATGAGATACAACAACGTGGCAACGATCGCCGCGTCGGCATACAGAAGGGACAGGGCGGCGCCGACCGCGATCAATAACGAGGCAGCGACCAACTGGCTGACGCCGGTCTGAAGAAAGGCAAGCAAGAGGGCCGCGACTACCGCGATCAGGACACCTTTGGTCCAGCGGGCGTGCTCGTGCCCCGCATGCGGATGAGTTTGAATGTGCTGCATGGTTATTCGTCGGTATGGGATCGAAGGCCGATCGCCTCCTCATATACGTTTCGGATCCGCAGGGCGATCTGGGGCCAACTAAACCGGGCACGCGCGTGCGCGGCGCATTCCACGGAACTCAGGTTCGGCACCCCGCCCTTCAGTATGTCGCCAAGGCGTCCGGCGATTTGTTGCCCGGAGGGTCCGGGCAGTATCCATTGAGGCCCCAAGCCATTAACCACCTCGGGCAACCCCCCTACGGGCGTAACCAGCGCGGGCGTGCCCGCGGCCAATGATTCGGCAGCCACCAAACCGAACCCTTCGAGCGCGATGGACGGAACCACCGTCACGTCCGCCGCCCGATACGCCAGGGGAAGCTGCTCGTCCGGCACGTACCCGAGGAGCCTGACGTGGTCGGAAAGGTTTCCCGCGGCGATCTGTTGTTGCAATTCCTCTTTTATCGGGCCGCGGCCGGCAATCAACAGCAGGGCCTCGGGAACTTGGCGGCGCAAGATCGCTGCGGCGTCGATCAGGTTGGCCAGTCCCATGCGCCGCACCAGCCGCCGCACGCAAAGCACGATCGGGCGGTCTGTCGGCCATGCCAGCCGAACGCGCGCTTCACGGCGCGACTCGGGGATCGCAAACCGATCGACGTCGACGCCTCCGGGGATGATGCGAATCCGATTAGGCGCGATCCCATAATCACGGATGAGAATCTGTTCGAACGGCGACGAAAGGCAGATGATCCGATTGGCCCGCCGATACACCGCGCCTTCGACGCGCGCCTTGGCCCAGCATGCAACCGCCCCGCTTCCTTCCGCGCGGGATTCGCCGGCCCACGGACCATGGAAGTGGACCACCGCGGGCAGATTGCGCGCCCGGCTCATGGCAGCCGCCGCATAAAGTGCAAAGTGCGATACGAATAAATCGATCCCACCCCGCCCGACCGAGTGGGCGACCGCGGAGCGAGCGGCAAAGAGCCGTCGGCGCAGCGGTGCAGTTTCGGGGGCAAACGCCTGCACTCGATCTGCGGTCGCCGCCGCCGCCGCTTCGCTGCCGGCCACCCATCCCCGGCATTGCACCCCGGCTGCCGGGAGAGCGCCAAGCAATTCGAAAAAGTACCGATCCAGCCCGCCGGGATGCTCTGGAAACCAGCCGAGCCCGAGTTGGAGAGCCGAGATGGATCGACGCCCGGCGGATCCGCGCGCCATCGCACTCCGAGGCCGATCGGCCTCGATCCCAGGGGCGGCGGAAGTCATGGGAGCACTCGTCATCGCACCAGTTGGCTGTTGACGCCGTCGGATGCTCGCGCATCCAGATCCGGAAGGTTCACGCCTTGCACGGTCTCGACAAGTTGATCGGCCAGCGGGGACCACTGTCCACCGGCCTCGCGCCGGGTGCTGAAGCTCGCCCATTCCCGCTCGATGAGCTTGCGAAGCTGATCGCGAAAGTGGCGGGTGCTGAAGTTTTCCGCGTGCCGGCGTATCACCGCCGAGTCCCAGGCGATCTTCTCGAACTCCGCCAATGCATTGATGATGCTCACGGGCGTCTGTTCGGCGAAGAACAGTCCGGTCTTGCCCGCAATGACTGATTCCAGAACTCCGCCGCGGCCGAAGGCCAGCACGGGCGTGCCGCAGGCTTGTGCCTCGACCGGCGCGATGCCGAAATCCTCCTCGGCGGCGAAAATGAAGCCGCGCGCCAGTTGCAGATACCTTCTCAACCGCTCGGCGGATTGCTGGCCCAGCAGGCGGACGTTGGGGCCGGCCTTGGCCTTGAGCTTCTCCATCTCCGGCCCATCGCCGACGATGATCAGCTTCTTGTCCGGCATCCGATTAAACGCTTCAACGATCAAATCGATTCGCTTGTACGGCACCAGCCGCGACGCGGTGAGATAGAAGTCTTCCTTATGCGCGTGGGCGGTGAACCGGCTGGTATCGACTGGTGGATAGATCACGCTCGAACGCCGGCGATAAATTTTTTCCACCCGCTGCCCAACGAATCGGGAGTTGGTCACGAACACATCAACCCCGTTGGCCGATCGCACGTCCCAGTTGCGGATGTAATGCAGGATCGAGCGGGCGATCATCGACCTGACCCCGCGAAGCATTTTGCCCTGGCTCAGATACTGGCCCTGCATGTCCCAGGCGAAGCGCACCGGCGTGTGGCAGTAGCAGACATGGAGCTGGTTGGGCCGGGTGATGACTCCCTTGGCAGCCAGGTACGAGCTGGAGATGACCAGGTCGTAGTTGGAGACGTCGAGCTGCTCGATGGCCAGCGGCATCAGCGGCAGATAGAGCCGATGCTTGCGGCGCGCAAACGGCATCCGCTGAATGAAACTGGTTTTCACCGGCTTGTTGCGGATGAACTCGCGGTTATCAGCAGGCAGAAAATCGAAGAGACTAAACAGGTCCGCTTCCGGATAAACCGCCAGAATCTGCTCGAGCACGCGCTCGGCGCCAGCATAGGTGTAGAGAAAATCGTGAACGATGGCGACGCGAAGCTTGGCCGAGCCCACTTCCGTAATCGCCTCGTCGGCCGGCTCCTGGGCCGCGGTGCCTTCGGTTTCAACGCAGACCGCGGGAAGGGTCGCCAGGCTGTGCTCTCCCATCAGCCGCGAGAACAACGCAATCCGGTAGCCGGCTGATTCCAGCGAGACATGCGCGTCGACTTCGACTTCGGCCTGGAGCGGGCCGCCTGCCCGGCGCTGCCGCACGGGAAGCGTCGCCCGCGCGATTTCGCCCGCGGGGGCGGCGCTGTCCGGGTGATGCCACCGCTGCACGCGCGGGCTGCCGTCCCGATTGTTCAACGGCAGCGTAACCGATACGAAGCTCAGCATCTCGGCCGCCCCACAAACCTCGCGCCACCACGACTCGAATCCGATGGCATTGCGAAACCGAAGCTGTGCTTCTTCAAACGCCTGGCGGTACTTGCGCCACTCGCGGGCGATGTCACGGTTTCGGCGGATGGCCAGCACCGTGTCGCGGGCACGCGACGAGCCGGACGTGCGGAACAGCACAACCACCATGACGGCGGTAATGACGATGGCGCTGGCCGCAAGCCAGAAGTTGGCAAACCGCAGCAGCAGGCCGGCCAGGCCCGACACAAAGGAGACGCCATACAGCAGCAGCACGGCATGCGGGTGCCGCAGGCCCATGTCGAGCAGGCGATGGTGAATGTGGCCGCGCTCGGCCGCGAAGATCGAGCGGCGTTGCAGGATGCGCCGGCGAATCAGCGTGAAGAGCGTGTCGAAGATCGGGACGATCAGCGCCATGGCCGGCAGCAAAATACCCGGCGTCGTCCCGACGTGAGAAGAGCACAGCACCCCACTGGCGGCGATCATGAACCCGAGGAACATGCTCCCGCAGTCGCCCATGAAGATTTTGGCGGGATGAAAATTAAAGAGGAGGAAGCCACTCAGGCTTCCGGCCAGCGCAAAGGACAGGATGGCGACGGAGAGCTGACCGGTACCCACCGCCGCGATGCCCAGCACCATCGCCGCGATTCCGGCAATCCCGGCCGCCAGACCATCCAAGCCGTCGATGAAGTTAATCCCGACGGTGACGCCAACAATCCAAAGCACTGTGACGGGCCAGGAGAGCCAACCCAATTGAAAGAGAACTTCCTGACGGACAAAGATCGAATCGATCTTCGCCCCCGACCCGCAGAACACGACGGCAGCCAGGACCAGTGCCGCAAGTTTCCAGGTCGAGGGGACGCCGAACAAATCGTCCAGCAGCCCGACAACCAAAACGAAAATCCCGGCGCCAAGAAGGGTCGCAAGGTGGGTTCCGGATTCCGATCCGTACGCGTGCGCGCTGGCCACCAGCAGCGGAATCGATCCCAACAGCATCGCCAGCGCGATGGCCAGCCCACCGCAACGGGGAACCGGCGCCTGATGCACTTTCCGCGCATTGGGCAGATCGACCACGCCCAAGGCCCGGGCCACGCGAATCGCAATCGGCGTGAGGATGATCGCGCCGATCGCGGCGATCCCAAATGCCAGCGCACTGTGCCAACCATGTGTGCTCATGTGCCGTTTCCTCGCCCTCGTCCCTCAGGCTAACGTGAAAATGACTTGACGTCCCGCATGGGTCACGCCTTAGTGCTCACGACACAATGCCGAAGAAGGGCTTGAAACCTGGAATTGCCCTTTCTCTCCCTCGCGTCCACCACGAAGAGTCGTGGTGGCAGCGCCCCCGTCCATCCCGATTATACCCCAAATCAGGTGCAGAGGTTCGGCGAATTGAGGCCAGGTCCAGGGCGATCACACGCAACGGACCGGGAGGGCGAGGCTCCGGTTCGACTGAGCTCACCGAAGTCTGCCGAGCCTTCTTAGCGACTTGCTGTCGCGGGTGCCTCGCCGTCCCAAACCGCAGCCCAGTGTAAGTCCATGTGGCAAATTGGAAGTCGGCCGCGGAAATGTCACTTACCGTCGCTATTTCGCACGCTCAGCTCGGCCAGCAATGTTATCGCGGCGGTCATATTCGGCCGGAGCCGAAGGCACGCCCGCGCTTCCTTTTCGGCGGCCACGGGATTACCGGACTTTGCCAGCAGTTGCGCCAGCCGCAGTCGCCAGTCCACCTGGCCGTAATTCTTAACCAGCGCCCGCTCGTAATAGTTGATCGCTTCCTCCTGGCGCCCCTGCTGATCGTAAAACTGCGCGACCGCCGCCAACACGTCCGCGGACGCATCGGGAGATTGGGCCGTCTCCAGGAGCAATGCCGTGGCCTCCTTGCGGGAGCGGGCGGCAAGTTCGGGGTATTTGGGATCGTCGTGGAGCAGCTCCGCCAGTCGGCCCAAGCCACCCAGGTCGCGCTTGGTGAGCTCGTATGCAATGTCGGGCCGACCATACCGAAGGTAAATGTCCAGCACGGTGTTGAGCGAGCCTACGGGATCGAGCCGCAAGGCACGCCGGGCTTCGACTGTTGATTCCGCCCACCGCTTCTGCACCGCATCGAGCTCCGCCGCCGCCAGGCATGAATCCGGATCGTTGTGATCCAGCCGATATCCCGTGCGGATGTCCGCCGCGCCTTGGGCCCGCCCTAGTTCAAAGTATTCCAGTTTCCCGGCAAGCGAATAAGGCGCAGCGAAGGTCGGACAGAGCGGCCGAAGTTTGTTCAACTCATCGACGATTTGGGACGTCCATTTCGCATCGGAAGTCAGCGCCCCGGTTTTGGGATCGCGATATCGCTGAAGCGAAACCCAGCGGAACTGGTTGAGCCAATACCCGATGAATACATCCTGCGGTTCGATCCTGGCAGCCTCGGCGGCGGGCAGCAGCAGGCTGGCATATTCGGCGTTTGATCCCTTGTCCCATCCCTTGGCATCCAGCGTTTCGCGGGCGGGCGCGGTCTGCGCCCAGGCCACCCGGGCGCGGCGGGTGGCATCGGCGCCGCGCAGCGGAAAGATGAAAATGCAAACCACGGCCAGCGCCCCGGCGATGCGCAACGGCCTGGCGAACCAGGCGCGCGGCCGGCCGCGGGAACTCTGCTTTTCGCGAAGGGGCCGCGCATGCCGCGCCAGCACGATCAGCAGCGCTGCGAAGGTTGCAGTCAGGCAGGCGTTGGCGGCGTCGTGCTGGCCGAAATCGCTGCCGCTTTGAATCAGGATCGCCAGCAATCCGAACCCCAGCCCATATGCCGCGAAATGAATCGGCCTCCGCGGCTTCCAGATCGACTTGAAATAGCTCGCCGCGATGATCAGCACAAAGACCAGGCACAGCGCCACGCCGATGGTTCCCGCTTCCTCCATGAGCTGGGCGTACTCGTTTTCGGCATACGCCGACAGGCTGAAAATCACCGACTGGTCGTACATCGGAAAGATGTAGCGGTGCGTCCCGAGCCCCGTTCCGAAGACCGGGTATTGCCGGGCGATGTGCGAGATATATTCCACGACATGGGCACGGTCCCCGTTGTCCTGAGCGGCA
>Ga0182024_10018191_pt1 | contig 13113 bp, 10 predicted proteins | sample P32metaG_FD_120480 | JGI IMG/M metagenome (GOLD analysis project Ga0182024, IMG submission 120480) | Permafrost microbial communities from Stordalen Mire, Sweden - P3-2 metaG (Illumina Assembly) | ecosystem: Environmental > Terrestrial > Soil > Wetlands > Permafrost | place: Sweden: Stordalen...
ATCGCGCAGCACCAGTTCGCCGGAGAGTTCCAGCCAGAAGGTGCCCTGGCCGTTTACGCGCTGCAAAACAAATCCGCTGCCGCCGAAAATTCCTGCACCGAGGGATTGCTGAAAGCCCAGGCCGATCTGAATCTGCGGAGTCCCGCATAAAAATCCGTGACGATGAATCAGATACTCGTGGCCCGGCGACACTTCCACGGGAACGATGTGCCCCGGCAGCTTGGTTGCGAACGCCAGCTCTCCTGGCGCGCCGATGGCGCGATACTCCGTCATGAAGATCGATCCGCCGCCGGCCACGCGCTTGAGGACGCCGAAGAGTCCTCCGCCGCCAGCGAACTGGGTGTGCGTGGTCATCTGGATGGATGCGCCCATCCAGGAAAGCTCTCCGGCTTCGGAGATGATGGACTCGTTGGGATCGAGTGCGAACTCGAGCACAGGCATGGTGGTGCCGGTGATGCGGCTTTGCATTGGAAACCTCGGAGGAAAGTATACAATCTCGGAACACGCAGCTGCGGGCGCATTCGCCCGCATTATTCGTAATCTTTTCTGGAAAACAGGGTCCAGTCTGTCTGATATTTTCCCCTTGCGTCCAGCCAGCAGAAGTCCGGAACGGCAGAATAGACTTGCTCGTCCGCTGCAAGCATCACGAATGTGTTCTTGTGAGCGATGAACATCTGATTCACGAAGGGGGTTTTTACCGGAACATGTGTCCCGTGAAGAAAAACGTGCCTGCTAACTGGGTAAGTTATGATTTCTGCATTCTTAAAGCCGATTTTGCAACCCTTCGGTCCGTCCATCGCGACCGGATTGTCAGAGCCAATAAAACTGCCCTTTTGACTTAGGCACGTTCCCCAGCGCCTTTCCTTCAATCGAGCAAAAATCGTTTTTGTACCTTGAAGTCCTCTTAATAGATACCACCCGGCTTCCGCCGACAACGTGTACTCCCCGGATTGCTCAAACACACGCATCCGTTCGTAATCGGCGGCGGGGTCGTCTGCCGAGATACCCGCCTCTTTGAGCATCTTTGTCCACGAAGCCGGGCTCTCAAGCGCTTCCGAAATCTTCGAGCGGTGGAAAGAGTCCGCGATAGCCAACAGGGTAGGGCGGAAGGCAGGAACCCTGACCCACTGTATCGCCATAAAAAGTAATAAATGCTCGAGTTCGTCCTTGCGTGGCCCGCATTGTCCGCTATCGAGGCGTTTGAGAATAGGTCCGACGGCATCCTCAATTTTCGAGAACATCTTCTCGGCGCCGCTCGGATCTATGCCCTCGTCAGAGACTCGATAGAAATCACGGCGGTGTCCCGTGTTGATCGGACTGCTGGGCCACTGCTTTTGTCGCTTCAGATCCGTAACCCAGAGACGCCCATCCTTCTGCCCGGTCTCCGTAAATCCCGCGAGCCAACACTGGGGGACGAAATGATTTGCTCTCGGTTCTTTCTTTGCTCGTGCGCTCGCCTGTTCTTTGGACGCATTCATCCCGAATCTCCAGAGTAGGGCATGCTTTCTACGCTGCCCTCGCCACCATCTTCCCCACGTCATCCTTCTCCACATAGGCCCACGGCGTTTTCGCGTCATGTGTGAAGACCGTCAGCCATTTCTCCACGATCGCTTTTTCGTAGTACTGCTTCTTGCTCTCGATGGTTTGCAGCGGGTAGAGGTCGAAGCCCATGCCCCAGGTGATGTCGATGTGCGCGGTGGTGGGGATTAGGTCGGAGATGTAGCACGCCGTCTGGCCCCGGCTCTCGACAATCACGGCTTGCATGTGCGCGGTATGGCCGGGAAAAGTTTTTACTAAAATTCCCGGCACGATCTCCTCGCCGCCTTTCAGCAGCGTCATCTGGCCGCTTTGGACGAGTGGATCGTAGTTGTCGGAGATGTAGCTGATGGAATCTCGCTCACTGGGCTTGCGCGCGTATTGCCATTCGCCTTCGGGCGCGTAATATTTTGCACGCGGAAACGTCGGGACGATCGTGCCGTCTTTGCCGCGCACCGTGTTCCAGCCGCAGTGGTCGAAGTGCAGGTGCGTGTTGATGACGATGTCGATATCTTCTGGAGCGATACCGGCTGCGGCAAGATTCGTGAGCAGCTGTGCGGGCTGGCCGTAGAACTTGACCATGCGCTCGGAGAGCTTGTTGCCCATGCCGGTTTCGACCAGCACAGTTTGTTTGCCGGTGCGGATGAGCAGAGAGTTCAGTCCGGCCTGCACGTAATTTTTTTCATCGGACGCGACCTTGCGCGACCACATGACTTTGGGCACGACGCCGAAAAAGGCACCGCCATCGAGCGGGTAAGTGCCATCGGAGAAGATGCTGAGTTCGAAGTCGCCGAGAGTGAGTTGGTGCATGGAATCAGTGTGCCACAGGCCGAGAAAATCATGGCCACGGATTCTCACGGATCTTCACGGATTTACTTTAAGAGCTTCTAGAGTTATCCGTGAGAATCCGTGTGATCCGTGGCCTGCCGTTACCGCTTGGCGTTTGCCGGCTCTTTTTCTCCCACACGCTTGCTAACTTCGAATTTCATCTTGCCGGCTTTTTTGTCGGCGTCGACGATCACGTGATCGCCGTGCAGGATTTCTCCGTCCAAAATCTTCAGGGCAAGAGAATCCTGCACCAGCTTTTGAATCGCGCGCTTCAGCGGGCGCGCGCCGAAGTTTGGATCGTAGCCTTGCGTGAACAGCAGTTCTTTCGCACCGTCGGTAAGCTCGATCGAAATTTTGCGGTCGGCCAGCAGGCGGCGAACGTCTTCGAGGCGCAACTCGACGATCTTGACCAACTGCTCTTTGCCGAGCGGACGGAAAACGATGATGTCGTCGACGCGATTCAAGAACTCCGGCCGGAAGTGACCGTGAAGCGAGTTGATCACCTGTTCGCTTGCCTTTTCGAAATCCTCCGGCGTGCGGATATTTTCCGGCTGCAAGTAGCTCGAACCGAGGTTCGACGTCATGATGATGATTGTGTTCTTGAAATCGACCACGCGGCCTTTTCCGTCGGTGAGACGGCCATCGTCCATGATCTGCAATAGGATGTTGAAGACATCGGGATGGGCCTTCTCGATTTCGTCGAAGAGCACAACGGCATAAGGACGGCGGCGTACCTGCTCGGTAAGCTGGCCACCTTCTTCGTAACCTACGTAGCCTGGAGGTGCACCAATCAGTCGGGCGACCGAGTGCTTTTCCATATATTCCGACATGTCGATGCGCAGCAAGGCGCGCTCGTCGTCAAAGAGAAATTCGGCGAGGGCGCGGGCGAGTTCAGTTTTTCCAACTCCCGTGGGACCAAGAAAAATAAACGATCCGATGGGACGCTTGGGATCGCTCAATCCGGCGCGCGAACGGCGGATGGCGTTGGCGACGCGCTCGAGGGCCTCATCCTGGCCGATGACGCGCAGGCGCAGCCGGTCTTCCATCGTCACCAGTTTTTTGACTTCGCCTTCCAGCATCTTGGAGATGGGAATGCCGGTCCACTTGGAGACAATGCGGGCGATGTCTTCCTCGTCCACTTCCTCTTTGAGCATGCGTGTGGAGCGGGCGCCCTCGCCCGCTGAGCCGTCAATCTTCGCGGTCAGTTTGGCTAACTCGTCCTCCGCCTGCCGCAACAATCCGTAACGGATTTCGGCGACGCGCTGCAGGTTGCCTTTGCGCTCTTCCGTCTGTTCTTCGATTTTTAACTTTTCAATTTTTTCTTTCAGCCCGCGCGAGCGTGCGATCAGATCTTTTTCCTTTTTCCAATTGGCTTTCAGAGCGTTGGAATTCTCGCGAATCCCGGCGAGTTCCTTCTCAATGACTCCGAGGCGCTCTCTGGAGTTGGCATCGTCTTCTTTTTTGAGCGCCTGCTTTTCGATTTCGAGCTGCGTAGCGCGGCGTTCGAGCTGATCGATGTCGGTAGGAAGCGAATCGATCTGAATGCGAATCGAGGCGGCAGCCTCGTCGATGAGGTCGATGGCTTTGTCAGGCAAAAAGCGGTCGGAGATGTAGCGATGCGACAGTGTGGCGGCGGCAACGATCGCGGAATCTTTGATGCGGACGCCGTGATGCACCTCATAGCGCTCTTTCAGCCCACGCAGAATCGCGATGGTGTCTTCGACATTCGGTTCGCCGACGAAAACAATCTGGAAGCGGCGTTCGAGCGCGGCGTCTTTCTCGATGTACTTGCGGTATTCGTTGAGCGTGGTCGCGCCGATGGCGCGCAGCTCTCCGCGAGCCAGCGCGGGCTTCAGCATGTTGGAGGCGTCAACGGAGCCTTCGCTGGCGCCGGCGCCGACCAGTGTGTGAAGTTCGTCGATGAAAAGTATGACCTGGCCGGCAGCGTCTTCGATTTCTTTGAGCACGGCCTTGAGCCGGTCTTCGAACTCACCGCGATATTTTGCACCGGCCAGCATAGCGCCGAGGTCCAGCGAGACCACGCGCTTGTTCTTGAGCACTTCCGGCACGTCGCCTGAGATGATGCGCTGGGCGAGGCCTTCGACGATGGCGGTTTTACCCACGCCGGGTTCGCCGATGAGCACAGGATTATTTTTCGTGCGGCGCGATAGAACCTGGACCACGCGGCGGATTTCTTCATCGCGGCCGATGACTGGGTCAAGCTTGCCGCGGCGCGCCTGTTCCGTTAAATCGCGGGCGTAGCGTTCCAGAGCCTGATATTTGGCCTCAGGATTCTGGTCGGTCACTTTTTGCGAACCGCGGATTGCCGTGAGGGCTTTGAGAATGGCGTCGTAGGTGGCGCCATGACGGGCAAGGATCTGTTGTGCCGGGTCCTGCTTCAAATGCGTAATGGCGAGTAGAAGATGTTCGGTGGAGACGTACTCGTCTTTGAAATTGGACGCTTCTTTGAAAGCCTGCTCGAGCAGCTTGTTGGCGGCATTCGACAACGTGGCTTGCGCGGCTTCTCCGGAAACTTTCGGCAGCTTCTCAATCTCGCGATAGACATCGCTGAGCACGGCTTGCGGCCCGATGCCGATTTTATCGAGCACGGGCGAGACGATGCCCTCTTTATCTTCCAGCAGGGACGCGAGCAGGTGTATGGGTAGCAACTCGGGGTTGCCATGTTCCGAGGCGAGCTCATTCGCCCGCTGTACCGCTTCTTGCGTTTTGACTGTTAATTTTTCCCACCGGATCGGCATGGGGGACTCCATTTCTTATTTTAGCGACTGTGTGATTGGGCAATTTGAAATCCGAATGCACAGGCAATCTAGGAATTTTCGAGTTACCGAATCGCACAGTTAATTGGTTGCAAAAATATCGGGAGGCGGTCAGGTTTGGCCGCCTCCCGCTGATTGTAGACCGTCGAGCTTCTCTCGACGACCGGGTCAGAGACCCGATCCCACACAACAGAAACCTTATGCCGCTTTGCTCGGTCCCTTGGCTTCCAGAGTCTTGTCGGAGGGTTTTTCGCTGCCGATATTGATCTTGATCTGCTTCGGCTTAGCTTCAGCCTTTTTGGGCAGAGCGATGTTCAACACGCCCTTGTCGTAGGTCGCCGAAACTTTATCGGAATCCACGGTGGTGGGCAGGGTGAAGGTGCGGGTGAAGCTGCCGTACTGGCGCTCCACGCGGCGGTAGTTCTCTTCTTTCTCTTCCTTCTCGATCTTGCGATCGCCGTGAACGGTGAGGGTGTTGTTTTCCAGGCGAATGTCGATGTCTTTCTCATCGATTCCCGGAACTTCTATCTTCAGAGTTACGGTGTGCTCGTCTTCGTAGACATCGACGGCAGGGGCAAAGCTGGATGCGGTAAGTGACTCATCCCGGCCACCCTCGTTGTAGGTCTCGCGGAACAGGCGGTTCACGCGATCCTGCAGGGTGGAAAACTCACGGAAAGGCTCCCAACGGGTAAGAACTGTCATGGAAATGGTCTCCTTCTGTGCTGTGGTTAAGAATTCGGCAAAGGCCGTTCACAAGCTTAGATGTGTATTCAGCACAAAAGAAGCATAAAATATGAGTGCGTTATTGTCAATACATATAATAATCATTATTTTCAATTACTTACACTGGCAATAACACACTTCAAATAAGATGTCTCTGGCATATTTAACAGCACGGGATGGTCCTGCGCTTGTCCTCGAACCTCAGCCAGACGGACGGTGCGATGGGCGTCCAAGGCTGCCGATCTGAGCATTTCCAAGAAGTCGGCTTGGCTAACGTGATAGGAGCAGGAACAGGTCACGAGAATCCCGCCGGGGTGAAGCATCTTCAGCGCGCGCAAGTTGAGTTCTTTATAGCCGCGCATCGCCGCGTCGAGATCGCGCTTGTTCTTGGCAAAGGCCGGCGGGTCGAGAACGACGGTGTCATAATGCTGGCCAGCGGAGTCGTAATCTTTAAGCAGGTCGAAGGCGTTGGCTTCGATCCATTCAATGTCTAGATTGTTCAAGGCAGCATTTTGATCGGCTACCTCCAGCGCCGGACGGGAACTATCGACAGCGGCGACATGCGAACAACGTGGCGCCAGGTGCAGGGCGAATCCGCCTTGATAGCAGAAGACGTCGAGAGCCCGGCCATGAGCATAATCGGCCGCGGCGGCGTAGTTCTCGCGCTGGTCGAGGAAGGCTCCGGTTTTCTGTCCTTGAAGCGCATCGAAATGAAACTGAACCCCGTTCATGGAGAAGATCGTCGAACTTCGTTCCCCTCGAATCAATCCCGAACTACGCGCCGGCAATTCCTCCAGTTGGCGGACACGCGGGTCCACGCGTTCAATGATCGAAGCTGGCTCCAACCGCTCTGTCAGCTCTGAGACCACTACCTCGCGCACGCTTTCGGCGTCCATGCCTTGCGTGAGAATTTGCATCGAAAGAATGTCGTTGTAGCGGTCAACGATTAATCCCGGTAGAAAATCGGCTTCGCTGAAAATTACCCGATAGGCGTCGGTGTCTTTGACGATTGCCTTGCGATAGGCAACGGCTCCAGCAATGCGCTGCCGAAGCAGCGCCGGAAAGTCGGCAACGGGATCGTTCGAGATCATCCTTATAGCGATCTGCGATGAGCTGGAATAAAGAGCGGTGCCTACGTCGCGCGCTCGGGTATCGACGACACTGACGAGCGAGCCCGGCGGAATCTCTTCGGCGCGAACCACGTCGGAGCGATACACCCACACATGGCCATCCCTTAACCGCCCTGCACCGCGCGGAGAAATCTTCACGACGGGCAGACCATTGCTCATGGTTTTCGTCATACAGCAATCTTAAATGGAAGATTGAAATGGAACCCAGGAGTTAGCTGGCGGCTTGTTCGGTCGGAACTGAAGCGGGCGTTTTAGTGGAGGCCCTGGCGGTCATCTCGTAACGCGCGGCCTCAAGATCGGTATGCAGCGAATCGAGCGCGGTCATGGGCATCTCGGTACCCCAATTTTCCATGTCGTTTTCGGTCCAGCTGCCGTTCAGGCGGATGGCGCCCGTGATGTCTTCTGGAAAAGCCTGGCGGTAATCGCCCTCGCGGATAAGGATGTCGCCGACAAGGCGGCCGGTGTGCATGTCGAAGACGCGTCGGCTGGACTGGCCTCGGGCATTCACCAGACAAATAAAAACTTCTCCCGCATCGGCGAACTCCTGGCGGTAATACCAGGCTTGGGGCGCATCGATTTTCGGATGATGACGGCGGGCGCGTTTATGCTCGGGCTCGAGCTTCTGCATTTCTTCGGCGGGATTGTAGAAGAGAATTCGCTGGCAGGAGTCGCAAACCACGGTTTGCTGGCCGGTGCGGACGTCGTTGTAAGTTTGCGGCCGCAGCATAACCTGGCACGCCATGCATTTGTGATCCTTGACTTCTGAAATCCCGCTGCCGCGGAACTTTGAAACGCGCTCGTAGTGCCGCAGCAGATCCTCGTTGACTCCCGCCCGCATCTGATCGCGTTTGGCGCGCCATTCGGCAAGCTGCTTTTCGTCTTCGGCGGTACGCTCACGGGCTTGGGCTTTCTCTTTTTCAATCTCGGCGGTTTCCGCCTTCAGGTCGGCTTGCGCGGCTTTAACCTCTTTATCGCGCGTATCCGCGTTGAGCATTAATTCGAGGATTTTATCTTCGGTCGCCGCGATTTCCTTTTCCGCGAACTGAATCTCGTGCAGAAGCGCTTTGTATTGATCGTTCGTCTTTACATCAAGAGACTGGTCGCGGTACTTGGATATCTTGCCCCGCAGATCGCTGATGGTGGTGTCGTACTTGCGGCGGGTTGCCTCGTCGGCTTTGACCGCGCTCTGGGCCTTTTCAAGTTGCGCCTTGGTGTCGGCGAGCTTGTGTTCGATGGCTGCGACGCGCTTGGGGAGTTCGGCGATTTCATCCTGCAAGCGGCGAATGTGCTTATCCGCTTCTTGCAGGCGCAACAGGTTTTCTATTTCTGGAAGCATCCGGGAAGAACTCAGCCTTGATTCTATCACGCTGAAACCCAGCTTCCTTGCGACATTTGAGGTGCAATCGATTCCAAAGGCTTCCAGGGTGTACACTCTTTCGTTCGCCTCGATGTATTAAAGCCTTTCACTTCATTTATTCTGGGGTTCGCGTGAAAACACAGATTTGGCTGTTCCCGGCTGTAATGATCTCCGCTGCCTTGTCGCTTTATGCTCAATCTTCCGCTCCGGCAAAGCCGCTGACCATCGAAGCGATCTTCGCTCCCGGCGGCTTGACCGGACGCGGTCCTGAGAATGTGGAATGGAGCCCCGACGGCTCCAAACTGACGTTCGTTCAGCGCGACGACAAGGGAGAGCACGGCGAGCTTTGGTATGTAGACGCCGCGACCGGTGAGAAAAAAGTTTTGGTCAGCGCGGCAAAATTGGCCTCGCTTGCTCCCGATTACAACAAAGTAAAAGATGAGCGCGAGAAAGAACGACTGACGCGCTATCACGTAGCCGCCTATTTGTGGGCGCCGGATTCGCAACATCTGATTTTTGATTCGCAGGGCCAGCTGTGGCTTTTTGATTTGGCCACTGGCACGGCTGTCCAGTTCACTTCCGCACCAGATCCGAGCGGCGATCCAAAATTCTCTCCCGATGGCAGCCACGTTTCCTATGTGCGCAAACACAACCTGTATGTGCGGCCTGTAGGCGGGAAGGGTGGCGAAAAGCAGCTTACTCGCGACACCGACGACAACCTGTTCAATGGCGACATCGACTGGGTGTACGCCGAAGAGTTGTCGGTGCGCAGCAATTATTTCTGGTCGCCCGATAATAAGCAGATTGTGTTCTTGCACATGGATGAGACCAAGGTTCCCACTTATCCCATCGCGAACCTCATCCCGACGCACCCTACCGTTGATAACGAAAAATATCCCAAGGTCGGCGATCCGAATCCTGCTGTGAAGTTAGGCGTGGCGGATGCGGACAAGGGAAAGACTCGCTGGATTTCGCTGACCAATGATGAAGAGGCTTACATTCCCCGGTTCGGCTGGGTGCGGGAGGGAATTATTTGGGCCCAGGTTCTGAATCGCAACCAGGACAAGATGGACTTGTACTTCGTGGATGCGAAGTCGGGGAAATCGACGAAGGTGTTGAGCGAGAGCAGTCCGGACGGATGGATCAACGTGAACGACGATTTCAGAATCCTGAAGTCGGGCGATCGCTTTTTGTGGTCGAGCTGGCGCGATGGCCATACTCACTTGTATCTGTACAGCTTCGACAAGCAGAATCCGCTCGCCGCCGAGGCGAAACTCGAACGGCAATTGACGCAAGGCGACTATGAAGTCACCGGAGTCGAGGGGGGAGATGAAGCTGCGGGGACGGTATTTTTCTCCTCGAATAAAGACGATCCGAGGCAACGCCATCTTTTCTCGATCAAGCTCGACGGAAGCGGGTTGCAGAAACTAACGCCGGAGGAAGGTATGTATTCCGGCAAGTTTTCTGACGATGCAAAGCACTATGAGCGCAGCTTTATGGGGCCAACAACATCGATGCAGTTGTCGGTGTGTGCCGTGGGTGGAAGTTGTTTTCCGGTGTGGAAGGGCCGCGATGAAATTTCCGAATATGGACTGCGCGCGCCGAAGTTTCTAGAGTTCAAGGCGGACGATGGGACTACGCTCTACGGACGGCTGTTGCTGCCTCCAGATGCGCCGGCCGGCGGCAAGATTCCCGTGATCATAAACATTTACGGCGGGCCTGCTGGGCAGACGGTGCTGAAAGATCCAACCAATCCTTTCGACGAGATACTGGCGCGCCAGGGTTTCGCAATCTTCTCCGTCGATAACCGCGGCACTCCCGGACGCGACCGCAAGTTCCAGACTGCGATTCGGCATGAGTTCGGCGCCATCGAATTGAAGGATCAACTCACGGCCCTCGATCAGCTTTTCGCGCAGTATCCGCAACTGGATAAAGATCGGTTGGCGATCTGGGGATGGTCGAATGGCGGCTCGATGACTCTGTATGCGATGACGCACTCCGATCGCTTCCGCGCTGGAGTAGCAGTGGCTCCGGTTACCGACCAGGTCAACTACGACACGATTTACACCGAGCGATACATGGGACAACTGAAGGATGACGCGGCAGGCTACGCCGAATCCGACGTGACCAAATCGGCTGCGAACCTGCACGGAGCGCTCATGCTGGCGCACGGCACAGGCGACGACAATGTGCACTTCCAGAACAGCATGCAGATGATCGATGCGTTGATCAAAGCGGGCAAGCAATTCCGGCTGATGATTTATCCGAACAAGACGCACGGCATCGCGGGCACCGACGCGCGTACTCACCTGTTTCACATGATCGACGATCACTTTGTCAGGGAGCTGAAGTAGCCGGGGACGTATGATGAGGGGCAGCTTTCCGCTTCAGGGCAAGCACGTGCGTCTGGAAGCGCTCGAACAGCATCACGTAGATGGCCTGGTGAAAGTATCTGCAGCCGATCCATCCCTGTACAAATGGAGCCCGGTTCCCCAGGGGAAGGCCGCTGCCGTGCAATACGTCGATACCGCTCTAGCCTGGAGAAATGCGGGCTCTGCCGTACCGTTCGCGATTGTGCGAATTGCCGATGGCGCCGTCATCGGATGGACTCGCTTTTGGAATCTTGAGCGCTGGTCATGGCCGCCGGGCCACGCCCAGCACAACCGCACCACTCCCGATGCGTGCGAAATCGGCTACACCTGGTTCACAGATTCGGCCGTGCGCACCGGGGCGAACACCGAGGCGAAATTTCTAATGCTCACGCCACGCCTTCGAGGCCTGGTAAGTGCTCCGCATGTGCTTTCACACCGACGCCCGCAACCATCGTTCACGGGCCGCGCTGGAACGCATCGGCGCTAAGTACGAAGGAATTCTCCGCGCCCATCGCATGGCCGCGGATTTTATTCCGCGCGATTCGGTGCGTTACTCGATTGTTGCTGCGGAGTGGCCGGACGTTAAGCGGATCCTGCTGGATCGCTTGAAACGGCCGTGAACTGTGGCTCTGGATCTATTTTTGTTTCTCGGCCTTCTTGGAAGAACTGCTCTTCGCAGACTCTTTGGACGAGCTGTCCTTGGACGAGCTGTCCTTGTGCGAGCTTTCCTTTGAGGAGTCTCCCGCGCTCGTACTTTCCGCCTTGGATTTTTCTTCTTTCTTCGAATCCTTGCCGCCGTCGGAAGAAGACGCGTTCGTTTTCTTGGCGTAATCGGTGACGTACCAGCCCGATCCCTTGAACTGGAAGGCGGGCGAAGAAATCATCTGTTCAACTTTGCCGCCGCACTCGGGGCACTTCTTGACCATTTTGTCGGAGAACTTTTGGATTTTCTCAAATCGGTGACCGCACTTTTCGCACTCATATTCGTAAAGGGGCATGGGTTCTTTGCAGTTGCGAGGAAACTACTCTCCCCTCGATTCTAGGGTCGCGAGTTCGATTGCGTCAATTCAGCGCAGGGCAGTTGACCACTAGGGGCACGAAGGTGCACCAAGGAAATCTCAGGCTAACGCTTCGGGTTACTTCGTGGTTTATTTGATAGACTCCGCCCATGCTGGATTGCGGGCACGAAGGCGTCGAGGTGGCTGCCGAGAAACATTCTCTCCGCACAGCGGGCCCCTCGCTTTATCTCGTAGCCACGCCCATCGGCAACCTGGAAGACATTACGCTCCGTGCGGTGCGTGTGCTCAAGGAAGTGGACGTGATCGCTTGCGAAGACACCCGGCAGACGCAGAAACTGCTTAACCACTACGCGATCGCCACCCGCACCATCAGCTACCACGAACACAACGAGATGACGCGCTCGGCCGAATTGGTGAAACAGATGCAGGAGGGTGCAAGCGTCGCTCTGGTTACGGACGCGGGCATGCCCGGAATTTCCGACCCAGGGTTCCGTTTAATTTCGCTGGCGATCCGTCATCATCTGCCGGTGGTGCCGATTCCGGGCGCGTCAGCTTTCCTCGCGGCGTTGGTTGCCAGCGGCCTGCCGACCGATTCATTCCGCTTCAGCGGATTTCTTCCCGCGAAGCGCGGTGAGCGCAAAGCAGCGCTTGAGGCCATCAAGACTTCTCCGCGCACACAGGTTTTCTACGAGGCTCCGCATCGCATCGTCGAGGCGATTTCGGACGTGGTCGAAATTCTGGGAAAAGACCGGCACGTGGTGATCGCGCGCGAAGTGACCAAGATGCATGAAGAGTTTCTGCGCGGGCGGGCTGGCGAAGTGCTGGAGACATTGCAGGCGCGAGATGGAGTGAAGGGCGAGATCACGCTGATAATCGGGAAGCTGGAAGAGAGCCACGCTTGTGGAGCGGCGGACGCCCCCGTCCGCCGCAGCGTGCGGCAGAGGGTCGAGCAGATCATGGCTGAGGAGAAAGTCGACGAGAAGGCCGCGCTGAAGAAAGTGGCGAAGGAACGGGGGATATCGAAGAGCGAGGCGTACCGGGAGATGCAGAGGAGGAAGTAGCTTTTCGAGCTTCGCTCGAACGGACAGCCGAGAGCCTCCCTTGAGCTCGTCTAAAGGGCGGCTGTCCCTACATGAGCATCCCTACTTCCCCGCCAATTCCCGCTTCACCGCCTCGCTCACAACCTTGCCATCCACTCTCATGCCTGCGCCCGAAAAACGCGCCATCGCGTTTTTCATCACCGTGCCCATGTCTTTCATCGTGGGTGAGCCCATCTCGGCGATCACCGCCTTCACCCCGGCGATCACTTCGGCCTCGGCTGCGGCTTTGGGCAGGTAGCTTTCGATCAGCACGATTTCGGCGGCTTCTTTG
>Ga0182024_10018192_pt1 | contig 13113 bp, 6 predicted proteins | sample P32metaG_FD_120480 | JGI IMG/M metagenome (GOLD analysis project Ga0182024, IMG submission 120480) | Permafrost microbial communities from Stordalen Mire, Sweden - P3-2 metaG (Illumina Assembly) | ecosystem: Environmental > Terrestrial > Soil > Wetlands > Permafrost | place: Sweden: Stordalen...
ATCGCGCCTGTTTCGCGGGCGTCCGGTTTCATTGTCGTAGACACAGCTGTGACGCCGGCGGGCGGATTCATGATGCCGATCAGACCGCCGGGTGCCGTTGCGCATCCCGGACATGCCGTCATTCACCCAGTGGGCACACCGCCGGTGCCGCCAACTTTGTCGCCACCTGCGGTCCTCAAAGGCGGGGTGTCCTTCGGCTTGCATCTGCAATCTGAGCAGATAAAAGTTGAGATAAACGATCAGGTGGCAAAGACCTACATCACTCAGACATTCATGAACGATACAGATCAGGTTCTGGCCGGCACTTATCTGTTTCCGCTTCCCGAAGACACCACATTTAGCTCATTCTCGCTGCACATTGATGGAAAGCCAGTTGAGGGAAGAATTCTGGAAGCTCAGGAAGCTCGCATGCAGTATGAGCAGATTGTGCGCAGCATGATCGATCCTGGATTGCTTGAATATGCCGATTACAAAACTGTGCGCGCGCGAATTTTCCCCATTCCACCCCACGGCACTAAAAAGGTTGAGCTTGAGTATACGCAGGTGCTCAAAGCTGAAAACGGCATGTTGAAATATCGCTTCCCGCTCAAAGCTGAGGGCGAGTCAGTGCCTGTCGAGGAAGTGAAGATCGATGCAAAGCTCGCCAGCCAGCAAGGGCTTCGTACCATCTGGTCGCCGACGCACACGATCACCACCGCTCGCGATGACAACAACACCGCTAAAGTTTCGATGGTCTCACATGAGGTGATTCCTGACAAAGATTTCCTCCTCTATTACAGCGTCTCCAATAAAGACATGGCAGCCAATCTGCTCACGCACAAGAACTCCGGAGAAGACGGATACTTCTTGCTCACCCTGACACCGCCCGTGAAAGCAAGTCAAATTGCAGCCAAAGATGTGGTGCTTGTAGCTGACACGTCCGGATCGATGGCTGGCGAAAAGATCGAGCAGGCGAAGAAAGCGCTTAAGTATGTTGTAAATGCTCTGAATGCGGATGACAAATTCAGCATCATCCAGTTCAACACAGACGTAGAGTCGTTCAAAGATAAGCTCGTCGAAGCGACTGCCGAGAATAAGAAAGCCGCCGATCACTTCATCGATGAGCTGGAGGCGCGCGGTGGCACCAACATCGGCGACGCATTGCATATGGGCACCACTATCCTTGGTGAGACTTCGGAGCGCCCGGCATACCTAGTGATGATGACTGATGGTGAACCGACAGTGGGTGAAACAAGCATTCCAGGCTTGATTTCATCAGTAAAATCGAAACGCGATATCAGGTTGTTTGATTTCGGGGTCGGCTACGACGTGAACACGAAGCTGCTCAACAAAATTGCCGAGGAGCATCACGGCACCTCCCAATATGTCGAGCCTAACGAAAATCTGGAGACTGCACTGTCGACCTTCTATCAAAAGATCAAGAGTCCGGTGCTGACGAGCGTCGCCCTGAAATATAGTGGTGTGGAAGTGAAGGACTTCTACCCACATGAGGTGAAAGACATTTTCGCGGGCTCGCAAATTCTTTTGATTGGAAAATATAAGAATGGTGGCAAAGCGACAATCGGTTTGAGCGGCAAAGTGAATGGAGTGGAGAAGGCGTATTCGTTCCCTCTCACATTCGAGTCAAGCGAAAGCGCACATTCGTATCTGCCGAGACTGTGGGCGATGCGCAGGATCGGACACCTGACGGAAGTGGCGCAAGAGAACCGCGATAACCGCGAAGTTGTCGACGAGATTGTCGACCTCTCCAAGAAATACGGAATCATCACCAGTTACACTTCTTTCCTGGTCACAGATCCGGGCGCCGAAACGCACGGAGCAGCGCTGCGCATGCGGCAAGCGGCGCCAGTGCCTTTCGGAGTGCCAACCGGAAACGGCTTCGGCCGACTGCGCGACGTAGGCCGCAGCGACATGCGAAATTCTTCTATTGATGCCCGCTCCACAAACATCGCCTGGCGCAAAAGGGGCGCGGTGGCGAGCGTTCCGCAACTTAATGGTATGACTGGTCCACCAACGCTTCTGCCTTGGGTCCCTGGCCTTCCCGCGAACGACATCGATCTGGGAAGCTCGGGAATCAGTCTGTCTGCCGCCGCCGGCAAAGTTGAGGGGCCTCGTGACACGAATATGTTCCAGGTCCAGCCAACTGCGATCGACGAACGGCACTACACGTCTGAAAAATCCGAACGACAATCGAGGACATCACCCGGTTCCATCGGCGGTGTCGCCACTGGCGGTGGGGTGGGACAAGCGAGCAGTGTTGACCGATATGGCCCTGCGCATGGATACGGATTGCCTTATGGAGTGCCTTATGCACAGTTTGGGTCGCCGACAACAGGAGCGGCAGCTGTCGCCAATGCGAAAGCAATCAACAATCTGCAGCAAGTTGATAAACTTGCCAAAGCTGAAGAGACTGCTGATGGCATCAAAGCCGTCGACGACAAGACCTTCTATCTGCGCAAGGGAGTTTGGGTCGACTCCGCCTACACCGATAAGATGAAACCTGAAGTAATCACCTTCGGAACAGACCAATACTTCGATCTGTTGCATAAGAATCCCGGCATCGCCAAATACCTGGCCGTCGGCAAAGAGGTGATCTTCGTCTTCAACGAGCACACATACAAAATCGTGGCACCTGCTACATCCTGAGGCGAGTTTCTCCGACTTCCAAATTTTGTTCGCTAGTCCCTGATGCAGGGATCCAGGGGTATTTGGACGACCATTGCGGCAGTGATATCGGCTCAAGAAAACATTGTTGGCAAGAGACGTGTATACTTTGTCTTCTATGTTACGTCGAACTGCGTCATCGTTGTTTCTTACCTGTGCGTTCGCGGTCTGTACGCTCAGCGGCATTTCGGCAAGCTTGCCCGATGAGACTGTCGGGAAGAAGTTTCGCGATCTCAGCGATCAGTTCATGCATGAATCGCTGGCAAGATCTCCTGGCAACGCCTCTCAAGCCGGATACCACAAACATCTCGACAACAAGACTGGTAAGGTCGTGGAGCTTGACGCACAACTTGACGACATGAGCAAAAAGTTTGCTGATGACCAGCGCAAGTTTTACAGGCAATGGCGCGAAAGATTTCACAAGGAGACCCCGTTGTCATCGCTTGGCGCTCAGGATGCAGCAGACTACTCACTTCTGGATGGACAGATTGCGCTGGCGCTGCTTGATTACGACGGCATCCAAGATTATTCGCACAATCCAACCGGACCAGTCGAGTCAATCGGCAATGCGATTTTTCAACCACTTACCTCGGACTATGCAGCCAAAGAAATTCGTCTGGGAGACGTGCTCTCCCGAATCGGTCAAATACCGCGTGCCCTCAGGCAAGTAGAAGAAACGATAGAAACAGCAGATCCAATTTTCGTCTCCACTGCTGTGGAAGAAAATGCCGGTAATATCGATTTGATTGAAACAACCGTCGCCAAGGAAATTCCACCCGGCTCCAAGCTCAAAGAAGACTATGATCGGGTGGCACCACCTGCGGTAGCAGCTTTGAAAGACTTCTCGAAGTGGCTGCAAGAGGATCTGGGTAAGCGCTCAACTAACAGGACCTGGCGATTGGGCAAGGACTTTTACGATCAAAAATTCAAGCTGGTTATGGGCACGAACGAAACACCCGATCAGCTGTTGGCGCGGGCTGAACTTGATTTAAAATCTGTGCGGGCAGAGATGTTGCAACTATCGTTGCCCATGCATAAAGAGATGTTTCCTTCTCACGGCGACCATTCTGAACTGACTGGCCGCGATCGCGAGAACATCATCATTAGCGAAGTTCTAGAGAAGATTTCCGAGAATCACCCTGCACGCGATCAACTTTTACCAACAATAGAGAACGATCTTGAAAAAATAAAGCAGTTCATTCGCGACAAAAAAATCGTCTCTTTGAGCGATCGCGAGAATTTAAAAGTGATTCCGACGCCAGGTTTTATGCGCGGTATCTATTCGGTGGCCGGTTTCCACAGCGCACCGCCCCTGGAGCCACAAGCCGAAGCTCAGTATTGGGTGACACCGATCGATCCTAAGATGCCTGAAGCTAAGGCGTTGTCAAAACTTCAAGAGTACAACAACTACACCTTGCGGTGGCTGACAATCCATGAGGCTCTGCCTGGACATTACGTTCAGTTTGAACATTTGAACAACATTCAGCCTCAACAACGACGGCTCTTGCGCTCCTTGTATTCAAATGGTGCATACGTGGAAGGATGGGCTGAATACATTGCGCAAGTAATGATGGATGAAGGTTTTATGGCAGAAGATCCGCGCTTCCGCATTATCATGCGCAAGATTAGACTTCGTCTTCTCGCTAACACCATCCTTGATATTAAAATGCAGACAATGGGCATGACCGATGCGCAGGCCATGGATCTGATGACAAAAGACACCTTCCAAACGCAAGCGGAAGCGGAAGGCAAGCTCAAGCGTGCAAAACTAAGCTCCACCCAACTTTGCACTTATTACGCCGGGCTTACGCAATGGCTGGCGCTGCGCAAGAAATACCAGGACGAAAAAGGTGCCACCTTTAACTTGTTGAAATTCCATGACCTCGTGCTCGATCAAGGACCGTTGCCGGTTCCCGTGATCGAGCAATTAGTCATGCACCCAGATAGTGGCTGATCGACGTTGTTTATTTTTTGGAAGAGATGATGCCGAATGCAGCATGCATAATACATTCGAATATTGCACTAGCCCGCTGATCCGCCGTCAGCGCCTGTTCAATTCTTCTGGTCTCTTTTCTTTCGTCTTTTGCTCTGCCGCTCTTCTTCTAGTTCTTTGAGCGCTGCGCTTTCCGCTGCGACAACTTTGGCCTCCTCATAGCGTGCCATTGAATGCAGAAGTTTTGCATAGTCTTGTTTTATGAGCCAGGATTCGTGCAGCGAGTCTGCAGGCCAGCCCTTTTCGATCCAGCGTTGCCGACTCTGCGCGTAAAAAGAAAACGCTTTTCTGAAGTGCTCCTCTGCAGAAGAATACTGTCCAGCGTCGCTAAGGAAGCAAGCGTATTTGTGATGCGCCTGGCTTGATGGATCAGGGTCAAGGTCTGCTGCAAGAACATCGGCGGCTTCTGCAAATGCGCGCTTGAAGCTCTTCTCCGCGGACTCTTTATCGCCTTTTGCTAACTGAGCATTGGCAAGCTCTAACAACAGTCCGGATCTCCGGCTAACATCGTGCACTTCGGTACCCAAGAGCGCGATCGCGGCTTCGTACTCTCTACATGCCGTGTCAGGATCAGATTTATCGAGTGCGCTTTGTGCCTTCAAGGCGTATTTGCTTACTTGTAAAAATCGGTTCGAAGCTGCGCCAATACCTTGGAACACCTCGCCCAGACCCGGAATCAATTCATTCATGCGATCAAGTCTTTGGGATTGTTCCTCGATGAACTGTTTTTCGGCATTTTCAAGAGCTTGAAGTCGTTGCTCAGGATCCAGCTTAGTTATTCCATCCAGCATAGGACCAATCTTTGGCTCTTTCATACCTTCCTGCAACGATCCCCGCATTTCTTCGGGAATCATTTCGAGCAGCGCCTCGTCTGATTCGCGCTTAAACCGCTGATGGTTTTCGTCATCTTTAAGGTGCAAATAAACCATCGCTTTGCCCCCCAACATTTGAAATTTCTGTTGCCCGTAGCTGTGATTATTTTGCCAGCGATTTAAAGCATGGTCAAAAACGAACAATGCTTTCTGCGCGTCGGCGTGCGCAGAGCTCGGGAACACAGGAGTCAAGGCCCTGCCAAGCATCAATATATCCTCGAGCATAAAATAATCAAGATCAAATTCTTCACCGACGCCGTAATAGCCAGGTGAAATGTGCAAGTCAAACATGCGCTGGCGCCAGCGTGAACGCGGCATCTGATCAGGGTTCTGGCGCAACGTCAGAATCTGGCGATTTATTTCACCCTCAGTAATATGATTATCGTTAAGAACTTCCTGTTCCTGCGACGGTTCTTCATCAATGCGCCGTTTCGCTGCCTCCCAGATCAAGATATTTCGCAGCAAAATGGGATCGAACCGACTGATATCTCCAGTAAGAAATTCCAATACATCGATTGACTTGGGTGGATTTTCAGCCGTTCCGCCACAGAAACGGCAAATTTCATCATCGCCTTGAACGAACTCTGCGCAATGTTTGCACTTGTGGCCGCCGTTGATTTCATTGACTCGCATTTCGTACTCCGCACTAATTTCTCCTGAGCTCAACTCAAGAAGTTGCAAACGCGGGTCCGAACACATCTCGGTCAATGACAAACCTTGAGCATGGAGACTGATCAAAATGTCAACGACTAGCCCTAAGACAGGCGCATTGGGTGGGTAAGGAGGGCAGATATTAGAATTGCGCTCGCGACGACGATTTTCCACAGGATCCACGCCAGGTGTCAAACAAAGGTATGGTGGCGGCGTTCTATCATCGGCGTCGCCAATTCTCTTTCTGAACTCGCCCGGGATTGACTGAAGTATGTCATCGAAGCCGGGAAGCTGGCGCGCAGCATCAGTGATGAATCCGCCGACGTTTTGCGGCAATTTCGCCTGAAGCAATTTGCTGCCTACCGGCTTATGGCAAAACTTGCAGGAATAGGCATCCTTGCGGATGTTCCCGCGACACTCGGGGCACCATTTGTAGTCTTGACCCGGAAACCTGAACATCTTATATTACCTCTAACCTGCGAACATCTATTACCCGTATTAGCCACAAAATCCCTTGTTTGCGTGCTCCGGCTATTGAAACGTCATCGGTTTATCGGCCAGTAAGTTTGTGCGCGAAATGATGCCCAGATCGTGTAATAGTTGTACTTGGGCGATGTTGAATTCAATGGTTGAGCGAGCATGCTCAATCAGAGCGTTCGTGTAATCTTGTTGGGCGCGCAATACATTTATATTCTGACCCAGTCCGTTTTCCAGGCGCAGCTGTGCCAGGCGCAGTTCTTCTGCTGATGAGACGATGCGCGCTTTTGTCTCGTCCATTTTTCTAAAGGCGGACAATCCATCCAAAAACGATTGCCGGATTTGATCGACGACGGTGTTTAGCTCCTTGTGCGATTGCAGCATTGCCTCTCGCGCCTGCCACCGGGCTGCCTGACGGTTTGCCATCGCCACTGTGCCAAACCCCTCCAGATCCCAGTTTATTTGAAATCCGATCGCTCCAAAACCTAGCACTTGCTCGTTTTGCCTGGTCACTAACGAAGTGGTGCCAGTCGCACCAGCTGTAGTACCAAGCGTAACTGGGCTCAAAAGCCCGGTAGTGGCAGCAGATGCGACGACGGTTTTATAGCTGTTCCCAAGCGTTTCTCCTACACCGTATTCGGTGGCACTCAATTTCACCTTAGGAAACAAAGATGCGGTGGCTATGCCGATCGCCTTTCTGGCAGCCAGGCGCAGCTCTTCATATTGCTTCAGTTCTGGTCTATTCTCAACGGCTGTGGCGACAAGGCGAGTTGGTGTCACCTCTTCACTTACTAATCGCAGGGGGCGGATCTTACTTTCCACCGGCTCAAAGTCAATTGATTGGTCGGCATCCAAATAATCGGCTAGAAAGACCGCTGCCTTGCGCCTGGCGATCTGCTGTTCGATCAAACTTTGTGTATCCTGTGACAGCTGCGTCTGCGCTTGCAAAACATCCAGATGCGTGCCGAACCCGTTCGCTTCCAGCGCCTTGTTTTGAGCCAGCTGTTCTTTGGATGTATCGACTGCGCGTATGCGAATCTGCAGCAACGCCTGATTTAAAACGAGGCTGTAGTATCGGCGACTTGCTTCCAACAATGCATCTTTTAACGTGGCGTTGCTTTTGTGTTTTGTCGCCCGCAAAGTGTGCAAATTCTGTTGCGCCGTGAACAAAATGCGACCGCCCTGGAACGCGTAATAGTTTACTCCCGCTTGCAAAATGGTGAAGGGATTGTCGAAATGAATAGCACCATTTTTGCCAATTGGAGTGTTGGCGGGCAACCTGGCATTTCCTTTCAAGTAGGTATAGAGATAGCCAGTGTTTACGCTGGGAAGAAAAGCGCCGTATGAGCTGAGCAAATTGAACTTGTCGACATTGACGTCGGCTGTCGATATGCGGATGTCCAGATTATGTAGCAGCACCTGATCGATCACGTTTGACAATGAAATAGGTTTCGTGGAAGAAGCATCTAGCTGCAATGGATTTAGGCGCCTGTCGATCTCAATGAGAGCGCTCAATGCCGGTTTGCCGATGTTCAACTCTTCTGGCGCGGCAATCTTTTCCGGCTGTGAATAATAGAGCTGATCTGATGTACTGTTGCTGAGACCACGCAACGGCAAGTTGCCATCGTCTTGTGCGCGAACAGGCAACGTTGACCCCGACCACACGGTAAACAACACTGAGAACATGATGAGCGCATATGCAAGCTCGCTTCTCACGCTATCCAACTCCTCACGCTAACTGTTTCCTGAAACGATTAACACTGATTGACATCAATACAACGGCGAAAACTACCAGCGCCATCACTTCGTTGCTCAACTCCGCTATCCCATTTCCCTTGAGCAGAATGCCTCTCAGGCAGGCAACGTAGAATCTAAGCGGATCGATGAGCGATAGGTACTTGAAAAATATTGGCATGCTCTCAATTGGAGAGAGGGCACCAGAGAGTTGAATCAACGGCATCATAATAAAGAAGGAAGTGAGCATTGCCTGTCTCTGATTGGCGGCAAAGCTCGCCAGGGCAAGTCCGAGAGCAATGAGCACGAACATATAGAGCAGAGAGACGAAGGCGAAGAATAGTGGATTGCCACGAAAAGGCACATGAAAGATAAGAAGAGCCAGTGTCAAGCTCACGGTCACGACACCAAATAAGACACCAATAAGAGGCACGATTTTAGCAATTATTATCTGTTGGGAATCGGCTGGCGTCATCATCAACTGCTCTATGGTGCCGGTTTCCTTTTCTCTGAGCAAAGTGGAAGATGAAACCAGAGTACCGGCAATGTTCAGAGACATTGCCATCACCGCCGGTGCGAAGAACCAGCTGCTGATCAGACCCGGATTATACATGAAACTGATTTGAGGAACGATGGCATTGAAGACGGGGCGCAAAGTCTGGTTGAATGAGTTCACGATTTGCAGTACGTACGACGCCGCAATGCCAGCAGTGTTAGCATCGACCCCGTTGAGCGCTACTTGTATGTTTGCGCCTTTTTTGCTGAGCACGTCACGTTCGAACTCCGGCGGAATTACCACTCCGGCATCAAGCTGCCCTCGATTAACGCGAGCAAACAATTCGTGCTCTGATTCGCCTGCCGGTGAGATGTCGAAAACCTCATTGCGCACAAATGACGATGTCAGTTCTCTTGAATTGGGCGAAAGCGCATAATCGACGATACCCATGCGCAAATGCTTCACTTGCGGGTCCAGCGCGTATCCGTACATGATTAGTTGTATTGTCGGAGTGACGAGTAAGAGCGCGATGATCTGCTTGTTGCGCGTAATCTGGCGCAACTCTTTAATGAGCAAGGATGCCAACGCTCGGTCGAAAAGGTGAAACATTCAAACCGCCAATTTCATTTTCATTTTAGAACAAAGGAACAACAACCAGACATCCAGGGCCAGAAGCACCACTGGTGCATACCATAATGATGACCATGGTCCGCCCCGCACAAATTCATTGCGCGTGACCAAAATGTAGTACATCGATGGCACCACATTTGCTAGCAGTGAAAGGGGATAGGCGATGTTGCGAATAGGGTAGATAAAACCCGATAACAACATTGAGCCCAGGAACCCGAGATTAGCCACTATTTGCACGGCAGCCATCTGTGTGTGGGCTCGTGTACCGGCGAATAGTCCAAAAAGAACGCCGGAGAGAACATACAAAATCGTGGAGAGAATGAAGGGCAACAAATTTGCTTGAAAACGCAAACCGAACACGATGACTGCCGCCATCACCAGCAAACACGCTTCGATCAGGCCGACGCCCAAGTAGGCTATAGCTTTCCCGGAAATGAACTCTAAAGAGGTGAGGTTGGATGCGTAGATTTGCAGAATCGTTCCTTGCTCTTTTTCTCTGGCTAAAGTGAGACTGGAAAGCAGCGCCGGAAAAATCCATAAGACCAGGGCCATCGCTCCAGGCACTATATGCAGTGCCTCCTTGCGCCCAGGATTGAACCACAAACGTAAAGACGTGTGAACGATCGGCTCCACTTTGTTCTTTGCTGTTTCTTGGGCGAAAAACTGAGTGGTGCTGAGAATTGCGTTTTTGATAATGCGAGCATTATTTACATCGGTACCGTCGATTACGACCTGTATGTCAGCCGGTCGACCGCTTTGTACGTTTGAGGAAAATTCAGGCGGTATCAAAATCGATGCTTTTGATTTACCGAAGTCCAGCGGTTCAAGCACGTCGGTTGTGTTCGTGTTGCTGGGCACCAACTGGCGTCCGGCAAAGATGGCGTCGACCAGACCGCGACTGACTTTGCCACTGTCAAAGTTAATTACCGATACCGGAATGTCTTGTGCTTCCAACCTGGTGGCAAATCCATACATCATCAAAGCTGCCACCGGCAAAACGAAGGCTAAGGCAAGGGTGAGCCGGTCTCGGCGAAATTGGTCGACCTCTTTCACCGCTTGCGCCAGAATTCGTGTAAAGGAGATGCTCATGCCGCCTGGTCCGTTTTCTTTCTTTGCACGATGCCGATGAATGCGTCTTCTAAAGAGAAGGGAATGTTTCGTGTCGTTTCAATTTTCACACTCTCATTGTTCAGTTTTGCAAGCAGTTTGCCACCATGCTCGTCGTCGTCTACGACGACATGCAAGCAATCGGCAAAAACTGAAACTTGCCAGCCTTCCAATTCTTCGCGCAGCAGTTGGCAGGCAAGTGGATTGTCAGAGGTTCGCACCTCCAGAAGTTTGCCCGGTTGCGCCGCTTTGATCTGCTCAGGCGATCCGCTTGCCACCACTTCACCTGCCACCATGAAACCAAGATTCTGGCAATGTTCGGCTTCTTCCAAAAAGTGAGTGGTGACCAGAATGGCTGTGCCGTGCCTGGCAAATGCATTTATCAAAGTCCATAGTTCTCGGCGTGCCAGGGGATCGACTCCCGACGTTGGCTCGTCCAGAAAGAGGATCGATGGCTCATGCAACACTGTGGTACCGAATGCCAGGCGCTGGCGAAACCCGCCCGGCAGGTGACCGGCCAGCATCGCTTCACTGCCGGCTAATCCACAGGTTTTGAGAACCCACTCGATGCGCTGTTTTTGCAAGGACTTTTCGACGCCGTAAACACCGGCGTAAAATGCCAGATTTTCGGCGACTGAAAGATCTTGATAAAGCGTGAATTTTTGCGACATGTATCCTATTTTCTGGCGCAGCTTTCGGTTGCGTAGATCTCGCGCTTGCCCCGCCAGCACCACGCTTCCACTGGTGGGCTCAAGCAGCCCGCAAAGCATTTTGATCGTCGTTGTTTTGCCGGCGCCGTTGGCACCAAGCAGACCATAAATCTGCCCATACTCGATGCTGATGTTGACGTTTTTGGCCGCTCGAAAAGAGCCGAAATTCTTGTTCAGTTGCTTGGCCTGAATTGCTATATCAGGCGCCGAGAGCGCAGCCGTCTCGCCTGCTTCTGAATGCCGGCTGCTTTCTCTGGTGAAAGGAAAGATGGAGGCGTCACCGGCTTGCTCCTTTTCGCGCAAGAGCAAGGCGAAGACATTTTCTAGCGTGGGCTCCTGGGTGCTAATAGAAACTTTAGCGATTTCATTCTCCTTCTCCTCAATGGACTTTTGGGCGGTAGCACAATCAGGCACCAATACATCCATTCGATCGCCAAATTCCTGGCGATCGCGAATCAGATCAGGATTATCTTTTGCTACAGCGGCCACCAATCGATCCATCGCCTCCATCGAGGCTCCCCGCAGTTCCAACCGATGCAACTGCAATCCCTCTTTCAGTTCCTGGGGCGATCCAAGCCTTTCGATCGTTCCCTGGTGGATGAGAGCAATGCGAGTGCATCGTTCTGCTTCATCAAGATAGGGCGTCGCCACGGCAACGGTGACTCCCTCTGCTGCAATTGTGGAAAGAACATCCCAGAAATCGCGCCGCGAAACAGGGTCTACTCCTGTGGTCGGCTCATCCAAGAGCAACAGCTGCGGGCGCGCTATCAGGGTGCAACAAAGAGCCAGCTTTTGCTTCATGCCACCAGAAAGATTTCCGGCAAGACGATTTTGAAACTGCGCCAGATCCATCAACTTAAGATAATGGTTGGAGCGCTCTTCGAATTCATCCTTTGTGACGCTGCGCAGCCCACCTGTGTAGCGAATATTTTCTTTGATGCTCAAATCAGGATAGAGTGAGAAGTTTTGCGTCAAGTATCCGATTTGCAAACGGGCAGCGGAAGCCGTGGTGCCTAATACACTCAACTCTCCGCTTGACTGATCGAGAATGCCACCAAGCATATGAAAAATCGTCGTCTTGCCGGCACCGTCCGGACCGATGAGCCCAAATACTTCGCCTCTTTTGATTTCCAGATCGATTCCTTTGACGGCCTCGACAGTTTTGTAGCGCCTGGTCAACTGTTTGGCTACAACAACCGCGTCAAATTCGCCCTCGCTCATGAGTGCCTCTCATTCACGAGAATGTCAGCGTCAACCGGCATTCCTGGCTTGGCCAATCCGGCGGGATCATCGATGCCTATCTTGACACCAAATACTTGTTTGACCCGATCGTTTTTGAAATAGATGTTTTCCGGTGTGAATGATCCAACCGGATCTACCTCGATTACTCGACCGGTCACTGGCTTAGACGGATTAGAATCCAGAAAAATATTGGCTTTCTGCCCAACGGCGACGTGGCCAATGTCGCCCTCGGGGATGAAACCGCGCAGGTAAACGTCGTTCAAATTGATAACAGTAATAATTGTCTGACCGGGCACAACCACTGCACCTGGTTCCACGGAGCGGGCAGTGACGACGGCGTCGATCGGGCTCTCGATATTTAGATAAGCGATGTTGGCTAGAATCTGGTCGCGCTCCGCTTTCGCATCTGCCACTTTGTGTTTGGCGGATGAGAGCTGGTGCCTGGCTTGCATAAGTTGGCGCTCCGTGACATTGCTTTCCGATGTGCGAATCGGCGGATTAAGTCGATTCGATTGGGCCTGCGTCAACGCTGCCTCA
>Ga0182024_10018193_pt1 | contig 13112 bp, 11 predicted proteins | sample P32metaG_FD_120480 | JGI IMG/M metagenome (GOLD analysis project Ga0182024, IMG submission 120480) | Permafrost microbial communities from Stordalen Mire, Sweden - P3-2 metaG (Illumina Assembly) | ecosystem: Environmental > Terrestrial > Soil > Wetlands > Permafrost | place: Sweden: Stordalen...
CTTGCCGAGGCCGCAGAGGCGCTTGCCTCGGCGGGCGCAAAAGTCGAGGAAATAAGCGTACCTGCGGTGCGGTACGGCCTCTCGGCCTATTACATGATCGCTCCTGCTGAGGCCTCTTCCAATCTCGCCCGCTACGACGGGGTCCGCTACGGCCTCCGGGTGCCCGGGGCCGATATCACAGAGATGTACACGGCGACACGTTCTGCGGGCTTCGGGCCGGAGGTGAAACGCCGGATAATGCTTGGTACATATGCGCTTTCGGCAGGTTACTACGACGCCTACTACGGCAAGGCACAAAAGGTGCGGACGCTGATTATCCGCGACTTCGAAGAGGCTTACCGGTCATTCGACGTGCTTCTTTCGCCGACGGCACCGACAACTGCGTTCGAACTGGGTGCGAAGACGTCAGACCCGCTCACGATGTACCTGAGCGACGTCTGTACGATCCCTTCCAACCTTGCCGGCCACCCTGCCATCAGTGTCCCGTTCGGGACGGGGGACGACGGCCTACCCGTAGGAGTGCAGGTGCTCGCGCCGGCGCTAGGAGAAACCGTGATGTTCCAGGTGGCCCAGGCGCTCGAGGCGGCGGCGCCAAGCGGAGGAGGACGGTAATGGCCGGGACAAGCGTTATGACGGGCTGGGAGATCGTCATAGGCCTTGAAGTGCACTGCGAGCTCAGGACCAGGACGAAGCTTTTTTGCGGGTGCCGTAACGCTTTTGGCGATGAACCCAACACCAATGTCTGCCCGGTTTGCCTCGGCTTGCCGGGGTCGCTGCCCGTGCTCAATCGCCAGGCTGTCGAGTACGCGATCCGCATTGGCACCGCTTTGCATTGCACGGTTCAGCCGTCGCTTTTCCACCGGAAAAATTATTTCTACCCGGACATGCCTAAGGATTACCAGATCAGCCAGTACGACGTGCCTATCAACACCGACGGCTGGTTGGAACTACCAAGCAGTAAAAGCGTCGGGGTAATCCGTGCCCACATGGAAGAGGACACGGGCAAGACCACCCACGTCGGCGGCGGCGGCAGGATCCATGAGGCTTCCCATTCCCTTGTCGACTACAACAGGGCTGGGGTCCCTCTTGTTGAAATAGTCTCCGCCCCCGACATGCGCAGTGCGGAGGAGGCCCGCGACTATGTCGAGGAGCTCCGAGCGGTCCTGATCGCGACCGGTGCCTCCGACGGGAAAATGGAGGAAGGCTCGCTCCGTGTCGATTGCAACGTGAGCGTGCGCAGGGACGGGACCACTGAGCTCGGTACGCGCTGCGAAATAAAGAACATGAACTCGTTGCGCAGCCTCGCTCACGCAGTCGACTACGAGGCTGCACGCCAGGTGGAACTGCTCCAAGACGGCGGAGTTGTGGCGCAGGAGACACGCCACTGGGACGAAGCGGACGGGAGTACTCACTCGATGCGTTCCAAGGAGGAGGCGTTCGACTACCGCTACTTCCCCGAGCCGGACTTAGTGGCACTGGACCCCGGGCCGCAGTGGGTTGCGAGCGTAAAGTCCGCTCTCGGCGTGCTGCCCGCCGAGAGGCGCGCACGGGTCGCCGAGGCTGCCGGCGCCCCGGTCTCGTCTGAAGCGGTCGCAACCGTTGTCCGGCTCCAGTTGGACGGCCTCATGACGGCGGCCGTGTCGGCAAAAGCGGACGCCGCCCTGGCCCTGCGCAGGCTTGCGAACGAAGTCGCCGGCGAGCTCGCCGATGGCGCGCGAAAAGATATCGACCCTGACGGGTTTGTGCGCTTGTTGCTCATGGAACAAAAAGGAGAACTCACCTCTGCCCAAGCCCGTACGGTCCTACGCGCCCTGGTGGCCGAAGGAGGCGACCCGACCGCGATCGCAGCGAAACTGGGTTTCCAGGCGATGGCTTCGGGCGCTCTGGACCAGGCGGTGGACGATGTGATCGCCGCCAACCCACGCGAGTGGGAGCGCTACGGCGCGGGCGACGACAAACTTGCGGGCTTTTTCATCGGCAAGGTCAAAGCGGCGACGGGTGGCAACGCCGACCTCCGGGCGGCGACCGACCTCCTGCGCCAGCGCCGGAGCGCCGCAGCAAGCTAGCGCTAGCCCGGGTTGTACGGCAGCACCCGCAGCGCAACGGCACCCGCACGGTTGGTCACCGTTACCACCACCTGACGGTGGGTGCCCGCGATGACGGCCGCGCAAGCGAAGGTCCGGCCTGGCGAGGTGACCAGGAGGGCACGTGCGCCACACGAGACGTCCGTCACTGCCGCCGTGAAGGTCCTCGCCAGGCTTTTGCCGATCTGGGCCTCGGCGGCGGAGACCACGATGATGGTGCTGGTTGGCCGCACCACGAGACGGCCCTGGGGGCCGGTGACGGTCCCCGCCAGAGCCAGGACCTGGCCGTCCAGTTTGGTCGTACAGCTGAACTTGGAACCCACCCGCGCCGGCACCGAGAGCGGGCAGTCAACCTTGGGAGATGGCACGGCGTAGTTCCTCGTCAGCTGCGCCGCGATCTTGGCTTCGACGCTCGAAGCCGAGAGGGTGTCGCGAGCCTTGATCGATGTGACCGAGCACCCCCCCAAGGCGGCGACCGCAGCCAGGCCGCCCAACAGGGCCCGGTAACGGGCTGGGGCGCGCTTCGTGAGCCCCTGTAGGGTTGTCATATGCCCAGTGAACTCAAACCGCGCAGCCACGAAGTTACCGACGGTCCCGAGCGAGCGCCATCTCGGGCCATGCTCCGCGCCGTTGGTATGACAGATGCCGACTGGGGCAAACCCCAGGTAGGCGTCGCTTCGTCGTGGAACGAGGTCACCCCCTGCAACCTATCCCTCGACCGGCTCGCCAAACGCGCCAAGGCGGGCGTCCGCGACGCCGGTGGTTTCCCCTTCGAGTTCGTGACGATCGCTGTCTCGGACGCCATCTCGATGGGCACCGAGGGAATGCGCGCCTCTTTGGTGAGCCGGGAGATCATTGCGGATTCGGTGGAGGCGATGATGCATGCGGAGCGCTTCGACGCTCTTGCCACCTTCGCCGGCTGTGACAAGTCGCTCCCCGGCATGCTCATGGCTGCCGCCCGGGTCAACCTGCCTTCGGTGTTCCTCTACGGGGGGACCATCCTGCCGGGACGAGGCGAAAACGGCGAGGCGCTCGACATAGTCAGCGTCTTCGAAGCAGTGGGAGCACATGCGGTCGGCAAGCTTACGGACGCAGAGCTTTCGCTCATCGAGCACCGGGCATGCCCTACCGAGGGCAGCTGCGCCGGCATGTTCACCGCCAACACGATGGCGTCGGCCGCCGAAGCCCTCGGGATGGCCCTTCCCGGTAGCTCCGCCGCCCCGGCAGTCGACCCGAGGCGTGACGATTTCGCCTACGAGTCGGGCAGGGCCGTGGTCAAGCTGCTCGAACTGGGGATCCGCCCTCGCCAGATCATGACCAAGGACGCTTTCGAAAACGCCATCGCCGTGGTGATGGCCCTCGGTGGCTCGACGAACGCAGTGCTCCACCTGCTCGCGATCGCGCACGAGGCGCAGGTCGACCTCTCGCTCGACGACTTCGACCGTATCGGTAGGAAGGTGCCCCACATCGCGGACATGAAGCCCCACGGGCTCTACCACATGGTCGACCTCGACCGAATTGGCGGTCTCCCGGTCGTGATGAAGGAACTTCTAGACGCTGGGCTGCTCCACGGCGACTGCTTGACCGTCACGGGACTGACGCTGGCAGAGAACATTGCAGCGCTCAACCCACCGGCCCCCGACGGCAAGGTCGTCCATCCTTTGGCTGACCCGCTCCACGCTGACGGCGGCCTCGCCATCCTTTGGGGTTCGCTGGCTCCTGCGGGCGGTGTGGTGAAAGTTGCCGGTCTCGACTTCGAGCATTTCGAGGGCACAGCTCGTGTCTTCGACGGCGAACAGGGCGCTCTCGAAGCGATCCTGGCCGGGTCCATCCAACCAGGCACCGTCGTGGTGATCCGCTACGAAGGGCCCAAGGGGGGCCCGGGCATGCGCGAGATGCTCGCCGTCACGGGGGCCATGAAAGGTGCGGGCCGGGGCGGCGACTGCGCGTTGATCACCGATGGGCGCTTCAGTGGCGGCACGCACGGTTTTTGCATCGGCCACATCTCCCCCGAGGCCGTTGACGGCGGCCCGATCGCATTTGTCGCTGACGGGGACAGGATCACGATCGACGTGCCCAGCCGGAAGGTCGACCTGGACGTCGCGCCGTCAGTTATCGCGGCGCGCCAAGCGAACTGGAAACTTCCCGAGCCTCGCTACACCCATGGGGTGTTAGCCAAGTACGCCCGTTTGGTCACCGGCGCCGAGAAGGGCGCCGTCACCGAGCCCTAGTGAGTACCCCGGACCAACCAAAGCCGAGCGCGGTCCTCTTGGACCTGGGCGGTGTGTTCCTCGACTGGGATCCCCGTAACCTCTACAGCAAGCTCTTTGGCGACGACGTGGCGGGCATGGAGCACTTCCTCGCCAACATCTGCACGACGGCCTGGCATATCGAACAGGACAGGGGCCAGAACATCGCCGAGGCCTGCGCCGAACTGCGCGCCGAGTTCCCCGAGTACGCAGAGCTGATCGACGCGTGGGGTGAGCGCTCCGAGGAAATGATACGTGGTGTCATCGAGGGGACCGTTGAGGTGTTCGTCCAGCTCAAAAAGACGGGGGTGCGGTGCTACGCGCTCAGCAATATGGAGCGCGAAAACTGGGAGAGGCGCTTCGAGATCTACGATTTCCTCGGGTGGTTCGACGGCTATTTCATTTCGGGCCTTGAAGGGGTGATCAAGCCGGACAGCGAGTATTTCGAGCGGGCTCTCGAGCGGTTCAACCTCCGCCCCGACGAGGTCCTGTTCATCGACGACCGGGCGGACAACATAGCGGCGGCGAGGGCGCTCGGCATGCCCGCGGTGGTCTTCACCTCGCCGGAAGCCTTGCGTGACGAACTAGTCGCGAGGGGGCTCCTGCGTCCCCGCGTCGCGCCTGCGTAGCGCTTCGGCGATGCGCCCCAGCATCTCGCTCAGGATCCCAGGTGTCGTGGCGAAATTGAGACGGGCGAAGCCAGTCCCGCCCGGCCCGAACGGGGGACCGGCGCTCAGCATGACCCTCGCTTCCAATAGCAACCACTCGGCCGGGTCGTCGCCGAGACCTGCCCCGCGGAAGTCCATCCAGGACAGGTAAGTGGCCTCGGGGAGATAGCCCTGGGCCCCGGCGGCGCCGCCAGCTGCGGAGGTGCCGAGCCATTGCCCGAGGAGTTCCCGGTTCGCCCGGAGACGGGCTACGCAGCGCTCGAGCCATGCGTCCCCTTCGGGCGACCACGACGCGAGCGTGCTCGCCACGGCTGCGATGCTGACCCGGCCCATCGTGTGCTGCACCTGCGTGAGCTGGCGCGCCATTTCGGGGGCGCCGACGTGGGCCACCGCACAGCACATGCCTCCGAGGTTGTACGCCTTGCTGGCCGAGTACAGGGTGACGGTCCGGGCTGCGAGGTCCTCCGACAGCGAAGCGAAGGGGATGTGGGCCCGCTCGGACAGCGCGAGGTCAGCGTGGATCTCGTCGGAGATCACGAGCAGGTCGTTGCGCTCGGCCAGCTCGCCGAGCGCCAACAGTTCAGCCCGGTCCAGCATCCGCCCCGTCGGGTTGTGGGGGTTCACGAGCAGGAGGACCTTTGCCTGATGGGCGACGGCGGCGGCGGCGTCCAAGTCGAAGGCCCAATTAGCCCCGCCGGGCACGGCCTGGACGGGCAGGAGGCGGCGGCGCATCTCTTCGAGGGCTCCCACGAAGCTGGGGTACGAAGGCGTGAGCAACAGCACACCGTCCCCCGGCGAGCTGGCGAGCTCGATCAGGGCGCGGGCGGCCTGGACCGTGTCCGACAAGAGCCGAAGCTGCCCCGGAGCGGGATCCCAGCGGTACCTCGTAGCCATCCGGGCTGCCCATTTCTCCTCGAGCAGGGATAGCTCGCTGCCAGTCGAGTACCCGAGGTCGCCACCCTCGGCAAGGCGTACAAGCGCTTCTACAACGGGGCGGGGCGCAGGGAAGTCCATGTCGGCGACCCAGCCCGGTAGCACGCCGTCATCAGCGGCCGCCCATTTCACCCCCGGCCGGGAGCGCAGCCATTGTTCGTCCAGTTCGTCGAAGCCGTCCGCGCCGGGCGGGGAGAGCAAAGCCACGGCCGCATGGTAGCCGGGCGGCAATTAGTTGCAGTAATAGGCGTGCTGTGGCAAGATGAGCGCCATGGCAGTTGCGGTCGCGGGCACGGCAATACCCCACGCTGCTGCCAGCGCGACGATCCTGATCTCTGTAGTACTTACCTGACGCGCGCGTTCACCAACGCGTGCGTCGAACGGCCTCCCAGACGGGAGGTCGTTTTGTTTTGCCAGCGAGTTCGATAACGGCCACCGAGACGACAGTGAGGCGCCGATGCAGTTGACAGGGGCGCAAGCCCTAATAAAGAGCCTCGAGATGGAGCACACCGAGGTCATTTTCGGCCTACCTGGAGGCGCCATCCTCCCGGCCTATGACCCCATCCTCGACTCACCGATACGCCACGTGCTCGTGCGCCACGAGCAAGGTGCCGGCCACATGGCCGAGGGGTACGCACACGTCACGGGCCGGCCAGGGGTCGCGATGGTCACGAGCGGCGCCGGCGCTACGAACCTGGTGACCCCCCTTTGCGACGCCTATATGGACTCGGTGCCCATGGTCGCAATCACGGGGCAGGTGAGCCGTTCGGTCATCGGGACCGACTCGTTCCAAGAAGCCGACACCGTCGGGATCACCCGCTCGGTGACCAAGCACAACGAGCTCGTGATGGAGCCCGAAGATATAGCTCTCGCCGTCCGCCAAGCCTTCTTGTTGGCAACAACAGGCCGCCCCGGCCCGGTCCTACTGGATATCCCCAAGGACATCCTTCAAGCCGAAACGGAGTGGCACTGGCCGACCGACGACGAGGTCGCCAGCTCTCTGCCTGGGTACAAGCCGAACACCAAGGGCCACCCGCGGATGGTGCGCGAAGCCGTGCGGCTCATCACCGCCTCGACCCGTCCGGTCATTTACGCCGGTGGCGGGATCCTAAAGGCGCGGGCGGTAGAAGCGCTCGGCAAGCTGGCCGAGCTCACCAACGCACCGGTGGTTACGACCCTCATGGCCCGGGGGGCGTTCCCCGACAGCCACCGCCAATGCCTCGGGATGCCGGGGATGCACGGCAATTACACGGCCATAATGGCCATGCAGGAAGCCGATCTCCTCATCACCCTCGGCGCGCGCTTCGACGACAGGGTCACCGGGAAGGTCAGCACCTTCGCTCCCGACGCAAAAATTATCCATGTCGACATCGACCCGGCCGAGCTCGGCAAGATCCGCCGCCCGGACGTGCCCATAGTCGGCGACTGCAGGCTCGTGATCGAAGAGCTCGTGCGCGTGTTGATAGCGAGCGGCGAGCCCCAACCGGACCTCTCTTCCTGGTGGGCGCATTTGGACAACTACCGCGCCCGTTTCCCGTTTTTCTACGAGCCACAAGCCGAGGGCGAGCTCCTGAAGCCACAGGCCGTCATCGAGGCGATCAGAGATGCCAGCCCCGCCGACACTACAGTCGTGTCCGGAGTCGGCCAGCACCAGATGTGGGCCAGCCAGTACTGGCGTTTCGACTACCCCTACACCTGGGTGAACTCCGGGGGCCTCGGCACGATGGGCTTTGCCGTCCCGGCCGCGATCGGTGCCAAGGTCGGGCGCCCAGACCGCACGGTTTGGGCTATCGACGGCGACGGTTGTTTCCAGATGACCGCACAGGAGCTCGTGACCGCTTCGACTGAGCGGATCCCGATAAAAGTGGCGATCTTGAACAACGCCTATCTCGGGATGGTCCGCCAGTGGCAGGAAATGTTCTACGAGGAACGCTACTCGGAGGTGTACCTGTCACCCGACCTGCCTGACTACGTCAAATGGGCCGAGGCGATGGGCTGCGCGGCTTTCCGGGTGGAAGATAACGCCGATGTTGCGGCGGTGGTCGACAAGGCAAATGCCATAGATGACCGCCCGGTGGTCATCGATTTCCGGACCGACTCGCGGGAAAAAGTCTTCCCGATGGTGGCAGCCATGGCGTCCAACAGTGACGTCATCGTCCACCCGTCGCTGAGGCCGGGTGGGGAAAAGGTGGTGCAGTGATGTCTCTCACCATTACGGGCACTGCCTGGGCGTCCGGTGGCGGGCGCCTTCGCCACCAGACGATTTCTGTGATCGTGGAGAACCGTGCCGGGGTGCTCGCCAGGGTCTCGGCGCTGTTTGCACGGAGAGGCTTCAACATAATCTCGCTGGCGGTTGCGCCTACCGACGACGACGCCTTCAGCCGCATCACAATTGTCGTCGACCTCGAGGAGATCTCGGTCGAGCAGCTCACGAAACAGCTCTTCAAGCTGGTCAACGTCGTGAAGATCACCGAGATGACGCCGGGCGAGGCCATCGAACGCGAGCTCGTCCTGGTCAGCGTCCGCTGCGCCCCACCGGGTGGCCCGGGGCCCTCGCGCGGCGAGGTGGGCGACCTGGTACGCATCTTCGGGGGGACCGTGGTCGACGTGGGCCAAGAGGCTCTCACGGTGATGCTGGCCGGGCAGCCCTCGATGCTGGACGATTTCGAGGAGCTGCTGAGGCCCTACGGGATCATCGATATCCAACGAACAGGCCGGGTAGCGTTGCCGAAGCTGGAACGGCCCCCGGTCCGCCGTCCCAACCGGAGCTAGGAGAGACAAATGGCCAATATTTACTACGAGAACGACGCTGACCCCTCTGTCATAACGTCCCGGAAAGTCGCGATCATTGGCTACGGCTCCCAGGGCCACGCCCATGCGCTCAACCTGCGGGACTCGGGGGTCGACGTCCGCGTCGGCCTGCGCCCCGGTTCGGGGTCGCGCGCCAAGGCCGAAGCTGCCGGCCTTCGCGTCATGGGGCCCGCTGAGGCGGCTGCGGAGGCGGACGTGATCATGGTGCTCGCGCCGGACACGGCCCAGCAGGCGATCTACGTGGAGTCCATCGAGCCCAACCTGCGGGCGGGGGACGCCTTGATGTTCGCCCACGGGTTCAATATCCGCTACGGCCTCATCGACCCGCCTGAGGGGGTCGATGTCGTGATGGTCGCACCCAAAGGCCCGGGCCACCTCGTGCGCCGCACCTACGAGGGCGGGGGCGGGGTCCCAAGCCTTGTGGCTGTCGAGCGCGACGCAACCGGAAAGGCCAAGGCGCTTGGGCTTTCCTACGCCTGGGCGATCGGGGCGACGCGCGCCGGCGTCCTCGACACCACCTTCAAGGAAGAGACCGAGACGGACCTCTTCGGCGAGCAGGTGGTCCTGTGCGGAGGGCTTACCTCGCTGATCAAGGCCGGCTTCGACACCCTCGTGGAGGCCGGTTACCAACCAGAGTCGGCATATTTCGAGTGCCTCCACGAAGTGAAGTTGATCGTCGACCTGATCTACGAGCACGGCATCACGGGCATGCGTTATTCGATCTCCACCACGGCCGAGTACGGCGACATGACCCGCGGCCCCCGAGTCATAAATGACGCGGTGCGCGCCGAGATGAAACAGATCCTTGCCGATATCCAGTCCGGGGCCTTTGCGGCCGAGTGGGTGGAGGAAAACCGCAACGGGTTGGCCAATTACCACAGGCTCCAAAACGAGGGTGCCGAGCACCCTGTCGAAAAGGTCGGTGCCAAACTGCGGGCGATGATGCCGTTCCTGTCTTCTGGTGGGCCGAAGCCCCAAGACGTTTCAGGAGGGTAACCGCACGGGCAGGGAGCAGTTCGATTATGACGCGATAATCGTCGGCTCCGGCTTCGGGGGGTCCGTCGCGGCCCTCCGCCTTTCCGAAAAGGGTTACCGGGTCGCAGTGCTCGAAGCCGGCAGGCGCTTCGACGCGGCAACCTTGCCGCGGAGCTCTTGGGACGTGCGACGTTTCCTGTGGGCACCCCTGCTCGGGTGCCTGGGGGTACAGCGCGTCCATTTCCTGCGTGACGTCGTGGTATTGGCGGGCGCCGGCGTCGGCGGAGGGTCCCTCAACTACGCGAATACTCTTTACGAGCCGCTGCCTGCGTTTTACGAGGACCCGCAGTGGGCGGGGATTGCCGATTGGCGCTCCGAGCTGGCTCCCTATTACGCGCAGGCCAAGCGGGTGCTCGGGGTAGTGGACAACCCTTCGCTTACGCCCGCAGATGAGGCCATGCGTGCAGTGGCAGTCGAAATGGGCGTCGGCGCGACGTTCCGCACCACACCCGTTGGCGTGTTCTTCGGGCCGCCCGGGAGCCAGCCGGGAGCCTCGCACGCCGACCCGTTTTTTGGAGGGGCGGGGCCGGCCAGGCAGGTGTGCCGCCAGTGCGGGGAGTGTATGACGGGTTGCCGTTACGGGGCCAAGAACACACTGCTCACCAACTACCTCCACCTGGCCGAACGAGCCGGAGCGGTCGTCGTGCCGCTCACGACGGTCCGTTCGCTCGAGCCCCGGTCCGGTGGCGGGTGGCTCGTCGGGACCGACAGGACGACGAAGTTTGGCGCCGGGCGCCTCGCCGGCCGGGGCACCTTGACTGCCGGGCAAGTCGTGCTCGCTGCTGGCGCTCTCGGCACCCAAAAGCTGCTGCAGACGATGGCGCTCGAAGGCAAGCTCCCGGAGCTGTCCCCGCGCCTCGGCGAGCTGACACGGACCAATTCGGAGTCGCTCCTCGGCTCGACCGTCCCGAGTGGCCGTCCCCACCCCGATTTCAGCCGCAGTGTGGCAATAACCTCTTCGTTTTTCCCCGAGCCCGGGACCCACGCCGAACCGGTCCGCTACGGGCATGGGTCCAACATGATGGGCCTTTTCGGCACTCTCCTGGTAAGCGGTCGAAGCCACGGCCCGAGTTGGGCCAGCTGGTTGGCCACGGCCGTGCGCGACCCGCGCGCCCTGCTGCGGTCGCTCGACTTGCGGGCATGGTCGGAGCGGACCGTAATTGCCCTAGTCATGCAGTCGCACGACAACTCCCTTACCCTGTCTGCAAAAAGGGCTTCTTCGGTACTCGCTTGGTGAGCCGGCAGGGTCACGGTCAGCCAAGCCCGACATGGTTGCCGATCGGCCATGACGTCGCGCGCAGGCTCGCCAAGCACACCGGCGGCCGCCCGGCTGCGAACTGGGGCGAGATGTTCGGGATGCCACTGACGGCTCATTTTCTTGGCGGTTGCGCCATCGGGGCCTCGGCCGGCGAAGGTGTCGTCGACCCATGGCACCGGGTTTATTCGTACCCCGGGCTGCACGTCGTCGACGGCTCCGCGATCCCTGCCAACCCGGGGGCTAACCCGGCGCTCACGATCACCGCTCTCGCGGAGCGGGTTTTTTCCTATTGGCCCAACAAAGGTGAGACCGACCCGCGGCCGCCGCTCGGTGCCACCCGCGTCGTCCCGCCGGTCCCGGTGGTCGAGGCGCGTTCGCCCGTGGTGCCGGCCGGCGCTCCGGGCGAGCTCAGGTTGAGCCGAGATGCCCCCGGATGATGTCGCGGGACCGTACCTGCGGCGGGCCTTAAACGGGTAATCTTCGGCATCACGTCGACGGGAAGATGACCGTAACAGAGAGAAAATGTGACCGAGAAGATGACCGTAGCCAAAAAGAAGACGTTGCTGGTCGACTGCGACACCGGCGTCGACGACGCCGTCGCGTTGCTTTACCTGTTGGCAGACCCGGAAGTGGAAATATGCGCCATCACTACCGTGTTCGGCAATACTTCCGCCGCAACCGCGGCCCGCAACTCGCTCTGGGTGCTCGACGTTGCGGGACGGACAGGGCAGATCCCCGTTGCGCGGGGCTCTGAGGTCTCTCTGATCGGGGAGGAACCCGAGCTTGCTACCCAGGTGCACGGCAATAGCGGGCTTGGGGGTGTCGAGATAGGCGAGCCGGCTGGCAGGATAGTCGGCGAAGGCGCAGCCGAGCTGATAGCCCGCACGGTCCGCGAGCGGCCCGGTGAGGTCCACCTTCTGGCGACCGCGCCGCTCACGAACCTAGCGGTGGCGCTCAGGCTCGAGCCGGACCTGCCCAAACTGGTCGAAGGCGTCACGATCATGGGCGGGGCTGCCCTGGCCCCGGGCAACGTGACCCCGGCGGCTGAAGCAAACATCTGGCACGACCCCGAAGCTGCCCAGGCGGTGCTGAGCGCACCCTGGAAGACGACCCTGGTCCCCCTGGACGCGACGATGCGCGAGGTCATGACCGAGGAGCAGCGTCTCACAATGGCGGGGTCATCCTCGCAGGTGGCGCGCTTTGCCGCGGCTGTCCTCGAGCACTACTTCGAGTTCTACGAAGGAGTCTTCGGGAAAAAGAGCTGCGCCTGCCACGATGTGCTGGCGGCGGCCATTGCGACCGGCGATGTTGTGCCAGATCGGGCGATGACCGTGGGCGTAACCGTCGACACGGGCGCGAGCCCGGCCAGGGGAGCCACGATTTGTGACACGCGCGGTCGTTACAGGGGCGAAATGGTGCAGCCTGGCGCAAATTGCACCGTGGTCTTGGAGACCTCCGGGGCCCTGGCAGGACAGGTTGTTGCCCGGCTCGTCAGAATGTAGCCAGGGTAGTGCGGATAATGGCCAGCCTCTCTTCGGTTGGCACCGACGGCAGGTGCAATACCGGTACCCCGCAGCCATCATGGGCGACCGCCAAGAACTGATGTGTGCGTAAGGCTTCTTCGGAGGTTTCCCAGCGCACCTCTGTTTGGGTATAAGTACCAACTGGGGCGCAGAACAGCACACAGGTGTACTGCGCGGCTTCGATATGGCGTTGGAGCTCGGGAAGAAGGTCTGTGTACCGGAGCAAGCGGCCGTAACCGATGTTGTCGATCAGGCTCCTGTCCTGGAACACGATGTCGGTGCCGGGAGGGATACTTCGTTCCAGCTCGACCGACTTGTCAATTACCAGCCTCGCGAACGCTGGGTAATTGTTCCATGGGAAAACACCGGAGTAGCCCGGCGTTTCTTGTTCCTTCTTCATCTCGCGGTCCATCACCATGGAGGCTGGTTCGGCGAGGAAATAAGCGTCGGCGAACTCCGCCCTAAGGGCGTTGAACAGTGTGGTCTTGCCAGTGTGAGGGCCACCTGAGATCGGGATTTTGTGCATTATTGCACCGACCCCGCGGAGGGAC
>Ga0182024_10018194_pt1 | contig 13111 bp, 6 predicted proteins | sample P32metaG_FD_120480 | JGI IMG/M metagenome (GOLD analysis project Ga0182024, IMG submission 120480) | Permafrost microbial communities from Stordalen Mire, Sweden - P3-2 metaG (Illumina Assembly) | ecosystem: Environmental > Terrestrial > Soil > Wetlands > Permafrost | place: Sweden: Stordalen...
CAAAAGGAACTCGGCCGCGGCGAAAAAAACGAAATCGACGAACTCAAAAAGAAAATCGACGCCGCAGGCATGTCCAAAGACGTCCACGAGAAGGCCATCCAGGAGCTGAAGCGCCTCGAGTTGATGCCTCCGATGTCCGCGGAATCCACCGTCAGCCGCAACTATCTCGACTGGCTGCTCGCCGTGCCTTGGAAGAAAAAATCCAAGGAAATTCGCGATATTCTGGCCGCCGAGAAAATTCTCAACGAAGAACATTACGGCCTCGAGAAGATCAAGGACCGTATCCTGGAATTCCTGGCCGTTCGCCAGCTCGTCAAGAATCCCAAGGGTTCGATCCTCTGCTTCGTCGGCCCGCCGGGCGTCGGAAAGACCTCCCTGGCGATGTCCATCGGCCACGCCACGGGACGCAAATTCGTCCGCGTGTCCCTTGGCGGCGTGCGTGATGAAGCCGAAATTCGCGGCCATCGCCGCACCTACATCGGCGCCCTTCCCGGCCAGATCATCCAGATGATGAAGAAGGCCGGCACCGTCAATCCCATCTTCGTCCTCGATGAAGTCGACAAGATGTCCATGGATTTCCGGGGCGATCCATCCGCCGCCCTCATGGAAGTTCTCGACCCTGAGCTGAACCACGCCTTCACCGACCACTATCTCGACGTGGAATACGATCTCTCGAAAGTAATGTTCGTGTGCACCGCCAACGTCCTGCACACCATTCCGCAGCCGCTCCAGGACCGCATGGAAGTCCTGCGCATCCCCGGCTACACCGAGCAGGAAAAGTTGCAGATCGCCAAGCGCTTCCTGGTCCGCCGCCAACGCGAAGCCACCGGCCTGACGGACAAAAATCTCAGCTTCACCGACGAAGGCCTCCTCCACATCATCCGTCATTACACACACGAAGCTGGTGTCCGAAGCCTCGAGCGCGAAATCCAGAACGTGAGCCGCAAGATGGCTCGCAAAGTCGTCACCGAAGGCCCGGCGGTAACTGCCGAAATCACGCCTGCCAACAGCAACGATTTCCTTGGCATCCTGAAGTTCCGTGAATTCTGGCTCGAAAAGCACAACGAAATCGGCCTCACCACCGGCCTGGCCTGGACCGAAGTTGGCGGCACCGTCCTCGCCACCGAAGCCACCTTCATGGAAGGCAAAGGCCGGCTGACGCTCACCGGCAAACTCGGCGACGTGATGCAGGAATCCGCGCAAGCCGCCATGGCCTACATTCGGTCGCGCTCGCACGCCTTCGGTCTGCCCAAAGATTTCTACCGCAATATCGACATTCACGTGCACGTCCCCGAGGGCGCCATCCCCAAGGACGGTCCTTCTGCCGGTATCACCATTTGTAACTCCATCGTCAGCGCTCTAACCAAAATCCCGGTACGCTGCGATGTAACCATGACCGGCGAGATCACCCTGCGTGGCAAGGTCCTTCCCATCGGCGGCGTCAAAGAAAAACTTCTCGCCGCCCATCGAATGGGCTTGCGCACGGTACTCCTTCCGAAGGACAATGAGAAGGACCTGGCGGACATCCCGCAGGAAATCCTCGCGAGCCTTACGGTACATTTTGTCGAAAATATGGATGAAGTCCTGCAGATCGCGCTTGAGCGCCCGATCGTGCCGCTGGAGCTAGCCGCGGTTGCGCCCCTTGCGGAGCCTTTCGTCGGTGGTACTGAGAAAGACAAAAGTTTGACCAACTAACAGCGTCGTTTCGGCCCAGGTTCGTCCCGCCGCCTGCTCTCGACCTCGTCGGGTTCACACGGCACGGAACGCGGCCTCTAGTTCGCTCGGTCCGGCGTCGCCACCGGTTGTCACAAAGTCTGGTTCGCCCCACTTGGCAGGTTTTCGTTTATCCGCCAGGGCGGGAGCGCCACCCCGTACGCAATCCGGAGTTTCAGGTCAATTTCACCAACTTACGTTCACTAATTAAAAGCTAAGGACATATGAAGGAAACAAGCGTTGAAGGAAACAATCAGATGAGTATCAGCCTTGCCGAGCTGAAGGAAAAAAATATCACCGACTTGGCCAAGATTGCCAAGGAGTTGAATATTCCCGGCGCATCCGGCATGCGCAAGCAGGAGCTGATCTTCCAGATCCTCCGTGCCCAAACCGAAAAGAACGGTTTGATCTTCTCCGAAGGCGTCCTCGAATGTCTCCCCGATGGTTTCGGGTTTCTCCGCGCCCCCGAGTACAATTACCTCCCCGGCCCGGACGACATTTACGTCTCGCCCTCGCAAATCCGCAAATTCGACCTCCGCACCGGCGACACCGTCTCCGGCCAGGTCCGTCCCCCGAAAGACGGCGAGCGCTACTTCGCCCTGATCAAAGTCGAAGCCGTCAACTTCGAAGATCCCGAAGTCGCCCGCAACAAAATCTTTTTCGACAACCTCACGCCGCTCTATCCGCAGGGCCGCCTGAAGATGGAAACGACCAAGGAAAACATGACCGGTCGCGTCCTCGATCTTCTCTGCCCGGTGGGCAAGGGCCAGCGCGGCTTGATCGTCGCCCCGCCGCGTACCGGCAAAACGATGATGCTGCAATCCATCGCGAACTCCATCACCGTGAATCATCCCGAGGTCGCCCTCATCGTCCTGCTGATTGACGAGCGCCCCGAAGAAGTCACCGACATGCAGCGTACCGTCAAGGGCGAAGTCATCAGCTCCACCTTCGACGAAGCCCCGCAGCGCCACATTCAGGTCGCCGAAATGGTCCTCGAGAAGGCCAAGCGCCTCGTCGAGCACAAACGCGACGTCGTCGTTCTCCTCGACTCCGTCACCCGCCTGGCCCGCGCCTACAACGCGGTAACCCCGCCCTCCGGCAAGGTCCTCTCCGGCGGTATCGACGCCAACGCTCTCCAGCGCCCCCGCCGCTTCTTCGCCGCCGCTCGCCACGTGGAAGAAGGCGGCTCGCTCACCATCATCGCCACCGCCCTTATCGACACCGGCAGCCGCATGGATGACGTCATCTTCGAAGAGTTCAAGGGCACCGGCAACATGGAAATCAACCTCGACCGCCGCCTCTCCGACAAGCGCGTCTTTCCCGCGATCGACATTCAACGTTCCGGCACCAGAAAAGACGAGTTGCTCCTCCCCCCCGACGAGCTCAGCCGCATCTGGGTGCTGCGCAAGGTCCTGAGCCCCCTCTCAACGGTAGAAGCAATGGAACTCCTGCTCAGCCGCCTAACCAAGACAAAGTCGAACAGCGAATTCCTGGGCTCGATGTCCGCCCCAACCTAAACGTCCGCCCCAACGTAAATGTAGCCTGCGGCCTTTAGGCCGCGTGAACCGCCGAAGCGCCACCTGTAGCGCAGGGCCAACTCCCTCGGAGCCCTGCGTCTTTGGCCACGCCACCCCATCTACCCCGACCTCCCGGCCAGCTCTTCGAGTAGGGGCCAACAGCGCGCTGCGAAACGATTGCACCGTGTCTTGGTTTCTTTGGATGTTCTCGGAATCAGCGGTTGCGCCTTCGAACGCTGCCCAGCTCGCCACGGATCGTATGCAATTGGCCGTCCGTGGCTTCCCGCCCGTCTATTGGACGATCAGCGTAAGGGTCGCGGAGTGCGACACGGTTCCCGAGGTCGCGGTTACCGTCAGCGTGTAACGTTGCTGCAGGTTGCCGACGGGGTCGCTGTTGTGAGACGCGCACCCGGCGAGTCCCGTCAATGGGATTACCACCAGCGCGAGCAGTAACAGGGTCGCCGCGCGTCCATGCTTACCGGCCGCGCGCCGGATCCTGCCGCCGAAGGGTAGTAACAGCATTCCTGCCATCATGGGCGACAGCTTGAATGCGAGGAGTTCGCTGCGCCCAAGTGACGCCATCTGAGTCGGCACCTGGACCGCCAGCGTGATACTGGCCGGACCCGCTCCGGCAGCCAGAGTCGCCGGTGTAATCGTGGATACTGCGCCCGTCGGAAGGCCGCCCACCTTCAAGGTCACAGCGGCGGGCAGCGTCGAACTGCCGGTGGGACTCACCTTTAGGCCGTAGCTTGCGGTTTCGCCGGGCGACACCATCGACGTCCCAGTCGACACGCTCAAGGTGAAATCATCCACTGTTTCCGTGAGCGCCGCGCTGGTGGCTGGCGCAAAGGTGCTGTCTCCGCCGTAGACTGCGGTGATCGAGTGCACTCCGGCGGCGAGGCTCGACGTAGTGTAGGTTGCCGTGCCTTGGGCCAGCGTACCTGAACCCAGCAACGTCGTTCCGTCGTAGAAGCTAACCGAGCCACTCGGCGTACCTCCAGAGGCAGTGACGCTCGCCGTGAAAGTCACGGGCGTCGCAACGACCACCGAATTTGCTGAAGACGTCAGGGTAATGGTCGCCGCAGTTTTGCCAACCGTCTCCGTGAGGGCTACGCTGGTAACCGCCGAAAAGCTGCCGTCCCCTCCGTACGCCGCGGTGATCGAGTGCGTTCCCGCCGTTAAGCTTGCGGCCATGTACGTCGCCACACCTGAAGCGAGCGTCCCCGTTCCCAGCAGCTTCGATCCATCGTAAAAGTTGACCGATCCAGTGGGCGTTCCCGCAGAGAACGACACCCGGGCCGTAAAGGTCACGGCGGTATTCAGCGGTACTGCAGTTGCCGATGTGCTCAGCAAAATCGCCGGCCTAGCCTTGCCCACCGTCAGCGATACGCTGCCGCTTGCCGAGTTGTAGTGCGTGGTGTCGGTCGGCGTGAACGCGGCAGTGAGCGTGTAGCTGCCCACGCCCAGCACCGTCGTGCTTGTCACTCCGCTTGCGCTGCCACCCTGCGGCGTAGCCGTGTACGCAAAACTCCCAGCTACCGTCGCCGACCCGTTCATCGCCGTGGCATTCAAGACGCCGCTCAAATTGGTGCCATAGGTAATCGGTGACGGCTGCGTCCAGTCGATGGTCGGCGTAATCGGAACGATCACTCCGGTGCCGCTCACGGCGATCTGCTGCGTGGCATTGTTGGCGTTCAGTTGATTGTCCGTCACGACGATGCTGGCGTTGAGGCTCCCCGAGCTTTGTGGCGTGAACTCCACCGACACATCGCACGTCGTCCCGGCCGCAACCGAAGTGTTCAGCGCGCACAGACTGGTGTCGCCGGTGTTCTCCGAGAAGTTCGCGGTGTATGTCGGAGCCGCCGCGAGTACCAGGGGCTGGTTGCCCAGGTTCGTCACCGTGACCGTCTCCGCGCTGCTGGTTGAGCCCACGGGGGTGCTCGGAAAGCTGAGATTACCGCCCGTAATGTCCACCTTCACGATGCGATTATTGGTCCAGTCCGGAATGAACACGTTGCCGGTCGCATCGACAGTGACCCCAAACGGATTACCGAGCGTGGATGGGTTTGTCAGGCCGGGTACCTGCACGACCGACGCAACCCCTGCCGTCGTTATCTCCACGATTTGATTGTCGCCGGAATCCGCAACGTAGATATTTCCCATTCCGTCTACTCCCACGCCCTGGGGGGTGTTGAACGCGAGGCCCGAAGGAGCCAACAGGGAAGCCACGCCCGCCGCCGTCACCTGCACGACTTGATTGTCAAAACGATCGGCGATGTAAATGGTTCCGGAGGGATCCACGGCCACACCTGTGACACTGCTACTGGAGAGCGTATAGCTTCCGGTACCGATCACCGTCCCGTTGCCCGTTGAAGTCGACCCCGCTACCGCTAAAGACGAAACTTTGACAATGCGGCCGTTCTGCCAATCCGAAATATAGAGGTTGCCTGCGCCATCAAAAGCCAGTTCCGTGGGTTCGTCGATCGGCGTGCCCAGGGCGTTGATGGTCAGTACCGACGCAACTCCTCCTGGCGTCACCACCACGATTCGATTGTCGACACTATCGGCGATGAACAGATTGCCGGCCCCATCCAGGGCCACGCCGGCAACGTAATTCAACGTCTCGCTTCCGGTGTTGACCACCACCGCGCTGCCGCCGCCTGCCGGCACTTCAACGACATTGCTCCCCAAGTAGTTGCCCGAATAAATGTTTCCCGCGCCATCGATCGCCACCTGGAACGGCAAGCTGGTCGTCACGTTACCCGTATTCACAACGGTCGCCACGTTCGGAGACAAAGCCGCTACCGCCGAGTCGCTGAACGCATACAGCGGCACCGTCAGCATCGGATTTTGCGGGCTCGCGCTGTCGTACAGGACCACCGCGCCCCTCCGCAACCCGGGAGCGGTTGGCAAGAACTTGATATTTACCGAGCAGTTAGCATTCGATATTCCGGCCGTGCACGTATTTCCCGCCGCCACGGTGAAATCGAGACTCTGCGCGCCAAACGTGAAAGCCTTCACTGCTCCCAGCGTCGTAGATCCGATGGTGAAAGGCAGCGTCACCATGATTCCGCTGGATGTTCCCAGTTGCGCGTGGCCAAATCCGACCGCCGCCGTGGCCACGGTCACCGCGCGGTTGTCGCTGGTATCCGCGATATAAATCGTGCCAGAAATGTCTACGGCAACCCCTTTGGGCTGGTTGAGTGTCATCGAGTTGGTGCTCAATACCGAGCCATTTCCGCTCGTGTCCACCACGACCACTCGGTTGTTACCCGTGTCCGCGACATACACGTTTCCCAGGCTATCGACCGCCACGCCGGTCGGAATGTTCAGAGGTGTGCCCAGTCCAGTGATGCCCAGAACCGAGCCCGCCGTCCCTCCGACAGCCACGGTTACAATGCGGTTGTTTACGGAATCCGCGATATAAAGATCCCCTGACGGATCCACCGCCACGCTGGTCGGAGAATTCAGAGCCGTGCCTAGCCCAGTGATGCTGAAGACTGCGGCTGCGCCCCCCGCGGGCACTTCCACGATCCGATTGTCGACCGTGTCCGCAATGAAGAGGTCGCCCGATGGATCCAACGCCACGCCTCGCGGCCCATTTATCGTCACGCTGCTGGTATTCACCACCGATCCGCTTCCCGACGGAGCAATTTCAACGACGCGATCGTTGCCCGAATCCGCGATGTACAAATTGCCGGAACCATCGACCGCGACGCCCGCCGGAGCACTCAGCGCCGTCCCCAAACCGCTGATCGCGAGCACCGACGCAACGCCTTGCGGAGTAACCCTCACAATTCGGTTGTTGCTGCTATCCGCGATGTAGATATTTCCCGCCGTATCGACGGTCATATCCGCGGGGAGCCCAAGCGTCACCGATCCGGTGCTCAGCGTAGACACAACACCTTGGAATGAGAGTCCAGTGGCCGGCGAAACTCCCGGTAGTAAGAGCGCCAGCAACGCTGGCACCGCGAATCTAAAGAACCATCCACCGCTTTTCGAGGCGAGCGGCGCATCCGCCTTACTGTGAGCCGACGTTTGGACAGCGATCGAAAACGGAGAGGAGATCGCAGGACTTTCAGGAGAACCTGGATTACCGATACGCGCGAATACCATATGCAAGACCTCATCCTTTACGGAATGTGATAAACGCCGGCTGGGGCCTTGCGGCGGAGCCGGCGTCACAGGAGCCTCACAAATCGGTTTCGTTTGTTGGCCCTGTTAGTCTTCTGTGGTACTGAAATCCCCGAGTTGCAGGTAGCCGGGAACCGCCCGCGCACTAGTTAGGGCAGTTGAGCTACCAAAGCCGCTACGCGCGGAAGCCCTGTATTTGCAGCAATTACGGTTGGAAGCGTGGGGTGCTTGACGCTTCGAGGTCCAGCAGCCGGAATCGAGTCTCGAATCCAGACAAATGCCGATGGATCAATAACCTGTTAGAGTCCGTGGGGCAAAGGAGGGCACGGCTCAACTGCATCGCGGGGAGGGCGCGGATTCAGCCGTGCCGCAAAGGATTGTCTTCGGTCCGGCTTCAGCCGCTGAGGTCCTTTTCTGCGCATTGCCACGCCGTCTCGCGCTAGTGCAGCCCAGCGTCGTAGATTGTCAAATCGTGCGAATCAAATCGGAGGTTGCACCATGAAAAAACCAAGTCAGATGGTTGTAATCATCGTTCTTGCAGTCCTTGCTCTCATTTCCTTCAGCATGTACGCGGCCGTCCCAAAGCCGCCCAAACCACAAATCTGGACCCCGGGATGCGTTGCTTCGGTACCCAAATCCTGGGGAACCTACCGTGGAGCTTCGACGCAGTCAGGGCTCGCCTTCGAAGACAGTGCGGGCACGCTCCGCTTCCTTACGAACATTCCCTGTGATGGCTCTCCGGTCGTCGCCCTCGAGATTCGCAGGACTGTACCGAATGCCAGCGGAGCGAACCAGTAAGGCAGGTATCTATCGAAAAACGTCCAACGGCTGGCTTGATTCTAGTGAGCTCGATATCCAGCGCGCGTGTTTGCACTGGGGGAAAATCTTCGGCGCCAGAATGGAAAAATTGAATGACATGGTCATCCCCTGCGTGTGGTTGCTGAGAGACAGCGACGCACTTCGGCAGCGAAGTTGGAGGGACCTGCCGTTTCGTCAAAAGACGATGAGACCCGGCTTATTTTGCCGCCGGAGGGAACTTCGGCGGGATCACCGCGTATCCCGGCGCCGCTTGCGTGACATTGCTGTCGAGCTTTGCATCAACGTCGCCGATGGCCCAGCGAATTCCTCCGCCAACCACATTCACGAAAAAGGGAATCTCCCAGTTTTCCGCGAGGTCGCCCATCGCCGTGTAGAACACGCGCCCCTTGCCGTGCATGCGCGCCCAGGTGACCGGATACGGAGGACGTTGGTAAGGCTCCCCCTTCATTCCATTCGTATCCAGCGTCAGGATCACGTGGATGTCCGGCATGAAATCCTTCATCGAATACCATTCTTCATTGAAGCTCACCGGAGAAGTCACGCCTTCTAACCCGGGGAATTTGGGATCGCTTACGATTATGTTCGCGGTTTGCAGTCTCGGATCACGCCCGTGAATGATGAATTCGCCGCCTACCATCCGCAGGTACGGATCGCTTTGCTCGCCGTGAGCGATGTAGCGATTTGCCAGGTCTTGTGTATCGGGTTCGGTGTGAAACGTATCACTGGCGGCGTGCGCTCCGACAAAACCGAACCCGCCGTGCACCGCGTCCAGAAAAGCCCGCTTGCCGGCGGCCGTCATCGGCGGCTGCTTGTCCGTTCCGGGCGTCGTCAAATCGCCGGTCGTGAAGAAAAATGCTGCGGCATACGAGTGAAACTCGCTCGAGTCAAAAATGCGCCCGTCCTTCGTGGCGGTAACCTCGAATCCATATTTCGCTCCCAGTCCGCGCCCGCATCGTTCCACGACGCTCGGGTTGCCGGGCGTAGTCTTCACAACAGCGTGTTCAAATCCGGAAGACTTGGTGAACAGAAGCACGGATTTCTTGCTCGCCGCGGATAGCCGGCTGGACAACGCCAGACCAGCGCTACCCATGGCCATTGTGCGAAGAAATTCCCTGCGGCTGGCAGCATCCATCGTCATTTTGTTTTCTCCGTAGCTTCTGTTCGCAAAGTCTTAGTGCAGCTGATCAACATGCTCGCAACTGGGATAGCTGTCAAACGCATAGTTGCCGTCCCAGCCCAGTTCGCGCATCCCTTGTTCGGACGAATAGTACGCCCCGGCGATCCATTCTTTCAAATTGCCGAAGTGTTCGCGGTGTCCTTCCTGCTTCGCGAAGCCGGCGAGCAGCTTTTCTTGTTCGCTTGGTGTCAACGCCGCGAAGCCGCGTGCGAACTGCTTCTTCGCTTCGTCCTCGACAGCCGCCAGTGAAGCTGCAAATCCCCGCTGGTGACCCGCGGTATCCACGCTCAACAGCAAATCGATGAATCGATCTACGTGCGCGGTAGCGGATCCTGGCACCATGACTTCCGAAACAGCCGCAAGCGTTTTGTCCTGCCCGGCGTTCAGAAACAATGGCTGCCAGTCGGGAGCATCTCGCATTTCCTCGGCGCGGTCGAGCAAAACGCCATCCGCCAAATGCCGAAAAATTGGATGCGAAGAGGCGACCAGCGGCAACGCCGCTCCGGCCGCCATACCACCCAGCAATTTCTGGACGATCTCGCGCCGGCTGAACTTGTGCGATTCTTCAGCTCCGTCACGCGCCGCTTGTGACCTCAACTCAGTGCCCAAGGCAACTCCTCGGCGTACCCAAATTCGGCCGTGATGTTACCACTCGCCCAAGCATCCACAAAATCCCATCTAGCCAACTGTAGCGCGACACTGAGTCCGCGGAGACCCGCGGCCTTTTCCCCGCGGTTTTCTCGACTCGAACATCCAGCCCCTTCTTTTCTTTGACCTCGCTCGTTCCGCTTGCTAGCATCCGTGCGCGTCCTTGCAGTGCAAGGATTCCGTGACCCATATGCCCGCTGAAAAGAATTCCGCTTTCGACGTAATCGTGGTTGGTTCCGGCGCTTCCGGCGGCTGGGCCGCCAAACGCATCGGCGAAGCCGGCCTCAAGGTAGCCATCGTGGAGGCGGGCCGCCCGCAGTCCGACAGTAATTTCACGGAGCACAAGCCGGCATTCGAGCTGAAGTATCGCAATAGGGCCAAGGAAATCGTTCGCAAGACCCGGCCTATCCAATCCGTATTCGACGTCTGCAACGAGTACACGCAAGACTGGTTCATCAACGATTTTGACGAACCATACACTACGCCTGCCGACAAGCCCTTCAACTGGATGGGACGGCTGCGCATGACCGGCGGACGCACCAACGTTTGGGGCCGCGTCAGCCTGCGTTTCAGCGACGACGATTTCAAGGCCGCGTCGCACGACGGCTACGGAGAAGACTGGCCGCTCAGCTACAGCGATATCGCGCCTTACTACGACCTTGTCGAGAAGTACGTCGGCGTCACCGGAATGTCGGAGGGGTTGGAGCATCTACCGGACGGCCAATTTCAACCGCCGATGCCGCTCACGTGCCAGGAATCGGTCTTCCGCGAACGCGTGAAGGAAAAGCTCGGACGCACCGTTACCCTCGCCCGCTCCGCCAACCTCACGCGTCCGATCAATGGCCGCGGACCATGTCATTACTGTGGTCCATGCGATCGCGGATGCGTCACACATTCCTATTTCAACGCGGCGTTCACCACGGTTCCTGACGCCCTCAACACCGGCAAGTGCACGCTCATTTCCAACGCCATGGTCCACCAGGTTCTGATGGATCCAGCCACCAATCGCGCGCGCGGATTACTCTACGTCGATCGCGTCACGCGCCAATCACATGAACTGTCTGCGCGCGTGGTGATTCTCTGTGCCCAATCGCAGGAATCGGTCCGCATCCTTCTCAATTCCGCTACGCGCGAATATCCCAAGGGCTTGGCGAATTCCAGCGGCGTGCTCGGCCACTACCTCACGGCGCATGTGCGCAGCGGTGGCGGCTCTGGCGATTTCCCGACGGCCGGCAGGAAGCACACGCTTGGCGCTCCAGTGAAGCCGGTCGGAATCTACGTTGCGCGCTTTCGGAATCTAAAAGGTCAGCCGCCGTACAAGAGATTCCTTCGCGGCTTCGGCTATGAAGGCGAATCGAGCATGGACTTCAACTTTCGGGCTGCTGGATTTGGCGCGGCTTACAAGAAAGCTGTTCTGGAGCCGCGCGCGTCGCTCGATGTCACCGGTTTCGGCGAGGTGCTGCCGCGGTGGGACAACTTCGTCGAGATCGATCCGCAGGTGAAAGATATCTTCGGGATTCCCGTTTTGAAGATTCACATGTCCGATGGAGAAAACGAGCGCGCCATGATTCAGGACATGGGCGATTCCGCCGGCGAAATGCTGGAAGCCGCCGGCGCGAAGAACATTCGCACTTACGCGCATCCTTCCGCGCCGCGATGGGCGCTGCACGAAGCGGGCATCGCGCGGATGGGCGAGGACGCGAAGAAGTCCGTGCTCAACCAGTTCCAGCAAACCCACGACGTCAAAAATCTCTTTGTCATGGATGCTTCAGGATTCACGTCCAATCCCTGCCAGAACCCGACGCTGACGATCATGGCTTTGTGCGTTCGGTCTTGCGACTACTTACTGGGGGAATTGAAGCGATCGCCGTCGCTGGCGTGAACTGCGCGTTGTATCTGGCGATGTACCGCCCCGGGATGCGTTAGCGGGTCCAAGAGCCGCCATCCCGTTCCTCCCTCATCCTCCCGTTCGAATGTTGCAACCCATTTAGCATCAATACTTGTAAAAGTATCGCATAACAAAGCACTTAAACCTGCCCGGAATCAATATTTACGAAGAAACCCAGGGGAAGGGGTGTTGTTGACCAAAATACCCACCTGCACGAGTGGGATCGTGCAGCACGGTAAGTAAATGAATCAAAAGGAATTACAGCAATACCCCCATGTAGGGTAGATAGTTGGTAGAAGCTCCGCGACCTCTAAAAGGCAGTTAGCAGACATCCCTTGCGGTGCGCAAACTCACTTTGAAAGCCGGTATAGCGCGCAGCCATGTGGTGGCAACGACAGGGATAGCGATTCCGAGGCGCCATGATCCTGGTGTTCCCATACATCGCGTAGTTTGTATTTCACCTCGCTTAAGCCCAGGTCTTTCCAGGCGTAGTGAACTTGCTGTTCGCGATCTTCCAAATTGAAAATGGCAACGTAGCTGTCATCCCCGGGATCGGTCTTGGCCATCCACCCCACCGTGGCGCTGGTCGAAATTACGGGATGGTTTTCTTTGGAGTGCTGATCCACATCGATGACTTCCAGGTTGGTCAGCAGCGCCGTGGTCCAGGCGTCGTTAGAGGGCAAGTTGGCGCCGATCATTAGCGGGGATCGAAATATGCTCCACAGCGTCAGCAGGGTGCGCTGTTCGTCGTGTGTGAGGCGGGTTTGGCGTGCTTTGCCCCAGCCAGGAGCCGGGCCCAGGTATCCGATGGGCAGCATGTCTGCGTCCGGCCAGCCTCCGGGTTGCGCCACGCCAGCCCACTTGGCGATGCGGGGGAATTGATCGCCGAGGCCTTGCGGGTATTCGACCGTGCTGTGCCACAGGTCCCATACATCGTCGGAGATGCGCCAGAGGTTCGCGTACTTGCGCATTTCCTCCACCTTTTCGAGCGGGGCGGCTCCGGGCGAGAGGCTCAAGCCGATTGGGCGTCCCATCTTGCGCAATGCGGTGCTGAGCAGGCGGATCTCGTCGCCTTTATAGGGTCGGCTGGCGATGCAGTCGACCTTGATGAAATCGACGTCCCAGCTTGCATACAGACGGGCTATGGAGTCGTAGTAGGCCTGTGCCGCTGGTTTGGAAGCGGCCAGTCCATAGTTGTCGTAGTTCCACGGGCAG
>Ga0182024_10018195_pt1 | contig 13111 bp, 19 predicted proteins | sample P32metaG_FD_120480 | JGI IMG/M metagenome (GOLD analysis project Ga0182024, IMG submission 120480) | Permafrost microbial communities from Stordalen Mire, Sweden - P3-2 metaG (Illumina Assembly) | ecosystem: Environmental > Terrestrial > Soil > Wetlands > Permafrost | place: Sweden: Stordalen...
AAAGAACGCCCACGCGGGGCTTAGGACGGCCCAGAATGATGCGCGAGTAAATCTCGCCCATCACAGCGAACTGCGTGAGCATTTCGGGCGAACAATCCACGTTGGCGCCGACATCCAATACCACTACCGGCGAGCCTTTCACAACCGTGGGAAGCGCAATCGCGAGCGCCGGCCGGGTGACCCCGGGCACCATGCCCTGCACCATTTTCGCGGTGGCCATCAGCGCGCCGGTATTGCCCGCCGACACGAATCCCTGAGCGGACCCGTCGCGCACCAGCCGCGAGGCCACCCGCATGGAGCTATCCCGCTTCAGGCGCACGGCGCGCGCCGCGTGATCGTCCATGGTGATGCGCTCGCGCGCGTTGACGATCTCGATAGGAAGCTTGCGGTGATCGGAGTACTGGGCCAGCTCCTTGCGGACCGCTTCTTCCTGGCCCACCAGGACGACCTTGACATCCAAACTCCGGACGGCTTGAACCGCCCCTTCCACTTCGGCTTTGGGGGCGAAGTCGCCGCCCATTGCATCTACGGCAATGGTCAGCATGGAGTGGCCAAGGCTACTCGTGCTCGACTTCGACTACTTCCCGGCCTTTATACTGACCGCAATGCGGGCACACGCGATGCGGCAACTTGGGCTCATGACAATTGGGGCATTCCGAAAGCCCCGGAGCCTTCAGCGCATCGTGGGCGCGGCGGGTGCTGGTCCGCTGCTGGGAATGTCTACGTTTCGGATTCGGCATATATCTACCTCGGAACGAATTCTATAGTTTAACCGTTTTGCGGGCCGCGGCGCCCTGCTATGAGTGCGGCCCCGCGCCAATATCGCGCAGAGCGTGCCAGTAGGCAGCCCCGCTCTGCACTTTGCAATCGCAGGCGGCCTCATTCCGGTTCTGGCCGCAAACGGGGCAAATGCCCTTGCAATTTTCACCGCATACCCTTTGCATGGGTAAAGCGAGCAGCACCTGTTCCCTCAGTATATCGTCCAGCTCCATTCCGCCATTCTCGTAAAACCCGATTTCCGTTTCACCCGCGGCGATCTCCACCTCTTCGGCGCGCGCGATGACCGACGCCGGCCGGTAGAACAGGTCGAACCGCGCATCCACCGGAATCCGCGCGGCGGCCAGGCAGCGGTCGCATTGGAACGCCATTTCCACCGTGTATCGCCCCAGGATTCGAACCTCGCCCTCCGAGTGCGGCAATAGCTCGGCCGTGCCCGTCGCGCGTAAAGGCGTTGCCTGCTCCAGACACTCCTCGCTGAAATCAATTTTGCCCGGAGCGAGGGATTCGTCGAAACGAATCTTTCGCAGGTCCATCTCTGAGACGCTTAGGAACATAAAAGGAGAACCCTCGCGTTTGCCGGGCGGAGATGCCTATTGTAGCAGGGAATTCGCAGCCTGAAAAATCGGCCGGGGTTGGGGATTTTCGAATGCCGACGAGCGGCGATCAGCGAAGACGTCTGGCCGGCGCGGAGACGTCGTGGCTCGACCGCGCCGACGGTGTCGATTTTATTCAGATGTCAAAGAGCCGAGGCGCGGTGAACGGATGGCCGGCGACGAGCGGCGGGGACGATAAGTGTCCGTTTATGGGATTAGGTTCGATTTTGAAATTTCGTCAGGCACCTCGACCGGCCTGGACAGGGAGGGGGTTTGCGCGTGAAAAAGCCCCCTACATCCATTATACAGGATGGGAAAAAGCGGTTTGGGTGGTTTGCGTATTGTTTTCATGAGGATGCGGGCTGTGACTGGGTATTCCGGCGTGGGTTGCCATGTAACCGGGTTGCCCATTTTGCCGCGGCTAACTGACGGCAACGACAGGAGTTGTTCCGAGTGATTGAAGCGTCTCAAAAAACCTGGCTGGTCGGGAGCGTAGCCGCGATTTCAGATCGAAGCTCGCAAATCCTTCATCAGCATCATCAACTCCATTGGATCGACAGGGGACGGTTGGAATCCGTGGCGCCAAATAGAAATCTCGCGCCGCATCGTCGATTGCGTGAACCAGGACAGCGCGGACGCCTACGAGATCGGCCGCTTGGGAAATGCGCGTTAGCGCATCGCGAAGAAGCGCTTTGCCAATCCCTTTGCCGTGCTCGCTCTTGTCCACCGCCAGGCGAGCAAGTAGGATAACGCCTACCGGATGATTAGCGATACCTTGAGCAATTCTTTCCGGGGCTTCGTGCTTTAGCACGGAGCCAGCGGCGAGGGCGTGATAGCCGACAACCCGACCGCCGCGATGAGCAACGTATGTCTAGGCAGTTTCCGCCCTTTGGTTCGTCCAGGCGAAACGCTTCAGCCAAGTGTCGAGCGTTGTATTGGAACACTCAAACCCCGCGGTGCTGTGAGCTTGGGTCAATTTCTCTATGACGAGCGTCGGCTCGAATCGCTCGTCGGCCACTAGCGGCTCTTAGCGATCGGTGGTTCCGCAAAGAGCTTCCGGATTTGAGGAATGACCCGAGGCGGGGCATCGAGCGCGTTCATGAAGAGGTCCCACTGCGTCTGATCGAGGACGAAGCGTGTTTGATCGGCGAGAGTCTGCTCGGCTTTCTCGCAGGCGCTCCGGATGATGAAATCTGCGACCTCTAGCCCGCGGCGTTTCGCTGCAACTCGAATGAGGTTTTCCTGCTTGGGGGTTGCCCGAAGGTTGAACCGTCTCGATTTGGATTCGGGGTTTGTAGCGATGCTCATGACGACTTCACTTCTATTGTACGCACATTGTGCGTCATTGTGAAAATGCTATACCGGGTCGTTTGGTGCTTCAGCGCTCGCGAGAAGTGGTTACCTGTGCTTGCGAAAACCGACCCAGGCGGTCGGAAGGCGAGTCTCGAAGGGCAGGGGGCGCCACGCTTTGCGCGACAGGCTGAGTATGGGTTTTCTGGGCGCTAGCCGGGTCTAGCTAGGCCGATCGGAACGCGGTTGCTGCGCAAGTGAACAAGGCGGTGTTGGCTGTGGCGAAGATGAAATTGTCTCCATCGGCGATGTATGACTCGGCGCCGAACAACTCCAACTGGCTCCAAAACTTCCCCTGTTGACGCATTTGCTCATCGGCGAGCGCCTTCCCGCCGACACGGTCCCAGGTTGGATGAAACTCGGCCAAGGACTCGTCTGGATTCCCAAGCGTGAACCCTCCGAAGTTGATGAAAACGTCGCACGAGCGGAGTCTGGCCGGTGAGATAAAGACGTACCACTCGTCGAAGTTCTCGTGTGGAAGCAGGCTAAGAGATTCGAGCCGAGGACTATAGGCCAACTGGTTCTCCGAGGACCAAGCAGCTGCCTTTTCTCGGGCATTGGGGTGAAGAGGACCGCTATCGAAACACGCAACGACCAGGTAGCGATCCAGCAAAGCCTCAGGGCAGCACTCGATCAGATGCCCGATGTGGTTCCGCCGATCCACTAGCCATTGATACCGCCCATGCGATCCAGTGACCATGCTCTTGCAGGTCAGCGTAGCACGATCTCCGAAGCGGAGCAGTCGTGTTTGCGCTAAAGTGTCGATTTTGCAATGAGCCGGAGGTTTGCTGCGCCCCGGAGAGGACCGTGCCAAATCCGATGGCGTTAAGCCGTCTTGGCATGCCGTTTGCGGGATCGAATGGTCCCTGGGCGCGGTAGCCATAAAGCTGCCCCGGCTTGATACCCTCGACAAATACATGCCAGTACCGCGACGTCCGATTTGTCGCGGGATCGAGCCTGATCGTGCGTGCGGGCAACTCCTCGTCTTCCCTCTCGAAAAGCGCTAACTCCATACCCGAGGCGCTTCGCGAATACATGCTGAAATTGACGCCGTCCCGGCTGACTGTGGCGCCGAGGGGCGAGCTGCTTCCGACTTCCGCGGGGGTCTTCGCCGGAGCCTTCATTCGCCGCGCCTCACGCCCGGCCCAATAGTTCTTTCGCTGCCGCGACGGCCTGTTCAGGCTCGAAGCCAAATCTTCTCCGGAGTTCCTTCAGCGGAGCGGACGCGCCAAAGCTTTTCATCCCAATGATCTTGCCGGAATCGCCAACGTATCGCTCCCATCCGAAGGTCGAAGCCTGTTCGATCGCGATGCGCCGTTTCACCGTTGGCGGCAGGACGCTATCGCGGTATTCCTGGCTCCGATGATCGAAGATATCCCAAGATGGCATGGATACCACTCGGGAGCGGATGCCTTCCGCCAGCAGTCTCTCGTGCGTATTCACCGCCAGACCGACTTCACTGCCCGAAGCGATCGGGATTAATTCGGGATTCCCGTCCGGTGCGTCAGCCATGACATAGGCTCCTCGCGCCAAACCGGATGCCGCCGCGTATTTGGTTCGATCGAAGGCCGGCAAGGGTTGGCGCGACAGCACTAGCACGGCTGGCTTGTGGCGCAGTTGAAGGATAACGCGATACGCCTCCACGACTTCGTTAGCGTCGCCGGGCCGGAGTGTTACCAGCCCGGGGATGGCGCGCATCACCTGTCTCCTCTGCGAAGCATTACCCGGACGGAACAGCCCGCCACACATGTGAAAGCGTCTCGGTGGCGCCGGCGGTTTCGCCTGCGAGTGCGAACCATTTCATAACCGTTCATGAAGTCTCCTTGAGCTTCCGGTAGCGGCGGATCAGGTTGTTGGTGGAACTGTCGTGCCCAGCCTCGGGTTCTTCCTTGCTGGTCAGTTCCGGAATAATGCGCTGCGCCAGCGCCTTGCCGAGTTCGACTCCCCACTGATCGAAGCAGTTGATATCCCAGATCGCGCCTTGTGTGAACACGCTGTGCTCGTACAATGCCACAAGCTTGCCGAGACTCTCCGGCGTCAGCCGATCGGCGAGGATGGTGTTCGACGGCCGATTGCCTTCAAAGACGCGGTGCGGCACGAGCCAGTCCGCCGTGCCCTCTGCCTTGACCTGCTCGGGGGTCTTACCGAACGCCAGCGCCTCGCTCTGGGCGCAAACGTTCGCCACCAGAATGTCGTGGTGGCCGCCAAGCGGATTCAGCGCTTGCCCGAACGCGATGAAGTCACAGGGAATCAGCCGGGTCCCCTGATGGATCAGTTGATAAAAAGAGTGCTGGCCGTTGGTTCCGGGTTCACCCCAGTAAATCGGGCCAGTGGGATAGGCGACTTGCTTGCCGTCGAGCGTGACGTGCTTTCCATTGCTCTCCATCGTCAACTGCTGCAGGTAAGCTGGAAATCGCTTCAGGTACTGCTCATAAGGCAACACGGCCACTGTTTCCGCGCCGAAGAAATCGGTATACCAGACAGTCAGCAGACCCATCAGGACCGGAAGGTTGCTTTCGAACGGAGCCGTGCGAAAATGCTCGTCCATCTGGTGGAAGCCGTCCAACATTGCGCGGAAGTTGTCCGGCCCAATGGCCAGCATGGTCGAGAGTCCAATGGCTGAATCCATCGAGTAACGCCCCCCGACCCAGTCCCAGAAAACGAACATGTTGGCGGTATCGATACCGAAACTCGCCACCTCCGCCGCGTTCGTCGATACGGCCACAAAGTGCCGGGCGACCGACTTTTCGTCACCGCCGAACCCCTCCAATAACCAGGCTCGAGCCGAGCGCGCGTTCGTCATCGTCTCGAGCGTCGTGAAAGTTTTCGAAGAAACGATGAAGAGCGTCTCGGATGGGTCCAGATCGCGGATCGCCTCACTGAGGTCGGTGCTATCGACGTTGGATACGAAGCGGAACGTGATGTTCCGGTCGCTATAGTGCTTCAGCGCTTCGTAGGCCATCACCGGACCCAGATCGGATCCGCCAATTCCTATGTTGATGACATTGCGAATGCGCTTGCCGGTGTGTCCCTTCCACTCCCCTTGGCGAACGCGATTACTAAAGTCGCTCATCTTCCCGAGGACGGCGTGAACCTGCGGGACCACGTTCTCGCCGTCGACCACGATGGAGGCCCCTTGCGGCGTCCGCAGGGCCACGTGCAAGACCGCGCGCTTCTCCGTAACATTGATCTTTTCGCCGCGAAACATCGAGTCGATCCGCGAACGCAATCCCGATTCCCCGGCTAGATCGACCAGAAGCTTAACGGTTACATCCGTGATGCGGTTCTTCGAGTAGTCGAGAAAGATTTTCGCAGCTTCGACCGTCATCCGCTCTCCGCGCAGGGGATCAGCCGCGAATAGATCACGGAGGTGGACTCCGCTTATCTTCTTGTAATGCGACTGGAGCTTTTTCCAACTCTTCCGCTTGGTTAACGATTCGGTCGCTACAATTGTTTCCGCGGTTGGCGTCATGTCAGGCCTCTCCTCCTTCAACTGGCGATCGCCTTCTTGAGCGCCGCGCTCTTGGAATCGATCACATCCAATAATACCTTCCAGGATTTGACGAATGACTTTGCGCCTTCATCTTGCAGTTGGCTGGCCAAAGCATCGACATCGATTCCGGCCGCAAATTGCGCTAACACTTCTTCGCAATCGCCACTATCGGCTGGCAAGACCGAGCCCAACTCACCGTGATCGGCAAGAGCGTTCCATGTGCCTTCCGGCATCGTGTTCACCGTAAATGACGCAGCCAAAGCCTTGATGTAGAGAACGCCGGACGCCTTGGGATCTTTGGTTCCGGTGCTGGCCCATAACAACCATTGCGGCCGCGCGCCGAAGTTGAATGCGCGCTGCCAGCGGGCGGAGTCAAGCAACGCCCGATACGCCTTGAACGTGCGCTTGGCGATGGCGATGCCGAGTTGCTCACGCAAGGAATCCGGCGCCTTTCCCATCACCACCGATGCCACCGAGCCGACGCTCGGTTTAAGCCCGGCATCGATGCGCCGCTCAACCCCGCGCAGGAAAGCCAAGATTGGTCACATTATTAGCGAGCGGCCGGCCAATCAGGAACTCCATAGATAGGTAGTAGACGTGTTTGGGATTTTGCTGTGAGTATGTGTCCCCCGTCTTCAACCAGCGTTGCGAGAGGACATCGCGTACCGCGCGGGCTAATGCCTCGAAACGCTCGCGGGCGTCGATTACCGCGAGGTCAACGATGTTGTCGAAGACGAGGTGGCGTTCGTACAGCGCGTTGTTGCCGCCCGCGAATTCATACCCGTCGCACCCGTATTTATGGAGACACTCCGAAACGATCTCAGACTCGGGTGATTCCGGGGTCTGCACCGGATGACCGGGCGCCGTTGTGGTTTCACACAGGCGCCATTCGGAATCGCTTGAAATCACTTGGGCGCGTATGTCGAAAACTGGGCAGGCCTGTCAACGTCTGTCCAAAGTTCGTCTTCAGGCTTCGGGTTTACCCGGAATCAACCGGCATGCCGAGAGTTGGGCAAAAGCCGATATAACAGCTCCCAGCCAGCTCGTAATCTCCTCTGTCTGTCGATATTTCGGTTTGGTACGTCGGCTGCAGCGCCTGTCAAAACCTGGCTCTCACGAAGAGTGCCACGCGCTCGTTATTTGAAGATATGAACAACTTGCACACAAATCGGCAATCTATTCCGGATACCTTAATTCACTAGACCACCTCTGGCGCACTCATCGCGTTCGGCGTCATATTTTTCGATGACGCATCTGTTATGGGCCGGACCATCCTTGCCTTGGGTATCCTCAGCGCGGCCAACGAGGGCTGAAGTTGCGCGCCGTTCGCAGAGCGTCCAACATTGGCTACCGGTGGGTGAGACTATCGCTCGCGGTTGCCTATGTGCCGTTAGTGTTAATTGGCTTTCTGTTCCCGCCTTCCGGGACGTGAATCTTCCGGCGGACTGCTGCGGCGTTTGGGGGGTAGAGGGCATTCCGAGTTTGGCGCAAAACTTGCCATGTAGGCCGCATGCGAGAGAAATGTGAACCCGAACTAATAGTTGCCGCCAAGAGTGGGGATAGAGCCGCAATCGCGGAACTATTCGAGCGGCATTACCCATCGTCGCTGGGCGTCGCCCGGCGGATTCTAGGTTCGGAGGATGAGTCGCAAGATGCGGTTCAATCCGCTTACCTTTCCGCCCTTCGCAACTTACACAGCTTTCGAGGCGATGCCGCTTTCAAGACGTGGATCACGCGCATCGTGACCAACTGCTGCCTGATGCGATTTCGCCAACCTTGGGTTCGTACCGACTGGATCGGCCTCGACGCGCTGGCCGCCAAGGGAGGGTCGTTGCGGTTGGCTTCGCCAAGGCCAACTCCCGAGGAGTCTGCATTTTGCCGGGAAATCGCTTTGGCCCTTTCCGATGCCACCGCCGCCCTTCCCAAGCCCTTATGCGATGTGTTCCAGCTACACGCGATTTCCGGCCTGTCTCTCAAGCAGGTTGCGGAGGCAATGGGTCTCACATTGCCCGCCACAAAGTCGCGCTTCTTTCGTGCTAATGCTCGGATGCGGCAGCGCCTCCGGCCCATTTGGTCGAAAGCGCGCGGTTCCGCCACGCGGCGGAACAGTTCAAATCCGCGGGTATGTGAAGTGCAAAAGGAGGCGGCTTGAGCGCGCTTAAGGGCCAGATCTCGCCAGTTGGAACTGTCGAACGCCGGGCGCCGAATGCCGGTAGACGGGCACATTTCGGCAATCGACTATCCGGCTTCCCTCAGCTTTGGAGGTTTGGATGCGCATGAGGGCATTCGTTTCGCCCCGGCAAAGCGCGTGGGCCGTGCTGCTGGCCGGCGGCGATGGGGTTTGCTTGCAGACTTTGACCCGAAAAATCGCGGGCGATTCCAGACCGAAGCAGTTCTGCGCATTTTTGGCGGCCAGAGTCTGCTTAGGCAGACGCTAGAGCGCATCGGCCCAATATTTCGCGCGGATCGAACCATGTTCGTCGTGACGAAGGCTCACGAGAGGTTCTACCAGGAGGATCTCCGGCGCACGGACCATTCCCGGATTCTCGCGCAGCCGCAAAATCGGGGCCATCAGATGCAAAGACTGGGCTGAAGAAGCTTGCTCATGGTGCGCCACAGTGGATGGCTTCTGCAATAGACGCGGTAACGGCCTAACATTAGGGCGAGTCCCAGATGGATCACTTCGCCCTACTCCCCGCCGGCGAGCGCGCAACCATTTTCCGCGAGGTAGCTGCCCGCTCGCGGCTAGGTTCTGCCACGATCATTGAAAAAGATTTCTGGGTCTGCTGGACGCTCCAACGAATCTTTTCAAGTCTGACGCTGCCGGGACCGCTCTTCAAAGGTGGAACCTCGCTTTCCAAGGTCTACAAGGTCATTGAGCGTTTCTCCGAAGTCGTCGACATCGTCCTCGACCGCCATGCCCTCGGATTCACCGGAGAACAAGACCCTCCCAACATCGCGGGCACAAACAAGCGGAACCGAAAACTGGATGAACTGGCGGGCAAATGTTCAGAGACTGTTCAGGGTACCACCCTCGGCGAGCTTCAGCAGTCATTTCGCTCCGTCCTGGGGATACAGGTTGGAAGATCAGTGGGGATCCGGCCGATGCCGACCGGCAGAGCCTCTTGTTTGCCTACCCGCTCGGCTTGGAAGCGGATCTGTATGGGCTTGGTACCTACATTCGTCCCGTCGTTCGGCTTGAGTTTGGATGCAGAGGGGATGTGTGGCCCTCTGAGCAGCAGTTGATCCAGCCGTACATCGCTGACGCACTTCCCGGTCTCCTCGCTCGGCCGACCACGGACGTCCACGTGCTTCGTCCTGAACGCACATTCTGGGAGAAGGCCACGCTACTCCATGCCGTTTACCATTCGGGCAAGATGCCGCCCCGTCTCTCGCGGCACCCCTATGACCTCTCCCGCTTGTACCGGCACGACTACTGGCAGCTTGCGATTATGGACGTCGGTCTGCTGGCAAGCGTTGTTGAGCACAAAAAGGTCTTCTTCCGGGAAGCTGGGCGCGGTACGATTTGGCCCGGCCTGGAAGCCTTCGGGTATGCCCTCCAGACTCCCATGTCGCTCAGATTCGAAGCGACTACCGGGACATGCGCGAGATGTTCTTTGGCGAAACTCCACCGTTCGATCAGGTAATCTCGGACCTGAAAGAAGTCGAAGACCGGGTCAACACTTAAAACACGCCGCAGCGACGTCGGTTCAGTCCCCGATCGCACCGTGTCAAAACCGTGTCAAAACTCTTTGTGTTGGAACTGCCGGGAGCCGCGCCGAGTGGAATGCCGCAAACAGCAGCATGAAGATGAGCAGGAACGTCACCGGCACGACGATCATCAGCCGGTTACGACCGCTCTCCAAGTGGCTCCCACAGGCCGCCCTACTGCACGATGTAGCCCGGCGGCAATTGCAGATCGCGAGCAACAGCGGCATCCTCGACAAAGCTTCCCACGTCACGGCCGCGCACGTTGACCTCGACCCAAATACGGCGCTGCCCGTTCTCACGAGCGATCTCAACAGGCCCTGTCTCCCCGGTAACCCGGTGACAGCCCTGCCGGATGAGTGATGAGGCATAACCTATTGGCGCGAGGCCAATTCGCTCGCCAGAATCGAGCACATCAAGGACGCTGTCATAGTCCCAGATCTCAGGGTATGGTCCAACCGACACGCTCTATTTCACTCCTGCGGACGAGCCGAAACCGGCAAAATAGAAAGTTCAGACCTTCCGCGCGGCGTGCGCGACACTGAAGCATGGATGCCTGATCGGAATTGTGGACGCAACTGTGGGCAAGCTTGGGAAAACGATTCTGACATCCGCGCTCCTGATCGCGCTCGCCGCCCGGGCGGCAGCGCATGCTCAGACCCCACCGACCCGCATTGATATCGCCAGGGCCCCTCTTCCCATCCACATCCTCGTCCAGACCCTGGCGGAAACCGCGACGGACATCCAGGTGGTCTGCCTGTTTCGCTCATCGCCGTAAACACGCTGCACGGCTCGCTGAACGAGCTGAAAGGCGTGCTTGACCGCGTCCGCAAACCCGGTCTGTTCCGCGGCGAACTAGGAGAAACGCTCCTGCTCGGCGCCGCCCACGCTGACTTGCCGGCGGGGACTAAGAAACATATGTCGCTGTCACAGACGTCTGAAGCGGAATTTATTGATTCCGAGAATCTTGATCTTGGATTCCAACGTTTGGCGAGGCAGCCCGAGTTTCGCAGCGGCGCCTTTAAGGCCGCCAACTCTGCCCGCCGACTCCAATAACGCCCTCTCAATCATTTCCCGCTCACTGGTGTCGAGGGCCGCATTGAAGAGAATAGGTTGCCTGGCCCGTGAGGGCGCCTCGCGCCGGAACCATGTCTCGTCCACGTAGAGGACAGGTGTTTCACAAAGAATTACGGCGCGCTCGATTACGTTCTGTAGTTCTCGAACATTCCCGGGCCAATCATAGGTCTGTAACATTTCAAGCGTCAATCGATCAATAGCGGTTATTTTCTTGCCTGCCTTTTTCGCGTAACGCTCCACCAGGTATTCGGCGAGCAGCGGGATATCTTCGATTCGTTCGCGTAGCGGCGGAACGTTCACCGGAAACACGTTCAGACGATAGTAGAGGTCTCGCCGGAAGTCGCCTTCGTCCACATCCGCGGCAAGATCGCGATTGGTCGCAGCCAGGACGCGCACATCGACTTGAACAGGTTTCGTGCTTCCGATCCGCTCGAATTCGCGCTCTTGCAGTACCCGAAGCAAAGTAATTTGCGTTTCAGCCGGCAGGTCACCGATCTCGTCGAGAAATAGGGTGCCCCCGTCCGCCGCTTCGAAACGGCCGATGCGCCGTTCGAGGGCGCCGGTGAAAGCGCCTTTTTCGTGCCCGAAGAGTTCGGAGGCTATGAGTTCGGATGGGATTGCCGCACAGTTTACCCGGATGAACGCGCGCAAGGATCGTGGGGACCGCTTGTGGATCGCTCTCGCGATCAGCTCCTTCCCGGTTCCGGTTTCGCCAAGAATCAAGACAGTGGAATCGGTTGCGGCCACTTTGTCCACCGCCTTCAATACCTTCCGAAGAGACTGGGAGGAGCCGACAATCTCCTCAAACATCAGGGAGTGGTCGAACTCTTCGCGAAGAGCGATGTTCTCATTCCGTGTTCGTTCTTCATTTCTCTTTCGCTCGTTAATGTCGGTTCCGGTCGCATACCAACGCACAAGGCGTCCCTGCTCATCGCGAAAGGGGCTGTGGTGAATGAGGAACCATCGATATTGGCGGTCTTTCCCCAGAGCGCGCTGCTCGAATTGAAAGGGAACGCCTCTGGCGAGGGCAGACTGCCGGCATTCAGTCAGCCGCTGGACATCGTCCGGGTGGAAGATGCGCTCGCGAAAGCCCGGCTTCGCAACATCTTCCATCGCAAATCCGGTGTAGTCGAGCGTCGCGCGATTTGCATATAGCGGAGCGCCGGCGGGATCAAGGACGACGATGGCCTGCGGAATAGCGTCGGTGATCCTGCGAAGTTCGCGTTCGTCTTCTTTTAATCTCTCTTGGGTTTGCTTGAGGGCTTCAATGTCTGTGCTGGTTCCGTACCATCTGATGATTTGGCCCGTCTCATCGCGGAGCGGCTCTACGCGAATCAGAAACCACCGATAGACCCCGTCATGGCGTCGAAGCCGGATCTCGCTTTCAGCAGGTCCGTTTTCACTGAACAGCCTCCGGCATTTGTCAATTCCGTCTTTGCGATCTTCAGGATGAAACGCTGTCTGGTAGCCCCAGTCTATGGTTTCGGCGGGGGACAAGCCGGTGTAGTTGTGCCATTGCCGGTTAAGAAATTCCATCGATCCATCTGGTCTGGCGCACCAGGCCAGCGCTGGGATCGTGTCGATAACACGCCTGAGGCTGCTTTCGGCGTCCAATTCGTTGACAGTCTCCCGGGCGTTTTCGCGGGATCCATTGGATCCGGCAGATTCCGCGTCCTCACGGCCGCTCTCTTGCGGACCGCCATTCGACGGCGCCCTGGATCGTGATTCTCGCTCAGCCACAAGATGTTCGATGCCGCAGCACAGAGTGGTCAGTTCGGCAAACCGGCTTCCAGCCGAAGCCGAAATCTGTCCCGCCGGGCATCCCGTGCCCCCCTCTAACGAGCGTATATCCGCCCGGATTCCGGAGAACCGAGCGACGCTCCTTTTATGAGATTCGAGGATAGCAGATGAGCGGCCAGGCGCGTACCTGGTTGTAAGCTAGTCGTTTATCGGACTGCAAACCCGGGAGAGTGCTGAATTATCAGCAAACGTTGAAGTTTCAGCGCGCCGCCAACCTAAAGGGCGAGGCGGAAAGTCTGAGGTTCAAAAGGTCGGTGTGCGATGCGTTCCTTCCTGCTACGCCCGCTTCTTAAGGGGATGCAAAAGCCCT
>Ga0182024_10018196_pt1 | contig 13111 bp, 8 predicted proteins | sample P32metaG_FD_120480 | JGI IMG/M metagenome (GOLD analysis project Ga0182024, IMG submission 120480) | Permafrost microbial communities from Stordalen Mire, Sweden - P3-2 metaG (Illumina Assembly) | ecosystem: Environmental > Terrestrial > Soil > Wetlands > Permafrost | place: Sweden: Stordalen...
GAAGCGCGCCGTCGCGATGCCGAGGGCGGCTCCGGCGACAATATCCGAAAGCCAATGGTCGTTTTCGCGAATTCGCACATAGGCTGTCGCTCCTGCGATCCCGTAGCCGATGATGCGGCGAATCCAACGATAATCGTCGTTGCCGGATTCGGCGAACACCATGCCGACGGCAAATGCCGCGCTCGAATGCACCGACGGGAACGAATCGCCGCCCTGGCGCCACCGATTCGGCGAAGTCGTTGCGTCGGGGCGCTCGCGCCCCGCGGCATACGAGAACACTTCCGCCGTCGTGGTGCTGAACACGCCCGCCTCCAACAGGGACCACGTTTCACGATAGCCGTCGCGATCGTTAAGGAAACCCGCGGTTGCCCAGGTGCCGGCAATGATCACCAGTGTAGGAGCGGCGTCGCGCAGGCTGTTCTTGTCCTGCCCATTGAGGATGGCATTCGATCCGGTTGCAAAATGGGCGCGTACCCGGCCATCGAACTCGTGGCTGGCCGCCACGGCGGCTATGGCTCCCCCGAAATACAGCCAGTCCTCGGCGTCCCAGCGCAGCGGCGCGGTGAAGTACTGCTTCGTGTCCTCGAGGGCTTCCCCAACGGTAAACGAATCCGCGGCAAGCGCCGTGATCGGCGCGCATGCCGTGATGCAGAGCAATGCGGCGGGGAATGCGCAAGGACGCATGCCGGCCGCGACGTACTTGAGGGTCCCAATGGCCACTGTGCAATCCTCGAGGGAATTGCCCCCGTGCGCTCTTTAAACGTTTGATACTTTGTGATACAAAGTATCATTGCTCGATCGACGACATCAAGCGAGATCGATAGCGTGGCGAATACGCAAGGAGCCGGCCGAGGTGACCTCCCATATAGCCCGAGCATGGGTCGAAACGGACCGTAGAGCGGGCACGCACGAAGTTCAGTGGAGCCTCGGTACAGCGGCAATAGTTGCCGGGTTCACCGATTTCCATGTCGCGTTCGCCATGCTGCTGTGCGCATTGGTTGCGTCGCGATTCACGCAATATGTGCGAAGCTCAGTGCCGGAAAACCGCCCCGAGTTCAGGGAATTCGCGCGCCATTTGTCGCGCCTGGTCTACTTGATGCTCTACATCGTGCTGCTATTGAAGCTGCTCGCAGCTGTGACGAGCTTGTCCTGGCACGACGGCGGCGCGGCGTTGGGCTGGTCGCCGCGGTTCAAAGCTGCACCCGAGCGCACTTTCATCGAGTGCGGCGAGGGATTCCGCGGCGATCTACTTTGCGGCGTCATTGCGCTTTGCCTGATTCGTGCGCTGTCCGCATTGCAACATCGCTACGCCGTCACTCGCGTCACCGCGCAACCCGCGCCGATGCTGCTCGAGAAATAAGCCGGGCAGCGCTCAGAAGGAATAACCCACCGCGACGACCAAAGCTTGGGGTCCGAAGTTGATGTGCGTCGTGCGCATGACTCCGGCGGTGTCGGCGTCAAGTCTGGTTTTCACCTGCGATGCCGAGTACGAGGCATATGCTTTCCAATTTCCCGCGATTCGATACGCCAACCCGACGGTGCCCGCAACGCCCACGGACGTGGTAAGGGAAAGTTTGGTCGGACCGCCGCTCGCGGCATTGCCCTGCGCGGTCGAATCGCGGTCGTAGAAATCGGTGTAGTTGACGCCCAAGCCTATGTAAGGACGAAATTTGGAGTCCTCGCTGAAAAATACGTATTCAGCCAACAGCGTCGGTGCCAACCACCGCGCCGTCGCGATGGTCTGGCCGTTGTAGGGAACCGAACCGAGTGTGGCAGGGCCCCTGCCCACGGTTTTCTGCAGAGGTGGAATTCCGAGGGTCAATTCGAGATCGAAATGCGGAACTATGGTTCGCACATATGCCAGATATAGAGTCTCGACATTCTTGGCGTCAATGCCGGTGCCCGGCGGCACATAAGGCCCCGACAGATCATCCGAGGACACGTGATAGAACACGGAGTAAAGACCGATGCGTGCGCTGTTGTAGGGAACGTCATCAGCGAAGGCCGGTGCGGCGCTGCCTACGAGCGCGGCCGCTGCGATCAGCGTGACGATGCGCGCCCGGACGATGAATTTTGTCATGGCGGATCCTGTTTATAGTTGGCTGAAAAACGCGCGAGCCGCAACCGAGCAGAAGGGCGCCACCGACGTGTGGTAACCCTCCACGACCGCCTCTTCGGCTGCTGCCAACGACAGACCGCCGCCGGCCGGCGTTTGGTAGTAGGCCAGCGTGGCTGCTTGATTGGCTTGGAATGCAGTCTGTACCGCGGCAAAAGGCCCGGCGGGCGCAGCATTTACATCCAGCACCGTGATAAGGCCGGCTTGCACCAGTGGAGCCCAAAAGGCCGCCATGGTCTGCGTATTCACCGAGAAATACACCGTCGGATCCGCGTCTCCGCCGCAGAGCAGGGTCGGAGATTTCGGCGCCCATGCGCCATTGCGCAGATCATTCTTGTAGAAAGCTTGGCGCAGCGTCTGCGCCGGCACGGTTGCCGCCAACGGTACACCTGCGCTGGGCGTGGGCACGGCACCGTCCGGATTCGACGCGGCATCGAGTGCATAGGTCACACGATAGGAATTGTTTATGAGGTAAGGCGATCCGAACCCAAGCGCGAACAACGGGGTTTGCGCGGTCGGCGGCAGCGGATAAGTTGCGCTGCCGGGTACCGACAACAGCGCCGTCAGCTCTGCCGATAGAGCAGCGTTTCCGGGAATGCTGACGACCGGCGTGGTGCTGTCGAACAGCGCGGTCTCAGGCAGCAAGCCGCTGGAGAAAATCGTGTCGATGGGCGTATCGCTCGGCAGCAGCGTTTCTATGCCGTTCGCGTAAGTGGCGGAGTATACGTCGCTCGGAGCGGAGTAGATGTTGCCGTAAGCCTTTTGATAGCTGGTGGTGAGCAGCGGTGAGAACTCGGTAGAGCCCAGATCGACGTTGCCGAGAAAAATTGCGTCGCCGAACGCTTCCAATGCATAGGGCCCCGACATCGGTGCGGCTCCGGTCACGGTCGCACCGCTTGCCTCGAGCGCACGTTGCGTCGCCATCGCCACGTGGCCTCCTTCGGAGTACCCGGTCACGAACAGTTTGCCGCTGTCGCTGGTGGCGGAACTCAAGGTGTTGGGCAATGCGGCGCGCGCTGCCATCAGGATGTCGATCATTTCTCCGGACTGCTGCGCGGCGTTGAGGAACGGGTGATATCCAAGCATGGAGATGTCGTAGCCGGCATAGTTCGGCGCGACCACGATGTAGCCCTGGGCCGCGAACATGGCCGCAATCAATACGCCTTCGGTATTGGAGGCGACCGTGACATCGGCGATATCGAGCGCCTTGTAGGTATTCGTGCCGTGCGCATACAGCACCACGGGACGCGGCCCGGAACACGTCGGCGCGGCACCTGTCGGCACCATCAAGGCGCCGGAGGATTCAGTGGTTTCCCCCGCACCGCCAAGCGTCCAGAACTCGACATGATAAAAATCCACGCCGCAAGCGGGATTGCCGGTGATCTGCAGCAACTGCGCACCGGCCGCCGTAGCGCCGAGCTGCGCTTGGAATGTCGCAGCATCCAAGGAGGCGATCCGGAAGGGCGGATTCTGCGCCAGCGTGCCGTGCGCCGTCGAGGTCGCGACGGCCGAGGTCTGGCTGCTGGAACCGCAGCTGCACAGCGCCGCCGCGGACACGGCTACGCTCAAAGACATCAACAACTTGAACATTGCCGTCCCCTGAAATTAGGCATTCCTTGCGTGCTTTGCCATTATCGTTGTGAATTCGCCACAACTGCACCGACGCGAACTCTACACCAAGGCAGTTCTGGGCGACAGCAAGCTCGAGCCCGAGGGTTCGATAAGGTTAAATGGCGCTTATTGATGATCCCGCGGGATTGGTTCGCTCCAAGTCTTGCTCCGGATGATGACGCCGTCCTTCAACAACGTTCGCTCATACAGATAGAAGAACGTATGGGCGTCGCTGGACACCGCCAGATGTCCGCTCCAAGTCAGGATGTGATCTTTGACGGTCTGGATGTATTCCGAATCGCCGCGGACGCTGGCAAGGTCCGGATGCGCATCGTCGATATCGTAAGTGAGCTGCTCCGAGTGATCGAAGCGACCCCAGGGATAGCTGACGGCGACGCTGCCTTTCCAGGTTACGGTGCTGCGCTGCTTATCCTCATCGCGCAATACCGTCCAGGATCCGGGCCATGCGCCACTGCCGTCGATGTAATGGATATCGGTTGGCGCGTCGACCGGCTCGGGCGGGTCAAGCGCCGGCGGTTGCGCACCGTGCACCGGCACCCGCGGCAAGACAACCCGCGATGCGCCGCTGCCGCCGAGCTCCAGGGTCGTGGTCAAGGGATAGGGTGTTGGCCAGTTCATGGGCCACAGGGCGTTGGACACGGCGATGCGGATGCGGTGCCCTTGCGGAAATACCCAGGAAGCGAGATGCAGGTCAAAAGACAACGGGTAGATCTGGCCCAACTTTAAGTCCGTAGGGTCGGCCATGGAATCGCGCTGCGCGCCGTTGAGGCCGGCGCCGGTAATCATGGTGACGCTGCCGTCCGGCGCCACATCGCACAGCCGCACGAACCAATCCGCCAGGGGCGCGTCGGCCGAGGCTTGCAGGGTGATTCGCGGCAAGCCGAGGATGGCGAAGTCCTCACTCAAAACGGGCGAATCGTAAGTCAAGCTGTACGCGTCGACCGGACGTTGGTCGGTCAGCAACTCGCCCCACCAAAAGCCGGCCGCTACGCCGGCGGACGGCACGTTGCGCAATTGGTCGCGGCCGCTCGCGGCGGCCGTGGCCGCGAGACTGCGATCGGGTTGTAGAAACAACGTGGTCGGCGCAAGTCCCGCCGGCGGCCAGGTATCCGCGCGCCATTCCCCGGGCACGTCCCGGGGTTGCGATCCGGGTGTATGCCAGTGCTGCTGATACGCCAGCACTTTCGGGTCAGCCATGACGCCCGTATCGCGCCCCTTGAGCCAGTAGTCGAACCAGCGCACGGCTTGGCCGCGCCATTCGTACAACGGCCCATAGTCGCTGTCGTTGGGGAAGCCGTGATTCCACGGACCAATCCAAACCTTGAGCGGGGACTTCACCTTCTCCAACATGCGCGGAATGCTGTCGCGGTAACCATCCTGCAGGCCGTCGATCAAAAACGCGGGTATTTTCAGAGTTTCTATGGGGCGCAGCGGCGCCCGCCAGAAGCTGCCGTCGCGCTGATGCTTCATGTACTCGAGCGACCACGGCGGCGATTCCATGCGCGGCCCGATGGCGGAGTCCTCGAGGCTGAAATCCGGTGCTCCGGTGCGGCCTTGGTCCAAATCCATGGTGAGTTCGAATTCATCGACATGGAACACGCCGTCCATGTAGTGCACGTCCTCCTTGAACAGCTCATCGGTCGCCGCGACGGCCAGAATGGCCTTCAGCGCCGGCGGCCGCCTCAGCGCCATCTGAATCGAATTGAATCCGCCCCAGGATATTCCCAGCATGCCGACGTTGCCGTTCGACCATGATTGGCCCGCCAGCCACGCGATGACCTGTTCGGCGTCTTGTTGTTCCTGCGCCGAGTACTCGCGATCCGGCGGCGTACCCTCGCTCATGCCGAAGCCGCGAATATCCACGCGCGCGCCCACAAACCCGCGTTTTGCAAAATAGCTGTGCGTTCCGTAGTCGCGCACCGCCTCGTCGTCATCTTTGCGATACGGCAGATACTCCAACAGCGCGGGGAAGCGCTCGCCGGATTTGCCGCCGGTGGGCATGTACAGCGTGACGGCCAGGCGAACCCCGTCCTTCATTGGAATCCAGGTTTTCTGCAGCCGCACGCCGTACGCGGGCCGCGACGGCGGCACCGCGGCGATGGCGCCGGCCAGCGCCGCATTCAGCAGCAAAATGCCGAGGAGTCGCTTCAACATTCCTTCGCAGGGTCCTTGGTGATACGGCGGGCGGCGGCCGGCGGACGGGTATGATGACATCTCCGTATGCAAAACCAAGACAGGGGATTTGAGTTTCAGCAAGCCTACGGCGCGGCGCTGGCGCTGCTCGAACGCGGCGATGCGCGTGCGGCCGAGCGCGAGTCGCGCCGGATGCAAGAGCGGTGGCCGGGGGAAGTCAACAGCCAGCGCGTGTTGGGACTGTCGCTGCTCGCTCAAGGCAGCAGCATCGAGGGCATACGGTTGCTCGAAGCCGTGGTCGCAGCCGCCCCGGACTTTGCGCATGCCATGCTGGATCTGGCGCGGGCGTATCGGGCGCAGGGACACCTGCAGCCGGCGGCCGCGCTGCTGCGCAAAGCCTTGGGCATCGATGGATCGCTGCACGAGGGATGGCGGCTTTTTGGCGATCTCTCGGTCAACATCGGAGACTTCGACACTGCGAAGCACGCCTACCTGCGGTTCATCGACACCGATGCTTACGCACCGATTCTCGATGAGGCACGCCTCTGCATGGAACGCGATGACGGCCGGAAGGCGGAGGCGATTTTCCGCCGCGTACTGCATGAGAATCAAAATCACATCGGCGCGCTTTGCGGTCTTGCCGCCGTCTCGTTGGTCGCCGGCTTTCCCCAGGATGCGCAGCGGCTGTTGCGGCACGCGCTCAAACAATCCGCGCACATGCCGCTGATACGCCGCGGACTGGCCCAGGCGCACCTGGATGCGGGTGAATTGGCTGAGGCGGAAGCGGCCGCGCGTCATTCATTGCTGATCGATGCCGGATCCTCGGCGAGCTGGGTGCTGCTCGGTTCGGTGTTGGCACACAGCATGCGGCAGGCGGCCGCGCTCGATGCCTACGATCACGCTCTGGGTCTCGATGCGAACCAGGTGCGCGTGCAGCTGTCGCGCGGCCATGTCTTGAAAACGCTGGGGCGGCGCGCTGATGCGGAGGCGGCCTACCGCCGCTGCCTGGAACTGCAACCCGGCTTCGGCGAGGCGTATTACAGTTTCGCGGACCTGAAGAATTACACCTTCTCCGATACGGAAGTCGCCGCCATGCAGGATCTGCTGCGGCACTCGCAAACCGGCGACAAGGCCCTCGTGCAGATCAACTTCGCATTGGGGCGGGCCTATGAACAGCGGCGGCAATTCAGCCCTGCCTTCATGCAGTATGCAGCGGGCAATGCCGGCCGCCGGCGCAGCGCGCCCTTCGATGCGGCCGCGTTCGAGCAGAAATGCCGGCGCGTCGCGGCAACATTCAGCGCTGAATTCCTCGCATCGCGTGGCGTCACCGGCAGCCCCGACGCGGCGCCGATTTTCATCGTCGGGCTGCCGCGGTCCGGGTCGACGTTGGTGGAACAGGTGTTGGCCAGCCACTCCCGCGTCGAGGGCACCATGGAGCTGCCGCACATCTTGAAGTTCGTCAGGGAGCTGGATCATGTGGGCCGCAGCTCTGACACTTACCCCGAAAGCGTGGCCGGATTGCCCCTCGGGGAACTCGAAGTGTTCGGCCGGCGCTATATCGCCGAGACCCGCATCTATCGCACCGGCCGGCCGCGCTTCATCGACAAAATGCCCAACAACTTCAGTCACGTCGGACTCATTGGCCTGATCCTGCCGCATGCCGCCATCATCGACGTGCGTCGCCACCCGATGGATGCGTGCTTCAGCGCCTACAAGCAGCATTTCGCGCAAGGCCAGGCATTTACTTACGATCTTGAAGACCTAGGCAGGTACTACCGCAGCTATCTTGAAGTCATGGACCATTGGGACCGGGTGTTGCCCGGCAAGGTGTTCCATCTGGCCTATGAGGATCTGGTCCAGGATACGGAGGTCCAGGTGCGCAAACTCATCGCGCATTGCGGGCTCGAGTTCGAGCCGGAGTGCTTGCGCTTCCATGAGACCAAGCGCTCGGTGCGCACGGCGAGTTCCGAACAGGTGCGTGTGCCGATTTATGATTCCAGCATCGGGTATTGGCGGCATTTCGCGGCGGAACTCGAGCCGCTGCGCCGCAGCTTAGGCAACGCCCTGCAGCGTTTTCCTTCCACGTAATCTTTATATAACCATATAATTTCTGATTGACGGGCGCGGCGCAGAGAGGTGATGATTGGCGCGGCGCAATTACGCAATTAGCCTGCCGCAGCGCAATGGGCAATCCCGCTGCAACGCACGGCAGGCGGGCTGTGGTTTGCGCCGATGTCATTATATAGCCATATAATTTCCGTTGACGGATGGTGCGATCCGAAGTAATCATTGGCTTGGGGTTCGAAGACGGGAGATGGGGATGAAATCACGCGCCGGAATCCGCGCCGCTGCCGCGAGGCCTCCTGCGCAAATGGCGCTGCGCATGGCCATCGCCTCCATTCTGTCCGGCGCCGCCATGGCAGGGAGCCTGCCGGCGCGCGCCGCGGACTCGGACGCACTCGCGGAAATCGTCGTCACCGCGCGAAAGCAAACCGAGAATCTGCAAGACGTCCCGCAGAGCATCAATGTGTTCTCGGCGCAGGACATTCAGAACCTCAACATCAATCAGTTCGAGGACTATGCGACGCGCACGCCCTCGATGTCCTACATCAGCATCGGGCCCGGCTATCAGCAGTTCATCCTGCGCGGCGTGTCGGACGGCAGCAATCCGAATGTGTCCAACACCTCGACCACGGGCATGTATCTGGACGAGCAAAGTCTGAGCTATTTCGGTGGGATACCCGACCTGCATCTCTACGACATTCAGCAAATCGAGGTGTTGAACGGACCGCAGGGCACGCTGTACGGCGCCAGCTCCATGTCCGGGGCCATCAGGATCGTCACCAACAAGCCTGACCCATCCGCCTTCGCCGCCGGCATCGATCTCGACGGCGGCCAGATCGACGGCGGTCAGACCAACAAGATCGTCGAAGGCTTCGTGAACATTCCGCTGATCCCCGACACGGCGGCGCTGCGCGTGTCGGGTTTCTACGATCGCCAGGGAGGGTTCATCGACAACCTGCTGACCACGCGCAATTGGCTGAACGGCACCACCAGCAACAACTCCGAATGGGCCGGTCAGAACTACAACCACGAGGAGCTCTACGGTGGCCGGGCTGCGGTGCTCTATAAGTTCAGCGACAGCTGGAAGGTGACGCTGTCGGGCGACTATCAGAACCAGACCACTCATGGCGCCTGGGATCAGGATCCGGACCGGTACGGAGAGCGCAACGTGTCGCGATTCGGACCCGAAAACGGCGAACGCATCAACCGATTGATGAGGGTCACCGTCGAAGGGGATGTAGGGATCGGCGACCTGATTTACGCCGGCGGCTATTGGAACCGGGCCAATCACACGGTCAATGAATACTCGGAGTATGTGCAGTACGCCAATATTCAGCCCAACAATACCGGCTATCAATCCTACGCAGGATATGTGCAGAGCTTTGCCTGCCAGACCGCCACTCCCTCCGGCGTGGCCGGAGTCCCCGATTCGTATGGCGGCTGCAACGTGCCGACCATGTACACGAACTACCGCGACCAAGCCGATCGCTGGTCGCACGAGGTGCGGTTGTCATCCAAGCCGGGCGGATCGACGCATTGGACGGTGGGCGCTTATTTGGAGCAGACGCGCGACGTCTACTCGGACTTCTATGATTACCCCGGCATCAATTTCAACGGTCAAGCGGCGCAACTCGCCCTCAGCTACTACGAGGGCGCGACGCCGCTGCCGGGGGAGTGGTACAGCTATAGCAACCAGCGCACGGACAACCATCAAATCGCGGGTTTCGGCGAAATCACCCAGGACATCACCAAGCGCTGGAGCGTGATTTTCGGGTTCCGAGAGTTCAAATCGCGCGACTCGAGTTCCGACCAGTGGAGCGGCTACTTCTACAACCCCAAGGTACCGACGCCCACCCAATCGGTATCCTTCTCCAAGCAGGACTACAAGGCGGGCATCAACTTCAAGTACAGCGACACCACGTTGTACTACGCTTCGTTTGCGCAAGGGTTCCGCGACGGCGGTTTCAATTCCGGCGCCGGCAGCACCTTCCCGCTGGTCCCGGCGACATACAAGCCGGATACGCTGAACAGTTACGAGGTCGGCTGGAAAACCGTATTGGCCGATGGTCGATTCATGTGGAACGGCGCCGCGTATTACATGCAGTGGAAAGACTACCAGACCGCGGTATTCGATCTGGCGATCTTCCCGGTGACTTTCAACGCCAACATCGGCAACGCCCGCATCTACGGCATGGAAAGCAATGTCGAGTACCGGCCCGTGCATGGTCTGACGCTGACCTTGGCCGCCAGCTACAACGACTCGCGGCTGACCAGCGACATCTACAACAACCCGGAGTTCATCGCCACGCCCGGTCAGAGGCTGCCGTTCGTGCCCTACTTCAAGGTCAGCGCCACCGCGCGGTACGAACGGAACTTCGGTCCCAAGTACACCGCCTACGGCCAGATCGACGGCTCGCGTACCGGCGATATGTGGAGCGACCTCAATACCAGCGACTTGAGCGAAACCAGCCGCGAATTGCAGCCGGCGTACAATTTGGGCAACTTGCGCCTCGGCCTCGACAATACGCAGGATAGCTGGGGTGTCGAGGCATACGTCAGCAATTTCGGCAACACGCGAGCGGTGGTCTATATCAACCGCTACAACTATGACGGGCGTCAGACCACCAATGAACCGCGGGTGTTCGGTTTGAGGCTCAAGTATCGCTACGGCGGCAAAACCGGCGGCGGCTAGTCGATGGCGCGCGAGCATATCGCCCGCCGGCACGCCGTAGCGGTGCTGCTGTGGATGCTGACGGGGATCATTGCTGCCGCCTGGGCCGCGCCGGCCGGCGGTGAAGAGAAGCGGCTCTTTATTTACAATTGGTCCGATTTCATCGGCCCCCAGACCATTTCCGAATTCGAGAAGCTCACCGGCATCAAAGTCACCTACGACGTCTATGACGCCGAGGAGACCATGGAGGCGCGGCTCTTGGCCGGCAGCTCCGGCTACGATGTGGTCAGCGCCTCGACGGATTTTTTCAGCCGCGAGATCAAGGCGGGCGTGTACCAGACGCTGGATAGATCCAAGCTGCCGAATTGGAAGAATCTAGATCCGCGAATCCTCAAGATCCAAGCGGACTACGATCCTGACAATCAGCATGCCGTTCCCTATCTGCACTCGATCAATGGTTTCGCCTACAACGTCGATATGATCCGCTCCCGCATGCCGAATGCACCCGTCGACAGCCTCGATATGCTGTTCAAACCGGAAATCGTCTCGAAATTTGCCGATTGCGGCGTCACCTTCCTCGATTCGGCAGAGGATACGCTGCAGCTGGCATTGAACTATTTGGGATTGGATCCGAATACCACGAAGCGCGCGGATTTCATGGCCGCCGAGGCGCTGTTGCTGAAGGTGCGTCCGTATATCCGCTCGTTCGATTCCGCCGAGTTCATGAATGGTTTGGCGAACAAGGAAATCTGCGTCGCCATGTCGTGGTCCAGCGACTATGCGTATTCGCGCGCGCGCGCCAAGGCGGCGGGCGTCAATGTGAACCTCGCCTTTACGGTGCCCAAGGAAGGGGCGAACCAGACCTTCTCCTCCCTCCTGATACCGGAGGGCGCCCCGCACCCGCAGGCCGCGTATGCCTTCATCAACTTCATCCTGCGTCCGGAGGTCATCGCGGAGATCACCAATCAGATTTTCTACGGCAACGACAACATTGCGTCGCGCCCCTTGATCGATCCGCGAATCCTGAACGATGTGACGCTGTATCCGACCCCGGATGTCGAAGCGCGGCTGTACCGATCCGCGGAGACCAGCGCGGCCACCGAACGGATTCGAACGCGCATCTGGACCCGAATCAAGACCACCGACTAGCGAGCGCTTCAGCGCTCGGCCATCTGCGCATCGAGCACGCGCCGGCGCTCGGTGCGGCGCATGAGATAGCCGGCGCACAGCACGCAGATTCCCACCGCGCCGATGATCAAACTGGCGAGCGCATTCACATCGGGGCTCACGCCCAGCTTCACCTTGGAGAAGATCACCATCGGCAGCGTGCTCGCGCCGGGTCCCGACACGAAACTGGAAATCACCAAATCATCGAGCGACAGGGTGAAACTGAGCAGCCAACTCGATGCCAAAGCGGGCATGATGGCCGGCAACGTGGTGTCGATGAACGCGCGCACCGGCCCTGATCCCAAATCCATCGCTGCCTCCTCCAACGAACGGTCCGCGCCATGCAAACGCGACTGCACGGTGATGGTTACATAGGCGCTGCAGAACGCGATGTGTGCGATGACGATGGTCGTGATGCCGCGGTGCGGCCAGCCGAAAAAATGCAGCATGGAGACGAACAACAGCAACTGCGTGATGCCGGTGACTATCTCCGGCATCACCAACGGCGCGTTGACCATGCCGGTCAGCAGCAGCCGGCCGCGGAACGCTTTGAATCTGACCAGCGCAATGGCGGCGAGGGTGCCCAGGATCACTGAGCCGGTCGCGACGATGACGCCGATCTTGAGCGACAGCCACGCCGCATCGAGGATCTGATCGTTATGCACGAGCTGGGTGTACCAGCCGGTCGAGAACCCGCCCCAGACGCTCACCAATGCCGAGGCATTGAAAGAATAGACGATCAACACCAGCATGGGGATGTACAAAACGGCGATCCCGATGGCCAGAATCGATATCAGCAGAGGCGAGATGCGATTCTGCACACTAGGACTCGAGTTGCTTGGTGCTGTAGTGCTGATAAAGCGCAATCGGGCCGACCAGCAGTACCAGGAATGCGATGGCCACGGCGGAGGCCACCGGCCAGTCGCGGTTCCCGAAGAATTCGTCCCACAGCACCCGGCCGATCATCAGATTGTTGGGACCGCCGAGCAGGGTTGGAATGACGAATTCGCCGATGGCGGGGATGAACACCAGCATCGAGCCGGCGATGATTCCCTGCATCGACAACGGCAGCGTCACATCGAGAAAGGCCCGCCACGGCGGGCTGCCCAGATCGCCTGCCGCCTCCAGCAGCGAGTGATCGAGCTTCTCCAGCGTCGCGAACAACGGCAGCACCATGAACGGCAAATAGGAGTAAACGATGCCGATGTACACCGCCAGGGTCGTACGCATGATCTGCAAGGGATGGTGAATGACGCCGAGCCACAGCAGCGCCGTGTTGAGCAGTCCGGTTTCGCGGATGATGCCTTCGAGCGCATAGACGCGCAGCA